>JGI10216J12902_100894526_pt1 | contig 11379 bp, 12 predicted proteins | sample KanNatreferecore_FD_12902 | JGI IMG/M metagenome (IMG submission 12902)
GATCGCGGCAGCCGCGGCATCGCATTCCGCTGACGGCCGGCCGCGCAGCGCGGCTACCGCGTCGAGCGTCGTCCTGGCGTCATCGATATAGCTGCGCTCGTAGAGCTCCGCGGCGACGGCCAGACGGCGCGCCGAAGCGTCGGCGTCGGCCATGACGGCCGTACGCATGTCCATGGCGGCCCCGACGGCGATGCCGGCGACCGCAAGCGCAGAGAACAGCACCAAAAGCGCGACACGCCCCGAAAGGGTGTGCACGAAGACGCGCTGGCGCGGTTTCTCCTGCTGCACCGCATGCATAAAAAACTGCCTTAATTATAGCAAAAAATCGGCTTCTCCGCAAAACGAAGACCCGGCCTTGGCCGGGTCTGAAGAAAGTGGGGTCGTCACGCGACCTCGTCGCAGGCTTCCTTGACGATGGAAAGCACCGCATCCTCGCGGAGCCTGCTGCCCCGCGCTCGCGGAGAACCGATGACGTTGTCGCCTCCGCCCCAACGGTCGATGCCGTCGGGAGCGATGCCGTCGGCCTCGTTCAGGCGGGCGCAGATGTCCTCGAGCGGGAACCAGCGGATGAACCGCGAGCGCCGAACGATGACATAGTCGTACCGGTCGCCGACGTGCGACTTGAGCTTCACGAAGGCCTTGATGCCTTTCTGCGCGATGCCGATGCGCGCGTGCGCCCCGATCTCGCGGATGAACGACCAGTTCGGGAACTCGGCGATGATCTCGAACGCGGTGTCAGGCTCGACCTCCTTGCCTTTGCCTCTCAGCGTATCCCAGATGCGCCGATGCATGTCGTTCACGAGCTCTCCCATGGTCTTGCCGTCCATGGAGCAGATGCTGCCGTCGAGGCTGGCCGTGGTGTACGGCTCGCAGACCCACAGCAGCTTCTTCAGGAGGCTCCATCGCTTCTTGATCGGATAGAGGCCGGCCGACATGTCGAGCAGGTCCTCGAGCTGCACCATCAGTTTGAGACGGGGACGATCGGCGTGTTCCGGGTAACGGAGCACGTAGGTCGCCCAGACCACGTCCTGGTCGCAGTCGTTGCAGTAGATGGTCGCGTGAGGCTTGCCGTTCTTGGAGAAGGTGTCGTACAGCCCCATTTTCACGAGATGCAGCGACTGCGCGCAGCTCGACCGCGTCGCGATGCGATCGCAGTCCTCGTGATGATTGATGTTGAGACGGAGGCCGTCGGCCGTCGAGAACGGCTTCCCCGAACAGTAGCCGTCGACGGCTATGCTGTACGGGGGAAACGCCGAGAATTGCTCCGGCGTGACCGTCTTGCGCGGCTCGAACACGAAACGAACGCTCATGATGCTCCATCCTTTCGCCCGTGCTTACCGACGGGCGGGACAAGGCGTGTTAGAAGGAACGACAGGTCACGCTACGCCCGGCCGGGCAGGTCGTCAACGGCTCTTTTCCACCGCATCTGAAAAAGTGCTATACTGCGCCTATTGCATCACCCGTATGGCCCTGAACATCCCTCTCAAAAGGAATCCCGAGGAGAACGACGACGAGCTCCTGCTCTTCCCCGAGGCGCCGCATCTGGCCGCCATCAGGTCCGAGGGCGCGCCCGCCGAAGAGCGCTGGATGGAAGATCACGAGGACGGACGCCTGGCGGTCGACGTGCTTGAGAACGACAAGGAACTGGTGATCACCTCGGCGATCGCGGGTGTGAAGCCCGAAAACCTTGAGGTTTTCGTGCACAATGATATGCTCACCATCCGCGGGAAACGCCACGCGGATACGCAGGTCGAAACGGGGGCGAAGTACCTCGTCCGGGAGTGCCATTGGGGCTCCTTCTCGCGTTCCGTGATCCTTCCCATGGAGGTCGACGTCGACGCCATCGCGGCGACCATCAAGGACGGCGTCCTGCTCGTCAGGATGCCGAAGACGCATCGCTCGAAACGGATAGCCGTCCAGGGACGCTGACATGCGAAGCCTCCCTCTCCAGGTGACGGTCGCGGCCTACGACGGCCGTACCGCCACGCTCACGACGGAAAACGGACATTCGTTCACGCTCGGCGGGGATCGCGTTCCCGGCGTTTGCGAGACCGGGTCCGCGTTCTGCCTTCAACTCGAGGATGTCGCGACATGGACGCTGCCCGAAGAGCATCGCGTCTCCCTCGCGGCAGCCATGCTCAATGAAATGCTCACCGTCTCATGACCGATCTGATCCCAGGACCGGCCAACATGCTGCGCGCGAAGAGCGCGCCGCGCCGGAAGAAAAGCAAGAAACGACGGTCACCTGTCAGCCTGCGCATGGTGGCGGTTTTTTTATTGGGTGTCGTCTCGGTCGGTCTGGGCGTGTTCGGCTTTCTGGCGACCGCCCAGGGTGACGGCATCGCCAAAGGCGTGCGCGTGAACGCCGTCGATCTCGGCGGCATGTCGCGGCTCGAGGCAGCCCGGGTGCTTCGCGACAAGATCGCCGCTTTCCGCATCACCTACGTGCTCGCCGATTCCAGGACGGAGATCGATCCCGACGACGTCGGGGAACGCGTGGTCGCCTATGACGTCGAGAAGGCGCTCACCGGGGCGCTCGACGTCGGCCGCGACGTGAGCTCCCTTCGCGCGGTGGCCGAACGGCTCAACGCCGGCGTCTTCGGCTCGCGCATCGACCTTCCCTACACGTTCGACAAGAAGGCCCTCCGCAAGTCGCTCGAACAGCATTTCAAATCCGCCACCAAGCCGGCGCGCGACGCGCATTTCATCATCACCATCGATGCCGCGGGGAAGCCGACCGTGACCGTTTCCGCGGCGCAGGAAGGCACCGCCGTCGACTATGACGCCGTGGAGGCCGCGACCGATGACCGGCTCCGCGATTTTTCCGACCTGATGGTCAACGTGCCGGTCAAAAAGGACAGGCCCGCCGTCGAACAGAAGGACCTCGAGCCGCTGGTGCCGGCGGTCGCCGCGGCGCTGGCCCGCGCCCCGCTGACGCTCACCGCCAAGGGCGAGGTCTGGACCGTCAGCGCACGCACCGCCGCCGACTGGCTCACGGGCATCGCCTCGGCCGATCCCGGAGGCGCCGTCACGCTCGGACTGGACCATGAAAAGGTGGAAACGTATCTCGCCGCCCGCGCTTCCTCAGTGGCGGTGGTCCCCAAAAACGCCTCCTTCGAAGAAAAGGAAGGGAAGGTCACCGTGTTCGAGCCCGGCGTCGACGGCGAGACGCTCGACGTCAACGGCGCGATCAAGGTCATCGAACGCGCGCTCTTCGGGGAACCCGCGCCGTCCGATGATGCCGCCCTCGAGCTGCCCATCGTGCCGGTGCCGCCCGCGGTGACGACCGAATCGTCAAACCCGTACGGCATCAAGGAGATCATCGGCGTCGGCGCGAGCAATTTCATGGGGAGCCCGAAGAACCGGCGCCACAACATCGCCGTGGGCGCGAAAAGCGTCGACGGTACGCTGATCGCTCCCGGAGAAGAGTTCTCGCTCCTGAAGACCCTCGGCGACATCGACGGCTCGACAGGCTACCTGCAGGAGCTCGTCATCAAGGAGAACAAGACCGTGCCGGAATACGGCGGAGGCCTGTGCCAGATCGGTTCGACCACCTTCCGAGCAGCGCTCGCGTCCGGACTTCTCGTCACGGAGCGCCGCAATCATTCGTACCGCGTCCCCTACTATGAACGCGACGGGGACGGCAACAACATCGGTCCGGGCAAGGACGCGACCATCTACAGCCCGGCCCCGGACTTCAAGTTCAAGAACGACACCGGTCACCACATCCTCATCAAGACGCTCATCACGGGCAACAAACTTGAGTTCTTCTTTTGGGGAGCGAAGGACGGGCGTGTCGCGGAACAGACGAAATCGCGCGTCTACAACATCGTCGCGCCGCCGCCAAAACAGATCATCGAAACGACCGACCTGCCGCCGGGCAAAGAGAAGTGCACCGAGGCGGCTCATGTCGGCAGCGATGCGGTGTTCACCTATACGGTCACCTATCCTGACGGCACGGTGAAGGCCGTCGATTTCCGCAGTCACTACCGACCTTGGCGGGCCATCTGTCTGGTCGGCGTCGACCCTAACGCGCCGCCGCCGGCCGGTTCCGGCACTCCCGATGACGGCGCCCCGCCGTCCTCCGACGCCGCAGGGGCGACCGGGGACTAGGGCGGAGAAAACGAAAAACGGCCCGTAGGCCGTTTTTCATTTGAGAGAACACCACAGAGAGTCGCGCTCAAGAAGATCATCCGGAGGAGAATCCGAGCCGGAGCCCGAGACATCCTTCAGATGGTCCCCATGCTTGTCGTGAGCGCGAATCTTTGGGGTGTTTTCCGCGGTCGTCGAAGGGACGCTCTGTAACAACGAGGGACCTTACCACAGGATCGGAACCCTGTCAAGGGGAACCCCAAGGGCGAGCCTAAGCACTCCTGTCAGCGCCGCTTTTTACCTCCATAGAGCCAAAAATCGCCGGGTGTCAGCCTTGACAGGAGCGCCGTTTCGTGCTATGGTGTTTCGTTCCTATATTCCCCCTTCAAGAGGTCACCTGGCCCGACCGCCGTACTTCTACGGCCGCCGGGCGAGGACGATCTCCTCGACCAAGATCGGACTTTGAAAACTCACGGCAGTGCCTGACAAAAAACCAAATAGCCGGGCAGGCGGGCCCCCACAAGGGGTCGGTCAGGTTAAAAGCGGGTTCGACTCCCGTCGCTGCCACAATGCTTCACGATCAACCACCATCCAAGGAGGACTCATGGAGAGAATAACGCTGCATCCGGAGGACACGGCGTACACCGCGTACGCACGTCTCATGCGCTTCGGCGCATACTCGCTCGCCGCCACCGTGGCGCGCGACTACGGCCTCGGCAGGGATCTCCTGATCCTCGCCCTGGATCGCGCGATGAACCGCTTCGAGGAGCTCGGTTTCCCCGAGCTCGCCGTCGCCATCGCCGAGAAGCTGGGTTTCACGGTCGTCGCCGTCGGTCTCGACGAGCTCGCGCAGAAGTTGCGCGACCTCGACGTTGCCGGCGACTTCGCCCTTCCGACCCTGCGTCCGCAGGAGCAACTCCCGAACTGAGATACGAAGCTTTCTTTTTCTCGTTCCAGCACTACACCGAACCATCGCACCGTCCCAGACGGAGGAGGAAGCGAAAATGCGATCCAAGCGTTCACCCTTCATTCGTGCAGCCGTGGAAGCCGACCTCACCGTGTTCGTTCAGGCGTACACGAACACCGACCGGAACAACATCCGTATCCGGTTCGACGAGGGAGGTTTCATCCCCGACGGCGTCTTCCGCTACGTCATCCGCGCGATGGGCAATCCGTCCATCGTGCCGGGCGACGACCCCAAGACCGTGAAGCTCGGCGACGGCAGGATCAAGTTCCTGCGCGGCCCCGTGAAGATCGTCGCCCGCGACATCGAGGGCGACATCACCATGGAGGTCTCGATCCGTCTTCCCGACGGCTCCGGCGAGGTCCACAAGACCCTGACCGCGAAGACCGTCGACGAGATCGGCGTCCGACTGCGCCAGCTCGACAGCATGCTCGACACCTACTACGACCTCGACGACGAGGAAGAAGTGTCGACGCGCCGCCGTGCCGGCGATCCCAAGGCGAACGGCGCCTCTCAGCCGTCCGCCACCCCCCGGTCCGCCTGACCGGTCCTGCACCTTCGTGACACCTCGACCCCTCTCCGCATCCTTTGCGGGGAGGGGTCTTCATTTTCCCGCGGGTTGCAGGTTCGCTTGGCGTCGGCTTTACTGCATAGCGGTCCTTTTTTTCAAAAAGAAACGGACGGAGGTCGTCGATGTCCGGCATGCACGGTCCCCATGGCCACGGCCATGATCACGGTTCCGGGACCGCCAAAGCGGTCTCGGTGACGCTCATCGTCAACATCGCCATCATGGCCGCCAAGTGGTTCGCGTTCGCGATCACGCGGTCGCCCTCGCTCTTCGGCGAGGCTGCACATTCGACGGCCGACACGCTGAACCCGCTGGTGCTCTGGGTCGGCCACCGTCGAAGCGCGCGTCCCGCGCATCGCCGTCACCCGCTCGGACACGGCCGCGAAGCGTTCTTCTGGTCGCTCATCGCCGCGGAGCTCATGCTCGTGGTCGGCGCGGTGCTGACCGCGCGGCACGGCATCGAGACGCTCGTCAGCGGGCACGTGCCCCGCGTCTCGACCGCCGCGCTCATCGTCATGGGCCTGGCCGCCGTCGGAGAGACCTATTCCCTCGTCGTGGTCTGGCGCAGGCTGCGCCGCTCCATGCTCGCCGGGACCCGGTTCCGAGACACGGGCAACACCATGCTGCTCGCGCTTCTCGTGGAGAACTGCGCGGACATCCTCGGCGTCGCGCTGGCCTGCGCCGGCTACGGCCTCTACGTGGCCACCGGCAACGCCGTCTGGGACGCGATCTTCTCGCTCGCGATCGCGACGCTGCTCGCGGTCTCGTCGCTGTTCCTCATCAACCGCAGCCGCTCGCTCATCATCGGTGAAGCGGCGCCTCCCGACATAGAGAGGACGGTCATCCGCGCCGTCCAGGGCCGCGGGTCCGTCGCCGAGGTCCGGCGCGTGGTCACGGTCATGCGGGGTCCAGAGGACATCGGCTGCATCGTGGTGCTGCGCTGGAACGCGGAATGGTTCGCCGCCAAGTGGCGCGCCCTCAACGGCCAGGCGGGCCAGTCCCAGCCTGTCGTTCCCTGGGTGTTCGCCCTGACCCGCACCGAGACCGAATCCATCAAGGAGCAGGTGAAGGAGCTCGTCCCATCCATCACCCAGCTGCAGATCGAGATCATTTAAAAATCCTCCGCGCTTGCGGAGGATTTTTTTGTTCATCGCGTGGATCCCGCGTCGCCACGGCTTTCAGCCGTGCCGCGCGGGATGACGCGCGCAGCGGTATTGCGCGTCATTTAATGATCTTGTCGATGATGCCGTACTCCAGCGCCTCGTCGGAGGTCATGAAGTAATCGCGGTCGGTGTCCTTCTCGACCTTGGCGAGCGGCTTGCCGGTGTTCTCGGCGAGCATCCGGTTCAACGCGTCCTTCATCTTCATGATGCGCTCGGCGCGGATCTTGATGTCCGACGCCTGGCCTTCCGCGCCGCCCATCACCTGGTGGATCATCACTTCCGCGTTCGGCAACGCGAAGCGCTTGCCCTTGGCGCCGGCCGAGAGGATGACCGCGCCCATCGAGGCGGCCATGCCGATGCAGATGGTGGCGACGTCCGGCTTGATGTACTTCATCGTGTCGAGCATGGCGAGACCGGCCGTGACCGATCCGCCCGGGCTGTTGATGTAGAGCTTGATGTCCTTGGACTTGTCCTGGCTCTCGAGGAACAGGAGCTGCGCCACGACGATGTTGGCGACATGCTCGTCGATGGCGTCGCCGAGGAAGATGATGCGGTCCTTGAGGAGCCGCGAATAGATGTCATAGGCGCGCTCCCCGTGGGTGGTCTTCTCGATGACGGTCGGAATGAGGTACTGGGACAGCTGGGAACGGATCTCGTAAGGGTTGCTCATAGGAAGGTGAGGGGGATGACGGTCCAAGTATATCGCCGAAGGGGTCGGCTGTACAACCGCCGGAACGGCGTCCGACCTTGACCTGAGGCCTGTTTTTAGCCTACCTTTGCAGACAGCCCTTTCCCCAAGGAGGAAGCACATGACGATCAGAAAGACCCTGCTCCCGTTTCTTTCAACGCTCGCGTTCGTCGCAGCCGCAGGCTGCGGCTCCGACCGTGACGACGGACCCGGAGGCGGCGTGTCATCGCTCGCGCTCCGCATGGAACCGGCCCCGCAAGGCGTCGATTCCTCCTGCGCCCAGGAGAACGGCACCTGTACCTGCCCCAACGGCGCCTACGCAAGGCTCACGCTCATCGCGCGCGCCGAGGACGGCACCGAGATGGAGGTCGATCCGTCGAGCGTGGAGTGGTCGAGCAGCGACTCGGCCTCGGTCGAGGTCATCGCCGACGGCGCGGCCGCGGACATCGGCGGTCTCCGCGACTGGTTCGATGCCAACGGCTCCGAGCCGTCCGCGACGGTCACCGCCAGTTACTCCGGCCTGCAGGCGACGATGCCAGTGACGGTGGCGATCAACGCCTCCGGCGACTGGAACGCGGTGCTCGACAACGGGTTCTCCTACCTTTTGTCGCTGCAGCAGTCCGGCAGGACCATCGTCGACTCTGGCACCGGCTATTCCGGCAGGGTCGCAGGCGACGCTCTGACGCTGGCGGTGTCATCCATCAACGTCTCCGCGCGCTTCACGTCGCGAACGCAGGTGAACGGCACCTACGCGGCCGCCTCCGGAGGCCTCAGCGGCACGCTCACGTGCACGAAACAGTGATCTTTTCCTGGCCCGGTCATCCGGGCTTTTCTTTTTGACCAGGTTGACGGACCATCGCGGCTTTGCGAAGGTGGCCGCAAGGTCTTTTTCAGCGGTCAACGCAAGAGGAGAACGCCAATGACGGCTTTCCGATCCCTCTTTCTCGTCGCCCTTTTGGCGGCATTCACTGTCCTCGCCACGTTCTCGGGATGCGCAAGCGCCCCGCCGGACGTCGCCTCGCTCGAATTCGCGTCCCAGGACGTCGAGAACGGCACGCTCCCCATCCGCAAGGAAGGCAGCGCGCTCGTCGGCGTCGTCGCCCGCAATGCCGATGGCGTCGAGGTCCAACTCGATGCCAGCGAGTTCGTCTGGCGCTCCGATGCGCCGGAAATCCTCGACGTGAAGGGTCTCGGCAACGCCGCGCTCATCACCGGCATGATCGACTGGTTCGACACCGTCCCCGAAGGCGGCGATCCGGCGACCGCGCACGAACCTCGCGCCAACCTGATCGTCATCTACCACGAAGGGCAGGACGACGAGCTGATGGCGACGATCCCGGTCGCCGTGGTCATCAACGCCGCCGGACGATGGCACGCATCGGTCAGCGGCCTGGGCGAGCAGACGCTCACTCTCGACCAGCGAGGACGGCACGTCAGCTATGCCGCCACGACCGGCGACCTCGCCGGCACCATCGACGGCAACCTGTTCACCCTCTCCCAACAGGGTTTCATGCTCACGGGCTCGTTCACGTCCCGCACCGCCATCACCGGCACCTACACCGGACCCGGCGGCGTCGAAGGTACGTGGACCGCGTCCCGAGAATGAGTCACCCCCGCTTATGGCGGGGGTTTTCTTATGCCCGGTTTGACGCTTGCGGGACCGATGCTATGCTCAATTTCAGGAGGTTCTTTCCCAAAATCCTAGAGGCAAACAAAGAAGGTGTCCCATGACGACGAGAGGGACCACGATTTTTCTTTCGGTGCTGTGCTGTCTGCTGCTTTCGCTCTCCGGTTGCGCCACCGTTTCCGGGGCCCGCCATGACCTCGCCCGCTACGGCGAGAACAGCGATGCGACGTACCGGATCGACGTGACCAGCGGCCACGGTTCCGGAGTGGTCGTCTCGGCAGAGGGTCACATCCTCACGTGCTACCACGTGATCGAGGACGAGCCCATGGTCACGATCTCGATCTCGGGCGGCAGCCCGGGCGTCCGCGTCTACACGGCGACCGTGCTTGCCACGGACCCCGCCAACGACATGGCGCTGCTCAAGATCGACCGCCGTTTCCGCAGCCCCGCAGTGTTCGCCGACATGAGCGAGCTGCATCCCGGCGACCCGCTGTATAACGTGGGATACCCCTACGATTTCGGCGAGATGACCGGTCGCGGCTACATCATGCGGCTGCACTACTCGACCTCGGACACGAGCACTCCCATCCGGGACATGATCCTCGCGGATCTGCCCGACGGACCCGGGACGTCCGGTTCCGCCGTGTATCTTTCTTCGAACGGACGCGTCGCCGGCATGATGCGCATGATGATCGCCGTAGGCAGGCGCGGCGCGCCGCCCATGGTGGTCCGTGCGCTCACGCCCGTAAGCATCATCCGCCCGTTCCTCGAGGCCAACCGCGTGCCTTACGTGAAGCCGGACGGCAGCGTCGCGGAGTACCCTCCTCTCCCGCCGCAACCACGTCCCGCCCCCACCGGCATCGCGCGTCCAGCGCCTCCTCCCACCCCGCACTGACGGGAAACCAAAAGCGGTCCCTTGGACCGCTTTTTTCTTTGTGGCAGGACGGCCGGCTCTTTACTCCACCTTCCACCCATTAGCCGTCTCAGTGATCCGCCCCGGCACCGTAAAACCAGCCGCCTTCTTATGCCCTCCGCCGCCAAGTATTTTCGCGGGCGCTGACACGTCGATATCCTCGGCGGTCCTGAAGCTTCCTTTTACCTTATTATCCGGCAGCTCTTTGAGCACCAGCACGACCTTCGCATCCAGGAACTGGTTCAGGAAATTCGAGATCCCCTCAACATGCTCGTCATCGATGCCCTCGACCTCGAGGTCCTTGGCGAAGATGGCGGTCGATGCCACGCCGAGCTTCTCGTTGTACTTGAGCCGCGCCAACACTTGCCCCCAAAGCCTGAGCGACATGAGCGACTTGTTACGCATCAGCTTCGAGGAGACCTCCTGCATCTTCGCGCCGCGCCGCACCAGGTCCGAAGCCGCTCCGAGCGCGCTGTCCGTCGTCGCCGGGTTCGAGAAGCTGCCGGTATCGGTGATGATGCCGGTCAGCAGGCAAGTGGCGATGTCGCGGTCGATGTCCGCACCGACGGTCCGCAGGAAGTCATAGACCACCTCGGCGGTCGAGGAGGCCTTCACATCGACCACGTTCACCGTGCCGAACCGTTCGTTGGTGGCGTGATGGTCGAAGTTCACGATGGTCGGCTTCACCGGCATGGAAGCCACCAGATCGGCGATGCCCGCGAACCGCAGGTCGCCCGCGTCGAACACGGCCATCACGTCGTGGCTGGGATCGGCGAAGACCGCCGGGTCGGCCGTGAACTCCTCCGTGCCGGGGATGTACATGTATTGCTGCGGCACGATGTCGTGGCAGAAGCCGGTGGCGGGAATGCCTTTCGCTTTGCAGAAATTGAACATCGCCGTGGCGGCGCCAAGGGTATCGCCGTCCGGTTTCTTGTGCGCGACGATCAGGACGCGGCGCGCGCCGCGGACCGTCTCATGCGCTTCCTGATGGAGGAATCCGATGTCCATAGAATGAGCGAGCGTACCAGCGGACGGAGAGCGCGTCAACCCGGTTGACAGGGTGGCGGCCCGGCGTTAGGCTCAATCGTCGTTCTTCACATCGCACCCTGCCGAAAGGAGGCAGTTCCATGGATATTCGAACCTGCCGTCTCGATACCGGTGTTTCCGTGCTCATCGTGGGCGTCACGCACAACGACGCCGCCTACCTCAGTTCCATCGAGGATCGCGGCCCGGAACCTTGGATCGTCTTCATGGGCAAGCTCGCCGAGCCTTACGTGCCCGGGCAAGCCGTGCTGCTCGCCGAAGGACCGATGGCCGGCTCGGTGCACCCGCGCGGCATCGTCCGCATCAAGGCCGCCGAGATC
>JGI10216J12902_108396888_pt1 | contig 11374 bp, 7 predicted proteins | sample KanNatreferecore_FD_12902 | JGI IMG/M metagenome (IMG submission 12902)
GCCCGCGCCATAGGCTTGGAAACTCGTAGCGGTGACCACATGGCGGCCGGATGCATCCGTCGCAGTGAGCTCGAGCAGGTAATGTCCCGCGCGTTCGATCACGAGCGGCTCGCTGAGTGCGGTAGCGCCGATTTGCCAGCGACTACCGCTCTTGCTGATCGGTGCGGTGGTCAGGGTGCGGCGTGCGGCGAGCTCGAGCCTGGCTTGGTTGCGATACTCGGTCGCCTCATCCGCGGTCTCCACTCGATTAGTCTGCCAATCGATACGGGTGAGTTGCACATCGACCTTCACGGGTTCGGGTGTGGGCGTGCCGTCGGTCCGAACCGCGATCACCTCGAGGGGCACGGCTTCGCCTTCGTGGAGAAGAGAGCGAAACTCACGGAAGCCGAGATAGAAGTCCGAGCTATGTTGCGTAAATGAGCGCGCGTTGGAGACTGTCTGTTGATTGACGTCCGTGACTTCAGTCAGGACGCGAATCGAGCGTGGCTGGGGAGCTTTCGCGTTCAGCGGAACCTTTTCTGCAATCGTGGCTGTGCCTTGCGGATCGAGCTCGGTCTTGCCCTGCGTGGAGTAGGAAGAGTGGCGTCCGAGATGGTTTTCCAACCGGTATTCGTTGATTGCGTCCGTGAATTGAAAGTCGCCGAAGCCCTCCGGTGCGAAGCCGCTGTCGGTGGCATCGAGCGACCAGGTGAGCTGCGCCTTCGAGAGCGCCTTGCCCATGTAATACTTGGCGTTGACCGGCAGCGACATTTCTACGGGTCCGATCGACTTCGGCAGATCTGCGATGACGATCTCGAATGCATTCGGCTTGTATTCCTCGACCTGGAATTCGTGCGAGGCGACCGAGTTCTCCGCGTCACCGTCGCCGATCCGCAGCTCCGCCCGGTAGAAGCCGAGCGCTCCACCCGGCAGCGTGATGTCTTCGGAGAAGGATCCCAACGCGGAGAGCGTAACCTTCTTCGTGAGGAATTCGCGGTCGCGCGAATCGTGCACGATGAGGCGCGCACGCAGCGGTTTCGCACTGGGCCGGCGATCGCGAACGATACCTTTCAGGTGCACCGTGTCTTTGGGGCGATACACGCCGCGTTCGGTGAAGAGGAACGCACGTACTCCTTCGTGAGCTGAGCGTTCTTCGTCTTCGCTGTAGTTTACATCGACGCGTGCGAGGTCCACGTAATTGCGTCCATTGCGAAATTCGATGAGGTGCGAATCAGCCCCGCTCTCGGCGAGGATCCAGCTCGCTCCGATTGCCTCGGGCAGCCGTGCAATTCCGTGTTCATCGGCCTTGGTTGTTGCCATCACTTCATCTTTCGGGCTGAGCAACGTCACCGTGGCATCTGCCACCCCGCGGCCGGACTTCATGGAGAAGACCTGCACGAAAGTTTCGCCCGGCGCGCGTTTCCACACGGCTCCCAGGTCCGTGATCTGCACGATGGCCTGGGCGCCCGGGCGTTTTCCTTCTTCGCCGACTGCGGCAGTGGATTCCGCGGTCAGCAGGACTACTCCACTCCTCCCCGAACCCAGAATCTCGGTCCAATCGAAAGCGATCGTCTGCTGTTCATCCGTGGTCTCGGTGCCGCCGATTTCCTTTTTCCAAATGATCTGACCCGGTAGCGCGTCCACGTCCACGCGAGAGTGCGATTCGTCCTCCGAATCGGGAGGAGTCTTGAAGTATTCTTCATAACCGCGCAGCGCGACCGGCACTGTGGAGCCAGTGAAGAGCTTGGCGCTCACCATGACCTGCGGAACGTTGACTGCGAGCAAGTTGAACCTCCGCGTTCCACCGCTCATCTGATGTGTTTCGAACGCCTCAAAATAGAGCCGCGGCGGAATGGGATCGAAGGTCATTTCCTCGATGCGACCGCTGCCGAGCACGAAAGGCTGCGCAGCCGGAAGGCCTGGCTCCACTGCGACTCGATAGGGCGTGTTCAATGCAAACTCACCGTTGTATTCGACGACCGAGCCGTTGATCGTTGCCTCGAGCTTCGCGGGCAGCGGTGTGATGCTGATCCAGCGGCTGATCGCGGAGGTATTCAGGTTCTCCGGCAGCGACTTGTTAAACGTGAAGCGAAGCTTGCGACCTTCGTTGATGATGTTCGTCGCTGAGACGTCTTTCAGCTCAAATGGCTTCACTGTTCCGACGGGAATATCCAGCGGGTTCAGCGTTCGCAGCACCCCTTCAGCTGCTGGGATCCCGGCGGCGATCGCCAGCTTCCAGCTGTCGCCGGGCGGCAATGGCTTCGATGGCGTGACGAAGAGCTGATTCTGTCGCGGTCCTTTCTGGTGGTCTCCCGCTGCGAAGCGTTCGACCCACGTATCGATCGACCGGTTGTTTGTCTCCCAATGCCGGAACCATGTGAGTCCCGGGCTCTTCGCGCTTGCGTTTACGACAGTCGCGGGAACGCGGACGTTCTTGACGTTAACGAATGTGAAATTGGATTCGGTGGCTGCGGCGCGGACATTGTCATTGAACAACAAGCAGAAGCGCGGCTCGGCCGACTGATCGTTCTCATTGTAGTAAGAAAGGCTGGTCCACGCCTGAACTCCGAACGACGGCATATCCAAGGTGCGCTTCCAGTCGTGCGGGAGCGGGGTTCCCAAGAGTGACTTTGCGCCATCGCGTACGCTGATAAGCACGGTGGTTCCCAACGGCCAGGGCTGCGAAGGTGAGAAGACTCCGCTGCGCGTGCTTTGCCACGTCCACTTGCCGGGGATATCCGGCACGATAGCAATGGGCGCGGGAGTTTTCGCGAAGTCCTCCGCGCGCGTCATTTCCTCGCTAAAACGGAACTCCAGCGTTCGCGAGGGCGAAACACCGTTGGGGTTTTCGATGAATTGAATCGGTTCGTCCGCGGAGCGGGCGAGCGGTTGAAGGGCGGCCAAAACGAGGCCGAAGGCGAGAGCGCGCTTGTGCATGGCTGATGAATGACTTCCTGGGTCTTCCGCAAATACGGGAGGCTCCGACGCATTCTTTCAGCGATTTTTAAAAAACTTCCGCCTACGCTGCCGCGCATGACGTCCCTGCCTGGTCCCGGTTCTCGATTGCTGGCCACGCGCAATAGCATGATCGAGCGCCTCGGTAACTGGGACGACCGCGTAAAGTGGCAAGAGTTTTTCGATACTTATTGGCGGCTGATCTACGGCGTCGCGCGCAAATCCGGCCTAAGTGATGCCGAAGCGCAGGACGTCGTGCAGGAAACAGTCCTGAGCGTGGCGCGCAATATCTCGAAGTACGACAAAAACGCCGGCAGTTTCAAATCGTGGCTGATGCAACTGACTCGCTGGCGGATCGTAGACCAGGTGCGCAAGCGAGGCCCGGCGGGACAACGCGGATTCACCGACTCGGCGCGCACCGCGACGATTGATAGAATTCCCGACCCAGCTGGACGCAAGCTCGAGGAGCTTTGGGACGTCGAGTGGAAGCAATCGATGTTGGAAACGGCGCTCGAACGGGTGAAGCGCAAAGTCAATGCGAAGCACTTCCAGGTTTTTGACTGCCTGGTCGTCAAGCGTTGGCCGGTGGCGAAGACGGCGAACACGCTGGGGGTCAACGTCGCTCAGGTTTACCTGATCAAACACCGGATCGCGGGCCTGCTGAAGCGGGAGGTCGCGGAATTGGAAAGGGAGGGAGGGTGATCAGAGCGACTCGGGGGCGATCCGGGAGTGCTTTTGCTCACTCGCGAGTACATTTGCGCGCAACGCGAAGCTTTTGAGTGACCCGACAGTCCATTCGCCTGGTCTGAGGGCGCTTGTTCTCCGTGAGAGTCCTTTCGAGCCTTGGGTAACGCTTGAGTACTACTTTGCCGTCCGAGCCTTCTCCAATACGGCAAGCGTTTCGTTTACATTGCGCTCGATCGAAAACTCGGCTGCCTTTGCCAGAAGCCGTGGCCGAATCATCTCGCGCCGGGCCGGATCTGCCCAGGCGCAGAGACTGAACATAAGCGCCTCGATGTCGTCTGGGCGAGGAAGCAAATCGCCCTCAACGTCGCGCTTAATGATCTCGGAAAAGCCATTGGCGCGGGTTGTTATGACCGGAAGGCCGGCTGCGAGCGCCTCGAGGGAAGCATTGGAAAAGGGATCGTAAATCGTGGGCAGGACGAAGACGTCAGCCGCAGCGAGAAGATCGGGAATGTCGGTTCGAGGCCCCAGAAAACGGACCCGCGGCGTCGAAGCGAGGGGCCGTTCGTCGCCTCGCCCGGCTACGAGCAGAAGCGGGGCATCCTCCCCAAGCTGGCGTATTGCTTCCACTGCGAAGCGCAGGCCTTTGCGCTCCCAGCCCGAGCCGACGAAGATTGCGACGTATTCATCTTTGCTGATCTCCAGCTCCTTGCGCACAGTTCCCCTAGAACCGGGATTGATTGGGTGGGCGGGAAGGCCGTTGTAAACGACGTCGATACGGTCCTCGGGAAAGCGGAAATGCTGCACGATGTCGCGCTTCACCAGCTGGGAATTCGCGATGACGCGTTTGGCGCGGCCCGAGAAAAGAGAGCGTTCCAGTTCGAGAATGCGCGCGTGTTTGCGATTGAGCCAGCGGAAGGCGGACTTCCATTTGGGCTCGTAGCGGGCTCGGCGCTGGAGCCATCCAGCGTGCACACCGTCGCCCGCGCGGTAGACATCGCAGGCAAAGATTCGCTCGAGGCTTAAGATCTGGTCGCACGGCTCTTTATGCAGGCGCGAACGCACTCCGCCGGCGAAACTCCAAGGGTCGCGGGCCTTGACTACGGATTGGCCGAGGCGGCGATCGAAGAGCGCCAAGGCCTGATCCGGCCAGGGGACATCGGAGAAGAGGAACGGCTCATGACCGGCCCGCGCCAGTTCCGCGGCGAGGCGCAACAAGTACTTTTCCGCGCCACCCGTGCCAGAGTAGCCGCGGCGTACGAGGCCGATCTTCATTGATTTACGATTTGAGAAAGCGCGTTCACGGTCAAACATCCGCGCTCGCCTTGGGCGTGCACGTCCCACTTTGTCCGAAACAGAACCCAATCTCGCCAGCACTAAACTTCTTTATGCCACTTCCGCCGGCATTGGCGGAAGCGGACTCGATGCCGTGGCGGCTGAATCCCTCAGGGGTGCCGAACAGGCAAAGATGGACTGGCGGGCGATTGCGTTTGACCGAGAGGCAACGGATCTTCCGGCCAACCGCGTGCGTTCGCTGGCGTTGAACCCGGTGCGGGCGATTTCATGGATCGTGGGGAGTGAGTACTACTACGGCGCGAAGAAGCACGCGCTCGACAAGACGGCTGCGGTCGAGCTGGCGGTGCGCGAGGTGGAGATTTTTCACGGGTGGTCAGGCGAAAGCGTGCGCAGCCTGCGTGAGTGTCGGAGGCGCGGAATTCCGAGCCTGATCGAGATTCCCACGTGGCATCGTCATAAGGGCAAGGACAAGCCGACGCGCCTGACCAAATCTGAGCGGGAACGAGCGGCGGCGAAAGGCTGGCAGAAATTCAAGAACGGCATGCTCGTGACGCGGCAGCAGATGCTCGAGGAATATGAACTCGCGGATCGAATTCTGGTGCTGTCGCAAAAAGCCGAGGAGACGTTCCTCGCGGCGGGCGTGCCAAAGGAGAAGTTGTTTCGGCATCAGCGGGGTGTGGATGTGGTGCGCTTTTCGCCGGCTCCGCAGCCGCCGGAGAAGTTTGTCGCGGTTTTTGTGGGCGCGCTGATCAAGCGGAAGGGCGTGCACCATTTGATTGATGTGTGGCGCAAGCTGGCGTTGAAGGACGCGGAACTTGTGCTCGCGGGCACGGTGCACGAGGAAATTCGGCCGCTATTGCAAGACGCGAGCTCATCAATCCGGATACTGGGCTTTTCGGCGCGAATCGAGGACGTCTATCGCGGAGGCGCGGTGCACATTTTCCCGAGCGAATGCGAAGGCAGCGCGAAGTGCACGTACGAAGCGGCGGCCTGCGGGCTACCGCAGATCACGACGCGTGAATCGGGAGACGTGGTTCAACGAGAGGAGAACGGATTAATCATCCCGCCGAACGATCCGGACGCGCTGGGTGCCGCGATTCTGCGGCTATACAACGACCGAGATCTGTGCGCCCGATTAGGTGCTGCGGGGCGTGCGCGCGCAGTGGGAAAATTCACCTGGGATCATTTTCGTACGCGGCTGCTGGAAGCCTATCGATCGCTGCTCGCGCGATGAGAATCCTGGCCCTGCAACTCAAACGCATCGGTGATCTCGTTCTCACCACGCCTGCGCTGGCGACTTTGAAGGCGATCCTTGGGGCGAACCTAACTCTCGCGGTGGATCAAGGCACGGCGGGCCTGCTACCAGCGATCCCGAATATCGACGCCGCGATCGTGTTTGGCCGCGGTCGAGGTTGGGCGCCGTGGCAACAGGTGCTCACGGGTCAGTACGATGCGGTGTACGATTTCACGGGCACAGATCGCTCCGCGTCGGCGACCGCACTTTCGCGAGCCGATTCGCGAACGACGTTCCAATGGGTTAAGAAAAAGCGCCTGCGCTCGCTGGCATACAATTGTTTCGTCGAGTCCAGTGTGCGCGAGCGGCACACGGTGGATCATTATCTCGACCTGACGACGGCGAGCGTGCCAATCCAAGCCACCGACGGAGCTCCGAGGCTGCAGGTAGCGCAGGAGACGCGCGAAGCCGGACCCTACGCCATTCTCCATCCCGGTGCCGCACGTCCTGAGAAATTCTGGCTAGCTGACCGCTGGGTGGAACTTGCCCGCCACCTGATCGAGAAACATGGTCTCCGGGTAATCATCACCACGGGTCCCGCTGATCTAGAACGCGGCCATGCTGCAAGAATTCAATCCGCGATCCGCAAACCAGAATCTGCAGTCGCCACTCCCGCCAACCTCTGCGCGTTCGCAACACTCCTCGCTCACGCTGCTGTCGTTGTAAGTGTCGATACCGCTGCCGTGCATCTCGCCGCGGCATTTCGCCGACCGCAGATTGCGCTCTTTGGCCCGACCAATCCGTTCCACTGGCGCCCACGCCACGATGGCGCGGTTGTGATTTCCGCGTCACAAGCTGATACTCCGATGGTGGATTTCTCACCGCGGATGAAGGGCGCTTCCATGGATCGCATCCCGGTATCTACGGTCATTCAGGCCATCGACACTGTCCTCCCGCTGAGTGCATAATATGATTCTGTGGAGGTGTACGCTTGAGCATGAACGCGGAAGTTTCTCTTCCCCGTTCCTGTTCTCCGTGCTCTCCGTGATTCCCTTAGCCATTTGATGAGCACCAAGAAGATCTCCCGCAAAGACATCGCGAAGATGAGCTTCGGCGATTTCTTGCGCGCGGCGAAAGAGCCTTATCGAAGGCTGTTCTCCTATCTCCGGCCTTATCGGGGGCGATTTCTCCTTGGCATACTATTCGGCGGACTATTCGGGGCGATTCAAGGTCTCCTTATCTTCGACATCCAATTCGTCGCAGGTGCGGTATTCCCGGATCACGAGGCCAAGGCCACAAGCGCTGTAGTGAAGTGGTTCCCACAACTGGCGAATCTTCGCTTCAGCGATTCCGGACTCGGCACCGTGTTGACCATTTGCGCGACGATTCCGCTGCTCATGGGAATTCGAGGACTCTGCGGATATTTGAATAGCTACTGCATGCTGTGGTGCAGTGTGCGGGTGCTCGACGATATCCGGCAGGATGTATTCAAGCGCACGCTGGCGCAGTCGATGGAGTTCTACAACAAGGCGAAGTCCGGTGACCTGGTGCAGACGGTGTTCAATCAAACGCGGATGGCGCAGCAGGCGTTGACGACCATCGCCGGAGATATCGTAAAGCAGCCAATCTCGATCGTTGTGGGGCTGGTTTCGATGTTCATCGTCGACTGGAAGTTCACGCTTGCCTCGTTCCTCATCTTCCCATTGTGCCTCGTGCCGGTGGTTCTGGTGGCGAAGAAGGTGCGCAAGGCCGGGACGCGTGAGGAAGAGGAGGCCGGACAACTCATGGTAATCATGCATGAAGCGTTTTCCGGCATTCGCGTAGTGAAGACGCACGCACGGGAGGAGTTTGAAGCCGAGCGATTTAATCGGGCAAACACTGAGATCATGCGCCACATCATGCGGTGGCGGAAGGCGATGGAGTTGGCGCAACCGGCCGTTGAAACCGTTGCGTCTCTTGGTATTGCCGCGGCGTTGCTGTGGGCTTGGAAACGCGGATTGAAGTTTAACGACTTTGCGGCTCTCAACGCCGGTATGGTGATGCTTTACCCCGCGTTCAAGGCGCTAAGCCGCATTTACTTAATGATGCAGAAGTGCCTGGCCTCAACCACGAAGGTGTTTGAACTGCTCGACCGCAAGCCGGCGATTCAGGATGCTCCGGACGCGAAGCCGCTTGGTGCGATCCGTGGCGAGATTCGGTTCGAGAACGTGGAGTTCGGTTATGGGCGCGACAAGACGGCGGTACATAGCGTGGATCTCGTCATTCAACCGAACAGCACGGTTGCTCTTGTTGGCGCGAGCGGCGCGGGAAAGACGACGATGCTGGCCCTTTTGCAGCGGTTGTACGATGTGGAGAAAGGCCGGATCACGATTGATGGGGCGGACCTTCGACAGATTACCCAGGCATCGTTGCGTGAGCACATCGCCACGGTGAACCAGGACGTCTTCCTGTTTCACGACACAATAGCGAACAACATTCGTTACGGCAGGCTCGACGCGACACAGGAGGAGATTGAGGCCGCGGCGAAGCAGGCATTCGCGCATGAATTTATCCTCTCGCAGCCGAATGGCTACGAAACGGTCATTGGGGACAAAGGCTCGCTCCTTAGTGGAGGACAACAGCAACGCCTGAGTATTGCGCGCGCCCTGTTGAAGAACGCACCAATTCTATTGCTGGATGAAGCGACGAGCGCGCTTGATTCCGAGTCGGAAAAACAGATCAAGGCGGCCCTCGAAGTTCTAGCCGAGGGGCGGACCGTGGTCGCAATTGCCCATCGTCTCAGCACGATTCTACACGCCGATCAGATCGTTGTGATGGAGAATGGTCGGGTGCTCGACGTGGGACGCCATTCGGAGCTTTTCGATCGCAATCCTGTCTATCGTCGCTTGTACGATCTCCAATTCAATCAACCCACGCTCGCGCCAACCCCGGCCGATGCATTAGCCTCCTTGTCGTGAAGACCTATCTTCTCCTAGTTATCCTGGCATCGGCGATGCCGGCATTTGCTCAATCTGCGCAACGTCAGACCGGCGCTCCCGGAGCCGTCAAGGCGACCACACGCGTTTTGCCCGACGGATCGAAGGCGACCAACATCGTGAACCCTGACAAACGTGAAGCGACTGAGACGGTGACTGACGCCTCCGGCAAGGTGACGAAGAAAACGTGGTTCTCGCTGGATGAACGCGATTTCACGACTGGCGCGGTCCACTACGACGCCAAGGGGAACATTCGGTACAAGGAAGCGTTCAAACGCGATGGCGCTGATCGGATCACAGCGACCTACCTTTACAGCAAAAACGACCAACTGCTCGGGCATCGCATTTTCAATTACGACGCGAAGGGAAACATCACCGGCATTGACGACTACGACGCGAAGGGAAATCTGATTCCGGCAAACAATCCGACGCAGGGTAAATCGAAGCGGCGCCGCTAGCGCGTTGCAGGGATGGAGCGGCTTGTTTAGAAGAGCCGCATGGACAAAACCGAACTGCGCCTGGATCCGCTGACGAGGGCGTGGACCATGTTTTCGGAAGCGCGCGCAAATGATCCGACATTTGGATCGATTCACGCCGAGGGGACGCCGAGGGGTCCGTTTGCGGCGGGGTCCGAGCAATTCGCGCCTCGAACGCTGCACCAGAGTGACGGCAACGGAGGATGGCAAGTGCGGGTGGTCCCAAATCGTACGCCAGTGTTGCGGGTGGAAGGCGACGCTACCCCGCGATCCGATGGATTCTACGATCACATGGATGGCGTTGGTGCGCATGAGGTGATCATTGAGGACCCTGGGTCGCGAGCGCTACACGAATTGTCTCTGTCCGACATCGAGCGCGTCATCGATGCTTGGAAATGGCGAATGCTCGATCTTCTGCGCGATCCCCGCATGCGTACCTTGCTGGTCGTCCGCAACGTCGGCCGTGCGGCGGGTGCCACGCTCGCGCACAGCGTTTCGCAGCTCATTGCGATGGCGATTATTCCTTCGACGCTGCGTCGCAAACTCGACACGGCGCGCGCATTTTTTGCAGCGAAGAAGCGGTCCATTTTTGAGGACATCCTCGCAGACGAGGTGCGGGTGAATTCCCGGCTCGTGTATGAGAACAACGGTTTCACGATGTTCTGCCCATATGCCTCACGCGTGCCCTTTGAACTCGCCATTTATCCGAAACGGCAATGCGCGGACTTTCACGGTTTGAGTGAGCAGGAGCGGGCGCAGTTGGCTGACGTGCTTAAGACGGGGCTCTCGAAGCTGAACGCGGCTCTTGATTCTCCGCCCTTCAATCTGATGTTAACGACAGCACCAACCCGCACTCCACGCCACGACGAATGGAACACCATTGAGCAGGATTTCCGGTGGCACATCGAGATCACGCCGCGCCTGCAGCCTCTGGGCGGGATCGAACTTGCGACAGGATGCTGGATTAACAGTGTTTGGCCGGAGACCGCCGCGAGCTACCTCAGAGCGAGATGCGTGGACGGCTAACGCGTTTTGCGTAGCACAAGTGACAGGCTGTCGGCGGTGGCGACGGCGTTTGTATCGACTTTTTGCGTGGGGCGAACCGCTGCAAGGTGGACCTCCATCCGGCGAGTGCCGGGAGGCACCATGCCGACGGCGGTTATCTTTGTCATGGTCGCGCGGCCCATCTCTGGCTTCGTGAGTTTCGCCGGATCGGGCGGTTCCGTGGCGAGGGTTCCCAACTCCGCACCATTGGCACCTTGGAAGCTGACCCGCAATTGCGCGCTCCCATCGCCACCCGCCCAGCCACCGAACCATCCGCCCAGCGCGCATTCGGCGGTCCCCGCGTCGATCTCAGCCTCGGCGCCAACGACGTTAACGGTTTGGGTGACTTCCTTGGTCGGCTCGTTGATTGCGAGCGCCAGGCGAAAATATCGATCGCGTCCGTCGGGAGGGCCCGGCTTACCACTCTGCCATTCGTCCGGCGCGCCCCCGTAATTCATTGCGAGGACGTCAGCCGTCTTGCTCCAGCCCTCAATCGTCCCCTTGATACCTTCGGTAATTGTTTCCGCATCTCCGTTCGCGAGGAGATTTCGATCCCAAGGGCTGACCGACGGACTCGGCGTCGAAGTGGAGTTGAGGTTCTGAACTCGGGCGCCACCTTCTCCGCACCCCGTGATCAAGGCCGAGGAGAGGGCTAAACAGATGAGACGCAGCTTGGTCATCGCGCCTAGGTATCGAAATCCGGTCCAATGAAGGACGCAGCGATGTTGTGC
>JGI10216J12902_100249577_pt1 | contig 11361 bp, 15 predicted proteins | sample KanNatreferecore_FD_12902 | JGI IMG/M metagenome (IMG submission 12902)
CTGCGAGGGCCGCCCGTAGAATCGGCGGGGATGGAGCCGTACTACGTCACGTAGTAGTCGCGTTCTCTATCCCAAGCACTGCAGGCAGATTCTCGCGCAGGATTCCCTCGATTTGCAGGCCTTCGTCTGTCACGCGTGGGCGCAGGTCGAGCAGCGAGAAGATCGTCTTCTTCTGCTCAAGCGACGAATTAACGATCGAGAGCGATGCGCGCGCGAGCAGGGATAGGCGCGCACGACGTCCCGCGCGTTCCTGCTTCGCAGCCTCACTCTCCTTGAACGTCTCGCGCCGCGTGACCAGGTCGTCACGCTGGCGTTCCAACTTCTCGACCGCCGCCGCGATCAGCGTCGGGTCGAGGCCCGCAGCAAGCGCGTCGGCTGCCTTGTCTGTGATCGCGACAGAGAGGTTCTGAATCCTCGTGTCGAGTGTGCGCACGTGTTCGCGGCGTGACTCGTCCGTCTCGTCCGTATCGAGTCCTGTGACAGCGAGGAGGCGCTTCGGATCGTCGAGGAACGCGAGCACCTCTTCGAACACCTGGTCCTCGACCGTCTGCGCGTCGATTCGCCGGCACGAGCAGTAGGGCGCATGCTCGCGTCCCCGACAGCGGTAGAACCGCTTGTCCATCGACGCGTCATACGTCCCCGAGTACGTCTCACCGCACGGCGACACGAGACGCGACGACAGCGGGAAGACTCGCGGACGGTTGTAGACCTTGTTGCTCGTCGCCTGCAGGATCGCCTGCACGCGCTCCCACTCCTGCGTGTCGATGATCGACGGACAGGCGATCTCGATCTGCACGTCCGACGTCTTCCCGTAGACGTACTGGCCGATCAGCGTCTCTCGCGTCAGCGCGTAGCGCAGCTTGAACGCGTTCCAGAGGACTGTGCCGGGCTTCATCCGCCGCGGGTTCCACTGACGTGGAAGAAACCCCTCCGCGTTGAGCGTGTCGCACGCCTCCATCAGCGTCTTCGTCTCAAGCACCACCTTGCACGCGCGACGCAGCACAGCAGCCTCTGCCTCGTTCACGACGAGCACGCGATCCTCCACTGAGAATCCGAACGGCGGCTTGCCTCCCACCCACACACCCTCACGGGCACGCGCCCGCCGACCACTCGTCGTCCGCTCCCTGATGCGCTCGCGTTCGTCCTCTGCAATCGCGAAACGGAGGTTGCGGATCAGACCCTTTTCGTTCGGCTCGTCCGTGAACTCGACCCGCACGCCCTTCGCGTCAAGCTCTGACATCAGCGTCAGCGCGCCGAGGAGGGAGCGCGAGAGGCGGTCGTGCTTCGTCGCGACGACGACCTGGACCTCGCCGCGCTTACATGCTGACTTGAGCGCGTCGAGCATCGGCCGCGAGTCCTTCGAGCCCGAGACGCCTTCATCGACGAACTCGTCTACGAGGTCCCAACCGCTCTCGTTGACGTGCGCTCGTGTCTTGACGCGTTGCGTTTCGAGCGAGGTTCCCGTATCTGCCTGATCGTCTGTCGAGACGCGGCAGTAAGTTGCAGCCTTCACGACGCAGCCTCAGCCTTCTTGCGCATCGCGTAGGCGCGGTCGTACTCGCGCGAGCAGGCCTTGCACCAAGACGACAAGCCGTCCTTCATCCACCTGTCCCGATAGAACAACTCGACCTTGCGCCGCTTTGAACAGCGGGTGCACTTCTTCGTTGTGGTTGCGCGTGCCATCGAGGCCTCCTTCGCTGTTGCTGAAATGGACAACAGCTTCATTGTCGGACCTCTGTGTGGCCGTTTGCAATCGCAATGTGGGCGGATATGAGTGACGCGTTGAGACGCGTTCTCTTCGTTCCCCTATGTGCTCACCCAGGCTTGGGTCGAGCGACGCGAGAGCTCCCGATCTGACGCGGTTCACGACGGTGTCCGTGCTGCCTGCGCCGCCCTATACGCCTTGTCACCCCACGGAATCTGCGTCTCTTCGGGTTCCGGAATGATCCGTGTCGCGTCCTGACGGAGGGCGTCGATCACGGTCGAGAAGAAGTGCGGGTCGCCGTTGAACTGCTTCAGAGCGAGGACCCATGAGTTGAAGGACGGCTTGTACGCCGCGACCTTCGGATCCGCTGGGTCGAAGTTCCGAAGCCACCAGTAGATGGTGTTCTTGCGAGCGACTGTCTGACGCGCCGCCTCAAGGGCATCGATCTGCCTCGCGTACTCCGAGAACGCCTCATCGACTTCCGGCGAGATCTCCTCGATCCACCTCTCTTTGTTCGCCTCGATCACATCGGCGAGCACCACCTCTGCGCGATCGATCGCGTCCCCGAGTGACGCCGTGCGACGATCAACAGCCTCGATCTCTTTCGCGATCTTCTCGATCTCCGGGTTCGGCTCAAGGTGGGCCTTCGGATCGTCGTACTGGGCCTCTGCGAGGGCGATCCGATCTGCCTCCTCAAGGCGCTTGCGCTTCACGTTGAGCGACCCCTTCGTGCGCTGAAGGGTCTTCTGCTCAGAGAGGAGGGACGTGTACTTCGATCGCGCACCCTCGAGGGCGTCCCAACCCGTCCCCATCGGAACCGTGAGTTCGAGCCTCGTTCCTCGTCCTGTCTCAAACAGTGGCATTGCGTTCTCCTTTCACCAGATGACGACGCGCTGTTGTGCGCGACGGAATGCGCCCGACTTGTGCGGGCGTGGGTTGCGAGGGACAGCAACGCCGCCCTCGGTTTCGATCCACTCGACGTCTCGTTCCGCCTCGTCTGATGGAAGGCGGTTCGCGACGATGTCCACAGGCACTGCAGAGAGCGCGAGCGTCAACGCGTCTGCGAGATCGTCATGGGTCGCCTCGTCAGCGGCTGCGATGTGAATGCCGCCAGACGGCGACGCCGAGTAGGTGATGCCTGCGAGCTGGCGCGTCAGTTCGAGCGAATCAGGGAGAACGATGCGACGGTCGGACAGCAACGCCCGCAGCCGCGAGTACCCATCTTCTTTCGACCGCATCGACGAGTGGATCGGGATCACCCGGCGGCCTAGCCTGCGGCGCAACTCCTCCGAGGGCATCGCGCCGACGCCGTTCGTCTCCGTTACGAGAGCACGGACACTGAACCCGGACTGCCGCTCTGACTCCTGCCTCGGCAGGGTCGCTGCTGTCTCGTGCAACGTCCAGCCGTTCCCCATGCTCTCGACAATCGGGCGCGAGTAAAACGGCGAGTGAAGCGTGACCATGCGCCGCTGTCGCTCACCTACAACACGGACAACGGACTCGACCATCTCCGTGTACGTGCGCTGCGACGTGTCGAGGTAGGGGATGAACAAGAGCGGGTGCTCGTTGCGCGAGAAGTCCTCAAGTACGCCGACACAGACGAGCGCGTGACGGTCGAAGGCGCGTCCCCAATCGACTCCCGCAACAACCTCCTCGCCTCGCGCGTCTTTCGGCGTCAGGAGGTTGTACGCAGCCGTGCAGGCGCGAATCTCATCGAGCGGGAAGAGGGCATCCGAGGCACCGACGAACTCACCCTCGAACTCAGCGCGAAAGCGGGGAGGGGGGAGTGTCTTGCGCGCCTGCTCGACAGCCTCCGGCGTGATCCACGGGCAGTCGAGGCGCCGCCAACGGAAGGTGCGCACTCCGGACTCTGGTTCGTCGCCTTGCAGCGCGTAGCGATAGAACGCTGAGGTCATGTCCCACGGCGTCGAGCAGAGGACGATCCGTGCATCGGGCCGCGCGATCGTCGTCGGGATCGCAGCGCCGAGGAGCACGTCTGGCGCGACGAACGCGGCCTCGTCAACGAGCAGCAGATCGACCGTCCACCCGCGAATCTGACGCTCCGATGAGGGCACAGAGCGAATCTCGGAACCGTTCGAGAGCGTGACGACGCTCATCGACTCGTTCAGCACAGACCCCTTGAGGATCGGCGACTGCGCGAACTCGACGATCTGCGCGAGGAGTCGCTTCGATGCCTCTTCGCCTGCGGAGACGATCAGGACTCGCTGATTCGGCCGGCGAAACGCCCAGAAGAGTGCGAGCGTTCCGAACGAGTACGACTTGCCGGTCTGCCTCGGCGCGACGATCACCGTCGTGCGTGTCTCAAGCGCGAGTGCCTGCGCCTGATAGTCGAGCAACGGACGCCCAATCATCTGCGCGAATGCACGCAGCGAATCGCGCGCTTCACGGAGAACCTTCAAGACGGAACCTTTCCGCCTATGCCTGCGAAGCCGTCAGCGCCGTCGAGGCGGTGGCCCACTGTCTCGTCCTCGGAGGGGCCGGATGGTCCCGTACCCTCAGGGACGATGCGATCGAAAAGCGATTGAAGCTTTGCTCGATCGCGATGCGTCTCGCACGCGGGCAGTAGGTCCTCGAACGTGACAGGTCGATCGAGCGTCTTCTGTACGTCTTCCGCTGCGATGCGCAGTTCCCACATCGCATCGATGCGGTCGACGATTGGGACGAGCCGCTGCTCCTCACGCGTGATCTCGAGATCGAGATGCTGGATAGCGCTCTGCACGCTCATCACGCGTCCTCGCTGTCTTCTTGCTGCCACAGACGCGCGAGGTCGAGGCGCATCGAGGTCACGTCCTTTCCGAGTTGCGCACGTGAGAGCGGATCCAGCCCGAGACGCTGACGCGCTTTCGCTGCTGCGCCCTCGGCATCTTTGAGCCCGTTCGCGGCAGGCACCTCGCGACCGTTCTCATCGAAGCGTCCGTGTTCTTGGATCCACTCCTCAAGGAGTTGGACTCGAACCTCTGCCCGCGCCCAAGCCCAGAGCGCGAAGCGATAGGTCGGGTCTTCGAGGTACGCGATCTGATCGTGTCCGAGCATCGCGTCGAGGAACTCCCGCGCGAGTGGATCGACGATCCGCGGCGTGTACGCGCCGTGGGTCAGGTTCTGAGTGTGCCCCTTCTGCAGAACGCGACGCCCGTCAGCGGTCAGGAGCAAACCTGCTTCCGTGATCCGATCGACGCCAGTTGCTGTCTTCTGCTTGTTCTTGCTCATCGCGTGACCTCGTAGCAAGAAATAGTCGCATTTGCAGGCATTTCGGCGATTACGTCTACTACGTGAAGCCGCAGTTGCCGTAACGCACCGCTCCTCTGCATGCGTGACGCGATCACGAGGAACCGCGGGGAGGGAATCGCGCGGCGAGTGGGGGATTGGGGAACCCGCCTTCGACCTGTAATCAGCGACGATAACGTGTGTCCTGTATGCAGAGACGACAACAGTGCTCCGCGCACACGCGTAATCCCAGAGCCGGAGACCCCTGAGTGCCCGGTGTAAGGGAGGGGGATCACTCGTCGAAGAACAGCCCGCGAAGCACGTCCGTCGCGAAGTACTCGACAGTCCCCTGCCCGTTGACACGCTTCGTGACGATCCCGATCTCCGTGCAGCGTTCGAGGAACGTGACTGTCGATTGGCGTGACGGTGGAGGCGCCCACTCGACCACATGCCTCCCGCACACCTCGCGAAACTCGTCTCCCGTCAACCCGTGCCGCATCGCGCATCACGTATCACCTCTCTCGCTCGCTGTTTGCTTTTTGGGCAACCTTTGGACCGCGCTCGTCCAGCTTTGCCTGGCGATAGTCCGCGTCGTATGGGCAGGGCAGGAACGTGCTCCTCGTCTTCGAGAACTGGCTGCCCTGCTCCCAACCGGGTTCCGTGTCCGCATGCCGGAGCGCGTAGGTGTACGGCGCACGCTTCGTGCCGTTGCCTGTCCGCACGACGACGCCAGACTCGACGTACCGCTCAAGAACCTCAATCCACTTAGAGCGGCGCTTCACCGCATCGTCGATCCGGATCGGTAGCGGATGCAGATGACTCAGCAGCCGGAGGTCGATGTTGAACCAGCTCCTCATGCGCGCTGCCTGTCTCGTTCGATTGCGTCCGCGATCGCGTTCCGCAGTGCGCGACCTGTGCGCCTGACGTCTGTCGAAGTAGGCGCGAAACGGTCACCGAGTGCGTTTCGCTCCCTTGTGCGTACTACGTACGCACTAAGGGGGAGCGCAACGGTCGTTGACTCAGGCGTTTTGCACCGTTTTGCACCGTTTCGTGAAACGAGCGAAACAGTCATGACTCCTCCTTCTGATCGAGGTAGATGAGGTGGGAGTTGCGAGGTCCGACGTCCTGCCTCACGCGCGTCCGTGGGTCGTGCACGAGCGTTTGGATCAGTGCGAGTGCAGCCTTCGTCTCTAGGCCCGGCGGAAGGAGTTCGATCAGGCGACGCTTCGCGATGCCATGCTCAGGTGTCGTCGCGCCGTTGTCGCCGAGAAGGCGAACAACCTCGTCGCGGAAAAACGTCTCTTTCTCCGCGCGCGCGGCTGCGATCTTCGCCTGCTCGTCCTCAACCTCGACCCGTGTGAAGACGAGCGTCGAGTCGTCGCCGCCAATCGTGAAGCGCGCACGCTCGACAAGATGGGCGAGGCGATCCTTCGTGCGGACGAGATCGATCTCGCCGACAGTCGTCGCGTCGAACGGCGCGCGTACCTCGATCCGCCACGCTGCATCGACCTTCGCCTTCTTCGCCGTCGCGCCGCGCTGATAGGTCCCGTCCGAGTTCTTCGCGACGTGCTCAAGCACGACTGTCGCGATGCCGTGCACCCGAGCGAGACGCTGGGTGAACTCGGTCGCCCACCGCGTCATGTCCATGTTGTCGTTCTCGTTCAGGCCTGAGGCGACGTACATGTCCGCCCCTGAGTCGAAGACGACGAGCGACGGAGTTAGCGCGACGATCTCCTCGATCAGATCCGCGGCATCGTCGAGCGTCGGCTCTGTGAACGGGAAGTAGGCGAAGTACCGAGAGACGGTCTCTGGCTCGACCCCGAGCGCTGCAAGACGCGAGGCGATGACGTTCGGCCCGTTCTCCTCGTCGATCCAGACGACTGTCTGCTCGCGCCCGATCAGTTCGGCGCCGAGTCCGAGCATCAAGAGCGTCTTGCCGTCGCCAGGCTCGCCCATCAGCGAGTGCGCCTTGCCCTCGTAGAGCACGCCTTCGACAAGGAACGGAGGTTCTGGAACCCCGTCTTTGATCAGTTCACCGAGATCGACTCGGACGAACCGATCGGCCGGCACGAGATCGTCGAGCGAGTGTCCTGCGTCGAGGTGGTCGGATACATCCTTGCCCGTCTGCGCCTCGTAGACGCGCGCAGAACACCCGACCGATACGAGCGATCGCCTGACCTGTCTCGCGTGCAGAGCGCCCGGCGTGTCGTCGTCTGCGATGACGACAACGTTCGCGCCTCGCAACGCTTCCGAGTACTCGTCGCGCCACTTGCGTGCGCCCATCGGATTGCAGGTCGCGATGACACCTTCGTCCCGCAGGCGCTCCACGTCCTTCTCGCCCTCGACGACGTAGATCGTCTCGCCGCGCGCAACAGCCTCTCGAACCTCGTCCTCGTGATAGAGACAGAGCGTCGCATCTCCGCGTCCGTTGACCCACCGCGTGCCTTGCCGGTGTTGTTGCGCGAATTCCTTGCCCGCGTACCGGACGACGCGAAACGCGCCGTAGTCGTAGGTCGCCTCGATCTTCTTCGTCCGCTTCGTCTCCGTGAGTGCGGGCGTATGCGACCGCCAACCGTTCTCGCGCCCCTCAAGCGCCGAGACGATCTCGTCGTAGGCGCATTCCGCATGGCAGTGGAGGAGGAGCTTTCCGTCCTTCCTCGTGACTGACAGGGATGGGTTCGTGTCGTCGTGCGCCGGGCAGAGGGCCTTGTACGACTGGCCTGACTTCTCGACGCCCTCAAGGCGCGCGAGGACGTGTTCTAGATCGTTTGCGTCGAAACGAGTTCCGAGCCTTCGTGCCATCAGATCACCTGACCCCCGAACCGCGCGCACGACGGACAGGCAGGCATGTGCTGCGCGATTCGGGTGTCGCAGGTCAGGCGGCTCCTGCCGACCTCGCTGGCGACAGGGAGCTCCTCAGGCATCGTCGACCGCCTCGAAGAAGTCAGCGACCTCGCAGCCGAGGTACTCAGCGATCACCTGCAGCGACCCGACCGAGGGCGTCGCCCGACCGCGTTCCCACAGGTAGACAGATTGCTCCGATCTACGCGTCGCGTACGCGATCGCTGAGCGGGGAAGTTCCGCCGCCTCACGTAGGCGCTCTAGCTTCGTCGGACTGAATCGCTGCATTTCCATCTCCTAAATACATCCGAAATCTCTTCATTCATTACGATAGAATGATTACATTGGTCTTTCGAGTTGTCAACTCGAATGGAATCAGCAATTTTTCTCGTCGATTCCAGCGACAACTCCCGCCTTCTACGCGCGTCTGTGACGCGACGAGGCCCAGGTCGGCATCGACACCCACCCGGGCCTTCCGTCGCGCGCTACGCGCGTCTCAGGCGGCGCTCTTCGCCTTGTGCGTGACAGCCCACGGGAACTGCCCGAAGCCGGGCGCGGTGACCTCGATGGTCAACTGGTGTGGCCCGCCACCGTCTTCGGCGATCTTCCCGAAGTCGGCGAGCAACCCGATGACCATCACCACCTCGTCGATAAAACGCGAAAAGGCCGCAGCGTCGTCTTGCATCTCGCACACGACGCGCAACGCATCATGAAAATGGGCATTGCTCACAGCACGCTCCTTTCTGCCCGAGAAGCAGAAGGGGTGCCGTTCAGCTCAATCCGGTCGCACCGAGGCCCATCCATAGGCCCGCTCGCGACGACACCCGGACTGAGTCAAGGGTACCCGGCCGGTCGCGGCTCGGCAACCTTCCGTGGCTTGTCCAAACGTCGTGCGGCTACGTGTCTCGCGGATCGTCCGTGATGGGCATGTCGACGCGGTTCACCACACGCCACCCTTCGTCAAAGTCGATGAGTCCTGCTGGCTGCACCGTGAGTCCGAGCGCGGCTGCTGTCGGTTCCAGCAGGAGGGGCTCCATCTCGGACGTGTTGTCGTGACCGAAGTGCTGCATCTCCTCCAAGAGCATCTCCCAAGCGTCCTGATTGGATGGCAGTGAGATCGCGAGCTTGCGACGGCCTTCAGCAAGTCCCTTCACCATCTCGATGGAGAGATTGTTGAGGTAGCCGGAACTCCCGTCGTCAAAGTGGAGAAGCGGGAGGGGAGGCCGCTCGCCGATGACAAGGCTCGGCTCTCGCTGGTGGCCACGGGCCTGTTCGGTGCGTGGTCGTGCTCGGAACACGAGCATCACATCGTCCCGACTCGGGACCCCCACGTGGAATTGCGCACCAGCCGACTGCATGTCGAGGGTGTCGGGGTTGAGCGTGTCGATCCAGCGATCCAACTCGATGCGAATCGCAGCCCAATCAAGCGTCGACCAATCGACGTCGGCCGCAGATGACCCCGACAGCGTCGCCACTGCGGTGTCGATCCAGAACATAGCGCGCTGGTCGATCCCGCTTAGGTGCTGTCTAACGAAGCGCTCCGCGTTCGACATGTAACCAGCGTAGCCCTGGCCGCCCCGGGCGAGCAGGCGGCTCGGGCACGCAACTTTGAGAGACAGTTTCCTAGGTGTTGCCTTGCTTGGAGACTCCTAGCGCCTTCTTGTGCGCACACGTGCGACGAGCGCGGCGACCTCATCCTTGACTTCGGTAGTCCCAAAGTCCCATTGAGCGGTCAACTCGTGGTTCGTGGCCGCGGCTCGCTCAGCACGGTCGAGGAGTTCATTCGTCAAGTGCTCCTCAGGCACCTGAAGGAGTTTCCTGAACGCATCGCGAGCGCTGTTGTAGGAACCGGCCTGTTCGAGCGCTTCGACAGCCTGGGAAGCAGCAACTTCGTACTTTGCTGAGGTTAGACGGGACGCGGTCAGGACGTTGGACTCGATAACCGCGTGCACGTCGGCTGCAAGCCTCTCCGCGCCCTTCGTCCCACCGGAGATCGCCTGGTACTTGCCCATGAATCCGTAAGGCGTTTCGCCTCTGCGGATGGGGATGATCAACACTGCTCGTGCGAGGCACACGCCTACTTCCTGGTCTGTCCACTCGCTGGTCCGGAACTCGGGAGTGACGTACGCCACCATCGCGTCGCAAGTGCGCAAGGCTGACTCGATGACGTCACGCCACAGCTCAGTTGGGCGAATGTCGTCATGGGCGACAAAACCCGTAATCCCGTAGGGGCGCAGAGCGTCCTTTAGGGCACCAACCTCATCGGCCTGCTTCGCCGAGTGGGAGATGAAGAGACGGAAGTAGCCCTTCTCCCAGACATCATCGCCGTGAGTGGTTCCAGCGTCTGTGACTTGCCGTGACGGCGCTTCATCGGGGAATAGAAACTCGTGAAGCTCAAGAAGCTGCTCGTCGGTCGCCCCCTTGACGTGGTACACGGTGTAGGAGTACGAGTCGCCTTCCCAGTAGTCGCTCGTCGGAAATCCGAACTGCTCCAGGATCAGGTCGATCTCCTGGAACCGACGCTCGGCCAGGTCAGCCGCGACCTTCATGAGCAGGGTGACTCTTTCGCCGGTCTGCATAGGCACGTCCCATCTTGTGCATAAGGCCGGATGCTGACCACCCTGTCTGCTTGAGTGGCCTTACACCGCAACCGACAGGCGGGAGCCGGGTGAAGGAGGAGGGCATGGCGAAGAAAGGCACAACCAGCAGCAAGGACAGGTCAGCAGTTTCTGTGCGTTACGTCTCGAAGAACTACGGCAAGAGTCCAAAGACGACCGCCAAAGAGACGAAGTAGCCACGCCTCCGAGTAGCGCTAGACAGTTCAGGATCGCCTGATTAGTGTCGGAGTGCACATGCGGTGGGCACTCATCCTTGTTGTGGTCGGGACGACCCTGTTTGTTGCTGCCAATGCAACAGGCAGCACCCTCTTCGGCGAGGGCACCTTCCGCGTGCCGCAGGACGTCAAGCCGGGCACTTACCGCACGAAGGGCGGTGAAGGCTGCTACTGGGCACGCCTGAAGAACTTCAGTGGTGGGCTGAATTCCATCATTGCGAACGGCAATGCATCTGGTCCTGAGGTCGTGACGATCAAGTCGACAGACCGCGGATTCGAAACGAACGATTGTGGCAACTGGACGCGGAACCTCGGTCGGATCACGAAGAGCAAGATCCGGTTCGGGGAGGGGACGTACATCGTGCGGGTTGACGTAGCTCCGGGCACATACCGGTCTCGCGGCGGCGACGGTTGCTATTGGGCGCGGCTCAAGAACTTCGAGGGCGGCATCGGTGCCATCATCTCGAACGGCAATGCATCCGGATCCGCGATCGTGACGATCGCGAGAACCGACCGCGGCTTCACCTCGAACGACTGCGCGACCTGGGTCAAGGTGTCCTGACAGCTCGGCTCGGGCATCGCCCGCAGGACCATCCGCTTGCGTCGCTCGCTACGTTTGACGTATGAGCACTGACGGCCGCGATCTGACGCCTGAACCTACTGCGCAAGCAGGGCGAACTGATGCGCGTAGTGATCCGTACTACGTGACCACGCCGATCTACTACGTCAACTCCACGCCGCATATCGGTCACGCCTA
>JGI10216J12902_107233527_pt1 | contig 11352 bp, 8 predicted proteins | sample KanNatreferecore_FD_12902 | JGI IMG/M metagenome (IMG submission 12902)
AGTAAAGAAAAAGCAGCAGAACTGGGATTGAAACCAATTGCCAGGATCCTCTCGTATGCTGACGCAGAACAGGCACCTGAATGGTTCACCACAACGCCTTCTGTTGCAGCACCCAAAGCCGTGTCTAAAGCTGGATTGAAAATGGAAGACATTGCTTTTTGGGAACTGAATGAAGCTTTTGCAGTAGTTGGAATAGAAAACACAAAGCGCATGAAACTTGATCCTTCAAAAGTAAATGTGCATGGTGGTGCAGTGTCGCTGGGTCACCCGCTGGGTGCAAGTGGTGCAAGGATTATTGTCACACTCATAAATGTCCTGAAACAAAACAAAGGTAAGTACGGTGCTGCCGGTATTTGCAATGGCGGAGGCGGAGCTTCAGCTATGGTTATTGAAAATTTGGAATGATGTTCTCCCCTTCAGGGGAGCCGGAGGGGTGCAATGGCGGGGGCGGGCCTTCAGCTAGGGTGATCGAAAATCTTGAATGATATTCTTCCTCTTTGAGTAATGGTCAATATGAAACTTGCAATTGATTTTTGATTATTGTCGTGACGCTCCGAAAAATTCGGGGGCCTCGTTACCGGTCATAGCGTCGGCACCTATTGACTATCGTATTTAACTGGCCTTTTAATAAATCATCACCGAACCCGACCCTCTCAACTTATTATTCTCACTCGTGACCCTGTAATAAATAAGTCCCGTGGTATTGGACAGGTCCGGCATAAGAACCTGCTGCGATGTGGTTGTGGATTTCCCCAGTACCCTGCCGTCTTTATTGTAAAATAAAATGTTCAGCGATTCATTGCCGGGATTACTGATGTTCATTTCATTTCCTCTTGTCCATGGAGAAGGGAATAATCCTGCCGTGGTATACTTGTTGAAGCTTATTGCAACGATCCTGGAGAATTTTGTGGTACTGTTGGCTTCCAGCATTTTCAACCTGTAATAAGATGTGCCTGCTACGGGGTTCTCATCGACAAAGGAATATTCGTTTACTGACTGGTTACCTGGTTGGATTGTTTTCAGTGCATAAAAAGACCTGCCATCACCTGAACGTTCTACCACGTATTGATCCATATTTGTTTCCAGTGCTGTACGCCAGCCTACCCGCACCGTTTTATTTTCTTTAGCTGCATCGAACGAGATTAGCGTAACGGGGAGTACAACAAATCCATAATATACCGTGATTCTGATATGGTCAATTTGCCCCGCAGTTGTGCCCCCGGCTATATTGCGTTGAGCGGCTATGGCCACTCCGAAGTTTGCATTGCATATATCTTTATAGCTCCAGGTTTCACCCCAGAGATCAGTTGAATTACCATATGATTGATACGCATCCGTAACAGGATAGGCAATGCCTGTTGATCTGTCATCAGTCCCGATCAGCCCTGCCCGGATGATACGTATACTATAATCTGAAGTACGTGCATTTGGATCGGAGCGTTCGACATCTACAATAATACCATATATGATCGCACCATCGGGAATGTTAAACCCGAAATCAGTTGCGATCAGGTAATCACTGTATCCGCCGACACCTCCCGTAATGTTGCCGAAACTGGTATAGCTGTCATCGCTGGCGCCTGCATTACCGGTATTCGTCCATGTTTGAGAATAGCCAGTAATTTCTGATGTTGCAAATTGGCTGCCGCTTAATGGACCGTCTATTTGTGCAGAAACGGAAAGACTGCATACAATACCAATGCAGATGGATAAGATGGTTTTCATGATGGATATTTTGATGGTGCACTAATATATAATGCACAGGTAAAAATAAAAATATTTTACACGGGATTGTAATAGAAAGCCAATAGATCCTCTAATCAGTACCACAATTTAGTAGTAGTACTTAAAAACAGGCCGTAGAAGTACGATAGATGTATAATAGATGTAATGAATCAGGATCATTACTCCCGATTGCGCATATAGATCAATGTTCAAAACCCATGCCGGGGTGATTTTTGTTTGTTTCATGGTTCAGAAAAATATGTACTGGTCAGCAGGTTGGGTATTTTTTCGAGAAAATTTACTGCTGGTAATCGCCAGGTGGCAACTCCCCGGAATTTCCCAGCGATAAGAAATTGAAACTCTCCCTGGTTACTGCCATCCAATTTTAAATTACTGGATTGATCCTCCCGTGAAAATGCATCACCATAGCGTCTGCTAAATGCTGTGAACAAGCAACCATTGTCCCACCAGGATTATTCACTAACATTTAAAACTATTGGTATGAAAAGAAATCCAAAACATCCCGGGAAGTATTTTAATGTCCTTTTTACAAGCACATTTATCGTTGTCTGTTCGGTCCTTTTACTTATGGAATCTGGTTGTCGTAAGGAATCCAATCCTTCCATTCCAGTGGCTGGACCCGAATCCCAGGAAAACAGTTCAAAAGTAAAACAGGTGGCATTGCAGCTCATTACTGATAATCTGGTGTCACCGATCGGTGTTGTCCCGGTGCCTGATAATACCGGGCGGTTACTGATTATTGACCAGATTGGTAAGGGTTGGATCATTGATGCAAACGGAACCCGGTTACCTGTACCGTTCATAGATCTTACCAGCCGGATGACTACCCTCAATCCGGGATTTGATGAAAGAGGTTTTCTTGGACTTGCATTTCATCCAGGCTATGCAACCAATGGAAGATTTTTCGTTTATTATAATGCACCAAGAAGACCCGGTGGACCTACCCCGACTACATTATGGAACAACCTGGCGAGGTTCTCTGAATTCAGGGTTTCTGCCGCCAACCCCAATATGGCAGATCCCGCCTCGGAGCGGGTTCTATTGGAAATAGATGACCCCCAATCCAATCACAACGGGGGTACATTGATTTTTGGCCAGGATGGCTACCTGTATATTTCTATCGGAGATGGAGGCGGTGCTAATGACACACCTGTCGGACATGTACAGGACTGGTATCTCGCTAATGCAGGTGGTAATGGCCAGGATGTAGATTCAAATTTATGGGGCAGTATTTTACGTATTGATATCAACAATGGAACGCCTTATGGTATCCCTCCGGATAATCCATTTGTTGGACGTCCCGGGTTCGACGAAATATATGCATATGGTTTCCGGAATCCTTACAGGATGTCATTTGATATGAGCGGGTCACGTAAACTTTATGTGGGCGATGCAGGTCAGGTTTTATATGAGGAAGTGAGTATTGTGGAAAAAGGTGGAAATTATGGATGGAATGTGAAAGAGGGTACGCATTGTTTCAATGCAGCCACTCCGCTCGTGCCATTTGCAACCTGTCCTGATGTCGATCCATTAGGGAATCGCCTGATCGATCCCGTGATTGAAATGAACAATGTTCAGAATCCGGAAGGTGGTGTTGTTACACTCACGGTTATTGGGGGGCATGTATACAGAGGTAATGATATCCCGGGATTCCAGGGCAAATACATATTTGGCAGTTTTTCAAAATCAGGTTCACCACAGGGAGAAATTTTCATGGCTACGCCGGCTGGTCCCGGACTCTGGCCATTCACTGAAATATCTGTGATGGGTTTCCCGGATCACCTGGGACAATTTATTAAAGGTTTTGGCCAGGACCTTGAAGGTGAGATGTATGTCACAACCTCGACTGTGTTAGGACCTGCAGGCGTGAGCGGTAAGGTGTATAAATTGGGTTTGGCAAACTAGTATATCGCTGATGTATATTGAACAAGCTTTCTCACCGGAAGGCTTGTTCTTTTTTGTGGACTAACTTGCAGTATGGGATTATATATCCGGGTGGCTGCAAAGGAAGATGCAGGTTTAATCGCCGATATCAGCCGCCAGACTTTTTATGAAACCTTTGTTGGATTCAATACCCCCGCGAATATGGATAAGTTCATGCGCGAACAATTCAGCCGGGAACTTTTGATGAGCGAAGTGGGCCAGCCAGGCAATACCTTTTTGCTGGCATATGATAGCGTGGAACTGGCGGGATATGCCCGCCTCCGGGAAAATAATAACCCGCCCGGGTTGGCGGGAATGAATACGCTGGAGATTGCCCGGATATATGCTTCCAAAGAGCATATTGGTAAAGGGGTAGGGAAGGCCCTGCTCTTGCAATGCCTGGAAATCGCCAGGGAAAAAAAGATCTCTACGATCTGGCTCGGGGTTTGGGAACATAATCTGAGGGCCATCAGCTTTTATATGCAATGGGGCTTTGAAAAATTCGGCACTCATGTGTTTATGCTGGGTGATGATGCCCAGACGGATTGGCTGATGAAGAAAGTCATATAATGCCCATGTGTCATATAAGACTAATAGGTCAAATGGGGCGATTGTTATAATTTGCTATTGTGAAAATAAAACCAGGCACAAGTTTTCTAAAACTGTTTATCCTACTGTTCCTTCCGGTAATGGGCCTTGCACAGAAAAAGCAGGTCACTATACGGATCGTCCAGGATGAGTTGTCTTACGCGCTGGACAAGTATGAAAGTAACATCCTGTTAAAGCGAAAAGGATTCAAGATCCAGATCCTGCTTTCAAACGTAAACGGAGTTTATTCTTTCGCTGGATTTACCGATTCTATTTGCTGCCGGCTGGCAGAATTAGATACCATACCCCGTTTCGGTATCCTCCCTGATATCACGATGGCCGAGGCGGATTTTAATAAGGAAAAAGAATTATTGGTAGGAGAGAAGGATTGTTCTTACTGGTATTATGATAAGGAGTTGAACACTCACCGGTTCAACAAGAAGATCGTCATGCTGGATACAAACAAATTCGTAGGAGTGAAAACGGTCAAGCAGGTATACTTTGTGCCGGAACAACGACAGATAAAGTTGAAAGACCTGGACACACCGCTTTATCTTTTCTTTGTTGCTGTCGATGAATTTGACAGTTCCGGTAAACCCAAGAAAGAACTGATGCGCCGCCGGGTAAAAATTGAATGGACCGAAGATGACGACTGAGTTCATTAATATCAGCCTCCTCGTTAATACATGCCATCCTCACCAGCCCTTACGTGGAAGAGAACTGGCAGATCTTCCCTGCATCCGGGATGCTTACCTTATTATTGAAGACGGAATGATCGCCGCATTTGGCGCGATGAAAGAAAGGAAATCCGTGCCTGGCATGGATCCGGCGATGACTGTAGATGCAACCGGCCGTTTTCTCTTACCTGCGTGGTGCGATTCCCATACGCATCTCGTATTTGCTGCCAGCCGCGAGGAGGAATTCGTTGATAAGATCCGGGGATTGAGTTATTCAGATATCGCTGCAAAGGGAGGAGGTATTTTGAACTCTGCGCGCAGGCTCAATGAAGTTTCAGAAGATGAATTGTTTCGCCTTGCATGGATACGCCTGGAAGAGATCAGCCGCCTGGGTACCGGCGCCGTGGAAATAAAAAGCGGTTATGGATTGACGGTAGCTGGGGAACTAAAAATGCTTCGCGTGATCAAAAGGCTAAAGGAGCGATCCCGTCTTCCCGTCAAAGCAACCTTTCTTGGTGCACACACATACCCCATGGAATTTCGTGATGATCACGAAGGATATATTGAACTTATCATCAACGAGATGTTGCCGGTGATAGCCCATGAAAAACTGGCCGATTTCATAGATGTGTTCTGCGAAACAGGATTTTTCTCACCTGAAGAAACAGAGCGGATCGTACGGGCAGGATTGGGATATGGATTAAAACCAAAAATACATGCCAACCAGCTTAATCTTTCCGGAGGAACCCAGGCAGGAATAAAGCTGGGTGCACTTTCGGTGGATCACCTTGAAACAATGGATGGATCAGCCATCCAGGAATTGTCACAGTCAAAAACGATTGGCACATTACTCCCTTCTGCAGCATTTTTTTTGCGAATGCCCTTTCAGCCGGCCCGCAAACTCATCGATGCAGGTTGTGCCGTTGCACTCGCCACTGATTACAATCCCGGCTCTTCACCATCCGGTAATATGAACCTGGTCATTGCCATGAGTTGTATCGGGATGCGTATGCTCCCCGAAGAAGCAATCAATGCGGCTACCATCAACGGGGCTTTTGCAATGGAATTACAGGACAAGGCAGGAAGTATAACAGTGGGGAAAATAGCCAACCTGATCCTTACAAAACAAATTCCCTCGCTTGCATATTTCCCCTACGCATTTGGATCCAACCATATTGAGAGAGTGATGATAGGTGGAGAATGGGTTAGTTAAGAATTACGTGAGTCGTGAATCGTGAAGCGTGAGTGGTGAAAAAGTGCAAAAAATCTCTGCGTCTCCCCGCCTCTGCGGTTTGCTCCCTATGTCGTATTTTCGAAACCATGGCATTACTCCGGCTGCGGAAAAAGAAACCTGGTTTTTTCGAAGAACTGATTGAACGGAATGTGATATTGCCAGCTCATGGACGGCAAAAAGGCCTCGGGTTCCTGGTTGCTTTTTTTTCGGAGATACGACCCGGGACATCCGGGAAAAAAAAGAACCCGGAAAAAAATCTCCAGTATGTCACGCAACACCTGAAAGAGCAACCCGTGGTGTTGGCTAACCTGCAACATGCCATTCTCTCACAATTATTCAGCACCAGCCTTACCTCTGCTATAACCGAAAGTGGAATACCGCTTGCCCGGGGCTTCTGGCAGGAACTTTCAAACCGGCTCAAACATAAATTATTACCTGCTTTACAGGAGGAAACCGATTTTTTGTATACGATCAATCATGTATTCTACAGGAAAAATGACTACAAATGGGTGGAAGCCATCCCCCGCCGGACCTGGATCGATTTTTTTGAAGCAGTAGAGTTTCATTTCAGTCCCCGGCACAATGAACTTAAAAAGGAATTACTACATGCATTGAAAATACTTTCATTCCAGGTGGCCCAGCTGGGACTGGAAAAAGAAGTGCTGGATTATCTGCCACTATCGGAAAGAAATAAAGATACTCCCTTCGTTCTTCAGAATTACACCGTGCACGAATTGGAAAAGTTATTGATGGATAATGCGGCAGATGCCGATGTCACAGCGCTTTCTTTCCAGCTCAAGAATATTATCCAGGATTGTTACGAGCTGATCGATCATATCCGGGAAAGCCATTCTGACCGGGGTGCAAGCCTTCAACAGACCTATATCCTGCTCATACTTTCCAATCGACTGGAAAGAATACAACTGGTGATCGATGTTCTTGATTCGGATAATAAATTCGATACCGGCCGTTTCGTGGATATTTTCAGGTTGCTGGTGCGAAATGAAAAAAGGAAAAACAGTATTCGTGAATTCCTTTCCCAGGGCGTTGGTTACCTGGCCTACCAGATCGCTGAGCATAAGGGCACAAAAGGGCATGCGTACATTACCTCGACGAGCAAAGAATATTATAAGATGGTCCGAAGCGCCATGCTGGGTGGCATTATTATTTCATTCATTGCCATATTTAAGAATCTCCTGGGCAAATTAAAACTGGCACCCGTTCCCATGGGTTTTTTATATAGTGTCAATTACAGTATTGGTTTTAACCTGATCGATGGAACCAAAGCTACCCTGGCGACCAAGCAACCGGCATTTACGGCCAGTGCCGTCGCGGGTTCGATGGATGTAAAAAAACATGGGGAGCCCGATCTGGAAAATCTTGCCGCCACGGTCGCCAAGGTTTCCCGCAGCCAGATCGCTTCTTTTTTTGGAAACCTGGTTATCGTGTTCCCACTATCCTTTTTGTTGGCATGGGGATACGATTATTTATTTAGTAGCCCTATCGCCACCGGCGAGAATGCTATGAAGATGTTGCGGGACCAGCACCCGTGGCGAAGTCTTTCATTATTATACGCGTGTTTTACAGGTTTTTTTCTTTTTGCCAGCGGTATCATTGCCGGTTATTGGCAGAATAAGATCCTGTATGGACAGATCCGTGAACGATTAAAAAGACACCCGGCGCTGCGCTCATCCATGTCCGTGAAAAAGCTCGACCGGATCGGTAACTGGATAGAAAACAATCTCGGCACCGTGATCGGGAATATTGCATTGGGATTCTTTCTTGGTTTTGCGGGTATTTTAGGTTCGATCCTGGGTATTCCGTTCGATATTAGACATATCACCATTTCGGCTGGTAATGCGGGTATCGCTGTCTATGGCCTGGGTGTTGAGAATATACCCCCATATTTCCTCCTCGCAGTATTCGGTGGAATATTATGTATTGGATTCCTGAATTTCCTGTTCAGTTTTTCTTTTGCCTTTTTTGTCGCTGTAAAATCAAGAGGTATAAGATTTAGCCAGTATCCGCGTTTTTTCCGGATCCTTGGAAAATATATAATGGCTCACCCTTCTGAATTCATACTTCCCCCTAAAAAAATACCGGCTCCAAAGTATACTTCACTTAAGAATAAGTAGTATTCCTTACTGTTACTAAATACCCGGAAAATGGGAAAGTGAACTCATCAAATTCTGCTAACAAACTTCGTAACCAAGATCGTATGGAGCCAGTGTTTTTTTATTGATCGACACATTTTTTTTGTAATGACATTTCAATATGAAACTGCCGGGAAATTTATTACCCAACAAACAATATCTTAGCATTCAAATCAGAATGCATGCAACAAATCATCGAATGTGTTCCCAATTTCAGCGAAGGAAATGATATGGACATCATCAAGCAGATCACTGACCAGATAGAAATGGTAGAAGGAGTCCGGTTATTAAATGTTGACCCGGGTAAAGCCACCAACCGGACCGTGGTAACATTTGTCGGTAACCCGGAAGCTGTAGTGGAAGCGGCTTTCAGGGCCATACAAAAAGCAGGCGATCTGATCGATATGAGCAAGCACAGGGGTGAACATCCAAGGATGGGCGCAACGGATGTATGCCCGCTGATCCCTATCGCAGGCATCAGTATGGATGAAACGGCTATCTATGCAAAGCAACTCGCTGAAAGGGTCGGTAAAGAATTAAAAATACCTGTTTACCTCTACGAAGCCGCGCAACCCGATAAATCACGAAGCAACCTGTCAGTGATCCGAACCGGGGAATATGAAGGGTTCTTTAAAAAAATTAAAGAACCCCGATGGAAACCAGATTTTGGCCCGGCTGACTTTGATGCCAAACGCGGTGCAACGGTGATCGGCGCAAGAGATTTTCTTGTAGCGTATAATATTAATCTTAATACTACTTCTGTCAGGCGAGCCAATGCGATCGCATTTGATGTAAGGGAAGCGGGACGGGTGAAAAGGGAAAACGGGAAAGTGGTTACGGATAAAGATGGAAAACCGGTCACTGTTCCAGGTACCCTTAAATCAGTAAAAGCTATCGGCTGGTATATCGAAGAATACGGGATCGCCCAGATTTCAATGAACCTCACCAATATTAATATCGTTCCGGTTCATATTGCATTTGATGAAGTATGTAAAAAAGCGGATACTAGAGGAATACGTGTGACGGGGAGTGAATTGGTCGGACTCGTTCCATTAAAGTCATTAGTAGATGCTGGTAAATTTTTTTTACGTAAACAGCAACGCTCTGCCGGTGTAAGTGAAAAAGAACTTATAAAGATCGCTGTACGCTCAATGGGACTGGATGAACTCGGCCCGTTCAAACCGGAGGAAAGAGTGATCGAGTATTTATTGGAGAAAAAAGCAGATAAGAAGCTGTTGAATATGTCGCTCTCCTCATTCGCAGACGAGACGGCTAGTGAAAGCCCTGCACCCGGTGGTGGCTCCATCGCTGCCTATACAGGCGCATTGGGGGTTTCACTCGCTACCATGGTTGCGAATCTCTCATCACATAAAAAAGGATGGGATGAGCAATGGGAAGAATTCAGTAATTGGGCTGATAATGGACAAAAATACAAGGATGAACTCCTTGGACTTGTGGATGCAGATACCCGCGCTTTTAACCTGATCATGACTGCATTCAGCCTTCCCAAATCAACGGATGAAGAAAAAAAATTTCGCACTGCTGCCATCCAGGAAGCTACTAAAATAGCGATCGAAGTGCCATTTAAAGTGATGGAAACAACGCTGGCGGGTATGGAAGTGATCAGGGCCATGGCGACCATTGGAAATCCAAATTCGGTTTCTGATGCGGGCGTCGGGGCTCTCTGTGCCCGTAGCGCCGTGATGGGCGCTTTTATGAATGTAAGGATCAATGCGGCCGGATACGACGACAAGGATTTTGTGAGCGGGATATTGGGTAAGGGCAGGGAAATCGAGAACAAAGCCATAGCTTTGGAAGCTGAAATTCTAAAGATCGTCAATGAAAAAATCGGGAACTAAAGAAGCGCCTGCCGAAAAAAGAATCTCCGGTATGCAACATCTGAAGATCTACAATAAACAGGATGTTCTCTCACTTACAAGGTTGCGCCGTTTCGAAACCAAGATCGGGGAACAGTTGCAGGTAGTGACTGATGCGGGAGATCTCGAAAGATCAATAACCGAATCCTCGGCAAGGTTTGTCTTGTTCGGCGTTCCCGAAGATCTCGGCGCCAAAGGAAATTATGGTATTGGTGGAGCAGATACATTATGGATCCCTTTTCTGCAGAGCCTGTTAAATGTACAGAGCAATGATTTTTTTGACGGGGTAGAGGTATTATTAGTCGGTCATTTTGATTTTGGCGATATCCAGTACCTGATCGATACCACAGCGAAGAATGAGGATGAAAAAGTGGAGGCTTACCGCCATGCGGTGAATACTATTGATGATGAAGTGGAACACCTGGCCAAGCTTATCGCTGGAACAAAAAAGATCCCGATCGTCGTGGGTGGGGGACATAATAATACCTATCCGCTTATCAAGGGCGCAGCAAAAGGATGGCATAAGGCAGGCGTACTGCCGCTGGCACAGATCAATTGTATCAATTTAGATGCGCATGCCGATTATCGTCCCCTGGAAGGAAGACATAGCGGGAATGCATTCCGTTATGCAGAGGAAGACGGTTATCTGCAGAAATATTGTATCGTGGGGATACACGAGAACTATTTACCTCAGAATGTTTGGGTGGATATCGTAAATAATCCCTTTATCGATTGCATCACATTCGAAGATATTTTTATACACGAAAAAAGAACATTTATACAGGCCGTAGCACATGCAACCGGTTTTACAGAAGATACACTCACGGGTATTGATATCGACCTGGATTCCATTCAAAACACGTTAAGCAGTGCAATGACACCCGTCGGTATTACCCCGGTGCATGCCCGCCAGTATATTTCTTTTGCAGCAGCCGATACTAAACCAGCATACCTGCACATCTGCGAAGGCGCCACTCGATTATCTGATGGAAGAACAGATGCTACCAGTGGTAAATTGATCAGTTACCTGGTTACTGATTTTATTAAAGGAATGCAAGGTTAAAACAGCAGGTCAGTTTATAGTTTATGGTTTATGGTTTATGGTTCCTCTGACCGATCAGTCAATAAAGTCTCAAAAAAACAGTCAATAGCAC
>JGI10216J12902_109562033_pt1 | contig 11351 bp, 10 predicted proteins | sample KanNatreferecore_FD_12902 | JGI IMG/M metagenome (IMG submission 12902)
AGTCTTATCTTTGGCCAGGCTTGGAAGTCAAGCAAACGAACCGCGCTGCCCCACGACAACATTTTGGGGTCTCATCATGTTTGTCCCGGATGATTCTTCTGTGATAGTAGACAAACGAGTTATCGTGCCTAGCAAAGAATTCTCCAATGGATACTTTGTCTTTTATCAGGCAGGTGGAAGACACTTTTACATGTTACTGGGGCGGCCACTTTGAGGTCGTGACTACCTTCTTTGCCAGGCCAAGACCCCGAGAACAGCTCATCGCGTGGCTCGATCTCCAGCTCTACAAAGAGATCCACGTAGTGCCGGGAAAGGCACAAGCGCTCATCGATATGTACGAAAAGCTCGACGATGAGGCGGAGCGCGGCGAGTACGAAGCCGAGGCCTATGAGCTGGCCGATGAGATTCAGCACTATCGTCTGCTCGCTGATATCAGGGAGTCCATTACCGGCAAGAAGCTCAAAGCCACTGAGACCAGACCCACTGCGGAACAGCTTAAGCTGGAGGCGGTCCGGCGCAAGTACGACACGGAAGGACCTCTGGTGCGGGCGGTGGGAGGTTTCTCGCCAGGAGGAGGAGTGGCCTTCGCCGCGGCAGGGTCGATGATCGGCGGCGGACCCATCGAACGTCAGCTTGCTGAAGCGTTCAAGATCATATACCGCCAAGAACTTTCCCATTACAGCTACAAGCGCCTGCTCTTCGAACGGTTAGCGTGGGATTCTGACGCGACCGAATATGACTTGGCGATTCAGTACGCCCGCGAGCTAGCGCGCCAGCATTTCGTACTCAGGAACGAATCCTTTAGCTATCCGCTGGCACCAGAGAGAGTAGCGGAGATCGATGCCGGCAAGGTCACACCCTACGCGCCGCCACGGCTCTATTAAGATGAAATCCTAAGCCGTCTCTTCCGCGTTGGAAGCGAGCAAAGAAAGCATTAGACGATTGGAACGATCATCTGCCCTTGGCTTTAGGCGATAACGAGCTCGTGCGGTCGCTTTCCCAGCCGGCGGGCGCCGCTCTCGGTGACGACGACGGTGTCGCCCCAGGTCAAGCGATACGCCCGGTCGGCGGTGGTCACGGAAGGCTTGCAGATAAAGACCATGTTCTCGAGAAGCGGGACGCCGAGCTGGCGCGGGCTGCCGGCGTTGTGGATGACAATCGGGCCGTCGTCACCGGCGCCGCGGCCGTGCATCGTGAGCGCCGCCGTGGCACCCGCCGCCGGACCGCTCTTCGGCGCCGCTTCTTCGCCCGCTCTCCTCGTGATCTCCCCTAACCCCTCGGCGCTCGTTCCCGGCTTCATGCCTGAGCGCACGCGATTGAAGACTTCGCGCTGCACCTTGATGAGCTCTCGATACACCGGGTCAACTTCAGCGACAAAAACCGGCTGAACCCCTTGGGCGCGGTAGCCGATCCACGAGGCCTCCAGCTCGTTCATGATGATGTCGCCGCGCTCAAGGATGCGCAGACTCGGGCGCGTAAGCGTGCGCGGAGGATTTGTTCCCGACACCCAGTTGTAATGCACGGGGAACTCCGAGCCGTTGCGCATGAGAGCGTACATCGTCGCGGCCCAGACATCCCAGTCCTTGACTCCGGGCTGGGCTGCCTCGGCCTCGGCTTCGTAGGCCAGCTCGATGATCTCCATCGATTTGCCGAGCGCGTCCAGCTCCTCTCGACTCTTCACGTAGCGGACCTGGTTGAGTATGGGCGTCGCGTCCACTAATTCGGCTTCGGGAAAGGCTTCGCGGATCTGCTTCCACACCCGGTAGAGAATCGTCCCTTCAGGTGTCCGCGTGCCGTCGACGTCTCCCAATCCGGTGATCCCGATGCGTCCGTTCGCGAGCTTAAGCTCCATGAGCCTTTCTACGATCACCTTCCCATAGCGTCGATTGGCCTCGCGCACGTCCCGGGTCCATTCCTGCACCGTGAGCCAGCGCAACTTCGCCGAAGTGGCGATCGCCGTGACCTCGCCCTCCAAGGGAAAGACCGCGGCGACGTCTGCGTCGCCGCCGCCGCAGTGGGTCAAATAGCGCGAGTCCGCCTGAAAGTCGGTCGAGTTACCGCTGTGGTTGGGAGTGACGATGACGTCGATGCCCTGCCGGGCCATAAGCTCGCGGACCGCTTTCCACCGGCGGTCCCGCTCAGCGAGAGAAAAGCGCGGGTAAATTTTCCGGCTCTTCTTTCCTGCATCAGACGCGGAGCGATTCCCGCGCCGCGGCCGACCACGAAGGAGAGCTTGATCTCCGGATACTCTTTCTGAAAATACTTAAAGACCTCTTCAAAGACCGTCACGCCGTATGCATTGAGTCGTCCTTCTTCCGTGGCGGCCTTCACGACTCTTTCCCACTCGTTCTTCCAGCTCGATTGCGCCAGGGAACTCGGCGCAAGGACTAAGAGGAGAAAGAGGCCATAGACTACTGCGGTGACTCTCACCTTTCCCCCGCTAAAAAAAGACCGCTCTAATTGCAATCCATTAGCAAGCGCGCTGATCGGCGAAGCCCAGCGCTGCCAGGGCTTCCGTCGCAGGCTCATTCCTAAGCACCTGCTCCACCGAATAGCTTTCAGGGAGCTTGCCCTTAGCCTTAAGCTCATCGGCGTGCGCCGATACGCCCTCAGGGCTGGCCATGACGTCGCCGGCCTGAAGCGGCCACGCTTCGGCTCGGCCATTCTGAAACCGACTTGCCTCCAAGGAATCGACTTGGAACATCCGCTTGAGAATATCCAATGCGTCTTGTCCCATCGGATCCTTGTCATGCATAAACTGCTGAGCGCGCATGACTCCTTTGAGAAACGCTTTTACCTTTGCCGGCTGATCGCGCAGCATCCGACCTGAAGTCGCCATCGCGCGGGTGACGTAGAAAGGGAAGAGCTTTGTAAGGTCGAGCACCTCCACCAGCTCTCCTCTTTCAATCAAATCGCGCACGATCCGGCCCTCGGCGTCATGGTGATAGATGCCAAAATCAGCGGCGCCGGTCTTCAGCGCCTCGAGCTTTTCGTAGGTCCCGCGTTCGGGAATGAGGATAAGCTCCAGTTCGCGGTCGGGATCGATCCCCAGCTTGTCGCAGGTAGCCCGCACGGTTCTCTCTCCGACTCCGTAGCGGCGACTAGTGGTAAATCGCTTCCCTCTGAGATCTTGCGGGGTCCGGACGACTCCGGGGCGGGCTATTATGCTAAAGGGAAGACCGTTACGGTAAGAGCCAATGATATAAACGTCATTTCCCCTGGCATTCTGCTCGATCACCATCGCCGGGTGAGCGTCCATGCTAAACTCCGTCTTTCCCTCGAGCAGAAGCCTGATGCTCGCATCGTCATCGCCGGCGATGACGAGATGGCTTTTTTCAATTCTCTCCTCGCGGAAATAGCCGTGGAAGTCCGCCGTCAGCGGGGCGATCGGGTGCTCGGGGTGCTTGGGGTAAAAATGTTCGACAGAATAAATCGCCTCCCGGCTATCGGTCATGATCTCTCCTCTCTATCGATCACTTTTTTTGAGCCACCATAACAGGGACCGCCAAAGCGAGCAAGAAATCTCTCTCTCTCTCTGATGATCAAATGAAGCGTTACTTCCCGAGTTCGATTCAACCCTGCCTGAAGCCCTTAACCGTTATGGCCCTGGCAAAGAACGTCAAACAAGCGAGCGCCAAGGTGAGCAACACTCCCAAAGCCGAGGCTAGCGGCAGGTTTCGTTCTTCATCCCAGTACTGCCATAGAAGCACGGAGAGTGTCTGGTTCTCCCGGCTCGAGAGCATGAAAGGGATGGCGAACGCCCGCATGGCGTGGGCCGCGACCCAGACCCAAGCGGCGATGAAGGGCGGCCGTATGAGGGGAAGGGTTATCTGCGAGAGGATCTGCAGACGAGTGGCGCCACTGACCTCTCCCGCCTCTTCAAGCTCCTTGTGGATTTGAGTGATTGCCGCGTTCGTCGTTCGCGTAGCAAAAGCGACATATTGAGTAATCAGGGCGAGAGAAACGATCAATATCGTACCGTAGAGGCCGAGGTATTTAAACGGCGGCTGAAGATAGAGAAAAATAAATGAAATGGCCACTACCAGCCCGGGGACCGCATGTGATGCGAACGTGAGCCCGTCCAGAGTCAAGCGGCCCTTCACTTTTGTTCGCACGACGACCCACGAGATCGCGAAAGCCAGAACTATAGTGGCCGTGGCCGTGACCAAAGTGAGCAGGATCGTATTCCAGGTGGCGCGCAATGCATTCGGCTCATTGAATATCAACCTGTAGTTGTCGATCGTGAGCAGCGCCAACGCTTCAGTCGAAGGCAGACGATAAGACGGCAGGAGAGAGGCCCAGATCAGGACGCCGAACGGAAGAACGACGGTGAAAAGAAAGTAGAGGAGAAAGAAGCCTAAGGCCGCGTAGCGCCAGCGGCCGAGATCGATCACGCGCGGGCGATAGCCCTTTCCCGTCACCGTCGCGAAACGCTCGGTCTGGAGCAGGGTGGCGCGCTGGTACAGATAGACCAGTACCAGAGCCATAAGCAGGTAACTTACCGCGAAGGCGCCTCCCAGACCGTAATTCGCCAGGGGCCCGCGCGCTGAGAGGTAGATCATCGTGCTGTAAACGAAGACCTGGCCGGGAAGCCCTACCACCAGAGGGGCCTCGAAGGACTCCATCGACGACGTAAAGCAATAGAGTACCGCGGCGAGACCGGCAGGTAGAAGGACCGGCAAGGTGACCTTGCGGATCGTCGTCAGGTTTCCTGCTCCGGCCGTCCAGGAGGCCTCTTCAAGGGCTGGGTCCATCAATCGAAAGGAGCCGACGATAAGGAGAAATACCGTTGTGACTCCCCTTATGCCGTCGAGAAAGATCATGCCCCCGAGCGAATAGATGTTGAGCGGGCCAGAATCGAGTGCGATCCCCATGTGGTCCAAAAGCGAGCGTAAAAAAAGGTTGAGCACACCGCTTTGTGGCATGAGGAGAAACACGTAGGCCATAGCGAAGAAGAGGCCGGGCATGGCGAGCGGAATAAGCAGCGTAGTCCAGCACAGGCTTTTTAAAGGCATGTCGGTGCGCTCGATCAGCCAAGCAAACAGGATGGCGATCAGGACGCTCAGGGCCGTGCTCGCCCCGGAAAAGATGAGGGTGTTGAGGATCATGCGATAGGTCAGAGGGCTGGTATAGGCAACGCGGTAGTTGTCGAACGTGAAGGGGCCGGGAGCCGCCGGATGGCCGGCGCGGAAGCTCGACAGGATCATCTGGCCCATCGGGATCAGGATGAGCCAGAGAAGGACCACAACGATCAAGAGAAATAAGAAGGAAGAAGCGCTCGGCAGTTTCTCTCGCACAGGACAAACTCAGCGCACGATGGGGAGGCCTGTGGCCTCAAGAATTTCTTTGCGGATATCCTGTGCCTTTAGTTGCCACTCGGGCTCGTACAGGACGATCTTTTTCCCTTTGGCCATCTTGCCCGCCGCTGTAGCCATGACCGTGGGATTGCCTGTGAAGTCGATAGCATCCAGAAGCGCCTGCGCCTCCTCCGATAGAGACCAGAGGATCCACAACCTCGCTGCGTTAGGATACTGCGCTCCGCGGGGAATATACACAATCGCGCGGCTGGTCGACGGAACAGGGTCGGGCAGAGCAAAACCGAGGGTCGTGGCGCCCTTAAAGATTGTCTGTTCCAGATAGTTGTTATGCACATCCCCGCAGCTCATCGCGTATTCGCCAAGCGCCACCTTACCCGTGGCATCCTCCCCGGAACGTTCAAAAACGGTCTGATTCGCTGCCAGCTTGCGGGCGTGGGCCAGCGTCTTATCCTTCCCCCACAAATGGGGCTGCCACAGGATCTCAAGGTGAATTGGCGTATCGTTCATCGCGATCCTGCGCTTCCACTTGGGATCGGCGCAGTCCTCCCATCCCATTCTGTGCGCGACCTCGTCGGATACGAGCTTTCTATTGTGCGTGATGCCGAAGATCACGTACTGGTAGTTGACCCCGAGGCCGAGTGGTGCGATATCCTGGGGCTGGATGCCGAGGGAGCGCCAATCGACTTTCTCCGCGATATCGGCTTTGAGCACGTTCGGGATCTGGGTCACCGTCATCACGGTAACGTCATAGGAAACTTTTCCCGCGGCTATTTCGGTGAAGACCTTCTCCCTCTCGCGCGTCCCGCCTACGCGCTGAAACTCGACTTTCACGAACGGGTAGCGCGCTTGAAAGGCCTCGATGAGCTTTTTACCCGATGGTTTTCCTGCCACCTCCCACCTCAAAGTGATGCCCAATCTGACTCGCCCCTCTTTCTTTGCTCCCTCGATGATCTTATCCAGGCCTTGCGCCCCTAGAGATGGAGGAAATAATAAAAACGAACCCAAAATTAAGGCGGCCGACAGACCCTTCTTTTTCATATCGTCTCCTCTTCGACGGTCCTTTCACAAACCTTTAATCTTTCTTAATGCCCAAAACCCACTCGAAACGCTGCTGGACGAGCGCGACTCCCGGGACCGAGACACCCAGTTCATGGGCCAGTTCCAGGGCTGGGCAGAGGCCTTTATAGAAGAGGTGCGCGAGCCAGCGTGCTTCCTCCGGAGCGAGGCCTTCCATCTTGCCGTACTGCTCGTAGTGATCGGCGATATGGCTCTGCGCGCTGGTCAGATGCACAATCTGGCGAAATACTTCCATGTCGACGCCGGCCTGGTCCGCCAAAACCATTCCTTCGTATGCGGCAAGCCGGTTTAGGCAGATCAGGCTCTGCTGGGCAAGCTTCGCCGCCGCCCCCATACCAAGCGCTCCAACATGAAAGATATGTTGCCCCGACACCGCAAGTACGGCGTGACACTGATCGAAGTGGACCTTATCGCCGCCCACCATGAAGCAAAGGGTCTTGGACCTCGCGCCTACGCCGCCCCCGCTCATCTGCGCGTCCAGCACCCCAACTCGTTTCCGGCTCGCCTCTAGGCCAACCTTTCTCACGGTCTTCGGATGAATCGTGCTGTGGATGACAATGACTGTTCCCGCCTGCATGGCGTCAAGCAGCCCCTCGCCGAGAACCACCTGCTCCACCTGCGCGTCATCGACCACTGCAATCTCCACGATCTCGCTCTGAGCGCCGACCTCGCTCACCGAGCGTGCGGCTTTAGCCCCCAAAGCGGCAAGTCCTTTAACAGGCTCCTCGCGAACATCATAAACGATAACGTTATGCCCGGCCGCCGCCAGGTTGGCCGCCAGCGCCCGTCCCATCGTACCCAGACCAATGAAGCCTACATTTTTCATAGACGCCTTTTCCAAGCCGACCTTTCGTTGGTTAGATTTCTCCAGTTGCAGGGAAGACTGCCGGAACCTCCCACTGCTTTAACGGCTGTCCTTCAGCCAGCGCCATAAGTTCCCGCTCCCAGATCTTTCTCAGCAAGATCACTCCTGCATCGATGCGCCCCAGGCGATCTTGGAGCCGGTCCGCAATAGCCCCTTGGCCCACCTGAACTGCGTAATCCTCCAGGCTCGTGAGATTTTTGAGATTGCGCTGATCTGTCAGATCGTTGATGCGGAGCTTTCCCGCAAGCACCTCGGGACCCAGCTCCTTTGCCGACAAGGCCGTCGCCGCGCGCATCTCTCTCCGTCGTTTCCGGTATTTTTCGGCCCCCTCTCCCGTGAGCGGCGCAAAGTCTAGCCCAAAGCTGATGCAGGTCACGTCGTCCACCGGGACCCGCCAAAGGAGGCGGCTCACCACCCCTTTAGGCGCCTCGGGATCGCGCAGCCGGATCGACGCCTTGAAGTGATTCGTGTTGGGCATGATGAAGTGGAGCGACCAATTCGGCTGCCCCGGCGTGTCCACCTTCGTCTGAATTCCGTATTCGGTTTCTTCAGCTGTCACAACGGGAAGAGGTGGCAGCTCGTTCACCGCAAGCCTGGAATCGCGATGGGTGAAGACGACATGAGCTGCGTCGCAGGCGTTGTCAATGCGATTGAAGTAATTGCAAGGCCAAACCTCGGGAGCATAAACCTCAAGCACCCCTTCGCCTTCCACTTCAGGATAGCGCCTTAGAGGCGGCGCCTCGCCCTCTCCCAAATAAGCAAAGATGAGCCCCAAATACTCTTTTGTGGGATAACTTCGAATCTTGATCTTCTGTGCAAAACCTTCCTCCTCTCCAGGCTGTTCCACGCACTGCCCCGCGCCATCGTACCTCCAGCCGTGGTAGCGACAGCGAATCGTTTCCCCCTCAACCCAACCCGTCGAGAGCTGGCTCCCGCGATGCGCGCAACGAAAGGCCACAAGATGGATACCGCCGCTCGCGCCTCGGTAAAGGGTAAAATCCTCGCTCATGATCCGGATCGGCATCGCGTATCCCGGTGCCAAGTCCTCCGTGCGGTAGACCGGCTGCCAGAACATGCGCAGGTAGCGGCCAGCCAAAGTGCTAGATCCAGTGTGGACGAAATCAGTGTAGTCTCCGTGATCCATACTCTTGTCCTACTATATCTGTCACAGCTTACGTCTTGGCAAAGCCAATCAATCAAGCCTCAGTCGTCCGGCTCCTTCGATAGTGGTATCCTCCAGGCAAAAGAGCTTGGGCATTGGCTCAAACTGCTTGCTTAGTTCTCAGGATCGCCCCGGTATCGTTACCGACGAAAAATTTTCTTCCGTGTATCACTTACGTGCGGCCTTTGCCAGGGTGTTATCGATGAGTTTCCTAATCTCTTTCATATGCGGATAGCGATCTGTAATAATCCCGGATTCCGCACTTGAGTTTTAGGGAGGTGAATTTGGAGTTTCACTACGACGTTCACCTATGATGCGCTTGGGAGGTCAATGACACACGGCAACGGAGTGGTGACGAGTATGATGCAGAGAACAAGCTGGTGCATATAGTCATGCCTTTCTGCCATTGGGCAGAGGTGACGCCTGCGAGACGATCGGCTTCAATCCCGACGACGGACTTCTCTATCACGCCTCATCTATTCAGCGGACTACGCCTTTACTTACCGAAAAAGAGTTGGGCAACGGTTGCCCAAAAGGCACAGTTATCCACGGGTGGAAGGCCACCGAGGAAGGGAGCTTCTCCAAGATCTGACTCAGAAAATCCCAGGCTGGCGCCTAAGAGAGTAGCGGAGATCGATGCCGGCAACGTCACACCTACGCGCCGCCGTGACTGTATTGACTGTAATAATAAGAGCGAGACCGGAGCCGTGGATTCAGCGCTGGAAGCGAGCAAAGAAACCTTCGCTCTCGATCTCTTTGAGGATGCTTACATCAAGGAACTCCGCCGGCTTCTTTCCTTTGACGAGTGGTTGGGTCAGGCTAACCTCCTCGATAGCGGTCTCCACGGCGGCTTCCACGGGATAAGGTTTCGCGGGTATAGTGCCCAAAAGATAATTTTTGTGGATTGACTCCAAGATTGTTGGATGGTCTATCTTCATATATTTTCGCGCGATCTTGAACGTAATCTCTTTGTCGGTCCGGCCCATCCATGTCGCCTCGCTCAGAGCCATGAGAAAGGCTTTCACCACAGGACGTTGCTCTTTGAGAAACTGGCGTGTGGCAGCGAAATCACCGCCCGTTGTCACAACGCCCCAATCAGCTAGATCTCCTAGGATAGTGACCTTCTGTCCGCTTAATTCGAGCCGAGCAATATTATCCGCGCTGCCGAGGGTAGCGTCTATCTTCCCTTGAAAGATCATTTGAATTCTCAAATCCGACCTGCCCACCCCGGTCGGGATTAAAGCGGCGTCCTTACCAGGAACAATGCCGAGCTTGGGAAGAAGCCGGCGCAACAAAAAGTCCGATCCGGCGCCGACAAAGCTGCTGCCAATGGTCTTTCCTTTGAGGCCCTCGATGGAAGTGATCGATGGATGAGCGATCAGCTTGTAAGCGATGGGTCCGGAGCCGGCAAATATGACGATCGGTACGCGCGCGCCGGCGGCCACCGCGGCGGAAGCAGTATCCGAAACAATCTGCACATCTCCGGCAATCAGCGCGCTATAAGTGGCCGACCCTGACGCGATGTGCACAGCCGATACATTCAGACCGTATTTCTCGAAGAGTCGCGATTCCTTGGCAATCCATAGGGGAAGCCGCGTCCCTGAGATCGAGGAATAGGAAAGGGTGAGCGGTTTGAGTTTTTTATCCGATTTATCCTGCGCGACTCCCACGCGCCCGGACGACATGAAAACCGCCAGAGGCAACGCGAGTAAAACAATGCTTTTTTTTGATCCCATCTCAGACCTCCAACCGCGTCAGTACCATGCTTTAACGATAGGCGTTCTCATCGAGACCTTTAATGATTTGCTCGGGTGTTATAGAAAGATCCACGATTCTCACGCCGGTGGCCTGGTAGATCGCATTGGCTATCGCCGGTGCGGCGACACCGATGCCGCACTCCGCTACCGACTTGGCCCCAAAGGGCCCGGGGCCTTCGCGCGCTTTGACCACTGAAATCGTCAGCGGGGGCACATCTCGGATGGTGGGGATTTTGTAGTCGCCGAAACTGAGTGTCGTGACCTGCCCGTCCTCCAGCGCCAGGTGTTCCATCAGCGAGAAGCCCAGGCCCTGGGTCAGTCCGCCTTCGATCTGCCCCTTAAACATGATGGGATTGATTATTCTGGTGGTGTCCACGACGTGCCGGAAGCGTCTGACTTTGACTTTTCCCGTCTCCCGGTTGACCTCTACCTCCGCCACTAGAGCCTGAAAGACATGAACGTCGGGCCTGCCGGCTTTGCAATGGCCAACCGCGCAGAGCGAGCACTCTCCGGCCAGGCGCGCCAATTGCTTGAGGCTCAAGCGTTCTCGCTTCGAACCGGCAAGACAGGCATGTCCCTTTTTCCATTCGACGCGCTCCGCTTCGACTTTCCAGAAGCGCGCCGCCTCTTCGCGGAGCAAATCGACGAGCGCATTACCCGCGCGCGCAACCGCCTGCCCCTCGACGTGGGTTCCCCGCTGGCCCCTCACGCCCTCGTCGTACGCGCTGCTGTCCGTGCCCCGAACGTCGATGCGCACCAGCTCCGGCGCGACGCCGAGAATCTCGGCCGCGACTTGCCTGTGCATCGTATAAGCGCCAACGCCCACGTCTCGCACGAGGTCGCGAGGCGCAAGCTGCCGTCGCGCTCCAAAAATAATTCAGCGCCGGACTCGCCGGTTCCGATATGGCGGTCGCCGAAAGCGACGCCGCACCCTACGAGAACGTCGCCGCGGCGTTTGGGTTTGTGGCGCGAGAATTTTTTCCATCCGGAGATCGCGACAAGGCGTTGTAGCACCTCGCGCCCTCGCGGATCGCGGAGCGGCTCTCCGGTCGGCATCGAATCTCCCGCTTTGAGCGCGTTGCGCAGGCGAAATTCCATGGGGTCCAGCCCGAGCGCCTCGGCGATCATGTCCATGAGCGATTCCGCGGCGAAAAGCGTCTGGGCCTCGCCCG
>JGI10216J12902_101087220_pt1 | contig 11344 bp, 14 predicted proteins | sample KanNatreferecore_FD_12902 | JGI IMG/M metagenome (IMG submission 12902)
AACCCGAACCTCGGCATCAGCGTCAAGTACGATGATCTTGAGCGCCAGGCGCGCAAGGCGGCGCGCTCGCCGAACGCGCTCAATGCCTTTCTGCGGCTGCGCCTCAATGTGCGCACGAGCGACGCAGAGCGCGCCATCGACATGGAAACGTGGGCCAAGAACAGCCGAGGCCGGTTCGATCCGGACAAGCTGGTGCGCACCGATGCCGAGGGCCGCTTGATCAAGCCTCGGTGCTGGGGCGGCCTCGATCTGTCGAGCAAGATCGACATCACCGCATGGGTCAAACTATTCGAGCCGGACGAGGCGGGCATCATGCGGGTCGCCTGCCGCTTCTGGATGCCAGCCGACACCATCGAGCAGCGCGCAGATCGGGACCGCATGCCCTACCGCCGCTGGGTGGACGAGGGATGGATTGAGGCCACGCCCGGCAACGTGATCGATCATGCCGAGATCAGGCAGGCCGTGGTCGGCGATCTTGAGCGCTTCGATCTGCAGGATGTGGCGTTCGATCCTTGGAACGCCACGCAGCTCGCCGTCGAATGCAGCGAGCACGGCGTCAACATGGTCGAGTTCATTCAAGGGCTGCGATCCTACACCGCGCCGACAAAAGAGCTGCAGGCGCTGCTCGCTGATCGCAAGCTGGACCATGGCGACAACCCGGTGCTGCGCGTGATGGCAAGCAACCTCAAGGTCCAGCGCGACAAGAACTTCAACGAGATGCCGCACAAGCAGCACAGCACGGGCCGCATCGATGGGATGACCGCGCTGATCATGGCCATCGGTCGGCACACGGCGAGCCAGGCGCAAGGCGATCAGTCGATATTTGTCATCTGAGCCCCACCGCCTCGCTGCTCAGCAGCAAGGCCAAGGCCAGCCCGAGCACGAGCACCGCGCCGAATTGCGCGCGGTCGAGCTGCGTGCTGGTCGCCGAACCGGATAGCGCGAAAGCCCCAAGCGTAAGGACGGCACCGAACAGGACCGCCCACCCGATCACGAACGTCAAGCCACCCCGCCTTTCGCTTTTTCAAGCGCGGGACATTGCCACAACCCATGAGACGCCACCATGCCGATCAGTCGCCCGCGCAGCTCGCGCGGCATCGGGCTCGCCAGCTCGATGCCGGGCAGCGCCTACGAGCAGCGCACCAAGCCCGTACGCAATCGGACCAAGAGCACCACCGCCAAGGTCAAACCGCCGAGGCCGCCCGCGCATCGCGTCGGCCGCAGCAAGCGATAGGGAGGGCTTCCATGGGCACCGTGCCACAAGAGTTTGTTCAAGGCTGGTCCAAGACGCCGCGCTATCGGGCGGCCACCATCACCAAGGCCGAGGGCGATGACGCCAAGGCGCGGCGGGTCAAGTTCATCGCCAGCGACGAGAGCGTGGATCGCTACGGCGACATCATCCGAGTTGCGGGATGGGACCTTGCCAATTTCCGCAACAACCCGGTCCTGCTGTTCGGCCATGACAGCCGCTCGATCATCGGCCGCGTGCCGGAGATCGGCATCGAGGGCCGCCAGCTCATCGCCACTTGCGAGTTCCGGCCCGAGGGCGACAGCGAGCTGGCCGACGACATCTGGCGCGGCGTGCAAGGCGACTTCATCCGCGCCACCTCGGTCGGCTTCCTGCCGACCGTCGAACCCAAGCCCATCCGCGCCGAGCCCGACGAGGATGGCTACGCCCAGATCACGGGCTTCGAGTTCATCGGGCAAGAGCTACTCGAGCTGAGCGTGGTGTCCGTGCCTGCCAATCCGCAGGCGCTCGCCCTCGCTCGCGAGCTTCGCATCAGCGAGGCGTCGCAACGCCGACTGTTCGCCAGCGATGAGAGGGCCGTTGCCCGCATCGCTGCCGAGCGGCGGCGGCAGACAATCACCCTAGCCCGGCTGAGGCCGGGCCCGTTTGGGGGAACATCACCATGAAGTTCGGAAAGCAGATCGCGGCGCTGCGCCAGAAGCGCAACGCCCACCTCGATGCCATGACCGAGTTGTCGGATCGGGCAGCGAATGAGAACCGCTCGTTCAGCGATGACGAGACCAAGGCATGGGACAAGGATCAGGCCGAGGTCCGCGACATCGACGGCCAGCTCATCAAGCTGGAAGAAGCCGAGCAGCAGTTCGCTCGCACGGCTCGCCCCGCGCCTACGCCTGGGGTGACGCTCGACAACACCACGGGCAACGTCGTCGAGTTCAAGCCCGCGTTCAAGGCGCAGGCGTTCACGCGCTTTGTCGGCGCGCTCGCGCTCAGCAAGGGCAACCTGTCGGTGGCGGCCGAGATCGCCAAGCGCTGGGACCGTGAGACGCCAGAGGTCAGCAATGTGCTGCGCACCGCGCTGCACATTGGCTCGACCAGCGACCCGATCTGGCTCGGCCGCGCGGCGGTGGCCATCGGCACGACCACCGATCCGACGTGGGCGGCACCGCTGGTCCAGTACCAGCGCATGGTCGCCGACTTCATCGAGCTGCTGCGTCCCGAGACGATCATCGGTCGCCTGACCGGCTATCGCTCGGTGCCATTCAACATCAAAATTCCCCGGCAGACCGCAGGCGCTACGGCGAACTGGGTCGGCGAGGGATTGAGCAAGCCCGTCAGCCGCCTGAGCTTCGATGACATCACGATGCCGTGGGCCAAGGTCGCGGTCATCGTGGTGATCACCCAAGAACTCGCGCGGTTCAGCACGCCGAGCGCCGAGCAGCTCGTCCGCGACGATCTCATCGCGGCGGTCGCGCAGTTCCTCGACAGCCAGTTCATCGACCCGACTGTCGCGCCTGTGGCGGGCCTCAAGCCCGGCTCGATCACCAACGGCGTGGTGCCGATCCCGTCGAGCCCCGGCACGGTCGGCGGCATCACCACCGATCTCGCCACTGCCATGCTGGCAATGAGCAACGCTCTGCAGACGGTCGGCCGCCCCGTGTGGCTGATGTCGCCTGCGGCGGCGATGTATCTGGCAACGCTGCGCACGGCGCAGGATGTGTTCGCTTTCCCGTCGATGAGCGGCGCGGCGAACGGCGTCGGCGGCATGACCGGCCTGTCCCTAATGGGCGTGCCGGTGATCGTGTCGAACGCCATTCCGGTGGCGGGCGGCGTGTCGAACATCATCTTGCTCGATCAGTCGCAGCTCATGATCGCCGACGATGGCGAGACCACCATCGACACCAGCACCGAGGCATCGCTGCAGGCCGATAGCGCGCCTGCGACGCCGCCGACGCCGCTGATCTCGCTGTGGCAGCAAAACCTCCTTGGCATCAAGGCAGAGCGCTACATCTACTGGATGATCCGCCGCGCTGGCGCGGTGCAGATCATCACAGGGTTCCCCGGTGCGGTGCCCTAAGCACATCTGAGGGCGCGCGGCTGATCCCTCGGCCGCGCGTAGCACTCGGCGCGCTCGACGCCATCGAGCGCGCCGCCTTTTTCAGATGGAGAACCTCGCAATGAACACGAAGCCCAAGCGCCAGGCCGAGCAGGCTGAGCGCGTCGAGGTCGAGGCTGTGGCGCGGTTCCGCCACGATGGTCAGCCGGTGTTGCCGGGCGCGCGCATCCTGATGTCGGCCGCCGAGGCCGCCGAGCTGAACGCCCTCGGCTTTGTCACCACGCTGCCCTATCGCGACCGCGCCATGCGCGCACGGAGCCGATGATGCCAGCGCCGCCCGCCCTCTCGCGCGCCCTCGCGCGCATCGCCCCGCAAGCGTTCGCGAAAGCCGTGAGCGGCTGGCTGTGGCCATCGCAGGCCAACCCCGGCTGGTGGGGCGGCAATGGAGATCGAGGGCCGCTCGGCGCTTGGCAGATGAATATCAACCAGCCGCAAAGCGGGCTGGAGCTCGTGGCGTTCTCGGCGGTCTATGCCTGCGTCAACACCATCGCCAGCGACGTGAGCAAGCTGCCGGTGCAAGTGTTCAAGGTCGATCAGAAGACCGGCGCTCGCGAGCAGCAGCGCGCCGACTACTACGCCGAGCTGATGCGGACGCCGAACGATTATCAGACGAGCGCCGATCTGATGCTTGCCTTCGTGCAGAGCTATCTGCTGCAGGGCAACACCTACTGCTATGTCGGCCAGCGCAACGGGCGCAACGAGATCGAGGCGATGCACGTCCTCAATCCCTACCATGTGCGGCCCTTCATCCATGAGAACGGCGACATTTTCTACGAGTGCCGCGAGAACTTTCTGGCGGGCATCAAGCCCAACACGATGGTGCCCGCGCGCGACATGATCCACCATCGCCTGCCGCTGCTGCCAGGCTTCCCGCTCATCGGCGTGACGCCGATCTTCGCCGCCGCCGCATCGAGCGCCGTGGGCATCCGCATCTTGCAGGACAGCCAGCAGTTCTTCGCCAACAGCGCGCGGCCCTCGGGCATCCTGCAGAGCAAGATGAACCTCGGCGATGATCAGAAGCGCAAGGCCAAGGAGGAATGGGACATCGCGTACCGAGGCCGCGAATACGGCAAGGTGGCGATCCTGCCCAACGGCCTTGAGTGGCACCCGATCACGATCACGCAGCAGGACGCCCAGCTCATCGAGCAGCTCAGGTGGTCGATTGAGGATGTCGCCCGCGTGTTCCGCGTGCCGCCTTTCATGTTGGGCGACATGACCAAGGTCAGCTATCGCAACACCGAGCAGCTCGGCCGCGCCTATCTGGCGGGCTGCCTCGGCTACCATCTGCAGGCCATCGAGGAACGGCTTGAGCGGGCGTTCGAGTTCCCGCCGACATTCGAGATCAAGTTTGATCTTTCCGCGCTGCTGCGCACCGAGATCGATGTCCGCTTCGCCGCCTACGCTCAGTCGCTCAATGGCGGCTGGCAATCGATCAACGAGGTGCGCGCGCAGGAAGGGCTCAAGCCGGTCGAGGGCGGCGAGGAACCGCGCGTGCAGATGCAATACGTTCCGTTGTCGAAAGCGACCGAGCCGCCGCCTGAGCCCGCCCCAGCGCCAGCGCCGCAGCCCGAGGATCAGCCGCAACAGGATGAGCCGCCCGATCCCGAGGCCGAGGGCGCTGAGATCAACCCAGCTCGCGTGCGCCTGCTGCTGCGCGAGCGGATGCGGAGGGCAGCATGAAGCGCGACGCCGATCTCGATGCCTTTCTCGCCGAGGTTCTCGCCGAGCATCTCGCGGCGATGCGGGCCGAGCTGATCGAGCTGGTCGGCAAGGCCATCGCCGCCAAGCCGCTGCCGCCGTTCGTGCCGCCGCCTGCGTGGGCAGAGGGCAAGCACTACGCCGCGAGCTGCTGCGTGCGCCATCGCGGCGGCCTGTTCTATGCGCTGCGCGACACCGAGGATCAGCCGCCGAGCGATGCCTGGGTGCCGCTCATCGTCGGCTTGTCGGGCATCGATCTGCGGTGGCTCGATGATGGGCACAAGTTCATGGCGTTCGCTCAGCTCAGCGACGGGCGCGTGATCGAGCACCAGTGCGAGATCGCGGTGCCCATCGTGCGCGGCTATTGGAACGCCGAGACGCTCTACTATCCGGGCGACCGCGTGTTCCGCTACGGCGAGCACCATTGCATCAAGCAATGCATGAGCATCGATCCGACCGCGCCCGATGGCGGCGAGCACTGGGAAAAGGTCGGCGGCAAGCACGCCCGGCCGGTCACGTTCCAGCTCGATGAGGAAACCGGCGAATTGTCCGAAAACGGACGCTCGGTCGGCAACGTGCGCAAGGTCTTTGAGAAAGTCGTCGCGGTCGCCCTCGCCAAGCACGCCGCATAGGAGCCGCCATGACCGACACCAGCAACGTCGTGGCGATGCCATCGGCGAAGGCCAAGCTGCGCGCGACGGCCCGGCTCGAGTACGATCTGGCCACGATCAAGGATGACATCGGGATGCCGCCCGGTGACACCTCGAACGATGAGTGGCTCGCTCGGCAGATCGCTGGCGTGTGGGCGCGCTTCGAGCGCTACACCTCGCGCATGCTGGCGGTGCCGCCCGCCACCTATGTCGATGACTGGGGCCAGATCAGCAGCACCATGGCGAGCTGGACCGAGCCGCCCGCGCTTGATCGAGGCCCCATCGGATCTCCGTTCCTGCGCTGCTGCCCGGTCGTGTCCATCGATGCGGTCGAGAGCAACGCGCAGACGCTCGATCCGGCTGGCGTTCAATTCGAGATCGCGACCGGCAAGCTGTTCACGCTGCAGAGCCCGAGCTATGGCGGCCACGATGTGAGCCGCGAGCTGCTGAGCGGCCGGGTCAAGATCACCTACAAGGCCGGGTGGGCTGAGATACCGCCCGATCTCTATCAGGCGCTGGTCGGCGTGCTCGGCGTGATGTGGGGCCAGCGCAGCGGCCAGCAAGCGGGCGGCGCAGGCGGCGGCGTCAAATCGATCAACGTCGTCGATGTCGGCACCGTCGAGCTGGGCACCGAGGGCAACGCCTTTGTCGCCTCGACCATGAAAGGCGTGCGCATCGAGGACCCGCTGCTCGGGCCGTGGGCTTATCTGCTGCAGGAGTACATCGACTATCGGGTGCAGATCGGTTCGCCGCTGATCCCCACGACTGTCTATGTGCCGCCGCCGCCATGAGCGCCGTGATCGAGCGCGCCAGGCCTGCGTGGCGCTGGATGTTCAAGCAGACAGCGAACCCGGCCACATATCAGCCACAGGGCGGCGCGTCGCAGCCGACGCTCGCCTTCATCCGTGGCCTGCGCTCGGATGATCTGTTCGCCTCGGCGATGCAGAGCGACAACGTGGCGGTACTCGATGCCGCCGACTTCGCGGCGGCTTTCCCAGCTCGTCCCATCCCTGCCCGCTACGACCGGCTGCGCACCGCGACGATGAGCTACGCGGTCGAGGAATGGCGCGGCAGCCCCAACGACGACAGCCCGGTGTTCTTCAAGCTGCTGTTGCGAGGTGGCCAGCAATGAGCACGCCTCTTGAGGTCTTTGAAGCGATCTGGGCAGAGCAGATCGGCGCGGCGCTGCCGTTCGTGCCCACGGTCAATTTCGGCGTCGATACTGCGACACTGCCCGACAAGTGGGCCTCGGCGATCTATCAGCCCGAGGAACGCACCGACGTCACCATGGGCAGCGATCCGTGGGTCGAGGAACAAGGGCAGTTCCTGATCGGGCTGTTCGCCCGCTCGGGCTCAGGCGCGGCGATCCTCGACGCCGAGGTGCAGCTTGTGCGCGACGCCTTCCATGGCGCGGCGCGCGACAACCTCGTGATCACCCAAGTCGATGGCCCGCATGATGTCGATCCCGAGGGCGACGGCGAGTGGTGGCGGCTCGCGCTGACCGCCCGCTTCAGCTTCCAATCGGTGCGCAGCCAGCTCGGCCCGCTCTATCACGGCTGGCAGGGCTTCGATGAGCGAGTGCCCTGATGGCGAGCATCACGGTCAAGGGCCTCAAGGAAGCGCGGGCCAATCTCGACAAGCTGAGCAAGGAAACCGGCGTCAAGATCACGCGCGCCGCGCTGCTTTCCGCTGCGCTGATCATCAACCGCGAGATCAAGGCCGCAACCTATTCGACGTTCACGCGCCGCACTGGCCGCATCAAGGCAGGCTTCGGCGTGCGCGTCGGCAAGGAACCCAAAGACGACGTGCTGAGCGCGGTGGTTGTCGAGTATCCGCGCGAGCAATCGAGCGGGCCTCTGCTCAAGGCGGTGCGCGATAAGGCCGAGCGCAACGCGGTCGCCTACTGGTGGCGCTTCCTCGAGTTCGGCACCTCGGGCCGCCGCGCAGCCAAGACGCCGAAACATCAACGCCAGGGGCGCGTCGCTCGCGGCATCAAGCAGCAGCGCGCCGAGGCCGCCTACAACGCTGCGCGCTCGCGCGGCGATCTCGCCGCCCGCCCATGGGTGCGCCCGGCCTTCCGAGGCTCGGTGCAGCAAGCCGTCGAGCAGTTCTCAAAATCGTTCCGCGAGAACACCGACAAGGAAGTCAAAGCCCTGCAAAAGTGAAAGGAGCCGAGCAATGTCGCGCATCACGAGCCAAGGCACTGTCATCATGATCGACGATCCGGCCGTTGCGCCGGTCGAGAGCACCATCGCCAGCGCGACCAAGGCCAAGCCCTGCGTCATCACGCTGACCGCTGCCGAGACTGCGCCCGTCGTGGGCGACATCGTTGTGCCGCGCAACACCGGCTGGATGTCGCTTGATGATCGGCCGCTGAAAGTCTCGGCGGTGACGGCTCAGGCGGTGACGCTTGAGGATACCGACACCACCAACGAGGTGGCCGCGATCAAGACCGATGCCTCGGTGCCGCCTGCACAGATCGAGTTTCCCGACGCCAACGGCTGGGTCGAGCTGTGCCGCTCGACGTTCAATCTCAATGCGCCAGCGGGCGCGACCATCGATGTCACGACGCTCTGCGATGATGCGCACCGCATCGTGCCCGGCCTGCCCGCCATCGGCACATGGACCGCAGCGGGCTTCTACGACATGGCCGACACCGCCATGTTCATCGCGCGCGATGCCTACCGCTCGGGCGACAGCCGGATGTTCGATGTCCGCTTTCGCGACGGCAGCGGCGTGACGTTCATGGGCACGGTCAACACTTTCGACCTCACGCTCGGCATCAATGCCGCCGTGGCCAACAACATCGGCGGCAACGTCGATGGGCTCGTCAGCTTCTACAAGACCCCAGCGCCAGGCTTCGTGCCGCTCAGCACGCCGGTCAAGACCGTGCGCGGCGGCGCGGGCTCGATGCCATCGAGCGATGGCCGCGTGCCAGCACAGCCCGCGCCAGCGCCGGTCAGCGCATGAGCGAGAAGCCGCAGTGGAACGGCCGCGATGTCGAGTTCGTGGAGTTCGACATCGAGGTGGGCGAGGCAATCATGGAGGCGGCGCAGGGCTCGGATCGCAAGGCCGTGTTCTTCCTCACGCTCGTGCATTCGGCGCGCTACGTCGATGATGGCAAGCCGGTGTTCGCCTCGCTCGCCGAGGTGCGCGCTCAGCCGTTCCGCCTGATCCAGCGCATCCAACATCTCGCGTCGCTTGCCACGGATCGCAACCGCGTCGAGAAAGTCGATGGCATCGAGGACCCCGACGTCCCTCTCGATGCCGCGCGAGGTGATGTTCCAGCATCGCCTCGCGCTGGCAATGGGGCGGACAGTCGGTGAACTGCGCCGCGCCATGTCGTGGCGCGAGCTGCAGCGCTGGCAACTGTTCGATGTCCTGCATCCGCTGCCTGATCGGCTGGCCGATCTGCACCACGGCATCCTGATCAGCACAATCGTCAACATCATGCGCAGCTCGGATGCGCCGCCCGCGATCCCGGCCGATTTCTTCGTGCTGCGCGAGCGCGCCATCGAGCCCGAGGCCGAGCAGCAGCAGAGCGACGGCATCACCGAGGCCGAGCGGCTGCAGACGCTTTGGAATGGAGGCCGCTGATGGCTGTAGCAGGCGACGTTGTCATCAAGCTGGCGGCCGATGTTGCTGAGCTGAAGGCCGGAATGGCCGAGGCCACTGCCAAGCTGGACGAGTTCGGCAAGGCGGCAGCGCAGACCGGCGAGAAGCTCGACGGCATGGCGAGCGGCATCGGCTCGGCGCTCAAGGGCTTGAGCGCCGGTGCCGTCATCGGGCTTGTGATCAATGAGCTGAAGTCGCTCGCGCAGGCGGCCGAGAAAAGCAGTCTTGAGATCGCCAAGCAGGCCGGATCGCTCAAGGTGTCGGCCGAGCAGTTCCAAGTCTACAAGCTGGCCGCCGATCAGGCGGGCACGTCGGTCGAGGAAGCGACCAAGCAACTGCGCGGCAATGCCGACGCCACCGACAGGCTCACGCGCTACTACAAAGACCTCGGCCTGGTGATCGACAACGAGACGGTCGCCAAGTTCGCCCGGATGAATGCTGCCGCCGAGGAAAGCCAACGGCGCATCGAGGCAATCATCGCGCCGCTCTATGCTGCCGCCAAGGAGACGATACTCGACGCCATCGCCAACACGCTGCAGCGCATCAAGGACATTGTCGCCACAACCGACTACACCAAGCTGTCAACGCTGCTCAGCATGGCGATGCTGGCGCTCAATCCAGCGATGGTCATCGGTCCTGCGCTGTTCGGGCCCGATCCGAAAGCGGTGAAGCTCGATGAGCTGAACACCCAGTTGGCCGAGACGGTGCGCCATCTGGCCGACCTGCGCTCGGGTGCCGCCAATCCGATGCCGATGATCGGTCGCGAGCAAGAAATCGCGATGTACGAAAAAAAGCTGGCCGAGCTGCAGTTGGCTCGCGCCAAGCTGACATCGCCCGTGGCGACCTTTCCGCCGCTCACTGTGGCGGCCCCAGCCGACAAGCCACATGCTGGCGGCGGCGGCGGCAAGACCGACGCCGAGAGCATGGACGAGCAGATCAAGCGCTATCAGGCGCTCGGCGCGGCGGCCACCAAAGCCTACACCGACATCAAGGATAAGCACTTCACGCTGGTCGAGGATGTGCAGCGCGAGCTGCGCGTGCAGCAGCAAGTCGAGCAGATCGCCGCGCGCTTGGGGGCCAAGTATTCCGACGCGAGCAAAGAACAGAAGGCGATGCTGCACGATGCCGTCGAGGGATGGGAGCGTGCCAAGGAAGCGTCGGCCGAATATGTGCGCCAGCTACAGGCGGCCGAGGACATCAACGCCCGCTTCGGCGGCGGCACGGCGGCGCGCGACCGCATCAGGCGCGAGAGCGAGCGCGCGCGAGCTGGCGGCGTCGATCCCAAGGCGCTTGAGCGCTACAACAAGCAGGCCGAGGAAGCGCGGCGGCAGCAAGAGCTGAACGCCCAGCGCTTCGACGATGACCTCGGCGCGGTTGGCGCGGGATTTCAGTCGGCGATGGAACGCTATGCGCGAGCGCACGATATGTTCGCGTCGGGCGAGGCGTCGTTCGAGGCGCTCAGCAACTCGATGGGCGAGGCGTTCGAGACGCTCGCGGGCCGCTCAAGCAAATCGTTCGAGCAGATCGCCGCCGACTTCGCGACCATGCTCAGCAAGATCGCGATGCAGATGGCGATCAGCGAGGCGTTCAAGTGGCTGATCAAGATCGGCAGCGCCTACTTCGGCGATGTGTCGGCTGCGGCTGGCCCGGCTGGCGGCTACAGCGCAACGCTCAATCCTGACACCGGCATGACGACGCTGACGCCGCGCGCGGGCGGCGGCGCTGTCGAGATCGGCCAGCGCTATCGCGTGGGCGAGTACGGGCCCGAGACGTTCGTGCCGCAGGCGGTCGGCAAGATCGAGCCCGCCAGCGCGAACGGCGGCGGCAGCAACGTCACCGTGAACGTCGATATGAAAAAGGCCGAGGGCGCGCGTGATCCCAGCTCGGCGCTCGAGTTCGGCCGCCGCGTCAAGGCCGCCGTGATGGGCGTGATCGAGGATGAGAAGCGGCCGGGCGGCACGCTCTATCGCAACGGGGCTCCAGCATGACCGATCCGAAATGGACATGGTGCCCACAGGC
>JGI10216J12902_103381995_pt1 | contig 11344 bp, 5 predicted proteins | sample KanNatreferecore_FD_12902 | JGI IMG/M metagenome (IMG submission 12902)
AGCGCGGTTGATCCGGTCTTGGCCGCGCCGGAGGTGACGTTGGATTTCAACGAAAACGTTGTCCGGGCCGAAGGCCTGAATCAGCCGGTCCAAAATGGATCTGACATCCAGCGCGGACTCAGAACGCAAGAGCCTTCCTTCACGTCGTTCAAACTGACGCGCGTCGAAAACCTGAGCCGGAGTGCGCCCGTCCTCGGGCGCAGGAAGGTCCGAAAGCCCAGCCGCGCTGAAATATCCCGATGCCTCGCCTGCTTCGCACGTTGCTGCGCCCGAGGACGGGCGCACTCCGGAAGGTTCAGGGACAGGGAATAGCTCATCGCCATCTCCCAAAGGACGTGAGCGCGCCGTCCTTCCGCCGCGTTGTGATTCACCTGAACGGGGCGAACGTCTCTCCCTCTCCCCTGGGAAGAGGGCCGGGGTGAGCGGGAAGGAACCGTTGCATCGCAGCGCGTGAGACGTCTCGGCAAGCAGGGCTCTCACGAGCGGCCCTTCCGCATCCCCCGTCAACGCCACCAGACCTTCGGCAAACTCCGGCAGCTCGTCCCATCGAACAACGCCTTCGCCCTTGGGAGCGCGGAGATGCGCCCGGGTGAGCAACCGGCAGAGGTTTTGATAACCCTTGCGATTCTCGACGAGCACCGGCAGCGCCGAGCCATCTTCCATGGCCAGTTCCGCGCCGTTGATCGCGCGCAGGCCCAACTCGCTCGCTGTACCACGAAACCGAGGCCCGCCATACACACCCATGCGGTCGCAAAGCCCCAGTGCCGGCAACCCGAGATTCGCCGCCGTCTCCGCCAGTTTTTCCGGCAGTGAACCGCCCCGCAGAAAACTGAACGCGCTGCGACAGTGAAGTTCAATGTATTCGCCAGTTGCCATTAAATTACGAAGCTCCAGGTTCCAGATCCCGAATTCCAGAAAACCCCAAACACCAGGTTTCAATTCCCAGCGCCCATTGTGGCCGGAGGGTCTTTGCGCTTACGCCTGCGATTTCTTTGGAGTTTGGAGCTTGGGATTTGGATCTTCTCATCGAGGCTCAGTCCATTATTCCCTCCACGAACCACCCGTCCGCTCGGTTCACCAACTGCAGCACCTTGCCATCGCGCGTCTGCACATCCCACTCGTCCCGTTTCCACGCGTCCGGTTCCCACCAGTTGCCTGAGGCGCGCCAGGGACCGAGCGCGATCGTCAACGCCCCGTTTGCAGCCGAGCTCCGAATGGCAACAGGCCGTGGACCGTCTTCCGTGCCGTTGTTGTCCTGAGCCCGTGCGGATGATTCCACGGTCGCCTTCTTCGCCGGACGAAATTTTCTAAGCAAGGTCGGACGCAGAATCTCCGCTATCTTTTGCCCGGCGACAACCGGCGTGTCCTCGAAGCCCGGCGGGATGAGTCTGAAGGCGTCGGGCCGGTGCGAGTTCTCGCGCACCGGCGTGCCCACGCGGTCCGCCCCCACGAGCGCGCTCAGCCGCGCCAGTGTTTCCTGGAATTGGTGCGGGTCGCGTAGCGCGGCTTCGAACAGGCTCAGCTGCTTCTGCTCCGGCTGCGTTGGAACGGCCTGGAACGTGACACCGACAATGGGCGAGTCCGCGCGCAGGGTTTCCAAATGCGTGTGCAACATGCGGAACAACGTGTCGCCCTTCCGCGTCGGTTGCGGAACGCGCAACCGGCGTTCGACCGCGGCGCCCGATTCAAGCCGGAGACGAACGGTGATCGATTCGGCCACCAGGCCGCCGAGTTCGAGTCGTTGACTGATCTGGTCAACGAACCGCCGCAGAATGAACAACAGCGGTTCGATGGTCTCGATCTCGCGGTCGAACTCCAACGATTCCTCAAACCGCTCGGCGGGCAGGACGCGGTTCAACGGCCGTAACGCCGTCGTGGAGGCGGCAGCGAACAGGGCGAGTGCTTCCAGTCCCAACCGTTCGACCACCGCATCTTGTCCGAGCGAAAGCAACTCGCCCACGGTGCGGATGCCCCACTTTTGCAGAATCAGGGCGACATGCGTGGACGATTCCAGCGCCGCGACAGGCAAGGAGGCAACGAATTCACACGGGTCAGAGACAATTGTGACTGCCGGCGTCTGGCTGATTTCGGATTTCCGATTTCGGGTTTCGGATTTGGAAAACTGAGCCTCATCATGCCGGCTGCTGCCGGGCACAGTTGTTCCCCAGCGCGCTGCGTGGCGGGCAATATTGGGCGTCGGACCGATACCGATGCGGGCCTGGAGATTCAACGAAGAGAGCGCTGTGCGCAAACGCCCGGTCCAAACCATCATTTTCTCCCAGGGTGCGCCTGCCGCGGGCGCTGCCGGAGGCGAGGGCCCCGAACACCGCGCGCGGTCCATCGCTTCTTTCAACTCCTCCAGTCCATGCAGATCGATCGTCACCGTGCCGGGCGACGTGTTCTCAATGTTGGGCGAGAAGCTGTAGGCGCATTGGAGCGCGGCGTCCGTGGCAGCCGCCTCCTGGGCTGCGGAACGATGGCGAATCAGCAAGCGGCCGCATCGAGCCAGCGCTTGTGTGGGCGTGAGTCCCTCGCTTACGCCCACGGCGCGAGCTGCGCCGGTGGCGTCGCACACGCGCGGCGTGTTCAGCGCCGGGTCCACGAGCGCCACCGCTTTCGCCCACAACTCCGGCTCATGCCGGAGTCCGGCTTGCAACGAAAACTGCGGCAGATAAAGGACGGCGAACAAAGGGTTGATAGTTGATGGACTCAGCCTGCCTGAACGACTTCGTTTTCTTCATGACTTTCCCCGCGCAGTAGTTCGAAACGAAGCTGCCCGAGCACCGCCGACGGTGGTTGCGCCAGCGCGCCCAGGCGCAGTCTGCTCTCGACGCTCACCCGGCAAGCCGCTCCGGCGACGAGCGGATGAGGAGTAACGACCAGAGTGGTTGTGCCGTTCTGCTCCAGCAAACGGCGAAAACGATACCACACGCTGGACGGAATCTTGCGAAGCTGCGCGACCGGATTCAGCTTGAGGTCGAGGATGACGAGCGAAAAGTTCGGATCGCGCAGCAGAATGTCGACGGCTTTGAGCGCCTCATCGACGTTGTTACACCGCACCCACAATAGGCGCGACAGCACATCGGGCTCCACCGGGTCCACGTCGAAGCTGTCTGCTCCGTCCACGAGCGCGAGGAATCGCCCTTCCGCTGCGACGCGGCGCAGGAGGGCATGAATGACCTGCGCGCTGCCGGAGCCGTGTCCCTCACTCACCAGTTCGGAGAGTTCGCCCTCGGGAAGTCCGCCACGCAGCAGCGCGTCGAGATTCGGCACGCCGGTCGGAACGGCGGCGATGCCGTCCCGGGCAGGTTTTGTTCCGTGTGCTTGCGGGAACCGCTCCGCTAGAAGCCGGCGCAATTCGACGATGGTGGCAGCCGCGCGCATGCAACGTCCCGTCGCCCGACGGGGCAGAAAAGGTAGCTTAATTCACCGGCCTGCAAACCGAAATTTTTGCAAGACTACGGCGTCGCTATGGACAAAGGCTGTCCCACCATCTGTGAACAAGTTTCTCGTGGACTTCATGCTCCGCGCCATTACAACACCGTGATGCCGTTCTACGCCGACCTGCACGTCCATTCCAAATACGCGCGGGCGACGAGCCGTGACCTCGACCTCGAACATATGGCGCTCTGGGCGGCGAAAAAGGGCGTCACGGTCCTTGGCACAGGCGACTTCACTCACCCGAAATGGTTCGCCGAGATCAGCGAAAAGCTCGCGCCCGCCGAACCGGGCCTGTTCCGATTGAAACCCGAACTGGAGCGCTGGTGTGCCGATCGGTTTCCGGCGTTTGCGCAACAGCCGACCCGGTTTCTGTTGGAGGTGGAGATTTCCACGATCTACAAGAAGGGAGACAAAACGCGGAAGGTCCACCATCTTCACTATGTTCCTGACCTGCCGAGTGCCGAACGTTTCATCGCCAAACTCTCCCGCATCGGCAATCTCAACGCCGACGGCCGACCGATTCTCGGCCTCGATTCACGCGACTTGCTCGAAATCACGCTCGAAGCCGGAGAAGGTGCTTACCTGGTCCCGGCACATATCTGGACGCCGTGGTTCGCAGTGCTCGGATCCAAATCCGGCTTTGACTCCATCGAGGAATGCTATGGTGACCTTACGAAGCACATCTTCGCGCTGGAGACGGGGCTCTCATCCGACCCGCCGATGAACTGGCGGCTCCGCCAGCTGGATCGCTACACACTTGTTTCGAACTCGGACGCTCATTCGCCGGGAAAAATCGGCCGCGAGGCGTGCAAATTTGATTGCGCGCTGGATTACTGGACCATCCGGCAGGCGTTGGAAACCGGGCGCGGCTACGCCGGCTCGGTTGAGTTCTTTCCGGAGGAAGGAAAATACCATCTCGACGGCCATCGCACCTGTGGCGTGTGCCTCGGTCCGGAGCAGACAAAAGAATACGGCGGACTTTGCCCAACCTGCGGCAAAGAACTCACCGTCGGCGTCATGCATCGGGTCAACGAACTCGCCGACCGTCCCGAAGGCGGGCATCCCGGGGCGACGGCGCCGTTCCGCAGCCTGGTGCCGTTGTCTGAGGTGCTTTCAGAGATTCACCGTGTCGGCGCCGCGAGTCAAAAAGTGGCCGACAGTTACGAGAAACTCGTGGGCGCGCTTGGACCCGAACTGTTCATCCTCGAACACGCGCCGGTTGACGAACTGCGCAAGGCAGGTTCGGAGTTGCTGGCCGAAGGCATCCGTCGGATGCGCGAGGGCCGTGTCATCCGGCAGGCGGGTTACGATGGGGAGTATGGAGTCATCCGCGTTTTCACGGATGACGAGCTCGATCGAAGTAGCGGAGTAAGTTTTTTGATCGACGTGCCGGTGTCGAATGCGAAAGCGGAACCCGGTGCAGCGGCAGCCCGGGAGGTGGAGCGCGGAACTCCGATTCCGCGAAATGAGGAATTGCAACGGGATTCTGTCCGTGCCGGATCGGAGATCAGCTCTGTGCGGGAGACGACGGCTGCCATCTGCAACGACGCACCTCTGCTGCCATTCTCGTCCGACCCACTCGCCGGCCTGGACCCCGATCAGCGTGCCGCGGCGGAGATCGTCGATGGCCCATTGATGATCATTGCCGGCCCTGGAACCGGCAAAACCCGCACGCTCACTCATCGGATCGCTCATCTGATCACAAATCGACGCATTCCGGCGGAACAAATCCTTGCGATCACTTTCACCAACCGCGCCGCCAACGAAATGAAAGAACGATTGCATTCGCTGCTGCCGGCCCAGGCGCAAGCGGTGTTGGTGAGTACGTTCCATGGCCTGGGTTATCGGTTGATGCGCGAGCACGGTGGGCGGCTGGGGTTGCCGGCCTCGCTGCGCATCGCGAGCGATGCGGAACGGCGAACGTTGCTCGTCGAGGAACTGAAACTCACGGAGCGCAAGGCGGACCAGTCGCTGAAACGCATTTCCGAATCGAAACGGAAAACGCACCCCGCAGGTCCTGGGTCTCTGGGGACTGCGCTCCCCAAGGACGACGAGAACATTGGTCTGGCCGCCTACGAAAAAGCGATGCGTAGGCGCGGCTGGATCGATTTCGACGATCTAATCGGTCTCAGCCTCGAACTGATCGAAAGGCATCCCGATGTTGCGGCGGAGTGCCGGCAGCGCTTCCAGTGCGTGTCCGTGGATGAATTCCAGGACATGGACGAGCGTCAGTACGAGCTCATTAAGAGGCTCGTTCTGCCGGATGGAAATCTTTGCGCCATTGGCGACCCTGATCAGGCGATTTACGGCTTTCGCGGGGCAGAACCGCGCCTCTTCCTGCGGTTCGTTTCCGACTATCCTGCGGCCCGCACCGTCCATCTCCATCGCAACTACCGCTCCGGTCGCGGGATTGTCGAAGGCGCGCTCCAGGCCATCGCCCCGACTTCGCTCGTTGAAAGCCGCGTGCTCGAAGCGCTGAATGCCGATCCGACCAGAATCACCATCCACGAGTCGCCCACCGACAAGGCGGAAGCGGAGTTCGTCGTACACAGTATCGAGAAACTCATCGGCGGCTCCGGCTTCTTTTCATTGGACAGCGGCCGTGTCAACGTTGGGGAACGGTGTGGCGCCTACTCCCTTTCCGACTTTGCGGTTCTCTATCGGACCGATGCGCAAGCGGAGGCGCTGTGTGAAGCCCTCACCCGCTCGGGCATTCCGTTTCAGCGACATTCACACCGCCCGCTGATCGAGCGCCCCGAAGTGCAATTGCTTCTGTCCGCCGCCCGCAAGTTGGCCTCGAATCAGACCGTACTCGACCGTCTGAAAGGCGCGCTCGGAAGTTCGAAGGCCGAATTTCCAAACCCGAAGGAAGCCCAAAACCCGAAATCAAAGAGTGCTGCGTCGCCGGCTACCTCGGAATTCGGGGATGCGAAGTTCGGATTTCCTTCGGATTTCGTCCTGCGCATTTCGGATTTTGCACACCGTTGCGGCTGTGATTTTGCCCGTTTCGAATCTGAACTGGCGCTGTCCTCCGATGGCGATCTCTGGGACCCGCGCGCCGACCGTGTCTCGTTGCTCACACTGCACGCCAGCAAGGGTCTGGAGTTCCCGGTCGTATTCATTACCGGTTGCGAAGGCGGCCTGCTGCCACTCCGGTTTGGCTCCGATGACGACAGAACGGACGTGGCCGAGGAACGCCGGCTGTTCTTCGTCGGCATGACACGCGCCCGTGAACGTCTGTTCCTCTCCCACGCCGGAAAACGCCTTTGGCGCGGCCAACTCCGGCAACAGACCATTTCCCCCTTCGTTGCCTCGATCAAGCAAGAGCTCCTCGAACGAAGCAGGTCGGAGATGAAAACACGGGAGAGACCCGCGTTCGAACAGTTGGGGTTGCTCCTGACTTGATTCCTCGCAGCCGCTGCTCTTGAAATGGTATCTCGCGACCTAAGAGCCCGCGAATTCATCCGCAACTTTCATTTGGCTGCCTGCTCTTTCAGGTATTCTCCGAGCCAGTCGAAGATCGTCTTGTGCCAGAGCTCGCTGTTCTGCGGCTTGAGCACCCAATGGCCCTCGTCCGGAAAGTAAAGGAGCTTCGACCGGACTCCTTTTCGCTGAAGAGTGGTGAAGAGACTCATGCCTTGATCGGTGGGCACGCGAAAATCGAGTTCGTTGTGGATGATGAGATTGGGCGTCTTGAAATTGGCGGCGAAACGGTGCGGCGAAGATTTGTCGAAATCGGATGCCTCCCACGGGATGCCGTGTTCCCATTCGTCGAACCACAGCTCGTCCGTCGTGCCGTACATCGACCAGAAATTGAAGACGCCACAGTGGGTGACGAGAGTTTTGAACTTGTCGGTGTGACCCTGAAACCAGTTCATCACATAGCCGCCATACGAAGCCCCTGCTGCCGCCATGCGATTGGTATCCACGTAACGCTGCTTTTCCATATGGCTCAACCCTGCCATGAGGTCCTCAACGACCTTTCCGCCCCAATCGTGGCTGATTTCGTCCACAAACTTCTGTCCGAAGCCGGTGCTCCCGCGTGGATTCGGCAACGCGAGCACGTAACCCTGCGCCGACCAGAGCTGCGCATTCCAACGATAGGACCACGCGTCCAGATACGCGCCCTGCGGTCCACCGTGGACCCAGAATACGAAGGGATATTTCCTGGCCGGATCAAATCCGGGTGGCTTCACAATCCACATCTGAATTTTTGCACCGCCCGCTCCCGTATATGAAACGGACTCCGGTTCGGTCATCGAAATCCCGGCGAACAAGGCGTCGTTGGCGCGCGTGATTGGCCGAACGTCGCCTCCGTCGGCGCCGGCGCGGTAAAGCTCCGCCGGCCGCGACAGAGTCTGACGACTGAACACAAGGGCTTTGCCGTCGGGCGAAATCGCGACTTCGCCATTGACCGTTTTGTCCACGACTTTGCGCACGCTTTTGCCGTCGATGGTCGCGGACCACAAGGGCTTGCCCGCGTGCTCTTCCGCGTCGAAATAAAGCGTCCGGCTGTCGGGGGCCCAGATGAATGCTTCCACCCACGAATCGAAGTCGGAAGTCAGACTCTGTGTTTTCCCGTTCGCGCGGTCATAAAGCATCAATTGCCAGCGATCCGCCTCGAATCCGGCGCGCTTCTGCGCGCGATAGGCCAGCCATTTCCCGTTCGGCGAGTAGCGCGGGAAAGCGTCAGCCGCGGGACTGGTCGTGATCTGGCGACGCTGGCCCGTTTCAACGTCCACTTCGTAAATGTCGTGATTGGTCAGCCAGGCTTCGTCGCGAGCTGGAGTTGGAGTAGCTGTGTACGCGAGTTTCTTGCCATCGGGTGAAAAAGCAAAATCGTCACCGGCTGAAAACGTGCTCGAGGTCGGGATGGCATCGCGATCGCCGGGCGTAAGATTGCGCGGGTCGCCCGACGCGACGCCGTTCCCGACCGGCACGACAAACAAATGCTGTCGTTTGTCATCCACCCAACTGTCCCAGTGCCGGTAGAGTAGCCGTGTGATAACACGCGCCTTGACTTTGCTCTTCTCCCGGTCGTCGAGCTTCTTCTTGTTCAGTTCGTCGCTCTCTTTGAAAGGCTTTTCAGAGAACTCGGGAAACACCGCCGAAACGAACGCGACGTGCCGGCCGTCGGGCGACCAGACCGGTTGCGTCGCCTCGGTGGAAATCGTGGTGAGTTGCCGTGCTTCGCCACCGTCGGCGGGGATCAAATACAATTGGAACGCGCCCCCGCGATTCGATTCAAACACGATCCACTTTCCGTCCGGCGACCAGCGCGGGTGCCGATCGTGTTTGGGGCTTGCCGTCAATTGTCGCGGTTCGCCGCCCGCCAGAGCTGCCAGCCAAATGTCACTGTCCGTCCTGTTCTCCGCCTTGTCCGCTCTGGTGACGACGTAGGCGACGGTCGTCCCGTCGGGCGAGATTTGCGGCTCGCTGAGGCGTTGGGCGCGCACCAGATCGTCGAACTCCATCGCACGCCGGCCTTCCCCGGCGAACGTTCTGGGAGAAATGGCGACAAGGAAAGGACACAACAACACCAATCGCAACGTTGCCCTCCAGTAGGAAATGGAATCGTGAAGCATGCGACAAGCAGGCGAGAAACCGCGGCTGATGTCAAGCAACGCGGAGAAAACTCAAAGCGTCTTCCCGTTCCGGACTGGAGCTTGATGATTGGAGCCTTTTTTGAACTTTGCGCTTTGAATATTGAGCTTCGCGCTTCGCCCCTCATTCCTCCACCGGCACGACGAGGTTCGCCATGATGTAATCCTTCCGTTCGGGCGTGTTCTTGCCCATGTAGAAGCTGAGGATCTGCTGCGAATCGGGTCTGGCCGCGTACTCGACCTGGCTCAGTCGCATTTCCGGGCCAATGAATTGCTTGAACTCGCTCGGATTGATCTCGCCCAAGCCCTTGAAACGTGTGATCTCGGCGCTCTTGCCCAACTGCGTCGCCGCGGCATCCCGTTCCGCCTCGCTGTAACAATAGGCCGTCTTCTCCTTGTTGCGGACACGGAACAAGGGCGTTTCCAGCACGAACAGATGCCCGTCGTGCACGAGCGGCTCAAAGAACCGGAAAAAATAGGTGATCATTAAATTGCGGATGTGCAGGCCGTCCACATCGGCGTCGGTGGCCAGAATCACTTTCTCGTAACGCAGGCCGTCGATGTTGTCCTCGATGTCCAGACTGCGCATGAGGTTGTACATCTCATCGTTTTTGTAAACGATGTCGCGTTTGAGGTCCCAGACGTTGAGCGGCTTTCCTTTGAGGACGAAAATGGCCTGCGTGTTCACGTCGCGGCAACTGACGATGGATCCTGCGGCGGACTGGCCCTCGGTAATGAAGACCATCGATCCCTTCCCCTTCCCTTTCGCCTTGTCGAAATGGACTTTGCAATCCTTGAGTTGCGGGATGCGGATGGTGATGGCCTTGGCGCGCTCGCGGGCGAGCTTCTTCACCTCCTGCAATTCCTTGCGAAGCTGTTTGGTGTCTTCGACCTTGGCGATGATCTTCTCCGCGATCCCCTTGTTCCTGCTGAAAAAATGGAGCAGCTCTTCGCGGACGTTGTTGACCAGCTCGGAACGGATCTCGGTATTACCGAGCTTGTTTTTCGTTTGCGACTCGAAGACCGGATCTTTGAGGCGGATGGCAACGGCCCCGACCATCGCCTCGCGCACGTCGTCACCTTCGTAGCCGCCTTTCGAGTATTCATTGACGGCCTTCAGCAAGCCTTCGCGGAACGCGCTCAAGTGAGTGCCGCCGTCGGTGGTGTACTGGCCGTTGACAAACGAGAAGAACGTCTCGCCGTAGCGACTGTTGGTATGCGTGAAGCAGAACTCCAGCGTCTTGCTGGCGTAATGGAGCGGCGGATAGATCGGCTCGCTGTTGTCCGCCCGCAAATCCTCCATCACCAGGTCGAGCAGGCCATTGCGGGACTGAAAAGTCTTAACGTTGTAAATCAGTTTCAGCCCTGTGTTGAGATAGCTGTAGTGGCGCAGCCGCTTCTCAACGAACTCCGGCCGGAACTCGATCTTTTTGAAAATCTCCGGGTCAGGCTCGAAGCGAATAAGCGTGCCGTCGGGTTCGTGGTTGGCCTTGCCCTTCTTTTCGTTCTTGAGCTTGCCCTGCTTGAACGAGGCTTCGACGTATTCACCGGAACGATGACTGCGAACAAGAAACTCTTTGGAGAGCGCGTTAACCGCCTTCGTTCCCACTCCGTTCAAGCCGACGCTGAACTGGAACACGTCGTCGTTGTATTTGGCGCCGGTGTTGATCTTGGAGACGCAATCGACCACCTTGCCGAGCGGGATGCCGCGGCCGAAATCGCGCACACTGACGGCCGTGCCGTCGATGCCGACCTTGACCTCCTTGCCGTGGCCCATGATGTATTCGTCGATGGAGTTGTCGATGACCTCCTTCAGCAGCATGTAACAACCGTCATCATAGTGCGAGCCGTCGCCCAGGCGGCCGATGTACATGCCGGTGCGCAGCCGGATGTGCTCCAGCGAGGAGAGCGTTTTGATCTTGCTCTCGTCGTAAACGTGTTTCTTTGCGTCAGCCATAGTTCAACACCGGAAAGTATTGCCGGGGAGATTCGCGTTGCAACCCCTATCTGCGCCGAGGGCAGTCGCGGATGGACGCATCTCAAAATCCTGCAGCCGTGCGGGTATTCGAGTCTTTCCTTCCCCCTCACCCCGCCCTCTCCCCCGGGGAGAGGGAGCGACGATCCCCGGCCTTCTGCTGGCGAGTGTCCTTGATTCTCGAACGCTGCTTCGCTGTTCCCATTCCATGAACCTGCCGGAGTGCGCCCGTCTCCGGGCGCAGCAACGTTCGAGGCAAGCGAGGCTTTGGGACATTCAGCGCGGCCGGGTTTTCGGACCTTCCTGCGCCCGAGGACGGGCGCAC
>JGI10216J12902_103527883_pt1 | contig 11338 bp, 9 predicted proteins | sample KanNatreferecore_FD_12902 | JGI IMG/M metagenome (IMG submission 12902)
TCATTATTTTTGTCCGGTTTCCACGCGTCGGTGATTATCGGAAAAGACGGATGATGCTCATGGGCAGAAGGCGCGCCGATTTCCCGGTTGGGCTGCAGAAGCAGGGACCCGGGCAAAGTCACTGATGATATGCGGCCAATGTGACGGGACACGTTCGAGTAAGCCCATTCCATACAGCCTCTCCAATCCGAGTTCTGGACGATGGACGTACCCGATGTGGCAGCCGCAGGTCGCAGCCGGACAGGTCCGCGGTTTCAGGCAATCGGCGAAATGCGGTTCGTAAATGTTGCCGATGATCCCTTCCACGAAGTGGCAACGTCTGACATCGCCATTGCCATCCACAGTGAACGCGGTTTCACCGGCGGAACAAGGTTTGCCGGCACTGGCATGGCGATGGAGATTCCAGTGAAAGTATGGATCCACCGCCAGCAGGCGTTCGATTTCGTCCGGCCGATAATAATTGGGCTCTCGTTTGAACGCGTTGATCCAGAGGTAAACTTCGGGACGGAGCGCCCGCCGCAGTTCCTCAATCGCAGCGAAGTGTTCACGCAGCCCGACTACACCGACGCTGTAGCGGATTTCGCCAGCGTCCAACTCCCGGCAGCGCGCGACAAACCGGGCCAGTGAGATTTGAGACGGATGAAAGGTGGCCCAAAGCGCCAGGGTCTCGCGATTGGCGGCGTCAAAATCCTCCAGGGCCGCGCTCAGGTTGGTCTGGATGGAAATGCGGTAAACCGGGCGCAGATGCGAAAGCCTGCACATCATTCGGCGATAGTAGCGATGGACCAGTGCTTCACCCCATGGGGTGATAAGAATCCCGATGCGTTCCCGCCGTGCCTCTACCCAGGCACCGAACCTTTCCAGCTCCCGCTGGTCTTGCAATAACTCCGAGCGGGTGTTGGAGGTTTTGGCGAACGGACAGTAACTGCACTCGTAGTTGCAGCTCGAAAGCGACCCGCGGTAAAGAATGTTCCAGGTGCTCATGCGAGTTCGCAGGCGCTCATGCGCGCCGTCATGGCGTCCGAGTACAGCCAGGGGCCGATGGTATCCGACCAGGCCAGGCCTTCATCATTCAACCGCAGGCAACCGTTGCTCTCGACGGCCAGTCCCAGTTCGGTCAGTTCCTCCAACTGCGGAAAATCGCCGGTCATCGGGCTGCCAAAGGAGCGCTGATAGGCTGATGGCGAAACGCCGTCGGCGCGCAGCAGGGACTTGATGATGTACCGCACCCGTTGTTCCTGTTCATCCAATGACACTCCGTAGTCGGCTGCGGCAAACGTGGACTTCGCCCGGGCATTGAAGTCCCCGATAATCTTTTTCACCCCGATCTGGCCTACGGCGTATTCCGTGCTGTAATGCAATGCCCGGGTGTAGGACCGGGCGCCGGGGCCCAGTCCGATCATTCCGTCCTCCTGGCAACAGTAATCCGTGTCGCGAATCACATTCCATCGGCGAAACAACCTCATGGAGATTTGTCGGTAACCGGCGGCGAGGAGGAAATCGCGCGCCTGGCGATAGAGATCGCGCCGATGCGCGCCCGGATGCCGGCCGCTGCGATCCAGGTTGGTGAGCCTTCCGATGTAGAGAGGATAAAGATAGAGTTCTTCCGGCTGCCACTCGAGCGCCCGGTCCAGGCTGCGTTGCCAGCGCCGGGCGTCCTGCCCCTCGTTGCCGTAAATCAGATCGACGTTGAAGACTGAAAATCCGCCCGCCTTGATGGAGTGGCAGGCGCGTTCCAATTCTCCGGACGGTTGCGGGCGCTTAAGCGAAATCAAATCTTCAGGCACGAAACTTTGCACGCCGAGACTGATCCGATCCACCCCCAATCGTCTCAGCAAGTCGAGCTTCTCGCGCGTGACAGTGCCGGGGGACATTTCGAAGGAAACGGGGATACGATGCCATTGGACCGGCCAGACAAGGCTTAGGTGGTTGAAAAGTTGTTCAAGTTCCAGCGCGGAGAGAAAGCTCGGCGTGCCGCCGCCGAATGCCGCCTGGGAAATGTTCTCGGGCGCGATCGCACCGGATACGGCACTGGACTGCCGGTAAATCGCCGCGAGAGTCTGATCGACAAGGCCGGCGCCCGGCTGGACCGTGGTAAACAAATTGCAGAAGCCGCAGCGCATTTCGCAGAACGGCAGATGCACATAGAGAAAGAGATTCCGCTTTTCTTCGCCCCTCCACGCTTCTGCGAGTGGCACTCGCGGATTCAGCGGACGGTAAGCGGTCTTGTGCGGATAGGCATAGGCATAGCCGTCGTAGCCACCCTCCGTCATGCGCTGGGCGAGGGTACGTTTCATAACATGAACTCGGCGTAGGGCACAGTCCAGACCACCTCATGGCCGAGACGATGTCCGAAACAGCCATCTTCGCCGTAGGCGTGGCCGTGATCGGAACAGACAATCGCAAACGTGGGCGAGCGTTGCTGCAATCGCTGAAACAGTGGCTTCAGCGCCTGATCCACCGCCACCAATGCCGCCGTGTGCGTGGCCAGTGTATCGGGTCCCTCGTTGGCGCCATAAAACCAGTTGGGCTGGTGAATCGCTGCGATGTTGATGAACAGGAACACGCGATGTCGTCCTGCGTTTTCCACCGAGCAAATAGCCTGCCCGACTTGGTTCTCTGCTGACTTGCGGCAGGTCACGCCAAGGTCCGGGCTCCAATGCGCTTCGGCAAAAAGACCCGGCAGAACACGGGCCAGTTCGTTTTGCTGGTTGAAGAATCCTGTGCCGCCAATGCAAATCGTGTGATAGCCGCGCGCCGCCAGGGCCTGTGGCAGCGTCGCCTCCTCGAAGGTAAAAGTCGATTCCACCGTGCTCAGACTGCCGGCGAAGTCCGCCGCGAACAATCGCGGATGGGGTCCCAATCCGATTGGCGTGGGCAGAAAGCCCGCAAAGAATGCGTGGTGAGCGGCATAGGTGAAACTTCCCGGCGTCTGCCGCTTCTCCCAGCCGTTCCCGCCAAGATAAGGCGCCAGCGTCGTGAGCCTTCCTTCCCGCCACGCTTGTTGGGCGGCATCGAAACGCAAACTATCCAGCGTGAGAAACAGGATGTCAGCCTTGCCGATCAATTGCTTCATCGCGCTTGCTCCTCGCGGATCAGTTTGTGCAACTTTGCCCCATTCAGCACGGCGTTCACCAGCCGGGATCGCATTCCGGCGGCTTTCGCTCCCGCCTCATCGTCCGATTCATGATCGCCTATGAACAGACAATGCGCGGGGCACTCGTCGAGCGCCTGGCAGGCCAGGAGAAAAATTTCCGGATCCGGTTTTGCCTTTCCCACTTCTTCAGAAACCCAGACGCGATCCGGAGGAATCACTTGCATCAGTCCGGCCGCTTTGGCTTTCGCCCGCTGGGTTCCGCCGCTGCCGTTGGTGATGATTCCCAACTTCACGCGATTGGAAAGGATGCGCAGAGCCTCGAGCAGACCAGCATCGGGTCGGAGGCGTTTCGCAAGGAATTGCCCGAAGACTTCCTGATTTATTAATTCTTTCGCCTGCCGTTCCCAAAAGTCGAACAAGCGCCGGCGATCGCCGCGACCACCTTCGTCGAGGCGGATCAAGTGCGCCTGCACGGCAGCGTCACTGAACCGGGCGCGGACACACTCAAGAAAAGCGCGGTCCCTGTTCACCAGCGTATTGTCCAGGTCAAACAGGACAGCTTTGAACATAGCAGGCTTTTGCAATGGCGGCATAGGCGGTCTCCCCACGGTGCGTCAGGCGTGGAAGCAGATCGCCGAACGCGTTGATCTCGCCAACCAGCGGGCGATGCCGGGAGTCGATCAGAATGTCCACGCCGGCGTAGAGCGAATCCGGAAAGCAGGCGGCCGCTTTTTCCGCGAGTTTAAAAGCGGCATCGAGCTTATGAAAACCAATCAACTCTTGCAGGACGGCTGCGTCGCCGCGTTGATTGCCGAGGTGGAGATTGGTCATTGGATGCCGGCTTTGCCGGATGACCCAATGACGCGCTTCACCCGCGATGACCAGCACCCGCAGATCGACTGCGCCGCCCGGAAGTGCCAATTTTGGAATCCACTGTTCGGCGATCATCCCTTGAGGCAAAAGGAGGCCAAGGATCAGTTCAATGTCCGTGAGCGTGCTGTACGTGCGAACGTCGAGGCTGTTCACCAGGACCGGCTCGCCGCCACGGGACTGGACGCGCAATGGAGCAATCAACTGTTGATGATGCGGCGTCCAGCGCAGCGCGCAAACCCCGGAAGCAGAGGAGCCGTGCAAAGGTTTCAGGAAAAGCCGGCCGCTACCGTGTGCCCGCATCCGGTCGAGCAACGACGGAAAATCTTCCGGTGCCAGTTCCGCGGGTGGTCGCGCAACGGCATGTTCGACGAAGCGCTGGTGACAAGCCCACTTGTCAAACATGATGGTGATGTCCCGCGGAGAGTTTACACACGGAATGCCGCGCTGTTCGATTCGCTCGATCACCCTGCAAAACCCTTGATGATACTCCTTCAAAAAACCAATTTCACCGAGCTCCAGTGGAGCTCGCGGCGGTCCGCCACCGAGCGCGATCAACGCGGTGGCAACGCGTTCATCTTCGCCCGGCGAATCAATCCGAAGCACATCCACGTCCAGCCGCGTCAGCGCCTCCGGATCGCGCAACAATTCTTCATAGGCCACGCAGGCAGGACGAGGCCGGCCCAACCGCTCCACCGTGTCCTGAAAGTCGCGAACCCGGCGATTCGCCGGATTGCCGATCAGACCCAAACGCGGATTACTCGCCCACGGCGACAAATCGCCATTCATCACCCTCATCCATGTTGCTGGGTTTGGAGGCATCCACGGTCAGCGGCAGGGCTTTCAACTGCCGGACCATGTCCGCGGTGAAATAGTTGTAGTGAAGGTTCAGCTTCTTCAGTGTGGTGTTGAGGGGCAGCATCAACAGGGAGCGGGCACCTTCATCGGTGAGGACCCCCAGGGAAAGGTCCAGTGTTTCGATGCGGCTGAGCAGGGGGCTGTTCACGACCACGCCAGCGAGTTCATCCGCAAACTGGCAGTTTCGCAACCCGAGATATTTCAGCCTGGGAAACAGCCGCCCGGAAAGAATCGGCTGCAGGTCCGCGATGCTATGGTTGGCGCCGTACTCGTCGGTGCCCAGCCAAAGTTCCAGGTATTCGAGGTTCGGAAAGTTCGAGGTGCAGACGGACCGGATGACGCTGACATCCATGCCGCCCGTTTCCAGAGCAAGGCCGCGAAGGTTCACATGCTCCGGCGAAGCCAGCTTCAGACCGTCCCCGCCGCGCGAGCGCAGCAGTTGCAGTTTGGGAAACGCCTTCAGCAACGGCGATAGATCGCACTGTTTGATCCACGACATTTCGTTCTCCTCGCTGGTAATGTCGCCAATGTAAATGGCCGCCAGCATGGGAAGCCGGTCTCTGGATTTGACGAGGACTTCAATAATACCTTCCGGGGTCAGTTCGGGGTCATCGCCGTGCCATGCGCCAATGATCAACGCCGCGGTTTCCGCCGCCGCATCCGTGCCCAGAAACTGTTCCAGATTGGGAATCACCTCATTGTTGTCCCAGTCCGAACGAAAGCGATACACCACATCCGCGCGCGCCGGCTTTTCCGGATCATAATCAACCACCCTCTTGCCAATGAAGGTTCCCGCGTTTTGGCTGATGTCGTCCCGGCGATTGATGGACGAAAAAGCAATTAACGGGATCGGTCCGTCGGGGTCGGCGCTGGCCTTCATCGGGCCGACGCCGGCGGCGGCGGCATCCACGTATCCTTTGCCGAGCTTTTCCCTGATGAGTTTCTCCATGTCCTTTTGGGCCGCGGCCGGGTCCGGGAACGTTTTGGTCAGAGTCTGACCCTCCGTGCCGATGCGGCCATAGGTGACCGTGTGTGTATTGTCGGCCAGCTCGATGTTCCAGAACTTGCTGGATTTGGCGTCCATATAGACCAGTTCGCGTTTCATAGGAATCCTTGGTTGTCAGGTTTCGATGTGCGGACGATACAATGACGAGTCATCGAATCCCGCCACCCAGGCCGCTGCCTGGTGGCAGGTCTTCATCGTGGGCGGGACGCGGAGCAGGTATTGGCGCCCGGTGGAAGGACAATGACACGAAAGTCCAACGAGTGGTTCGTCCTCGCGCAGGTCAATGGAAAGCAGTTGCCGCGCTCCCCCGCGATCCTTGTCTTCGTCGAGGATCTTCGCTTTGGCTTCCCGAGCAAAACGCAGGTAGCCCATGCGCTCGATCATCACGCGGCGAACTTCGGCGTTCTTTTCGGCGAGCGCTTCTGCCGCCGTCAATTGCTCCGGATGAAAAGCAATTCGTTCATTCACTCGAACGCCTCGCCAGCGCAGCGATGCGCCGGCCAGCCTTGACGGAAGACAAGTGACCCCCGCCCCGCCAATGTCCACCCAACTGGTGACGGAGATGCTCTCGGGAATTTCGCGCAGCTGAACGCAGCCGGCCACATCCAATTGCGACAACCGGCCGATCCACGCCGGAAGGCTGCAAACGCCGACGCACCCTCTGAGGATAAGTGAGCCGTGGTGAATTGTTCCGTCCTTCGGCCACGTTTCGAACTGAGAGCAGCCGGTCATGTCCAAAAACCACGTGTTAATTCTCTCGGGCAACGCACGGAGCATTGGACAATTTCGCAGGCTGATTGAGCCGGCCGTCAATCCTTCCGGAAGGCTGGCGAGACGGCGGGCGTTGTCCAGCACCAGGCGGCCATCAATTCTCAAGTCGACGGGCAGACGGCTGAGATGTGATCCGGTCGCATCCAGTTCGTAGCAATGCAATCCTGCGGGCAGGTGATCGCCGGTGAAGTTGCTCAAGTCGAGGCGGCCAGGTACTTCGACGGGTCCCCTCAGCCGACCGGAACGAATCGCCTCACCGGCCTCTTCGGGAGATAGAACCATCTGCCTTCCTTGACTCAATCTCGGACCACTCGAATTTCCTGGGGCGAATACTCACGTTGCCGCCAGACCCGGTAATAACCGCTGGTGAGCGTAATCGGCGTATGCTCCTCATGGACGACCGACACGGATGGGCCGCGAACATGGAGATAAAATCCTTCGCTGGTTGCGTACAGGTCCGCCTCGGCCGGCTCCTTGATCCGATGGCAATGCCCGGTCACTTCCCCATGCGCCAGGATAGTATGGGGTAGTTTCTCGCGCGCCTTTGGAAGGGAATTCACTTCCTCGATGAGAACGTCGCCGTGGCGATATTGGCTTCCCATGAACAGAGTTTTAGAAATTCCCTCGGCGGCCGCAATTCCGAAATCGTGGGGGCGCACCCGGACAACGTGTCTAGTCGCTTCTTCGTCGCCCGACGGCAGCGCGCGCTTCAGGAAGCTCTTTCAAATGCAGCGCAGAAACTCGGAACCTTCTACCGCGGGACCTGATAAACGGTCATCTCGCCCTGGGCGCCGAGCACGGCGAACTGGCCGACGCTGTTCGTGGCGCTCACGCCGACGGGGCGCTGGCCCGTCACTTCAACGCGCGTTGCCTTCTGTACGCCCCGCGAATCAACATCGAAGAGCACGACCTGGGCATCGGAGATTAACACCAGCGGGCCACCGGGAACAAATGCTCCCTGGGGTGATGAGATGTCGGGATCCAATTGAATCAATCCGGGTGCTCCCAGCCAGTACATCATCGCACCGTGTTCCAGCATGACGGCCAATCCCGCCCGTGTGTGAGGCAAGGTCGCCGCGAGACCCACGACTTGCCCGCGCAACTCGAACTTCCACAGTTCGCCGCTGCTGTTCGTGACGACCAGCCGGTTTCCCAGGGCGATGGCCGCCTGATTGCCGATCGCTGAAAGACATACCCGCGTCTGGTCGTTGCGCTGGGCGCCGGAGAGCAGATCCTCAGTGACATCAATGGTGCGTTGCAACCGGCCGCGTTTGTCGTGAGAGGAGATGATGGCACGGCCTCCGGCCACGTGGGCGGTCCAAACGCCGTCTGCGCCAAACGCCATTGGCCAATGTTGCATCTTCGCCCACGCTGGCGTCCCGACGACGCATCCGGAACCGAAGAACGCGTCCGACGACGGAAAGCGCTTCTCTTCAAAATCCGGAGCGCTTGCAATCTTAAGCAAAACGGCGCTGCCGCGCTCGCCTGTCGGCTCCAGGATCAAACCGTTCTTCACGGATTCAGCCGAAAGACTCCACGAAACACTTTGCAGTTCGCCTTCCCACACGCCGCGCACAATGGTCAGTCGCTTCGCAGTCACGCCGGCGGCGAAGAACCAATGCCATTCGTTCCGCAGTCGCAGCCACTCCATCTGGCGCGGCAGCTCAAAACGGCGCACTACGACCGGCCGGTTCCCCGACGCCGTCGGCGGTGAGACGCGGGGAGCCCGTAACTCCCGCTCGCGTCGGCCCGCGAGATGGCGGTTGGCGTCGCGCGCCAGCAAACGATCCTGCGGAGCGAGATGCACCAGGCATTCCATTAACCGCCCCGACTCATCCAGCGACAACGAAGATTGCGACAACTGCCGGGCGATGAGCACGCGCGAAAAATCGCCCGCTTTATGACGCACTGTTTCGTGAGGATATTTTTTTGCGACGCCGCCCAGCGCAGTCAGCAATGGCAGCACGAGCGGATGCGGCAAAGGGTCGCGGGCAAATTGGGTGAGGCGTTCAAGGGCCAGACTGTGACGGCCCAAACGCGCGAGTATTTGATACGCGGCGTTAACGCAACCTGCCGCTTGTCGCGATGACGGCCACGCCTGCAGCAACATTTCCAAGGCTTCGTCGTCTGCGCGCAACCGTTCCTCCACCAATTTGGCGGCGCCGAGGATGTCGTCGTGCGCAACCCGTTCATTCACAACCCGACGAATGTTTGCCTCAGCAGCGGCCCTGAGGCCGAGGCGCTCCTGCAAATCCGCCGCGTCCAGCCAGCGGCCAAGTTTTTCGTAGCGTTCAATGGCCTCGGCGAGCAAGCCGCCCTCGGCGAGGCAACGCGCGGCTTCCAGTGGATTCTTCAATTGCTCGTCGTAAAGAAGGGCGGCCTCACGAAAATGTTTTCCCTGCTTGAGGGCGTTGGCGGCGGAAACCAAATCGCCGAGCAAGCCCGCATAGATGTAGGCCGCGCGGCGATGCCGTCCCAGTTGCATCTCACGGTTCGCCATCTCGCGATAGCGCGCGCGAAGGCGGTCCTGGAGGTCCGGGGGCACATCCCAGAAATCCGCGGCGCCTCCGCCCAGCCGGGTCCAGTCCAAATTGAGCGAACGCGGGCCAAGGTGAGCTGAGGGGGGCGCGATCCCGCGATGGGCGAACGCGTTCATCGGAATCGCGTGACGCAGGGCCGATTCGGGGTCCTTGTCGAAGAGATGCAAAAGCCGATGCAGTTCCTTGTTGCGAATTCGCTCCAACTGATCGTTGACGCCCCGCAACTGGCGCGCGGCCCAATCCTCGAGGTCATTCACCCAGGTCCGGTGCACACCCGTATGCGGAATCTGCCGCATCGCGCCGGCGACGGCCTTCGCGAACCAGCGTTTGAGGACTTGCTGTGAGTTCGCGAGCGCACCCTCCCTCGGTTCATCGGGCGCAGCCGGGAGATCGCGCGGTGGTTCGCTTCCGATCTCATCGGACGCATTGCCGAACATGTCCTCCATGGATGGCGGCTGTGAGAGAATGACGGCCTGCAATTTCGGCAAAGCCGGCGTGCCGGGCTGGGCGCAGTTCCAATGGTCCGCGCGTTCTTCCGGTGGTTCAATCAGGTCCCATATTCGCACGCCGGACTCAGCCTCGAAGCCGCTCAGCCCAAGAGCCGGATGGAAGAAGGAAACCGGAAGCGGACAGAGAGCGCGCACCTCCGCGTCCGTGACTGACGGATGTAACACCGCTTCCAGTGGGACGAATAGTCGGTCCGCAATCCGGCGCAAAGGTAATCCTGCGGGGGGACGCGCCACTGCATCGGCGCGCGCGGGCATCACGAGCAATCCCGCTGGCGCGCGATCCGGCACGGACCTGGGCACCACGAACAACCGGGTCTCCGAGTCCGCCAGCCCGCAACGCGAGAGTTCTTCGAGCCATCGCGCCGTGGAATCTCCCGGAAGAAACCAGGCGTCTGGATCACCATCAAAGGTGGCGCAATGACGAAGTTGGAGCGGCAGGATCACAACCGGTTCAGAAATTGCAGGAGACACTCAAACACGCCCTCCGGATTCGAATTATGGCTGCCCTCAAAAAAGAACTTCGGCCCACAGACATGGCTGTCCGAGGTCCAGCCGGCCACTGTTTCCCCGGACAGCACGAGGGAAACCTCCGGCACCGACGGATCGTGACTTTTGAGATGGAGCAGACCGCGGCTGTCGAGAAACGCCTTGCTGCCGCAAGGCCACGTGGCGGTTTGAAGGCTGCAGCCTTGCCCCGTGGGCCTGGATTCGGAGGCGAACGAAACCTTGTCCTTGAGTTCCAGCTTTTCATAGGGCGGGAGTTCGTAGATGGCCAGAGTTCGATCTCCGGTCATCGTTATCCTGCGCCACCGGCTTTTTCGTCCGCAAAATGCGAGCCCGTCTCCAAACCGGGCAATGGATTCGACGAATCGGAAAACCATCCAGTCCGGCAGGGGCGGTGGTGGATCGAGCACGCGGGCCGGGTTGCGCAACTTTGGATTTTGTTTCAGGACACCCTTCTTCAAGTCCAGCACGGCGTCCCCCTTCGAACCGTGTTTTAAGTACACGTGATGGCCATCCCGGGAGTGGATCAATGTATAGTCGCGCCAGGTAACGCCGATTTTGAGTTCAACTTTCACACCGTTCGCCGTGGAAACAACCTCGCCGTCGCCGTGCAACATCCATGGGCCTTCCCATCCCTCGCGATCAAAGATCGTGGCGACCTCCCCGAAAGAGCAACTCGACGGCAACGTCACCGGTTCAAACTTCACGCCCTGGCCGTCCCATGTGACAAAATAATAACGCCCGGGGCCGCGGAAGAAACGGCCGTTTACCCAGCGGTGTGGATTCTCGACTCGACCAAGGAGCCGCCCGTCGCCCAATGCATACGCACTCACATCCGTTTTTCGGATCAGCAGGATTACGTCACCGCATTGATGAACGGCGCAGAGGTCCTCGTCCAACATCAAATCCATCACACGCGGGTGGCCATTCGGCGGCAGCGAGAAGAGTCGCGCCGTTCCGGACGCCTTGACGGTGTGCAACACACCCTCGACGCACCCCATCCAGGCTGCTCTTCCTCCCGGCAGGTCGCTGGCAAGGATTCTTGCTCCCGCCTGGTGATCACGAAATTGGACCAGGCGCCGGTCATTCAGCAGCCCGTAAATGAAACCATCGGCTCGGATCCAAAAATCCAATTTGCCCGCCAGCGGGAGCAGGAAAGGAAACGGTTGCACGCCGAAGATCG
>JGI10216J12902_100149686_pt1 | contig 11334 bp, 8 predicted proteins | sample KanNatreferecore_FD_12902 | JGI IMG/M metagenome (IMG submission 12902)
TCGGAGCCTTTGCTCCGAATCCTCCTGGTGCGGGACTTTACCAACTTCTGGGGACTGATTACCAGGTAACGCTGCGCGCCATTGCTCAGGCCGGGAAAGCCCAGTTGCTGTCGCGCCCCTCCATTCTTGCCCGCGATCGCCAGCCGGCAACGATCCAGGTGGGCCAGAACGTTCCATTGGTTGACTCAGTCAGCTACCAGGGAATTACCGGCACTCCGGTCAACAACTTCACTTATCAGGCCGTGGGAATCATTTTGCGGGTCACGCCGTTCATCACTCCGGATGGCATGATCCAAATGATCGTTTCGCCCTCGATCTCGGCGCTCGACCCCGGACCGGGCATAACCGTCGCCCAGGGCGTCACCGCGCCGATCATCAATATCCGTTCCGCCGACACGGTGGCGATCACGCCCGACGGTCAAACCGTCGTGATCGGCGGTCTGATGACCAGCGACAAGTCATCCAGCGACAGCAAGATTCCATTTCTCGGCGACATTCCCCTGCTGGGCAACCTTTTTAAGCGGCAGACCAAAACCGGGGCGAAGCGCGAACTGCTGATATTCCTGACGCCTTACATTGTCCGGGCGCCAACGCAACTGGCCGCGTTGGCAGAAAGAGAACAGGGTCAACATCCCTTGATCCGGAAATCCGTTTCTGAATCGGAGCTCGACCGGTTTTTGGAGCGAGTTCCAATGAAGAAAGAAAAGTAGCCGCGGGAATCCGAACCGGCCATGAAGCGCCGTAATTTTCTGGTGTATGGACTCCTGGTGACGGTGTGCGCGCTGGTTGTTGGATGGCAGATCGAAGAGCATTTGCGCGTCCGAGAGTCCGCTCGCGCTGCCTTGATAAATCGTGCCAAGGATAAGTCGGACACCCTCGCCCTGGTGATGAGGTCGCAGCGCCGCTTCGGCGGAGTGATCTCAAAGGAGCGGATGGAGGCTGCGCTCGATGAACTCATCCGGCCGGGCGAACTGAATGCGATCGCACTCCTGAACGCGGACGGAGACGTGGTGGCCTCGGTTGGAGAACCGATTGACATGCAGTCCGAAGGCGTGGTCCGGAGCGGAGAACTCTGGGGACGCCGAACGGTCACACTGATGAATCTGGTCAATCTGGGGACCAACCTCACGCAGGACCTGCAGGCAACCAATCTGACCATCGTGGTGCCACGGCACGACCTGACCAACCGGCCGCCTCCCTCCACCTCCGAAGCCGCGCCTCCGCCTCCGCTCGAATCCAGGACCAATCTCTTCGCCGGCCCGGACACAGGTGACGCGAACAATGCATCGCGATCATCAGGCCGACGATCCAGAGGAGGCGATGGCCGACGGCCTTTCGGCCGCCCGTTCTGGATGAGCGAGGAGGAGTATCAATCGATGATTCAAAGACAGGGCGTGCATGGTTTCGTCCTGGTGTTCTCCACGGAACCCATCCTCGCCACCTACAGCCAGGATCTCTGGCTCAGGTCGATCATCAGCATTCTTGCCTCCGTCTCGGTTGTCGGATTCGCGCTGGCTTTTCGGAATCTGACGCGCTCCTCGGAGCTCGAAGTCCGCCTGGTCCGCGCCAGCGAACTGAATTCGCACCTCCGCGGAATGAACCTGGCAGCGGCGGGACTGGCCCACGAAACCCGCAATCCGCTGAACATCATTCGCGGGGTGGCGCAAATGATCTCAAAGGAGCAGGATGCTTCCGTGGAGATCCGGCGAAAGTCCCGCGAAATCATCGACGAAACGGATCGAGTGACCGCCCAGTTGAACGAGTTCATCAACTACTCACGGCCGCGCGAAGTCCGTCGCACGGTAGTCGCGCTCGGTTCGGTGGTGGGAGAAGTGGTCCGAGCTTTGACTTTCGACATCGAGGAAAAATGCGTCCGCCTGCAGGTCCCCGGCGAGTTGCCCGCGATCGAAGCCGATGAACAGCTCCTTCGTCAGGCGCTTTGCAACCTTCTCATTAACGCAGTCCAGGCGGTGGACCGGGGCGGCGATATCGAGATCGTCGCGCGGAAAGGAGCGTCCCATGAAGCCGTGCTCGAGATCCGGGACAACGGCCCCGGTGTGCCGCTCGATAAACGCACCGAAATCTTCAAGCCCTACTTCACGACGCATCAGAAGGGAACCGGACTGGGCCTGGCCGTCGTGCAGCAGATCGTCCTGGCGCACGGCTGGGAAATCGAGTGCCTGCCGAACGACCCTCGCGGCGCAGTCTTCCGCATCTCTCATTTAAGGCTCTCGAATGGGGCGTGAGAACATGCCATCCCGAAGCGACGACACTCGCGAACAGAAACCCCGGATCCTCATCGTCGATGACGATGCCGGCCAGCGCAGTCTCCTCGATTCATTCCTGAAAGGGCAGGGCTTTGAAACGGTCCCGGTCTCTTCCGGCGAACGGGCGCTGGACGCGCTCCACGCCCAGGACTTCAACATGATGATCTCCGACGTGCGAATGCCCGGCATCTCCGGCCTGGAAACACTTCGCCGCGCCCGGAAGGAACACGCCATCCTGCCCGTCCTCCTTGTAACTGCCTACGCCGATGTCCGCGATGCCGTCGGCGCCATGCGCGACGGCGCCCTTAATTATCTCAGCAAGCCCATCGATCTCGACGAATTGCTGGCCTCGGTCCGGCAGGCCATCGGCCTATCGAAAACAACCCCCGTCCGGTTCGAAGCAGACAAGGAATTGCCTCCGGGAATCGTTGCACGCAGTCCGCTCACACAGGCGCTCTTTCGGGATGCGTCGCTCATTGCTTCGTCGGAGAGTCGCGTGTTGATTACGGGAGAAAGCGGTGTCGGGAAGGAAGTGCTCGCCGATGTGATTCATGCCTGGAGCCCGCGCGCTTCGGGTCCGCTGGTCAAGGTCAACTGCGCGGCCATTCCAGAGACCTTGTTGGAGAGCGAACTGTTCGGACATGAGAAAGGCGCGTTCACCGGTGCCACGGCGCAGCGGATTGGGCGGTTCGAGCAAGCTGATGGCGGTACAATTTTTCTCGACGAGATCGCCGAAATGTCCCCGCAACTTCAGTCAAAGCTCTTGCGCGTCACCCAGGACGGACGGTTCCAGCGCGTCGGCTCGAACGTCGAAATTCAGACCAACGCGCGGATTCTGGCGGCCACAAACCGCAATCTGGAAGAGGAAGTCAAGAAGGGGCGTTTTCGTGAAGACTTGTTCTACCGACTCGACGTGGTGGAACTCAACATCCCTCCCCTGCGTGAGCGTCAGCAAGACGTGCTGCCGCTGGCCAGCGGATTTATTGCCGAGCTGACTCAGGGTCGCGCCCGGTTCTCGGCGTCTGTCACGGACTGCCTGAAGCGATACCCCTGGCCGGGTAACGTGCGCGAACTGCGCAACGCCATGGAACGGGCCGCGTTGTTGTCGCGGGGTGAATTGATTCTTCCCGAACACCTGCCGGCCCGAGTGCGCGCCGTGGAGGAGCAATCCACTGCCATCGATCCGAGCGACGCCGAACGCCTGGAGGAGATTGAACGGCACGCCATTTTTCAGGCTTTGCGCAAGCACGACTTCAACCGAACAGAGACAGCGATGGCTCTCGGAATCAGTCGCCGCGCGCTGATCTACAAGTTGCAGCGCTTCCGCGAACTCGGTCACGAAGTCGATCGTCCCTGAAGACTTGCCGCGCGTTGCCGTCAACCTCGATCACGACGTGCCGGATCCAAGTATCGGCAGCGGCAAACAGGCGACCCGAAACGACTCGATGCAAACTCGGCCCTTGTTTCCCGCCCGGAAACAATGTATATACGACCCGTTTTACTGCATCGCTACGCCCCACCCGTGGCCGCCCTCTTAGCGCAGCGGACTTTGGGCACTGGTGTCGCCGATTGGCCAAGCTGTGCGAACCCGGATCGGAGCGGATACGCAAATGGAAATGGACGGAATGAGTGTCTCCAAGATGCCCTGCCCAACGGGACGGTTGGCTCGACCCAGTTCGACGCGGCGGTGGTTCGGCTGGGTTGGCGGGCTTGTTCTGCTCGCGACCGTGTTCGCGCGGGCAGACGGGAGTTTGAATCTTTTCTGGGATGACGGAGGAGACGACGCCCTTGATGGATTTCGCATATATTTCGGGTTCACGAGCCAGTTTTATGCGCTGACAAACGAAGTAGGGCTGGTTAGGGAAGCTTCGATCTCGAATCTCCTGGAGGGAGAGACCTACTACTTTGCTGTCGCATCCCTTGATGTTTTCGGACGGGAGAGCGATCGCTCGGAAGAGGTCACCTACGCCGTCCCGGTTTCCTCTACAAATGAGCTGCCAATTATCAGCCTGATCGCCGTCGAAACAGACGAAGACCAATCTGTGTGGCTGCCCTTGAGCGGCACAAACTTCCTTGTCGCCGTCCCTCCGTCGCATGGCAGGGTCGCGGGAAGCGTTGCGGATATTCGGTATGTCCCGGACGCTGACTTCAGCGGTCTCGACTCCTTCAAACTGTTCTCATTCGGTGGAGGTCCCAGCGTGATCAAGGCTGAAGTCTCGGTCAACGTCCGACCCGTTAACGATCCGCCGTGGACCGTCGACCAAACAGTCGTGACCGTCACGAATGAAGAGGTGCTGATTCATCTGGCGGCGGGGGACGTCGAGGCGGGCACGCTGCACTACGCATTGGAGACGCAACCGGCATTCGGAAGTCTGGTAGGCAATCCTCCCGACCTGCGCTACCGCCCGGCAGCAGGTTTCGAAGGCCAGGACAGATTCACCTATCGGGTGACAGACGAAGAGCTTGATTCCGACCTGGCCACCGTCTCGGTCAACGTCTTGAGCATAGATCGCATTCCGGTTGCGGAGGAGCTGGAGTTCTTCATCACTGAGGACGTTCCGATGACGTTCCTCCTGAACTCTCACAATCCCTCCCGGAGCTCGGTATCAGTTCGAGCCCTGCAACCGCCGTTGCAGGGAGCGCTCATTGGCGTGCCGCCGGAAGTGGATTACGTGGAATATCAGCCCGGACTGAACTACAATGGCCCCGACAATGTCACGTTCCTCGTAAGGTTATCGGAAGCGGAGCTGGGACTGGCGAAGATCAAGTTCGAGATAGCTTCGGTCGACGACGCCCCGACACCGAACGATTCCTTTGTCGTGACGGCGGAGGACACGCCGGTAAGCGTGGAGCTGACGGGAAGCGACATTGAGGGAGACCCGCTGCGCTACGAGATCGTGACCCTGCCGGAACACGGGGTTTTGAGTGGCGTGGCGCCCAACCTGTTCTATTCGCCGGCGACCAATCACCATGGGTTCGATCAATGGACATTTCGAGTGAGCGGCACCGGCGGGACCTCCGCGGTAGCGATCGTGGTGCTTATCGTGACCCCCGAAAACGACGCGCCCGTTGCGATTGACCAGAACGTCACGATCTTCGAGAACCAGCCGGCGACGATCGTGCTGCGAGCAGAGGACGTGGATGGAGACGAATTGCGCTACGGAGTGGTGACCGGGCCGTCGCACGGGAGCTTGAGCGGTGATGCGCCGAACCTCTACTACTCCCCGGCTCCAGATTACAGCGGCCCGGACAGCTTCATATTCAAAGTCCGGGATGCATCCGCCGAGTCGGAGCCGGCGCTCGTTGCCATCACGGTGTTTCACGTTCCCCAAATCACCTCGGCCACGCTGGACGGCTCCGGCCTGACCGTTACCTGGAGCAGCTCGCCGGGACGGACGTATCTAGTGCGGTTTTCCGAGTCCTTGAACAGTCCTACGTGGCGCGTTATCAGCGGCCCGATCATCGCGACCGGCACACGCATGTCGTGGACCCATCCTGGGCGCGAGCAAACCTCCAACGGTTTCTACTCCCTCGAACTGGTCGCACCTTAGGGAGTGGATCTCTTCCAATCTCCATCCCGCACCACAATCGGCGCGTTGCGGTCTGGCGGTAGACCTCGTGAGCGCAGGGGATCGCGGCGGTCGCCCACACCCTGACGCCGTCCTTTATCTGCGACCGGATAAATTAATCCTGATGAAATCGAATTCGCTGCAACCCCTCGCCGTCGAACGGCCCGGTGAATCTGGAAGCAAGAATCTCGGCCGATGGCAATAATCCGCCGAAAGCGAATCTGTCAGACGTAAAACGCCGGAGCGAACACGGCGTTTCGTTCACGTTTGGCGGGAAGTCCGCCTTCAATCGCGTCGGCGCGCGTCGGTTGTTCACTCTGGCGACAAATTCGCCCCAGTCGGCGACGGAACGGCCTTCCGCTTCACTGAGCCGGCGTCTTCTCCGCACCCGCCTTTTGTCCGACTTCTACCAGATTTAGCGGCCGATCAAACCATTCCCCCCACATCTGGTGGATTGATTTTCTGCGCTGTTTTGGTGACACTGGCGTCCTGTCAGGAAACGAGAAAACCAAGAGGTGACCATGCGCAGAATTCCCTCCCGGATCCCCGGCGTGTGTATCTCTGTCGCGTCGTTGCTCGTGCTGGTCACGACGGGCGGTTGGTTGCTGGTAACACCGCTCAACGCCCAAGTGACTGAAGCCGGCGAGAAAGTCGAGCTCCTGTCTCTAACGACCAACCGGCTTTTTGCGCTGGGGATGATCGAAAGCGGTAACGATGATCGCGGCGTTGGTCCGGCCGGGGAAATCAGTCGATACCAGATTCACCCGGCAGTCTGGAGAGCATACTCCCCTTCCAGGGATTACCATGACCCGGAAGTTTCATTGTCGGTGGCGCGGCAACACTGGAACTCTCTGACGAATTATTTCCGGTGCAAGGCTGGACGCGAACCGACGGACTTTGACATGTATGTCCTGTGGAACACTCGTTTCGGCTACTACGCCGGCAGGGGTTTTGATCCACACCGGCTGCATTCGGTGGTACGCGATCGTGCCCGGCGTTTCGTGAATCTGGTCAACCGATGATCACCAGTGCCGCGCCTCGTTTCTCCGCGGACACCATCCGCACCCTCGGAGATAGAGCTGCCTGTCTGGCGTGCGTGTCACTTAACGCGTTATTTCAGGCAATCCGTTCCGAGAAGACAGGGACAGGCCGCCTCGATCCTTAACGGCCTGGCAGACCCAATGGGTACGGTTTGGAGCTCTGCTCAATCCTTGTTCTGGCATCACTTTTGCTAAAAATCTGCTACGTTTAGGACGAATTTCCGGGATCGATTGTCTCCCCGCGAAGCCCTTTGGAGCATCGCCGAGCGACAGAAGGTTTTCGAAACCCGCCGCAAAGGGTCCTCAGGATCCGTTCGGGACGGGACCTGAATCATCGAGTGGCGATCAGGACCTTATTAGGTGCGACACGGCTGCTTCTGGCGGGCGACGTGCTTGACAATAGCGCAACAGTTACGTGACGATTCGGCGACAGACTCGCCGGTAATAGTTGGAGTTGGACTGGGAATTATTCCCTATGGCGGAAGATAGAATGCAGCAGCAGCGGTTCGAGTTGAAGTACATCATCAAAGAGGATGTTGCTCGAGCTGTCCGTGATTTTGTCAGCGGCTACCTGGAGATCGACGAGTACGGGGCCACGCAGCCCAACTTCTCTTATCCGGTCCACAGCCTTTACCTGGACTCGGATCAACTGACTCTGTATCAGAGCACCATCAACGGGGACAAAAATCGCTACAAACTGCGTCTCCGCTTTTACGACAATCGTTCCGAAGCGCCGGTGTACTTCGAGATCAAGCGGCGGATGGACAGCACCATCAGCAAGCAGCGTGGCGCCGTGCGACGCGATGCGGTGGATTGGCTGATCGCCGGCCATCTGCCTGAACCGGCGCACCTCGTGTCAAGAGATCCGCGGCAGCTCGTCGCCCTGCAGCGGTTCTGCCAACTGATGCATGACATCCATGCAAAACCAAAAGCTCACGTTGCGTATTTCCGCGAGGCGTGGATCAGCCGGAACGACAACTCGATCCGTGTCACCCTGGATCGCGAAATCAAATGCCAGCCGGATCCGACCACTCGATTGGCCACCCGGATGGACAATCCGGTCATTGTCTTCGGAAACGAAGTCGTCCTGGAACTCAAATTTACCAACCGGTTTCCCGACTGGTTCAGGCAACTGGTGCGGGTTTTTGGATTGATACAATGCGGCGCGGCCAAGTATGTTGACGGCGTCGCTCTGGTCGGCCAGGACCGTGTCAACCGGACATTCGTTCTGGAAGATCAGCAGATATCGTTGAATGACTTTACAGGCAGCTCGAAGGCCGGCGATCCCGCCGGTCTTACCGGCAAGTCTCATCCATGATTGAAGATTTTCTTCGGGGAGATGCCGCTATTGCCCCGACCAATTTTGCGGCAATGCTCCTGGGGCTGTTGCTCGCGTTTCTCGGCGGTCATGCCATCGCCTGGGTCTATATGTTCACCCACAGCGGGCTTTCGTACTCCAAGTCGTTCGTGAATTCCCTCGTGCTCATGCCGACGATCGTCGCGCTGGTTATGATGGTCCTTTCCAACAGCTTGGTGACCGCCTTCGGATTGATGGCCGTCTTCGCCATCGTCCGGTTCCGAAATATTTTGCGCGACACGCTCGATACGACCTATGTGCTATCAGTCATTGTCATCGGAATGGCATGCGGGACGATGAAGTTCGCTACCGCGGTCATGGGATGTCTGGCGGTCTGTGCGGCCATGACGTATCTCTGGTTCACCGCCTTCGGCACCCGCCACCGTTATGATATTATCATCAACCTCCACTGGTCGCGCTCGCTGGGGGAACTGGGAGACCTGCGGAATTTACTCGATCGCCACAGCCGAAAGGCGTTTTGCGCCAGCCAGCGCTCCCATGAGGGCTACGAAGGCACCGACCTCTCGTATCGATTGCTGATGCGCGACCCCGAAAGGCTGGATGACCTGCTGACCGAGCTGCGGGCAATGCAGGGCGTTTCTCGCGTGACCGGTTTGAAAGCCGAAGATGAATCGGAGGTCTAGGCGCCAATGAATCCATTACCAACTATTCCGACGCCGCCCGCTCAGCGATGGCGCGAATTTCGTCTGCGAGGCATCCCCGTTATCGTCTTTTTGGCCGGTCTGGCGGGCGTCGCGTTGCTTTGGAACAAGAACCTGATGCCCTCAAACATCGTGGGTGAGGTTCAAGGCACGTCCGCCAATGTCGCCAGCACGGTCGCGGGTCTTCTCACGGAGTTGCGCGTGGATCAGTACGACCGCGTGACCGCCGGCCAGGTGGTGGCCAAAGTGATGACGACTTCCCCGGAAAACATGGAGGCGGCGTTGGCGGCGATCAAATCGGACTTGCTGGTCATGCGGGCCCGCATGACACAGGACCAACAGCGCAACAACCAAAGCTATCAACAGCTCCGGCTGGATCTTTTGAGCCAGCGAGTGGACCTGGCGGCTGCGCAGGCGCGACTGATCTTTGCCGAGAACGAGTTCAAACGAAACGAAGCTCTGTTCAATGAGAAGGTTGTCTCGACGTTTGATTACGAATTGGCCCGTGACCAGCGTGACGCGCTGCGGGCGGAAGTCGAAGAACGAAGCAAACTGGTGGCCGAATTTGGAAAAACCCTTCAGGACATGCGCCCGGCCGTGCCGCCTGTCCAGGAACCGCTAGTCGAAGATTCCATCAGCGCGGCCATTGCCGCCCAGGAAGAGCAACTCCGCCGCACCGAAGGTGGCACGACGCTCCGCGCGCCGATTAGCGGCATCGTGAGCATCGTTTATCGACGCTCCGCCGAGAACATCGTGGCGGGCGAACCGATCGTGACCATCAGCAGCGAGCGGGCCGAACGCATTATCGGATTCATTCGTTTGCCGATCAGTTACCAGCCGAAAGTGGGCGATGCGGTCGAGATTCGCACGCGGGGGAGCAAGGCGCAGAAGGCTTCCGCTACGATCCAAAAAGTCGGCTCCCGGATGGAACTGTTCACACAGCCGCTGCGGGTACGCGGCTTCGCCGCTGCCCAGGAGCGCGGATTGCCGATCCTGGTCAACCTGCCCGAGAACCTGAACGTTTATCCCGGCGAGATCGTGGATTTGTTCGTCAAGCAGACTGTCGAATAAACGCCGGTATCGCAACGGCGGCTCCGACGCCTGGTCTGAATGCAGGCAGATCGTTCCTGTTTCGCGTCGCACGCTTCTGATTTGCTATCCGTCCGGCTCCCGTTAGTTTGTGTTGTATGCAAAACGCCTTTGCCGTTGCCGCGCATTGGGAAGGCGGGTTTGACGAGGCGGGTCTCCAGTCGTGGGCGGAGGAACTCCGGCGGCGACTGTCGGCGGAGCGAGTGTCTCTTGGACTTGTCTTCATGACGCCCCGTTTTTTCCCGCACGCCGGGAACATATTGGAGATCCTGCGCGTCCATGCGGAAATCCCGCTCCTGGCCGGCTGTTCCAGCAGTAGTCTGATCGCCGGAGGCGAGGAAATCGAGGATGCCGCCGGGTTGGTGCTCGGTTTGTTCGCGTTACCCGGTGCGGAGTTGCGCGCCTTCCATTTCAGCCAGGAGCAGGCGGAGGAAGCCAATGGCCCCGGCTACTGGCACATGGAAAGCGGGGTTCCTCCCGATCAGACCAACGGGTGGCTGATCTTCGCCGATCCGTTTCATCTCGACGCGGAAGGGTGGTTGCGCGGCTGGAATGAAGCCTATGCCCCATTGCCCGTTCTTGGGGGACTGGCCAGTGGCGATCATTCGGAGCAGGTCACTCAACTCTATTTGAACGGCGAGGTTTTTGAGGAGGGCGGAGTGGGGGTCTCCTTTGGGGGCGAGGTCAAACTGGCCGGCGTGATTTCCCAGGGCTGCACGCCCATCGGCCAGACCTGGACGATCACCAAAGTCGAGCGCAATCTGGTTCATGAGATTGGCAACCGGCCCGCGTACGAAGTCCTCGTGGAAACGTTTAACAACCTGCCCGCGGAGGACCAAAAGAGGACCCGAGGCAACCTGTTCGTTGGCCTGGTTATCAACGAATATCTGGAGGAATTTCAACGGGGTGACTTTCTCGTTCGCAATCTGCTTGGCGCCGATCCTCAGTCGGGAAGTGTTGCGGTCGGCGCTCTGCCGCGCCCTGGCCAAACCATCCAGTTCCAACGACGCGATGCCGCGGCGGCTTCGGAAGACATGACGGCATTATTGTCGCACGCGCGCAGGCGGTTGGGCTCCACGGCGATTTACGGCGGTTGCCTTTGCAGTTGCAATGGACGCGGGCACCGGCTGTTCGGCGAGCCGAATCACGACGCCGGCTTGATCCAGCAACGCCTCGGCCCTCTTGGTTTGGCCGGTTTCTTCTGCAACGGCGAGATCGGTCCGGTGGGCGAACGGAACTTTCTCCATGGCTACACGGCATCCCTCGCTCTGTTCGTGAAGAAATGAAGACGGAGGACGGTCTTTCGTCGGCAGAGAGCGGCGGCCTGGATGCGAAAGCATCCGGAAACAA
>JGI10216J12902_100843177_pt1 | contig 11333 bp, 5 predicted proteins | sample KanNatreferecore_FD_12902 | JGI IMG/M metagenome (IMG submission 12902)
TCCTCCATTCAGCACGGCCATGTTTGCAGGTGCTGTAATTGTAGTATCATCTCCGGCTCTTGCGACTGGAGCACTATTAATTGCAGTCTGCACTGTTACCCGTACCTGGTCGCGGGCTATGGCACCGGAGTTATCTGTTACGGTCAGCTCAAAAATATAGTCTCCGGCCTGCACACCCACAACGGTTGGCGTTGCGGTAGTGGAGTTGACCAGCGTGATGGCGCCCGGACCGCTAATTCGCACCCAATCGTACGAAGCAATGGTGCCGTCCGGATCGTTTGATCCTGCCCCATTGAGCGTGATTAACGGATTTGGCAATCTAACAGTTGTATCTGCTCCCGCATTCGCCACTGGTAATTGATTTGGTGGCGGCGGCGCAGCATTCACCACTATCGTTACGGTATCGCGGGCAATGCCGCCATTATTATCGGTTACTGTCAATTCGAAAGAATAGGTACCCTGCACCAGGTTACTCAAACCAGTACTTACGCCATTTGCATTTGCAATCGAGTACTGTGCAGGTCCGCTGATCCGTGCCCAGTTGTAAGAAACCAGGTTGCCATCCGGATCACTCGACATCGCTCCATTCAATGTGGTGCTGTTTGCAGGCAGCGTAAGCACGATGTCCGATCCAGCATTGGCTACTGGCAGCTGATTGGGTGGCGGCGGAGGAGCTGCATTCACCGTTACTACCACTGTATCATCTCCTGTGTTTCCATTGTTATCAGTAACTACCAGGCGGAAACTGTATACACCTTCCGCGAGGTTATTGAGTGCAGTAGAGGCTGCATTTGAATTAGCGATCGAGAATTGCGCGGGTCCGCTTAGCTTGCTCCATGAATATCCAGCGATTGTTCCGTCGGCATCTGATGAAGCAGAACCATCTAAAGTTGTCGAATTAACCGGCAGGGTGATGGAAATGTCGCCACCCGCGTGGGCATTCGGAGCCTGGTTCGGGGGTGGCGGGGCGGGGTAAACGGTGACTGCTACGGTATCGCTCGCAGTAGCGCCGTTGTTATCCGTAACCTGGAGGCTGAATAAGTAAGAACCAGCTACCAGGTTGCTCAGGCCGGTAATCATGGCATTGTTATTTGCTATGTTATATTGCGCTGGCCCGCTGATATATCCCCAGGCAAAGCTTGCAATAGTGCCATCGGGGTCCGACGATGCAGAACCGCTAAGGGTCGTATTGCTGGTCGGTAAGGTGATTGAAATATCTGCGCCGGCATTGGCAACAGGGCCAACATTAGGCGCCGGGTTTACTGTTACATTAATCGTATCGCTTGCCGTGGCACCGCTATTATCTGTGACCACTAAACGGAAACTGTAAGTTCCCTGCACCAGGTTGTTCACTGCTGTTGACACCGCATTCGCATTGTCAAAATTAAAAGATGCAGGTCCTGCAATCTTCACCCAGTTATAGGAAACAATTGAACCATCGGGATCAGATGAAGCGGAACCATTCAGCGTTGCTGTATTAACAGGTAGCGTAATACTGAAATTATTACCTGCATTGGCCGAAGGCAGTTGGTTAGGTGGTGGAGGTGCATTGCTCACAATCACGATCACGGTGTCAGCATCCGTTGCGCCATTATTGTCGGTAACACGCAATTCAAAACTGTAAGTGCCCTGTACCAAATTACTGATAGCAGTCGAACCGGTGGCCGGGGTAGACAGGGTGAATTGCGCAGGGCCAGCAATCTTCACCCAGTTCCATGTAACCAGCACGCCGTCGGGATCATAAGAATCATATCCCACGAGTGTGGTGCTATTGGCCGGCAATGTCAGCGATATGTCGCCGCCTGCACGGGCAATAGGAGAGAGGTTGGGTGCCGGCGCCGCAGCGTTAACCGTTACCAGTACTGTATCATCATCGGTCGCGCCATTGTTGTCAGTAACGACCAGGCGGAAACGGTACACTCCCTGCACAAGGCTGCTGAGAGCCGAGCTGCTTGAAGATGGATTTCCAATAGTGAATTGGGCAGGCCCATTGACCATGCTCCAGCTATACGAACTGATGGTTCCATCGGGATCTGCCGAGGAGTTACCGTTTAATGTTGTATAGTTGACAGGAAGAGTAATAGCCATATCGGGTCCGGCATTCGCATTGGGCGCCTGGTTTGGTAATGGCGTTGCAGAATTCACGATCACGCGTATCGTATCGCTGTCCTGGCCCCCATTGTTGTCGGTAACAACCAGGCGGAAACTGTATGTGCCCTGAACGAGGTTGGTTACCGCGGTGGAAGATCCGGCGGGGCTGCCTAAGGAATATTGAGCCGGGCCACTAATAAACGACCAGCTATAACCCGTGATGGTACCATCCGGATCGGACGATGCCGCACCAGTAAGCGTAGTGTTGTCGACCGGTAAAGTGATCGTGACATCGCCACCCGCATTCGCGTTGGGCAGCTGATTTGGCGGTGGCAGGGCCACATTAACCGTAACTGTTACCGTATCGTCATCGTTTGCACCATTATTATCGGTAACTACCAGGCGGAAACGATATGTGCCCTGAACGAGGTTATTCAGTGCGCTGGAAGCAGCAGCATTGTTTGCGATACTGTATTGGGCGGGTCCGCTAATATAGCTCCAGCTATGGCTCGTGACTGAGCCATCTGGGTCAACCGAAGCAGAACCGTTCAAAGTGGTATTGTTAAGGGGTAACGTAATTGTAATATCTGCGCCTGCATTGGCCACCGGCACCTGGTTGGGTGGCGGAAGGCCAGGAAGGTTAACGGTAATTTGAACCGTATCTCTGCCATATGCGCCCATATTATCGGTAACGCGTAACTCAAATTGATAAACGCCACTAACCATACCATTAATTCCGCACGAGCCGTACATATTGTTCGGCATATTATATTGGGCCGGGCCGGCCACTTTGGTCCACAGGTAACCTGTGATTGAACCGTCAACATCATTCGAACCCCAGGAATCCAGGTTCACATTGTCTACGTTAATCGTTCGGTCGGCCCCTGCAACTGCAAATGGTGCGATGTTCGTGCCTGAAGGTCCTGAGTTCACCGTTACGCGCACAGTGTCCAGTTTGTATGCCGCCCGGTTATCCACTACCATCAGTTCATAACTATAAACTCCCGGAACCACAAGTCCAGTCAGGTTCGACGTAACGCCATTTATGGCTTGTATAATGCCGGATGCCGGGCCGGATATTTTTCTCCAGACATAGCGTACCAGGTTGCCATCGGGATCGCTCGAAGCGCTTGCGTTCAGCACAGCCGCCGTAGTTGGAAGAGCGATCGTAATATCGGAACCAGCATTCGCTGTTGGTTTTTGATTGATTGGCAAACTCCTGTTCTGCCCAAGAAACCACTCGTAAATATTTGGGTTGTGATAGTTGTAAACCGTATCGAAAGACCGGTCCCAGATAAAGTGCCCCCCATTAGAGTATAAACTCATTAAAGGTTTGACGGCCGGATTTTGCGCATTGATACCATCAATTGCGCTGGTGGTGCAACCTGCACCTACGACGCCATCATCCGTTGCATGGAATGCCCAGATAGGAAGATTGGCACTGGCTAAATTGGCGGGACTGGATACTGCACAGGTTCCGCACACCACGCCGATAGCCGCAAATTTCCTTGCATTTGCCTGGGATGCGGAAGCATATCGCCAAACACCGCCGCCTCCTAAGCTCAATCCTGTTAAGTAGACCCGGTTTGTATCGATTCGAAGGTTGCTCTTCGCATAATTGATCATCTCATCAACATAGAAATTCTGCCAGTCGCCATAATTTCGGCTAAGCTGCGGCGACAGTACCAGGAAAGTTTCCCATTTTCCATTCCAGAAAAACCGCATTTTATGACCTGCATTGATATATCGGGGAATACCTTGTCCTAAAACGTTCGGCAATTCGCTGGTGCCGTTGCCGCGTTCACCAATACCGTGAAGAAAAATTATGACCGGATACTTTTCGTTGGGATTTGCGCTGTAGTCTGTTGGCTTGTATTCGTAAAACCCAATGAAGACACCATTGGATGCAGTAAGGCCTCTGCCCACCTGCTGGCTATTAGCAGTAAAAGAAAAGAATAATAGAAATAATGTTATAGCCAGAACGCCCAGAACCCTCCCAATAACATAGGTAAAGTTTTTCATACGGATGGATTTTCGGATTTAGGATAGCTGCTGTTTCCAGGGCAATAAGGATCGCCATAGAAACCAATGAACCTTACCTGAAAACGTCTCAAAAGCATGTTTCCGTATATTACCAGAATAAATTTTTAACCGTTGATAATTACCAGCTTACGAGGTATCAACGGCGAGCCAAATTGAAATATAGGGTTGGGAAACTTCGGGAAAGCAACAAAATAACGACCAAAACAATACCAGCACGGGTAAGTGCAAAAAATGTGCAAAATTGTTTGCAAATATGATATTAATTATAGGTGCTGTCCTAACTGCAATTGGATCAGTTGACTTTTTGGGTAAATGATTTGGGCGTATGCAGGAATTCTTTGCGGCTTACCTTCATTTTGAACAGTGCTTTTAGCATAGAGAACATCAAGACGGGAATGTAAAAGATAGCTTTAAGCGTTTTTGCATTATAAAAATTGGCAGGAATGGCTATAATGAAGGTTAAGAAATAAACGCCAGTAAGAAGGAGCCACCATTTTTCTGGTGGTGCCAGCAGAAAATATCCAAACAAGTATTCTATAGCGATGAAAAGGAGGATTAAGCTGAAAGTGGCGAGGAAAATCAGCCTGGGGGGAATCAGGTTGAGAAAAAGCTTGTTCCAGTAGTCAGCCGTTTTAGGCAAATACCCCTGTGCTTTGTCGAAGAATAGTTTCAAGTGAATGATCTGCGATTCCAGCCAGCGGGTGCGTTGCCTTTCGTAAACGGCACGGCTTGCCACTTTTTCATCCAGAACATAGGCGCCTTCAATATATTCAATCGTAATTCCGGCTTTCATCGTTTCAAAATCCACTTCCCGGTCGCAGGCCGGGTTTCCCAGGATGCCCGGTTTATTATAGATTTCGCGGATTTTGTCGAAAGTAAAGGCCATTCCGGACCCAATAACAGTAGAGGAGAGACCAATTGACCGCAGTCCCTTCCGGAAAAAATGGTTGTTTATTTCTTCACTCATGGCATCAAGCACAGCTACGGGTGTGTTCCTGTTTTTGCCAATACGGTGTAACTGCACACAATGGTATCCCTTTTGAAACGCATCGTTTACTTGTTCGAGGCAACCCGGCATCATAATATTATCTGCGTCCAGTATAATGCCGATATCGTATTTGCCTTCGGGGATCCAGTTAAGGAGCTTATTCAGGGATCTTGCTTTTGATCCCAGTTCAAATTCTACTTCGAGCACCTGCACCGGAACAGCCCGAAGCTGTTCGATGGTTTCTTTTTTCAAATGATGTGCGGCGAAAAACACTTCAAATTTATCGGAAGGATAATCGTGCTCTTTCGCCTTACGTGCGGTTGTCAATACGATTTCGTCTTCCCTGTAAGAAGGTATGAGTACGGCGATTCTTTTCTTTTCGGGGTTGATGCCATAGCGGCGGCTGCGGTGAATTTTCCCCGCCACGGTGATAACAAACAGGTAAAGTACATTCAGCGAAATGTAGCAGAACAAGATCCAGGTAAATATATGCAGCACCGTAATCAGCATGGTCTGTAAAGTTAAAAATTGTTAGCTGCCTGTGGCCGCCTAAACCGGCGACTTGCTCGATGAATAAAGGTTCCAGGTTGCTCCCTTTATAAAATTTTTCAATTGGGCAAACTGCCCGCGCGAAACGAATTCAACAATTGTTTTTGGGACAGTAAGAAACGTAAAAAAAACAGAAAATACAATCAATTGAAAGAATGAACTGTGCCTGCGCATGTACAGTATCCGGTTACGCGTATGGTAATACACCTTCATGGGGTTGCTCTTCCCCACACTAACCGATTCTTTATGGTATATCGTAGCTCCGGCAGTATACCAAATTTTATAACCTGCATCAATTATTCGGGTCGACCAATCCCACTCTTCGTAATAAAGAAAGAATTTTTCCGGAAACATCCCTGTTTTTTCCACCACTTCCTTTTTAACGAGCATAGCACACCCGTGAGCGCTGCTGGTGGGTCGCGACTGGTTATATTGGCCCCTGTCTTCTTCTTTTTCGCCAATGATCGTGGTACGACCGGTGTATCTATTCATTTCATTGAAACCAGCGTACTGAATCAAGTTCGGGTGATCGTGATACATGATCTTCGGCGTCGTTACTCCAATGGCCGGATCTGCAGAAAATGGCTCAAGCAGGCGGTCAAGGAGGTCGGGCGTCATAATCGTATCGTTGTTCACAATAAAGTAATACTCGCCATTGGCCTGGCGCATACCCCAATTATTACCACCTGCAAACCCTAAATTATGGGGGCTGAGCAGCAGTTTAGTATTGGGGTAATTTTGCGGGTGGATGATTTCGGTCACTTTTTCCGCAGACGCCATGTCACATACCAGGATCTCAATATTGGGGTAATTGAGGTTCCTGGCCGATTCGAGAAACTCGACAGTGACGGCCGATTGGTTGTAATTGAGTGTAATAATTGAAATCAGAGGTTTGGCGTCGAGCATAGTCCCATTAATGATAATCCCGCTGGTTAAAGCGGGATTATCTGGTATAAAAGTAATAAAAGATTAAGATCAGGCATTGGTTTTCTGGATCAGGGCCGATGGCGTATTCGCCATAATCCAGAGGTCGTACATGAAATTGTATTTGGCAGCATAATCCAGATCGAGCGTCAGTCTTTCTTCGACCGACATTTCATCCTGGCCTCTTTTCTTGATCTGCCAAAGCCCCGTAATTCCGGCGGGAGCCATGAAGCGCATTGCCCATTCGTCTGTAGTAAGGGCAGCTGCTTCATATAATGGGAGAGGGCGGTTTCCCACCATCGACATATCGCCCTTCAGTACGTTGAGGAACTGGGGGAGTTCGTCGAGGCTTGTTTTACGAAGGAAAAGGCCCACTTTGGTTATACGGGGATCATTGTTAACCTTGAAGAATACCGGTGCACCAGATGATGCATCGCTGCTGTACTGGTTCATGTGCATAAATTCCTGGCGCTTGCCGTCGGCACCAGTGTGCATCGTCCGGAACTTGTAAAAATCAAAAATGCGGTAGCCACGTCCTGCGCGCTTGGCAATGTAAAATACAGGACCACGCGATTCCAGTTTGATAGCGATAGCAATCAATATAAGGATCGGGCTTGAAACCAGGAGCAGGAGCGACGAAATGGTAATGTCGAATGATCTTTTTATCACCGACCGGCTTCCACCAAGGCCGCTAACGGAAGTTTCAATACTGTTCTTTACCTGGGCAACGCTGGCTTTTTGCTTAATTTTTTTCAGGAAGTTGATCTTACTGAAAAGCTTTTGGCTGTTGTAGTCGTTCAGGAAAAGAATTTCATCCACAAATTCCAATTTACGGAGGCCATCCAGTTCCGTTGCGGTCGTATGCGCAGCATCGATGATGAAGGGGGTGCCCGCCATATCGGTGATATTGCTAACGAAATGGAAGATATCAGCGATTTCCCTGCGGTCAATGCTGGCATCAACGATAAACACCCCGGGAACTGAATTATTCTGGGAAGTGAGACGGCTCAGAATGAATTTCGCGTTTTCCACGCTTTCAGCAGCATATCCCGTTTCAAATGATTTGATCAGGGTGTCTATGCTGGAAGTTTTACGGCCAATGTAAAAGAAGTCTGTTTTCTTCTTGTCGGCCACTTCACTTGTGGCGACCTTGGAAGAAATTGAGTAATGACGATATGTCTTCTTTGTCTTCTCTTTAGCAGTAAAAGTAAGTTCCATAAAGTAAGGTTTGAGGTTTAATAATTTTCATAAGTACGCATAAATTATCCTACTTGTGCGGTTAATCTCAACTCCTGGTATTTCGAAATCTTGTTTACTGATTCCAGTAAATCAATCGGATTAAAGGGTTTTGTGAAATGTTCGGCCACGCCATACTGTAAACATTTCGAGTTGGTTTCATTCTTATTCAGAGATGAAAGCACGATGATGGGAATATCCCTGTACAACCCACTCATCGAAAGTTGCTCTATTAATTCCCAGTTGTCCATATCAGGTAATTGTGCATCACAAATGATAAGGTCCGGGAGGTTCTTTTTCGACAGCCAGTACATTGCTGAACAGCCGTCAGGTGCAGTGATAACCTGGTAGTCTTTACCGAGTACAGTTTGAAGCAAAAAGCGTATTGCCTTACTGTCGTCAATTGCGAGTATTTGCTTTTTCATGGGCAGAAAAAATTTTTAATATTAAACAAATCGCAATTTTTCAAAAGGCTTGCATTTGGATCGACAGGCTAGACAGAGGTATTGGGAATATTATAATAAAATATTCTAATTCAAGCTTAACGACTGCGGCTTAAAACATGGTTATATGGATTGCTGATCGGGTGTTAATCAGATAGCAGTGGCTTATTCGAAGGATTTGTGGGAACAGTAATCCTAATCAGAGTAAAAAACAGGTAAGCTAAGTTCAGAGGATGTTGAATGGATGGATGCCTTTTGGCGTCGTAAAAATAACAACAATATTCAATAAACCAAACAACGGGTTATGATATTTTTGTTACCGCGAATTTAGGCCAGTGGCAAGTTTCGACCAATACCCTTTTAATGGTATTTGGGTAATTTTTGCCTCGATGCCTTTTCCCAAAGTACAGTCTGTTTGTTCTGGATGAACCGCCGGAATCCAAGGAACACCGCCAGGTTCATAAACAAAAAGTAAAAGGGTATGTAAAGCAGTTTCACGCGTATTTCACGGTTTGCAAGCACCCATCCCGTAACCGCCATCACATAAAACCCGGCCTGCAAAATGAAAGCAACTGTATACACCTTTTCCGCGCCAATCAGCACCAGCAACATATTACTTATCAAAACTAATACCAGCGCCACGGGGCAGATGGTCCACCGAAGAATGCGGTGCGATATAAACTGAAAGGAAAGAACCGGGTACCGGAACACGTTAAACAGCTCCCTGAGAAGGATCATTGCCTGGAAGGCACCGGCCGAAATACGCACCTTCCGCTTCATTTCATCTTTAATGGAAGCAGATGCCGCCTCAGCTGCATAAGCATTTGGTTCATACCGTAATACGTAGCCGCGGGTGCATACCGTAAGCGACTGAACAAAGTCTTCTATGATAGTGCCCTCCGGAGCAGGTTCAAACAGCTCTTTTCTCACCGAAAAAAGCTCGCCCGCTGCCCCCACGGCGCTGTACAAATCGGAATCCAGTTTCTTTAAAAAAGATTCATATTTCCAGTAAAGCCCCTCGCCGCTGGCGGCCGCGCTGCCGGTTCCAGCCTGGATAATCATCTTTTCGCCGGCCACGCCCCCCACTTTGGGGTCGGCATAGTGCTTCACCAATTCCCGGATACATTCTCTGTTTAATTGGGTATTGGCGTCGCAAAAAACGATAATCGGCGATTCTATATAGGCGATACTGCGGTTCATTGCCGCCGCTTTGCCGCGCCGTTCCGGTTGGTGTAGTAATTTTACTAAAGGATAGCGCCTGACTATATCCGGAGTGGCATCGGTTGAACCATCGGTAATAAAAACCAGTTCGAGCAATTCTTTGGGATAATCAAGCTGGAGGCTATTCAGGATCTTGTCTTCAATGTATTCTTCTTCGTTATATGCCGCCACCACCAGCGCAACCTGGGGCATAAAGGGCTGGCCCTTGTTTTGCAGCACTGGACGGTAAACGAGTTTTTTAATGCGTACAAGTACCCAAAGAAGTATTCCGTAGCCGATATAACTGTAGAACACGATAAACAGGCTAGTCCAAAAAACTACCTTCAGCAGCCCTGCTAAGTTGATAAATGTCATATAGGTTGTTGACGGATTAGGGATCTAAGATGGGGACTAATTTTTTACGAAGAAAAGCAAATTTAAAACAAATGCCGACCCTTTTTCATCGTACTACTATTATGGTATATCGCCGATCCCAACTTATTTCTGTAAACATTTCACTTTTTAAAAAATAGTATTATTTTTGGACTTCTTACAGACCTGTATCCAATCTTCCTCTGCGATTTCCTTCATGCTTTACCTCTATTATTCTTCGACAAAACCATCCTTGGGCAACGCCTCCAATATGCCTTCCCTAACACTAAAAACGCTTGTGTAATATCCTCATTGAAAGCCAGTGATTAGGCACTAGGTAGTTTTTTAAACGTATTATAATTGTCGCTTATTATGAAGAAAGTAATACTTCTTACCACAATTGGAGTGTTTTGGCTATTTACCCTTACGAAAGCACAAAACGTATTCAATCCGAATGACCTTAACCGCAGATGGGTCAACAACGGTACAACCTATTCCAACGACTCACTTCTCTTAACTGCTAACCCTAACCCAAGCCTCACCGGTTTGCAGAAATGGGTTTCTGTAAGGACGTCGGGTGTTGACAGTAATGCATGGGGTAAGAGCTTCAAACCCTATTTCATAAACCTGGGGGGTGCACAGATGGCTTTCCGCCTCATGTATCCCAAAAGCTACAATAACCCCGACAGCGCGGGTAAAAAATACCCAGTGATGTTGTTCTTCCATGGCGCGGGTGAACCAGGTTGTCCTTCCAATGGCGGCGTTTATAACAATGAAAAACAATTGGTACACGGAGGCCAGCGCTTCCGCAACCGCGTTGAGAATAATCAATTCGATGGATTCCTTCTCTACCCACAGGCAGTTGTAGGCGCCAGCTGCTGGAGCGATTGGGGCATTGCCGGTTACTCTCCTTATTACAACCTGATCATTTCAGTTATAGATTCATTGGGTAAATATACCCGGTTAGACATCGACAAAGTATTGGTCGACGGGCTGTCGAATGGTGGCCAGGCCTCCTGGTCTATTACAGCTATTTTTCCCCAACGCATAGCGAAATCTGCTCCTTCGGCTGCTGCTTCACAGCATACTAACTATACGGACTATGTGCATATTCCCATTTGGTTCGCGAGCGGAGGAAAAGACACAAATCCGAGCCCCAGTTATGCGCAGAGTACATACGATGCATTAAGAAACCTTGGTGCCAATATCAGGTGGTCGCTTTACCCCGACCTCGGACATGCCGTTTGGGATACACACTGGGCTGAAGCCGACTTCGTCCCATTCATGAACGATATGCACAAGGCCAATCCCCTTGTGTATTTTCAACGTTACGACTATTGCCCCGATTCGGTCATAGATGCCCGAATCGGAATAACGGCGGGCTTCCATTCTTATGAGTGGCAGAAAAACAATATCACCATAGCTACCCGCATCAACGGAGTTAACACCATCATAGATGGTTCATCGATAGTACCCGGCAGCTTCAC
>JGI10216J12902_100664949_pt1 | contig 11330 bp, 11 predicted proteins | sample KanNatreferecore_FD_12902 | JGI IMG/M metagenome (IMG submission 12902)
GGACGGCTTCCAGGATTTTCATGACCTTCGTGATTGTCGAGGCTGCTGCGACCGAGGGACCGGTCGCGCTCCGAAGAAGACGTTGACGCGAATTTCGCCAGTTAGCGCGAATTCGCGCAATTCGCGTCCGCTCATCCCGGACCGACGAACTCTCAGTTGTCGTGAAGCAACAAGCTCGTAACTCCTTCGAGCAGAATCGCCCGCGCGTCGCGCCGAAAGATATTCCCTTGTCACGGTTTTGAAATGCGCTTAATTAGTGCGTTAGTTCTGTGGATCACTGAATCGTTTTGTGGTTTTGCGGAGAAATTCACGACATCGTAACGGAACTGTTCGGGAAGATGGGGCGTCCGGGGGCGCGATCGCGCGGGTTTTCAGAAGGTGGCTCCGGGTTCAACCTGACCCGACTTTGTTCGAAACAACATGAGCCGTTCCAGCGCCATAGCTCAACCGCCGTCGCTGCCTACTCAGGGCTCTAGCGGCAACCACCGCCTTCGCTCGGACATCGCTCAGTTCTGCCTGCCGGGAGCCACCAAAGACGCCTCCCAGAAGCTCGCTTACGTCAATTCGATCTGCATTTTCACCCTGGCGATTGGATTCATCGGTATCAAGGCGCCCCAGCTTGTCAATCGAGAACCCGCACCGCCAACCGAGATAATGCCCGTCGAGATCGTACAGATCCAACCCCAAACCCCACCCGAACCGCAGCCGATTCCGGAAAACGAACCTCCGCCCGACACGCCTGTCGATATGCCCCAGATCGCGACCGTCGTTGCCGCGGATCCCTCTCAGGTCAAGTTTGCCATTCCGGTCGAGGGCCCGGTGGTTTTTGCTCCGGCCAGGTTTGCAGAGGCACCGCCGGCTAATCCGCCGAAGGCGACTCCGCCGGGACCGACGAAGTTTGATCCAAACGCGGAGCGGGGTTCGTTTCCAAAGATGACCGCTTATCCGCGGCTCGCCCACCAGCAGCAGATCCAAGGCATCGTCACCCTTGATGTAATCGTTGATACCAATGGAATTCCCACCTCGGTGGAAGTGTTCGAGAGCTCTGGTTCCCAGCTTTTGGATCGGCCGGCCATTCAGTGGATCAAGACCAAGTATCGATGGGAACCCGGTCCGCCAAGACATTTTCTGGTGCCGATGGAGTTCAATTTGAAGTAGCCGATGATTTTGAAATTGCATTTCCGACTAAAGGGTAGTTTGACTAACCGCGTCACATTCAAGCCGGACCAGCGTGCGCGGTGGAATGGCATTTCAAGCGACCACGAAGTGCGGCTCCCAGCGCAGAACCAGAACCCGCCTATTTTATGCTAGCCAACGTCATCATTGATTATTTTAACAAGGGTGGCCCGATCATGTGGCCCATTCTCATCGTCGCCATTGTCGCCGTCGCCGTCGTCGGCGAACGGGCCTTCTGGTGGGTCCGTCTCGGCATGAGGCGCGATCCCGCCAGGCTGGAAAAAATCCTCGCCGCCATGGAAAACGGCGACTTCAAAGGGGCATCGACCCTGGCGAAGGGATCGGAGGACCCCGTCATCCGCATGATCTGGCATGGCCTCAACCACTTTCATTCTTCGATGCAGGGCGCGCTTCAGGTCGCCGCCGGCATCGAACTTCAAAAGGCGGGGCGTTTCCTCACGGTCATGGACACGCTGGTGACATTGGCTCCGCTGCTCGGGCTGTTGGGAACCGTGACCGGCATCATGGGGTCCTTCACTTCCATCGGAGGCGAAGAACTGGCCGTTGAGAAAGTCACCGGTGGCATCGGCGAAGCCTTGATCGCGACCATGTGCGGACTGGGTATTGCCATCGTAGCCCTCGTTCCCTTCAATTTTTTCAACGGCAAAGCATCCCGGCTGCAATTCGAACTCGAGACCGCCGCCACAAACGTCGAGGTCATGGTAAACGCGGCGAAGCTGCGCGGCCAAGTTCCGGAAATGACACCGATGGTGCCTGCGGAAACCTCCTCCTGAACGGCGACAACCATCATCGGGATACGCCAACGAGCGTTGAAAGACTCCTGACTCATGAAGATCGCTTCTCCCCTGCCTCACAAAAAGGCGCGCATCGAGATCATCCCGCTGATCGACATCATGTTCTTTCTGCTCGCCTCCTTCATGATGGTCAGCCTGACGATGATCCGGATGCAATCGATCAAGATGGACCTGCCGACGGCGACCGCGGCCTCGCGCGACTTTAAACCGGACATCGTCAATCTCTCCGTCGACAAGGCGGGCGACATCTACATTTCCAACCGGATGGTGAGCCTTGTCGAACTGCACTCGACTCTATCCAACCGGTTCAAGGCGAACACGAATCTTCCCGTGTATATCAGCGGCGACAAAGACGCGACGCACGGGGCCGTCATTCGCGTGCTGGACGCAGTGCGGCGGGAAGGGATTCAGAAGGTATCGTTTGCCATCACGCCGCCACCGGAGAAAAAGTAGGAAGACCCAACATCGAACGCTCCCGGGTCAACTGAGGCGTTAAAAAGCGCTTTTAGCCTGGAGGAGAGGAGGAGGAGCGCACGCGTTGGCCCCTATTTCTTGGCAGGCTCGTTGGCCTTCTTCACATCTTCCTGAAATTTCTCGAACTGTTTCACCAGATCGTTGTACTGGGTAACCACCTGATTGTATTTTTCGACGCTCGTGTTCCGTTCGGCGGCCAGCTCCTTCAGCGTCTCATTCTGCTTCTTGATGTCTTCGTTCTGTTTTGTGATGTTGGCGTTGGCCTTTTCCAGGGCGTCCTTGTAAACGTCCAACTGGGCTTTCTGGCCTTCGACCTCTCTTTCCAGCTTCTCGGAAAGTTTTGTCAGCGACAGGATCTCCGCGCGGTTGGTCTTGATCGTCTCGGTCAGATCCGTCTTCAGTTTGTCCAGCCGCAAGACCTCCGCTTCGCTCCTTCTTAACTGCCCTTCGAGAGTTTGAATAAGCTCCTTCTTTGCGTACAGCTCTTTGCTGAGCGACTCCGTTTCTTTGCGCAAGCCGGCTTCACGTACCCACTGCCAGATGCACAACCCGCAAAGACTCAGCGCGATAACAATCAACAGATTTTCCTGAAACTTCTTCATGCTCTTTGATGTTCGACCGCTTCGACCCCGCAGCCGCAATGACGGCGCAAACGTCTCAGCTTTGCAGGCGGTTGTCAAAATGTCTGAACCGGGCCGCCTCATGCGCATCCGGTCGCCCGCCGGGAGACGCTTTGAGTTTCATCCCCGCCGCAATGACCTCCCAAACTCTCTGAGCTTTGCCGGAAGTTGCCGAAATATCTAAACCTCCGGACCGCGCCCTTTCAAGGCGCAGCAGCTTCGCCGATCCAGGCGGCGGCCAAACTCGCGACGCCACTTCGCTAAGATGGCCGCGAATTCGAGGCAGCCTCAGGCTGCAATAAAGTGAAAAGCGCTCCCACGGTCCGCCAACCGATTTTCCTCTCGACAATGAGCCCTCCCGCGCCCGAAACTTTGTGCGGCTGTAGCGGAAAACCAGCCTTTAAAAAACCGCATGATATCAATCTTTGTAGAGTACGGAACCCGGCTCGACGAGTTTATCCGGAATTCTCTCGCGCCACGAGACGCAATCCATACGCCCGAACCTGACGACGGGTTCAATGCTCTCGCGCTCGCCCTCTTCGCCCTGCAGTACCGCTCTGTGCCGGCTTATCAGAACTACTGCGACGCCCGGCGGCTGACTCCCGACTCGGTGGCGGACTGGAAACAAGTCCCGCCCGTTCCGGCGCGCGCCTTCAAAGAGTTCGAGATGACAAGCCTGCCACCGAGCCAGCGAACGCATGCCTTCCATTCCAGCGGAACAACCGGGCAGAAGCCCGGTCGACACTTTCACGACGCTGAATCGCTTGCGTGCTACGAACAGTCGCTCGTGCCTTGGTTTCGTGCCCATCTTCTGCCCGATCCGCCAGCCGAACTCGGGTTGGTTAGCCTGGCACCTCCGCCCGGCGACGCTCCTCATTCGTCGCTGGTCCACATGTTGGAAACCATCCGACGCTCCTTCAACTGGCGTTTCAGCGAGTCGATGGCCAGAGTCGATGCCGGCGGCGCATGGATTCTGAATCGGGAGGCTGGCGTCGGGACCCTGCTCCGGGCGCAAGACAGCGGTTTGCCGGTGCTCATTCTGGGAACGGCGTTCTCGTTCGTTCATTTGTTGGACTATTGCCTCGCACCGGAACTGCATATCCAACTGCCGGACGGTTCGCGAATCATGGAAACCGGCGGTTACAAGGGCCGCTCCCGAACGATGCCGAAAGAGGAGTTGCATTCCTTGATCACCCGCCGGCTTGGAGTGCCGTTATCCCACATCGTTTGCGAATACGGCATGAGCGAACTCAGCTCGCAGGCTTACGATCGCATCGCCGGCCATGACGTATCACGCTTCAACGTTTCAACGCTTCAACGCACTTTCCGGTTCCCACCCTGGGCGCGAGCGCGCATCGTGTCACCGGAAACCGAGACACTGGTCAAAGACGGCGAGGCCGGTTTGATCCAGGTTTTCGATCTGGCGAATGTCCGCTCGGTCATGGCGATTCAGACCGAGGATCTGGCGGTCCGCCGTGGTGACGGGTTTGAACTGGTTGGCCGGGCCCACCTCGCCGAGCCACGCGGTTGTTCGTTGATGACGGCGTGACCGGGGCATTATCAAGATGACGCTGCCCGACTATTTCATCGCCGACCTGCCGCCCGAGGCGGAGATCAGCGCTTCGATGATCCACGACGCCTGCCTGACGTTGAAGCGCAACCGCGAGCAATACCTGGCCGGCCGCTCAACCCAGGGCCTGCTCGAACGCCTGGGCGAGATCGCCGGGAATTGGCTTCAGCCCGACTACTCTTTACGAAAGCTCGCCCTGGAACGATCGCCCAGGGACACTGGGTTTTCTCCCGGCACGCTGGCTTCAGGATTGGATTCATTTTTCAGCCAGATCACTCCGGAAAACCTGAACGCGCTCCTCGTTCAAGAACTGGGCCATGCGGAACGCCTTGACCGCTTCGTTTCGACTCCAGTCGAAGAACAATCCGGCCGATCGGCCCTGGCCGTCGGCCCGCCGTTGCTGGTTCACGTCGCCGCCGGTAATCTGCCCGTCCCGGCGCTAATGAGCCTTATCCTGGGATTGGTCGTACGCTCGGCACAGTTTCTAAAATGCGCCAGCCGTGCGTCATTGCTCCCCCGTTTGTTCGCCCATTCGCTCTACGAAGTGGAGCCGAAGCTGGCGGCCTGCCTCGAAATTGCCGAATGGCGCGGAGGTCGCGCCGAGCTGGAACGGCCGCTGCTCGAACACGCTGATTGTGTCACGGTGACCGCATCCGACGGAACGATCGCTGAGATCAGCCGGGACCTGCGAACTCAGGTCCGTCTTGTGACCTACGGTCATCGCGTCAGTTTCGGATTCATCACACGGGAGCTGTTGACGAATCACCAGGCGAAGGAGCTCGCGCGAAAGGCAACCAAAGACGTCACCGCGTGGAATCAGCTTGGTTGCCTCTCTCCTCAACTGTTCTACATCGAAGCGGGCGGCGTTGTTTCGCCCGAGCAGTTCGCCGAGTTGCTCGCCGCACAACTGGCGCGCGTGGAAGAAACCGAACCGCGCGGCCCTATCCCCACGGCGGACGCCGCGGCCATCGCATCGCGTCGCGCGTTCTACGAACTGCGCGCCGCGTCCTCGCCGGATACCCGCCTTTGGCAAAGCGCCGGCTCAACCGCATGGACCATTGTTTACGAAACCGACCCTGCGTTCCAATTGTCGTGTCTCAACCGGTTTGTCTATGTGAAGCCGGTGAAGGATCTCAGTGAAGCCTTGCACGCCGCCGAGACCGTGCGCGGCAAGGTTTCGACCGTTGCCCTGGCCGCGCCGGAGAACAGGGCACAGGAGCTTGCGATTACGCTGGCGCGCTGGGGCGCAACGCGCATCTGCCCGATCGGCCAGATGCAGCAGCCGTCCTTGCTTTGGCGACACGACGGCCGGCCCGGCCTCGGCGAGCTGGTGACCTGGACGGATTACGAAAGATGAAGAACGAACGGAGTGATGGAGTAGTGGAGCATTGCAGTATTGCGCTCCCGACCCGCCACTCCATCACTCCAATACTCCTTTACTGCCGTTTATGAGAATCGAATTGCGAAAGACCTTTCAATTTGAAGCGGCGCATTTGCTGCCGAACCTGCCGGAGTCCCACAAGTGCCGTCGTCTCCACGGACACAGTTTCAAGGCCGAGATCGTCGTCGCCGGCGAATGCGATCCTCAGCTCGGCTGGCTGATGGATTACGCGGACATGTCCGAAGTGTTCAAGCCGCTGTGGAAACGACTCGATCACCACTATCTCAATGAGATTCCTGGACTCGAAAACCCGACCAGCGAGAACATCGCCGCGTGGATCTGGGAACGACTCAAGCCTCGCCTGCCGCTGCTGATGGAAGTAATCGTCGCCGAAACCTGCACTTCCCGCTGCGTCTATCGAGGCGAGTAGATCGGGCCAATCAGGGTGGCAAGTCCCCGATTCCGTCTGAACCGGACCGCTCGCCCCTGCAACCTTTTGTTGCATATGCAACAAAAGGTTGTCGCGACGGATTCATGGCCCAGCCGTGCGTTTGAGCAAATCACTCCTACTCGCGCACTCGAATGAGACTCTTCACCGCCCGATTGCCCGCCGCCATCGACTTGAATAACTCCGGAAGCTCGCTCAACGGACATTCACCGTCCACGAAATCGTCGGCCTTGATAATCCCCGACTCGATCAACTCCAGCGCGCGACGAATCGTCCGCGGCGTGTGATGAAAGCTCGCCACCAGTGTCAGGCTCGAATAATGAATCCGGCCCGTATCGAGCGACACGGTCGTGCCCGGCGGGCAGCCTCCGAAAAAATTCACGATGCCTCCTTTGCGCGCTAAAACGACCGCGGCCTCCCAGGTCTCCGGTTTGCCCACGGCTTCGATCACAACATCAAAAGAACTGTGCGCCCCCGCCTGCATGCTGGTGACCAGGCTCGCATCGCCACCAACATCCACGACATGATCGGCGCCCAGGCGCCGCGCTGTGCGCAACCGCGATTCCCCTCGGCCCGCGACGACAACCGAACAACCGAGGCGCCGGGCCAGACAGACGAACATCAACCCGATTGGCCCCGAGCCGATGACGAGCACTCCCTGGCCGGCCCGCAGTTGGCAGTCCTCGACGCCCTGCACCACACACGCCAACGGTTCCGTCAACGCAGCGTCGCGAAAGGCTGTTTCCTCCTTGAGCCGAAGAAGGTTCTTCTCCACGAGCCGCGCGGGAACGACGATCGACTCCGCGTAGGCGCCGTTCAAAAAGAGCAGGTCGTCGCACAGGTTCTCCCGCCCCTTTCGGCAGTAAGGGCATTCGCAGCAGGGAGCCGAATTAGCGACGACGACGCGATCGCCGGCTTTCCAGTTTGCAACGCCGGCCGCCACTTCGCTGATGACTCCGGCCAGCTCGTGGCCGAACACCGCGGGAGGTGCGATCATCTTAGCGTGGTGCCCGCGTTTGAAGACTTTCAAGTCCGTCCCGCACGTCAGCGCTGCCTCGATGGCGATGCGTACCTCGCCGCGTTGGAGCTTCTTCTCCCGCCCTTCTTCCACCCGGATATCTTCCTGGCCGTAAAGGATCGCCGCTCTCATCAATTGGGATACTGCAACATATTCCTTGCCACGAAACACCTTTTTCACCCACCTTCTGCACGCAAATCCAGGAAATGGAAACGCTGAAGAAACTTCTCGACATCATTCTTCACCTGAACGTCCACCTGGACACTCTGGTGTCTGATTACGGCGCCTGGGTTTATGCCATTCTTTTCCTGATCGTTTTTTGCGAGACCGGCCTGGTTGTGACTCCTTTCCTTCCCGGCGATTCACTCCTCTTCGCCGCCGGGGCCATCGCCGCCGGGGGGAAACTGGACATTTTTTTGCTCATCCTCCTCCTGCTCGCCGGCGCGATTGCCGGCGACACAGCCAATTACTGGATTGGCAACCTGGCCGGAAACAAACTCGTCGCGCGATTTCCCCGGTTGATTCAAAAAAAGCATCTGGACCGGACACACGACTTCTTTGAGCGGTACGGCGGCAAGACGATTATCATCGCCCGTTTCGTTCCCATCGTGCGCACATTTGCCCCGTTCGTCGCCGGGATCGGGCAGATGACCTACACCCGTTTCATGTCATTCAACGTCGTAGGCGCCCTGTTGTGGGTGCTGCTGCTGGTGCCGGCAGGTTATTTCTTCGCCAATGTCTCTTTTGTGAAGAAGAATTTCTCGCTGGTCATCCTGGCGATCATTTTCCTCTCAATCCTGCCGGCGGTCTTCGAGTTCTGGCGGGCAAGGCGGCGATCTACGGATTCGCGTTAGGGCATGTTTTCAGAATCACACCATTGCCCCGGCCGGAGCGCGAGTCTGTGACTCGCAGCGGCTTCGCCCGCCAATAGAAGCGGAGAGCAGAGCATTCCTCTGCGCGATCGTCCTCGCGTTCTCGCGGAGCAATGCTCCGCGCTCCGATACACGGGCGAAGACACGCGTTCCAAAAGTGAATCACCATTGGGGGATCATTCTCTCGAAACCGCAGATGAACGCAGATCGACGCAGATAAGACAGGAACGAAACCGAGTTGGACGCGAATTGCGCGAGTTATCGCGAATGAAAAAGCCTTTCCGTGAATCCGGGTCAGCCTTTGTTGCTTATCTGCGTTCATCTGCGTTCATCTGCGTCTATCTGCGGTTTTCTGTTCGGCACCGTTGGCTCGAGGGCATTCGCAAAACTGCCGGCATTCCGTCAGGATGCCTGGCCACCGCGATAAACTCGCGTAACGCGATACGAGATGTTCGTGAGTATTTCCCACGGCACGGTGCGGCACCACAAGGCCAGTTCGTTGGCCGTGATGACGTCTCGTCCCTGTTGCCCGAGCAGGACCGCTTCATCCCCCGGGGCGACTCGCGCCAGTTTGCTCACGTCCGCCAGCATCTGGTCCATGGTGACCCTTCCGAGCACGGCGCAACGCTTCCCACCGATCAATACATGCGCCCGGTTGCTGCCCGCCCTCGGATAACCGTCGCCATACCCTGCCGTCAGTGTGGCCACGCGCATTTTCTTTCGAGCCACGAAGGTCCGACCGTAGCTGAGCGATGTGTCACGAGAGATTCCCTTCACAAGGCTGACCCGGCACTTCAACGACAGCGCCGGCCGGAGATGCTCTCGCAGTGACGCCACAACCTTCCTGTTCCCCGGAGGCGACACTCCGTAAACCAGCAGACCCACCCGGACCAGGCTGAGCAGAGTGTCCGGTTCGTGAAGGAGCGCGGCGCTGTTGTTAGCGTGAAGGGTCGGGACGTGAATTCCCAGCTCATCCAGTCGTCCAAGGATGCGTTGAAACGACTTCCGTTGTCGCCGCGAAAAGACGGGATCGTCCTCGACGCTTGCGTAATGCGTATAGAGCCCTTCCATAGTAAGGCCCGGCAGCCGAGCCGACTCGACAATCAGGTCAACGGCGTCAGCGACAGCCACTCCCAGCCGGCCCATGCCAGTATCCACCTTGATGTGCACGGCGATGCTCTGCTTCAACTTCGACGCCGCGGCGGAAAAGAGTATCGCCTCCTTCGTGGAAGAAATCGTCGGTATCACATTGTCTCTGATGGCCGATTCAACTTCGTCCGGCAGGCAGGCGCCCAGCATAAGCACCGGCCAGCCCTTTCCCACGCTCCGGATGGCCCGTGCCTCATCCAGATTGGCGACACCGAAGATATCCGTGCCGCTTTGCATCAGCAGCGCGGCGATCTGTTTCAGACCGTGACCGTAGGCATCGGCTTTAACCACCGTCATGATCTTTACCTTCGGCCCGACCCGGTGCCGGATCCACGCCAGGTTCTCGCGCAGTGCGTCCAGGTCGATCTCCGCCCAACAACGATAGGAATTCTTCAACGCGTCAGATTTGACGAAATGAATGCATCGAAAGCAATTCCAAGAATCAGTCGTAGCGCAGTTTGGTGGGGCCAGGCTGGTGACGAGCCTGCTCACGAGGACTCTCGGCCCGCCGGATGTTGCAAACTGAACCGCATCCCCGAATTACTTCCCGTTGCCCTTTCGCCGCGACTGGGATATGAAGAGCCAAAGCACTTGAAAGAAACTATGAAATACTTCGCAGCGCTAATGGTTGTTTTGGCCTTTGCCGCGGCAGGCCGCGCGAACGCCGGCGACTGGGTCGTCTATGAAGGCAAGGACGGACCGGGCAAAGGCAAACACATCGTCTTTGTCACCGGTGACGAGGAGTACCGGTCGGAAGAAGGCATGCCAATGCTCGCCAAAATCCTCGCCGTCCGGCATGGATTCAAATGCACGGTCCTCTTTCCTGTCAACCCTGCCGACGGAACGATCGATCCCAACAACCAGACGAACATTGTCGGTCTCAAGGCGCTCGAAACGGCGGACCTGATGGTTCTGTTCGCGCGTTTCCGCGAGCCGCCCGACGACCAGATGAAGTACATTGTGGACTTCGCCAATTCCGGCAAGCCGATCCTGGCAATACGCACCTCCACGCACGCATTCCAGTTTGAGCGCAACAAACAGAGTCCCTACGCGAAGTGGGACTGGCGCAACAAGCAGTGGCCGGGCGGTTTCGGACAACAGGTCCTCGGCGACACCTGGGTGAGCCATCACGGCGTCCATGGCAAGGAAAGTACCCGCGGCCTGGTGAACGACTCGTTCAAAGACCATCCCATCCTCAAAGGCGTCGTGGACATCTGGGGACCCACTGACGTCTATGGCGTCATCCATTTGCCACAGGACGCGAAGGTGCTCGTCCACGGCCAGGTGCTCGAAGGCATGAAACCGACCGACAAACCCCTTCCCGGGTCCAAGAACAACCCGATGATGCCGCTTGCCTGGATTCGCAATTACACGTGGGAGACCGGCAAAACTTCCCGAGTGCTCTGCTCGACCATTGGCGCGTCCGTGGATCTGGAAAACGAAGGGCTCCGCCGATTGTTTGTGAATGCCTGTTACTGGGGACTCGGACTTGAGGAGAAGATTCCCGCGAAAAGCAACGTTGAATACGTCGGCGAGTACAAGCCGACTTTTTTTGGATTCAACAAGTTCACCAAAGGCATCAAACCTTCGGACCACGAACTCAAATAGCAGGCCAAGCCACAACCAAAATCGTCCCCGGCGCCGTCTTCGTTCTCGTAATCGAAAACGGGATCCACGGATTGGAGATGCCCGATTTCACGATTTCACGACCGGAGCGCGACCGGTCCCCGGTCGCAGCAGCCTCGACACCGCGGAGACTTTGAAATACTTCGAAGACGCGCATCACCATCGGACCCGCTGCGCGCCG
>JGI10216J12902_101116913_pt1 | contig 11322 bp, 11 predicted proteins | sample KanNatreferecore_FD_12902 | JGI IMG/M metagenome (IMG submission 12902)
GCCCGCCATACCCGGGCGGAACGGCACCTGCGGCGCGCCATCCAGCTTGTGGGGCCGCGCCCGGCGAGCGCCCACGCCCTGCACGAGCTGCGCCAGGCCTACCGCTGGCTGGTCCTCACCTACCGGAGCGCCGGTCGCCATGCCGATGAGCTGCGCACTGCCAGGCGGGGCGTGGAGCGCCTGGGGTCGGACCGGCTTTTGAACAAGGTCCTGGTCCGCGCGAGGAGGGCGCCGCGGGCCGGCGAGACCGTCACCTTACGGCAACCTGGCCGCGGTACATCTTCATCCCGCAGGTGAAGGTGATCGTCCCTCGCTTCCTCGGCGTGAAGCGGATGACGGCGCTCTCGCCCGCTTTCAGGGTCCGTTTGAGCCCGAGAGTGGGGAATTGGAGGACGTCGCCGCAGCCCACCTGTTCCTTCCGGATGAACGTGAGCTCTACCGGGCGGCCCGCCCTCACGGACACGCGGGGCGGCAGGTACTCGCCGTCGATCACCACGGTCGCCCGCTGGACACCGACCGCCTTCACCGCCAGTGCGGGGGTTTTCGCCCAGAGGTCCGCGAAGTGGAAAGTAAACGGCACGGTGTAGACTTTCCCGCCCCGGCCAAACTGCGCCCAGGTCTTGTAGAGCCCGCCCGTCGGCACCGTCAGCTTGAAGGAGAAGGCAGGGCCCTTCTCGGTCACCATGGCGGGGGTGACGCGGAACGGCTCTTTCTGGTCGCCCATGGCGGGCCGGGAGGCGGCCTGGAGGGAGTGGGTGTGGACCACCTCTTTCCCATTCTGGCTGATGGCGAGCAGGTGGCCCATGGCCCCGATGAACGGCTGCATGTCGCGCACCGGGCGGCCGCGGCGATCGTGCACCGTGTACGTGAGCAGGAGCGGTTTTTCCATCCGGAACGGGGCGCCCTGGACCCGCAGTGAGAACCGGAGATCGCCGACCTGCTTGACCAGGTTCGCGTCGGGCTTGAGCGGATAGCTCCTGGCCTCCCCGCCGCCGACTTCGAGGGAGAGCGGGACCACCTGGTTGTCGCCGTCCGCCGGCGTGAAGTCCGCGTACAAACGGTACAGCCCCGGGCGGGGGAAGGTCCAGGTGAGCTGGAAGGCGCCGTCGCCGGTCTGCTTCGGGTGCTGGTGCTCGAACCAGCGCATGTCCCCGGTGGTCATGATGAAGTGCATCAGCCGCTCGTGGATGCGCTCGAACTCCTTCACCGGCTCGCCGCTCTTCTTGTAGCGGACGGTGAAGTCGAGCGTGACCGGCTGCCCGGCCACGGCGTTCTCCGGCGGCGTGAAGTCGACGACGTATTCGTGAAGGTCCTGCTTCTCAAGCTGCGCGGCGAGCTTCTCGTACTTCTGCGGGTCGGCGGCGAACTTGTTGAGGCAGTCCTTCGAGCAGAAGTAAAAGCTGCGGCTGCCGAGCCTGTGCTTCCATTTCGCCGTGTCGGAATCGACCGTCATGCGGCAGACCGGGTCCTTCACGTCGTGCGCCGCGGCGGCCGTTACGAGAAGGCTCCCGGCGAGGCCGAAGAGTATGAGAAACCGTTGCATGTTTCCTGTCCTGGGTCTTTGCTAAAAGCCGGTAGAGTAGCCCACCACTAGGCGCAGGTGGTCGCGCGGGGCCCCACGCGAAGCGGCGACGTCGGACTGAAGCCCCACGTCCAGCACCGAGCGGACGCCGACCTGTCTCCGCATCCCGACGCCAACGCCGATCACCGGGCCCGTGCCGCGGTCCTCCCCCGCGCGCACCGAAAGCTCGGCGAGGCCGGTGGTGTGGAAGTGGACTGGGTAACCGATGGGACGGCTGTACCCGAGCACCACGCCGGGGTGGATCTGCCGCTCTTCCTTGCGGGCGCCCGGGTTGCCGTTCAGGTCCACGTTGAGGTGGAGCCGTCCGTACCCGGCCTGACGGCTGGCGATGCCGCGCAGCCGGAAGGCGACGCCCTTTGCCTCGCGGCCGGTGGGGAAGTACGCATCACCGCGGACGGAGAAGGCGGGGGCACCCCGGTGCTCGCGGTTGAAGTTGTGGAAAAGCCCCAGCGCCACGCTGCCCAGATCGAAACCCGTGTCCGGATCGCCCGCCCGGCCGCCGGTCGACGGCTCGAAGCCCAGGCTCGCGTGCGAGTTCATCGCAAAGCCGTACAGGTACTCGAAGTCCATTCCCAGCCCAAGCGGGCGTTTCCGCGGCCACGCGAGGTTCAGGCCGAGCTCGAACGCCTGCTCCCGGAACGCCAGTGAATCCGCGTCATCGAACGAGAGGGGCCGGTGGGCGTCGACGTTGTTATGGTCCGCGGCGCCTGCGGGGGCCGCGCCTCCAAGCACTGCCAAGCTCGCACACACCCACACTCCTATACCCTTCATCGCTGGTGCCCCCGGTGCTCGTAGGGGTTCTCGGACGGTCCCTTCGGCTTCACGTACGTGTCCGGCTTGCGGCCCTCGCGCTTGGCCCAGTCCTCGAACGACAGCGCCTTCGCGCCGGCGAGCTTTGGGTTGGCCTTCACGTAGGCAGCGAACGCGGCGAGCGAGCTGAACGCGCGGGACCACTCGTCGCAGCCGGTGTGGCTGCCCTCGTTTTCCAGGAACACCACTCCCGGCGTCGAGGTCTTCAGGTTGCCCGCATCGTCGGACACGACGAACACGATGCGGTCCGGTTTCTCCGTGGGGATGCGCAGGAGAGACCGTCCCTTGGTCTCGGCGGACATGTCCCGTGCGCACAGCGGGCAGCGGACGCGCATCGACCACCCGCCGGCCGTGACGGTCGGGTTGCGCCACCAGTCCTCTCCGTCCCAGAGCGGCATGGAGCAGTGGTGGCAGTCCGCCATGCTCATCCAGCCCATCCGCGGCATCCACATGAGCTCCGGGGTCATCCCGGTCATCATGCCCATCCCGGGCACCCCGAGGAAGTGACGATGGTCGTGCAGGCCCTCCTGCTTGCTGCCTCCTGCCTCCTGCCTCCTGCGTCCCGGCGCTTCCCCGCGATGGGCTGCCGCGGAGAGGAGCCAGATGGCGCGGGTGATCTGGTCGTCCTTCTGCTTGTCGGTGATCCACTCGCTGGCCAGGATGTCGTTGACGAGGTCGTGGAGCATGTGCAGGTTGTCGAACGCGTTCGCGATGTGCGGGAAGCGGGCGGCGAAGATCGGGCTGACCTCCGCGAACATCGGCATGAACGGGCGATCCGTGCGGTAGAGCTCCGTCTTGTGGTACTGTTCGCCGATGACCTCGTAGGCGGCTCTCTGGTCCTCGGCGGAGGCGCGGTAGAGCATGTCGTACATCGCGCCCTGGAGCCAGTGGTAGCCCCAGAAGAGCCCGTTGACCTTCGGATGCTTCTTGCGGAACGCCGCGCTGTAGGGCTGGCCGTCGAGGAACTCCATGTTCATCGGCAGCGGCGTGACGGCGTACGGCACGCTCTCGAAGTAGAACTTCCAGAGCCGCTCAATCTCGCGGTCTTTCTCGGGCTCCGTCAACTGCTTGCTGGCGAGCACGTCCACCGTCTGCGCGTGCAGGATGTGCGTCCAGTCGAAAACCTGCTCCAGCACGCCGTATCGGCGGCCGAATGTGGGCGAGATCGCCGCCTCGTCCGGCATGAACCTGGGCGGGTTCTTCAGCACGCGGTCGATCCGGCCGAAAGTCTTCGTCTCCAACTGCCCGGCCTTGCCGGTGACCAGGTCCTCGTACGCCATGGCGTGGCCGACGGCGACGGCATTCAGGTCGCGGGCGAGCTTCGGCACGTTGTAGACGTCGAAGTTGTAGCGGCCGCGCCGGTAGAAAATGTGGTTGCGATCGGTGTTGCGGATCCAGCCGGGGAGCTTCTCCGGAAGGGGCGGCAGATCCCTCGGCGGCTGGCCCGCGGCGGCGGCGGCGACGAGGAACAAGGAAATGAGGAAATGAGGAAATGAGGAAATGGGCACCTCGGCGGGCCCACCGGAGCGCCCATTTCCCCGTTTCCTCGTTTCCTCCCATTTCCTCCAAAACGGGCGTGTCATGCCTACTTCGCGACCTCCAGCATCTGCTCCAGCCCGAGCGGTTTGGCGTCCTTGAGCAGGTCGGCGTTGGCGGCCACCCACTTGTCGAAGGCCTCCCTGGTGGTGAGGGCGCGGTAGCCGAGCTGACAGTCCCGGTGGGTCACCTTGTGGCCGACGAACACGGCCGTCTCCGGCTGGACACTCCACTTGCCTTCTTTGCGCGAGAGCAGAACCGGCTTGCCCTTCAGCTCGGACGGCGCGAGGATCGTCAGATCGCCGGTGTAGCTCTTCGCATCGTTGAGCGCGCAGAAGACGCAGCGGTATTCGATGCGCTTGCGGCCGAACTTCAGTGCGACCTCGTTGTCCAGCTTGTCCGTATCCTGGACCACGTCCAACTTGCACACCGGGCACTTCGCCTCGTGGGCGATGGTGGGGGACTCGGCGCCCGCGGCCACCAGAACTCCAAGGACCGTTGCCAGAAGCAACCGGCGGGAAGACTTCGTTCTCATCACTCTCTCCTGCGGTCGACCGCCAAATCGGCGGTCCGGATACGCGCTGCAAAGCCCGTGGGCGTTGCGAGGAAGGCGGGTGCGGCCGGGAGAGGCGAGGTCAGCGCGCGCATCGAGACCCAAGAGGGGCGGCCCGAGACGGCCCGGCAGGCGCTGCCCACCAAACCCGGCTAGCAGGCGGGAGGCGCGCGCGAAGGAACGGAGGCCAGGTACGCCGGGCGTGGTCGGCCGCCCCGGGTCGCGGCGGGGACCGAAACGGTCAGACTCGGAAGGAACGGCGTAGAGGCTCTTGCGAGGAGGGCGCTCGGGGGGCCGGCGGGACGAAGCCCGCTCCTGACGTCCACGGCCGGAGGAACGCGGGGCGCCTCCAGGGCGCAGCCGCATCCCGCAGGAGAAGCCGAGACGGCAACGCGCGAGTCCGTATCCGACACGCCAGCCTTCGGACCACAGCAGCACTCGCGGTCCGCCATCCCGCACGCGGGGGCCGACCCCTCGCCGTTGGAGGCCAGCGCCCCGGCCAGCGGCGGCTGTCCACAGCCGGCGGCGAACGCCGGCACTCCCGCGACGGTGAACACCATCGCGACGATCAGGAATATGGACAGCCGGTGCCGGTTGTAATGAAGGGCGCGCATCTTGCGAGTCAAGTATACCCCCAGGGGGTAATCACGTCAAACCCGGCTCCGAAAGCTCTTGAGGCGCAGGCTGTTCGTGACTACGGAGGCGCTGGAGAGCGCCATCGCCGCGCTGGCGATCATCGGCGACAGGGTGACCCCGAAGAACGGGTACAGCGCTCCTGCTGCCACGGGAATGCCGAGCACGTTGTAGATGAACGCGAAGAAGAGGTTCTGCCTGATCGTGCGCATGGTGGCCCGCGAGAGCCGGATCGCCGTCACCACTCCGATCAGGTCTCCCCGGATGAGGGTGATGTCCGAGGCCTCGATCGCGACGTCCGTACCCGTGCCGATGGCGATACCGATGTCCGCCTGGGCCAGCGCGGGGGCGTCGTTGATTCCGTCGCCGACCATCCCGACGACGTGACCCTCCGCCTGGAGCTTCTTCACCTGCTCCGCCTTGTGCTCCGGGAGCACCTCCGCCATCACCCGCTCGATACCCACCGCGCGGGCCACCGCCTCCGCGGTGCGCTGGTTGTCGCCCGTGATCATCACGACCTGGAGCCCCATCTCCTCCAACGCCGCGACAGCGGCCGCGGAGCCCGGCTTTAAGGGGTCCGCCACCGCGATGACGCCGGATGCCACGCGGTCGATGGCGACCAGCACCGGGGTGCGCCCCTCGCTCGCAAGGCGGTCCATCTCCGGGAGCACCGTCGCGGCGTCGACGCCGCGCTCTTCCATAAGCCGCCGGTTGCCGACGAGCACGGTGTGCCCGTCCACGCGGGCTTCCAGGCCGCGTCCGGTGCGCGACTGAAACGCTTGCGCCTCGGGGATGGCGATCCCCTTCGCCTGGGCGCCCCGCACGATCGCCTCACCGAGCGGGTGCTCCGAAACCCGCTCCGCGGCGGCAACAAAGCCTAGGAGAGTCTCCGCATCCACTCCAGGAGCGGGGACCACGTCCGTGAGCTCGGGCTTGCCCGCAGTGATCGTTCCGGTCTTGTCGAGGACGATCGCCGTCAGTTTGAGAGCCGTCTCCAGGCTCTCCCCACCCTTGATGAGGATGCCGTTCTCCGCGCCTTTGCCGGTCCCCACCATGATCGCGGTGGGCGTGGCGAGCCCCAGGGCGCAGGGACAGGCGATGATGAGCACGGAGACGAACGCGACCAGCGCTCGCTGCAGCCTTACGTCCGGAGGGGAGAAGTCGAACCAGAGCATGAAGGTAGCGATGGCGATGCAGAGCACCACGGGCACGAAGACGCCGCTGATCACGTCCGCCAGGCGCTGGATGGGGGCCTTGCTGCCCTGGGCGTCCTGCACCAGCCGGATGATCTGCTGGAGCGCGGTGTCGCTGCCGACCTTCGTCGCCTCGAAGCGGAACGAGCCGGTGCGGTTGATCGTGGCGCCGAACACCTCGTCGCCCGGCCGTTTCTCCACCGGCAGGCTTTCGCCCGTCAGCATCGATTCGTCGACGGCGCTCTCTCCGCTACGGACGAAGCCGTCCACCGGGATCTTCTCCCCCGGGCGGACCAGCACGAGGTCGCCGGGAACGACGTCCTCCAGCGGCACCTCCAGCTCACTCCCGTTCCGGAGCACGTGCGCCGTGCGTGCCTGCAGCCCGATGAGGCGCCGGATCGCGTCCCCGGTGCGCGCCTTCGCCCGCGCTTCCAGCAAGCGGCCCATCAGGATCAGGGTGATGATGACCGCCGCCGCTTCGAAGTAGACGGGCGGGGTTTGGTGAGTGGTGAGTGGTGAGTGGTGAGTGCCTGCCGTCGCGCCGGCGACGGCGTTGGGGAAAGTGGTTGCGACGACGCTGAACACGTAGGCCGCGCCCGTTCCGAGGGCGATGAGGGTGTTCATGTCCGCCGTCCGGTGACGGAACGCCTTCCACGCGGAGAGGAAGAACGGCCCGCCTGAGTAGACCATCACCGGCGTGGTTAGCAGGAGTTGGGTGAGCGGCGCCGCGAGCCCGGCCGGGACCGGCAGTCCCAGCATCTCTCCCATCGCCCCGTAGAGTACCGGTACGGTCAGAGCCGCCGCGCCGATAAACCGGCGGCGAATCTTGCGGCATTCCTCGTCCCTGGCGACCTGCTCCGAATCCTGGGCTTCGTCCTCCGGAGTCTCCGGCGCCGGTGTCTCAGCCGTGTCGTAGCCGGCGGCGCGCACGGCTCCCACCAGCGCGTCTCGATCCGTAGTGCGCGGATCATACTCCACCGACGCGCGCTCGGTGGCGAAATTCACGGTGGCGCTGCGGACCCCCTCGGCCCGGCTCAGCGCCTTCTCGACGCGCGCCGCGCAGGCCGCGCAGGACATCCCGGTGACCGGCAGCGAGATCCGCTCGGTCTCCTCCTGGGTCGTGGCTGCCGGCATGGTTAGCGCCCCGTCTCGCCCGGGAAGAAGTACCAGATCACCCATGCCATGACGGCCACACCACCGAGGGTTACCAGAACCGCACTCGTGTCCATCCGCACGCCTCCTGGGCTTCATTATACCCCTGGGGAGTATAGTGTAAAGCCCGGCTGGCCTACCTGAGGAAACGGGAGAGGGAGGTGCGCACCTCCTCGAGGAGATCGTGGTGCTTGCACTCGTCGGCGCTGAGGACGCAGCTCTCCAGGTGGCCCGTGAGCATCTGCACGCCGAGCTGGTCCAGCGCGGAGCGGACTGCGGCGATCTGGTTGAGAATGTCCACGCAGTAGCGGTCCTCGTCGATCATCCGCTGGATTCCGCCGACCTGGCCGGCGATGCGGTTGATGCGGCGGGTGGCGTCCTTCTTCACTTCGGGCAGCATACGATGGCGCTCCGGATACGGTGAGGGGGTATCTAAAGTATAGCCACTCACGCGTGTCCGACCGCTTCTACCGTGACCCCTGGTTCCTGCGCTGCATGATCGAGATGGCGAGCCAGCCCACGAGGCCGCCAGCCAGACCGAAGAACGCGTGGAGCAGCACTGCGCCGGTCAGGCCCGCGGTCATGAAGTCCGCGGGCACGCCCAGGACGAGCCGTGGGACGTTATGGAAGCCGAACTTGGCGAGATGCGCCAGCAGCCCGGCCGCGAGGGCGACGGGAAGCAGCGTGAGCCGGTTGCGGGACTGATTCAGGAGGTCCACGGTGAGCCCCGCCACGACATAGGGCGCCAGCGCGGCGCCTCCGCCCCCCTTGGGGAAGCACCAGAGCATGGCGCCGAGCATCGCCGTGAGGGTGGGGACGCCGGGACGCTGCACCGCGCATGCGGAGACCAGAAGCACGGGGATCCAGAACGCGCCGCTGTGGCCGGGCACGTTGTCGATGACCTTCCCCGCCCACTTGCTGGCCCAGAAGAGGACGGCGAAGAAAAGGATCGTCCCCGCATCCGCCCAGACGGCGTCCCGCCAATGATCGCGCAGCCTGAGGCTCAAGGTGTGCATGCCGGCTCCTTTCGGTGGGGTTTCGGCTTCCCCAGCTCTACCACGCGCCAGGCTCCGGGTTCGCCCGGCTCCACGAGCAGAACGGGCCGGTGGCGCTGTAGGACCGGTCGCAGCCGGCCGCAGGTGTCCACCATACCTGCGGTGACGGGCATTCCGGAAAGAGTACGCAATTCGGCGATTCCGCCGTCGAGGAGCGTGGGCACGGAGACCACCCCTTCCATCTCCCGCGAGCGGCCTACCTCCACAAAACGGCCGTCGTTGCCGCCGGCGGCGAGGATGGCCCCGGCGAGCGCCCCGATGATCCCGTCACCGGTGCCTCCCAGCGGGCGGAGGAACACCCCGGCCGCACCTGCGGCGGCAACGGCACCGGCCTGGCTGACGACCTCGGTCTGGACGGCTACCCCGAAGGGATTCCCCGCGAGCTCACGCCCGCCCACGCAAAGCCCCGGATCGCTGCCTGGAAGGCAGCGCTCGATCAGGAGGGGTTCCACTAACCGGCCGAGAGCCGCTCGGTCGACGCACGCCGGATTGGTGGGAGCCAGGTGGATCACGTTGCAGCTGTTGTTCGAGGTGTACGGGACGCGAGGATCGACGAGGAGCTGGTGGCGCGAAACGCCGAGCACGGGCCATTTCTCCCGGAGGATCGCGGCGATGGCGCGAGCCACGCGGCCGGTGCCGCCGCCTTCGTGGTTATCCGTGTCATCGATGGCGACGAAGATCATCGCTCGCCCTCGTTGAAGTGGATCTGCGGGTTCTGCAGCAGCAGCTTCACGTGACCGTCCAGGCAGAGGTAGCTGAGGGTCTTGTTCCCCACCCGGTGCGCTGTCTGCCCGCTCTGCTCCAGCCAGTCCGTCATCAGCCACCGGTTGGGGTTGTCGCCGTCCGCCATCAGGTGCTGCGCCGGGAGCCACTTGGGCCGCTGCGGGTTCGTATCCGAGGTGTAATTGAAGTAGACGTAGGAGATGTTTCCGGCGGCCCAGTTGGCGGGCGAATGGGAGAGCGCGGCCGGGACGCCGCCCGCGGCGCTCGGACAGTAATAGAGGCGGTCGCTCTTCACGTACGGGCCCCACGCGGTAGTCAGCCCGAGGTGCGGGTTGTAGAGGGTGCGGCCGGCGTAGAGCTGCTCGTCGTTGTCCTGCGAGTACATCCGCGACGCCATCCCGAGCTGGCGGAGGTTGGAGGCGCAAGTCGTGATCCGCGCCCGCTCGCGGGCTGCCGCGAACACCGGAAAGAGGATGGAGGCGAGAACGGCGATTATGGCGATCACCACGAGCAGCTCGATCAGGGTGAATGCGCGCCTACGCATCAGCGTCTCCTTCCAGCCAGCTGGCGAAATGCTCCCTCGCGCGCCGCTCCAGCTCGGCCTCCAGGCCTGTCTCCAGCGCGCGGAAGCGCCGGACGACGTCCATTCCATCCGGCGTAAGGTCGGCCCCGCCGCCGCCCGTGCCGCCCGCGCGGCCGACGACCAAGGGTACGCCGAGCCGCTCTTCCATCTCCCGGATCTTCTTCCAGGCCACGCGGAAGTGGACGCCCATCCGGGCGGCGGCGGCACTGATGCTGCCGGTATCCGCCACGGCCTGCAGGAGGGCGACGCGCCAGATCGAAAGCGCCACCCCCTCCGGGGAGTCGAGCCAGAGATTAAAGCCGAGCCGGAGGGGCATGGTTGGATGGAGCCGTTTACACACCGGGCGCTTGCTGCGTTATGATAGCACAGCATAACGCGAGGGAGAGAAGATGACCGCGACGCTGGTTCGTACTCCCACCTCCCGCGTCCGCTTCGGCCTCGCGCGGGCGGACATCACCCCGCCCGTCGGGATTTACCATCGGATGTGGGGGGCGGCGCGCCACGACCGGGCCACCGGCATCCACCGTCCGCTCACCGCGGAGGCGGTCGCCCTGGCGCCGGCGGACGGCGACTCTTCAACGACTCGGCCTTTTGTACGGGTGCAGTTGGACATGGTGGGCCTTTCCGCCGGGCAGTACGAGAGCCTGGCCGCCGCGGTCGCCTCCGAAACGGGCCTGCCGCGCGACCGCGTGGTCCTGCTCTTCTCGCACAGTCACGCCGCGGGCTTCTTCCTGCCGGACCGCGCCGCGCTCCCGGGAGGCGACTTGATCGCCCCGTATCTCGATGACCTCCGCGGGAAGCTGAGTGCCGCGGCGCGGGAAGCCGTCGGCGGGCTGCGACCCGCGGTGATCACCTATGGCTCCGGCCGCTGCTCGATGAACGCGAACCGCGACTGCCCGAACCCCGAGGGGCCCGGCTTCGTGTGCGGGTTCCACCCGGAGGGGCCGGCGGATGACACGGTGGTGGTGGCGCGAGTTACGGACGAGTCCGGCGCGATGCGTGCGACCGTGGTGAACTACGCCTGTCACCCAACGACTCTGGCCTGGGACAACGCGCTTATCAGCCCGGACTACGTGGGGGCGATGCGGGAAGTGGTCGAGCGGGACACCGGCGCCCCGTGCGTGTTCTCCCTGGGCGCCTGCGGTGATCTCGGCCCGCGCGACGGGCTCGTGGGCGATCCTGCCGTGGCCGACCGGAACGGCAGACAACTGGGCTACGCGGCGCTTTCGGTTCTGGAGTCGATGGCCGCGCCCGGAATGGATTTCGCGTACGCGGGGGCGGTCGTCTCCGGCGCGACCCTGGGAACGTGGCGGCACGTCCCCCAGGAGGGAGCCCGTCTCGCTGACACCGCGCGGTTTTGCGGCGGGATCTATACCGTCGATCTCCCCAAGCGGGCACTCCCGGACGCGGCGGAGCTGACGGCCGAGCTCGCGCGGTGGGAGGCCGGCGAACGGGAGGCGGCGGCGCATGACGACGCGGTGGGAGCGCGCGATTGCCACGCC
>JGI10216J12902_104237433_pt1 | contig 11320 bp, 9 predicted proteins | sample KanNatreferecore_FD_12902 | JGI IMG/M metagenome (IMG submission 12902)
CCCAAAGTCCCGGCGGGAAGCCGCCGAGGAGTGGCTTGCGGCGGTGAGTGAGACGGGCCCGGACCGCAAGCAGCCTCTCGCCCGCGTGGGCGAATGGGGCCTCTCGCCTCGCGACTGGGTTTCGCGCTGGCTGGCGAGCCCGGAGCCGGGCTCACCTTCACTCGCGCGTCCCTCCGCAGCCGTCGGCATACCGATGCCCCTCTCCGCGCTCCTGTTCGCGGCTCTCCCGCTGCTCGCCGTGCTGTGGCTGGAGCGGCCGAAGCGGCCCCGCGGGGCCTCCGCCCTCTCTGCACTCACACTAATAGGCGCGGCGGGATGTTACCTTCTGCACCGGCACGACCTGACGGCGCGACCGGCTGCCGTGATCCTCGCCCTTGCCGCCCTGGCTTTCGCCGGCGCAGCGATTCATCTGGCCGCGAGCATTCAGCAGCGCAGCCGGCTGATCACGTTTGCCGCCCTGATCGGCGCGCTGGCCGCGTTCGCTTACCTGACGCTTCCGTTCGGCGTGGCGCGGTTCCGAGGCCGAGGCGCGGAGCTGCGCGGCGCGAACCTCCGGAGCAATGACCTTTCCCAGTGCGTCCTTGACCGCGCGCACCTCCAAGCCACAGATCTGCGCCGCGCGAAGCTCCAGGGTGCCTGGCTCGGGCTTTCGGATCTGACGGCCGCCGACCTCCGCGGCGCCTCGCTTCAACGGTCCTCGTTGAACGAGACCGTCTTCCACCACGCGGACCTTCGCGGGGCGGACCTCAGCGGGGCGGCGGTCGCGGACTCGACCCGCACGAACTTCGCCGGCGCCCGTTACGACAGGTCGACACGCTGGCCCGAGGGGTTCGACCCTGGAGCGCACGGCGCGGTAAGCTCAGACCGCTGAGGCGACCCTCGGCGCGGCCTCCACCACCTCGCGGTGCCACAACTCCAGCATGAGCAGGTTCCAGAGCTGGAGCGACCGGTCCGTCTTCCGATCCTGGTGCTCCTGGATCAGCTCCCGCACGGCTTGCGGTTGGAAGTAACCCCGCCCGAGGCTGCGCTCGGAAAGGACCGCGTCGTTAAGGAAGTCGCGCAGCGTGGTGCGGAACCACTCGCCCACCGGTACGCCGAAGCCCATCTTCCCGCGCCGCGCGTTCTCCGGCGGCATCAGGTCCGCGAAGGCGCGCTTGAGCAGGTACTTCGATTCCCTTCCCCGCAGCTTCAGGGAGGCGGGCAGCTTCGCCGCCAGCTCCATCACCTCGTGGTCCAGGAACGGGGAGCGCCCCTCCAGGCTGTTTGCCATCGCGGCGATGTCGACTTTGGCCAGCAGGTCGTACGGAAGGTAGGACTGCACGTCCACGGCCATCGCCGCCTCGGCGGGATCGAGGTCTCCGACGCCGTCGAACAGGCCTTGCATCCAGTGCAGCTGCCGGCGCTCCCGCGCCGCGGGGAGCATGTCGCCGCTGTACAGCCGCAGCTTGGCATCGTCGTCGAAGTAGCTGTGCCACCGCTGGTAGCGCTCGGCCATCCCCAGGTGCGCCGCGGCGAGGAAGCGCCGGGCTTTCCGGACCACCCCCTTGCGCTCTCCGGTTTCCGGAAGCGCCTTCGTGAGGAGCGCGGCGGCGGCGTTGGATCCCGGCACCCGGCGCGCCGCCTCCGCCATCCGGTTCGCGAGGTACCGCTCGTAGCCCAGGAAGCTCTCGTCCCCGCCGTCGCCGTTCAGGGCCACGGTCACGCTCTCCCGGGTCATGCGGGACAGGTAATATGTCGGCAGCGCGGCCTCGTCCGCGAACGGCTCGCCGTAGTGCCGCGCGAGCATCGGCAGCACCGCCAGGGCGTCCGGCCGCACCATGAACTCCTGGTGCTCGCAGCCCCACCGCTGCGCCACGCGGCGGGCGTGCTCCAGCTCGTTGTAAGCCGCCTCATCGAATCCGATCGAGAACGTCTTGACCGGGCGGCTGCTGAGCTGAGCCATCAGCCCGACGACGATGCTGGAGTCGATGCCGCCGGACAAAAAGGCCCCCAGCGGGACGTCGCTGATCATCCGGAGGCGGACCGCCTCCCGCATCGTCTCGCGGAGCGCCTCCGCTGCCTCCGCCTCGGAGATCGGCTGCTTCGGCTCGTATTCCAGCTCCCAGTAGCGCTCGGTCTGCGCGACCAGCCCCTCGGGGGTTACGTCCACCGTCATCCAATGCGCGGCCGGCAGCTTGTAGATGCCGCGTAGACCGGTAGCGGGCGGCGGCACATAGCCCCACGTCAGGTAGGCGTCGATCGCGCCAACGTCGACCTCCCGGCGAATCGACCCGTCCGCGAGCAGACCCTGGATCTCGGAGGCGAACCGGAAGGTATCCCCCTGCTGGGAGTAGACGATGGGTTTCTTGCCGACCCGGTCCCGCGCCAGGAACAGCCGGGCGCTCCGCTGGTCCCAGATCCCGAAGGCGAACATCCCCCGCAGACGGGAGACGCAGGCGGTCCCCCATTGCTCGTAAGCGTGGACGATGCACTCGGTGTCCGTCCGGGTGCGGAACCGGTGCCCGAGCCGCTCCAGCTCGTCCCGCAGCGACTCGAAGTTGTAGACCTCCCCGTTGAAGGTGACCCAGACGGTGCCGTCCTCGTTGGACATCGGCTGCCGCCCGGCTTCGGAAAGGTCGATGATGGCAAGGCGGCGGTGGCCGAGGGCGCAGAAGCGGTCCGCCCACCGGCCTTCCGCATCCGGTCCGCGGTGGCGCTGCGCATCGAGTCCTGCGTCCACGGACTGCGCACCCACGCCGCCGTCCGACTTAACGATGCCGTAGATACCGCACATGGCTAGCTCTGCAGCCGCTCCGCAAGGTCGCCCATCGTGACGTTCTCAATCGCGCCCTGGTCGCGCAGCTGGGCCGCGGTCCGTAGGACCGGCTCGAACGCCTTCAGCATCTCGTTTATCCTCGTCACGAAGTTCACCGGATGGAACCAGACGTGGAAGATCTCCCGCCGCTCCGCCGCGCGGGCCAGCCCGGTAAGGCAGCGCCGCGTGCGGCAGCTCGACGGGATCAGGCCGCGCAGACCGTCCAGGCCCTGGAACATCATCGAGCCTGGGATCACCCACAACCCATCCTGACGGCGGGGTGTCACGGTGGGAGGCGGCAGGGCGAGAAGGTCATCGAGGAAGTGCGCGGGCCGCCTGAGGTACCGGGGCAGCGGGGCGAACCAGGCGGGGTCCACGCCGCGGTAGGAGAGGAACCCGCACTCCCGCAGCACCGACTCGTGCCCGATCCGGTTGCGCGGGTACACCATGCTCCGCAGCCGGATTCCCCGCTGTCCCGCGGCCCGCACGCACGCCTCTATGTCCCCCTTTGCCGCTTCCGCCGAGCAGCCGGGGTCGCCGAAGATCACATGCGAGAACGAGTGGCTGCCGATCTCCTGGCGCGGCTTCGCTTCCGACAGGGCGCGGATCACGTCCGGCGCGTACCAGAGCGGGGCCTCCGCCGCCGCGCTGCAGGGGTCGAACTGGAACCAGTCTCCCTGGAGCCAGGCGTGGTTCGGGCGGGGGATCTCCGGGTGCGCCCGGCCCTCCCCGCACTCGCATGAGTCGAGGAACAGGTGCCCGATCACCGCCCACGTCGCGGAGATCTCGTAGCGCTCGAACAGCTCCAGCAGCCGGCGGATCGCCTCTCGCGAGCCCTCCTCCAGCTTCCAGCGCGCCTCCCGGGTAGGATGGTCGAAGCCACCCCAGGCGAGCTCCGTGTCGATGGAGACCATGAAGATCCCGCGCTCCAGGCGCGGGACCCCGGGACCGGCGCCGCTCATTTGGTGGCGGCGACCACCAGGTGGTTCGTGAAGTCCCGCAGGCCCCGCACGCCGGAGAGCCGGTCGTCCAGAGGCTCCCACGCCCGGAGCATTCCCGGAAGCAGCCGCGGCGCAAGGCGTTCGACGTTCCGCCACGGCCCCAGGAACGCCGCGTGGACTTCCACCTTGCTGAACCCGCACTCGCGGAACGTCCGCTCCAGCCAGCCGGCGGAATGGAAGTACTGCCGCACCCGCGAGAGGTTCCCCACCTGGACGCGCGCCGTGAGCATGTTGATCAGCGCGAAGCCGGTCAGCGTGAGCGGGGGCATGGCCGTAACCAGCGCGACGCCTCCCGGCTTCAGCACACGGTGGAACTCCCGGATGCTGATGCGCGGGTCCGAGAGGTAGCGGATCACCTCGATGTTCAGCAGGTAATCGAACGAGTCGTCCTCGCACGGAAGCTTCTCCACGTCGCCGAGCCGGATGTCCATTCCCGGGTTCAGGCCGCGCGCGTTCTCGACCATCCCCTCCGCGGCGTCCAGACCGGCACAGTCGTACCCGCGCCCGGCGTAGGTGTAAAGCGCGTAGCCGGAGCCGCAGCCGGCGTCCAGCAGCCGGGCTCCACGTCCCTCCGGCGGGAGGTAACGGTCCAGGATCGCGTCGCATTTCCGGCGCCCGTACGTGAAGGCGGAGCAATACGGGTCCCGCTGGAACTCCTCGTAGCGCTGCCGGAAGAGCGTCGACTGTTCGTGATGGATGTCGATCGCGCGCTGCTTCTGATCAGTGATGGTACTCTGGGACATCGTTCTCTTCGTTCGTCCTCGAAAGCTAGCGCACCAGGCCGCGCGACTTCAACTCGTCCGTCGCTCTGGCCACGGCGTCCTCCGCGTGCTGCTGCGCCACCCACTCGAGAAGCTGCGGGATTCCCTGCTCCAGCGTCACCGTCGGCTCGTAACCCAGGAGGTCGCGGGCGCGGCTGATGTCGGCGTAGCAGTGCCGGATATCGCCTTCCCGGTAGCGGCTCACGATCTCCGGCTCCAGGTCCAGGCCGAGCCCTCGCGCCAGAAGCTCCGCTACCGCGGCGATGGGGGTAGCCGTTCCCGTGCCCACGTTGATCGCCTGGAAGTCGGCGCGAGGGGAGTCCATCGCCTTGACGTTCGCCTGCACGATGTCCGACACGTGCGTGAAATCCCGGCTCTGGAGCCCGTCTTCGAAGATCAACGGCCGCTGCTTGTTCAACAGCCGTCCCGAGAAGATCGCCGCGACGCCGGTGTACGGGTTTGAGAGCGCCTGGCGCGTGCCGTAGACGTTGAAGTAGCGCAGCGCCACCGTGGGGATCCCGTAGGCCCGGCCGATCACCAGGCACATCTGCTCCTGGTCCTGCTTGGTGATGGCGTAGATGGAGCTGGGATAAAGCGGCTTTGTTTCGGGCGTGGGCGCCGGCGCCAGTGCCTCGCCCGTTTCCGGGTGCCGGAGCTCCCAGTCCCGCGCTTCGAGCTGCGAGGTGGGGCGGAGCTGCGGCGCCACGATCTCCCCCGCCGCGGTGGCGTAGGCGCCTTCCCCGTAGATGGACATGGAGGAGGCGACGACCAGTTTCCTCACCTGGCCGCGCCGCTCGATGAGCGCTTCCAGCAGCGTGGCCGTCGCCATGTTGTTGCCGCCGACGTAGCGCTCGATCTCGTACATCGACTGGCCGACGCCCACCTCCGCAGCCTCGTGATACACGACTTCGATCCCTTCGAGGGCGCGGTCCACCAGTCCCCGGTTCCGCACGTCTCCTTCCAGCAGCTCCACGTCCGCCGGGAGCGTGGGACGCTTCGAGCCGTGCACCTGCTCGATCAGCGCGTCCACCACGCGGACGCGGTGCCCTCGCTCCAGGAGGGCGTCCACCAGGTGCGAGCCGATGAAACCGGCGCCGCCCGTGACCAGCACAGATGCCATTCAGTCGTCCTCTTCGAAGCGGGCCCAGGAGTTGAAGTGTAAGTACCAGTCGATCGTCGTTCGCATTCCCGTCTCTAACGGCGTGGCAGGCTGCCAGCCGACCTCGTCCCGGACCTTCCCGGTCTCCACCGCGTAGCGCCAGTCGTGCCCGGCACGGTCCGTTACGAAAGTGATCAGCCTGTCATGAGGGGCGCCTCCGGGCCGCACCTCGTCCATCAGCCGGCAGATCCACCGGACCAGCTCCAGGTTGCTGCGCTCGTTGTCGCCGCCGATATTGTACGTCTCCCCGAGCCTGCCGCGCCGGATCACCGCTTCGATCCCGGCGCAATGGTCGGCGACGTAGAGCCAGTCGCGGATGTTGGAGCCGTCCCCGTAGACCGGGATCGGCTCGCCTCTCACGCAGGAGCGGATCACCGTGGGGATCAGCTTCTCCGGGTGCTGCCGGGGACCGTAGTTGTTGGAGCAGTTGGTCGTGGTGGCCGGGAGCCCGTAGGTCTTCCAGTAAGCGCGCACCAGGTGGTCCGAGCCCGCCTTGCTCGCGGAGTAGGGAGAGTTGGGAGCGTACTGCGTGGTCTCCGTGAACGGCGGGTCCTCCCGGCCCAGCGATCCGTAGACCTCGTCCGTCGAGATGTGATGGAACCGGCACCGCTCCGGGCCCCAGCGCCTTTCGTCCAGCCAGAAGCGCCGCGCCGCTTCCAGGAGCGTAAAGGTCCCCGTCAGGTTCGTCCGGATGAACGCCGCGGGGCCCGCGATCGAGCGGTCCACGTGGCTCTCGGCGGCGAAGTGGACGACGGTGTCGATCTCGTGCCCGCGGAGCAGCCCGTCGACCAGCGGCGCGTCACAGATGTCGCCCTGCACCAGGGTGTGCCGCTCGGGCGGAAGTCCCGCGACCTGGCCCGGGTCCGCAGCGTAGGTGAGAGCGTCCAGGTTCACGACCTTCACCGCCGGGTCAGCCGAAAGCAGATGGTGCACGAAGTTCGCCCCAATGAACCCCGCTCCGCCGGTGACCAGCACGTTCCGCGGCTCAAACGACGGCATGGATCATCTCTGGGCGCACACTTGGTGCAGCACCTCGAGCACGCGCGGCGCCTGGACCTCGGCCGAGTAGGCTTCCTCCACGGTCCGCCGTCCCGCCCGGCCCAGGCGCTCCCGGAGGTCCCGGTCGCGCACGAGCATGGTCAGCTTCTCGACCCATTCGTCCTCGGTGGAGGCAAGCAGGCCGTTCTCACCGTCCCGGATGATCTCGGAGTTTACCCCCACCGGAGAGGAGACCGTCGGAATCCCCAGCGCCATGTATTGCAGCGCCTTCAGCGCGCACTTTCCCCGCGCCCATTCCTCGTCCGGCAGCGGCATCACGCCCACGTCGAACTTCGCCAGCTCCGGCAGCTCCCGCTCCGGCGTCCACGGCGTGGCGAACGTGTCGACACCCTCCAAGTCGTACGAGGGCGTCCCCATGACGTTCAGCCGCACCTCCGCCTGCCGTGCCAGGCGCTGCACGGCCGCATCGAGAGTGCGAAGATGGGCGACCGTGGTACCGCTGCCGCTCCAACCGATCGTGACGGGCGAGGAGTCCGGGTAGTCGCTGCGCGGCTGGTAAGCGTCCGTATCGATCGTCGTGGGGATCACGGTGACCTGCCGGTTGAACTGGCACGCATAGTCCGCCAGGTAGCCGTTGCCGACGACGATGTGGGAGGACAGCGCGCAGATCTCGGCGGTCTTCTGCGAGAACTTCAGCGCCTTGAAGGCCCGGTTGGCCTCGGACGTATGCGTCAGGTAGATGGCGTCGTCGAACTCGAAGATCAGCGGCACTCTGGTCTTGGCGAGCCACCTCTCCAGCATTGCCGGCCCCACTGGTAGGGCCGCGCGGTGAAGCCACACGGCGTCAAATCTCTTCGCGATGGCCAGGTCCCGCAGCCGGCGCCCGATGCAGCCGGTCAACATCGCTGCCTTCTTCGCGGCGCTGGCCGCGCTGTAGAGGAGGCGCTGCTGGTCGTGCGTCAGGAGTGTGGACGCGTGGAGCTCCACGCCGCTGCCCCGCAGGAAACCGGCCCACTGCTCGATCCGGAAGCGCTGGCTGGGGCTGGTATCCCAGGCGTACGGGAGGAGGAGAAGGACCCGCATCAGCCCGCCGCCCGCGCAAACAGCTTCAGCGTGTCTCCGGCGCGGGTGCGCGACAGGACTTCATTGGCGACGCGCTTCGCGAGCCGTGGCCCGCGGCCGCTGGATAGACGCTCGTTCAGGGCGAACCCCGCCTCGTTGCGCGCCACTTCGCACCCTCCGGAGGAACGAGACATGCGCTTCCGGAGCTCCGATGGGTTCAAGCCCTCCGTGCGGATGGACCATTGGTCGAACCCGGTTTTACGCAGCGCCACCGCCGCCGTGCGCGGCGTGAACAGTTGGAGATGCTCCGGCGGCGAGTAGATGGACCACTCGGTGCCCAGGAGGCGGCTGTTGAGCCCGGACCCGTTGGGCGTGGTGGCGTAGAGCAGCCCGCCCGGCCGGAGCAGGCTGCGGCACCGGCGCAGGTAGGTCAGCGGCTCCCCCAGGTGCTCAAGCACTTCGACCAGGCACACCACGTCGAACTCCCCCTCCGGCAGCTCCAGCTCGGGCAGGTCGCCGAAGGACACGTTCCAGCCCTGCGCGCGCCCCGCTTCGACCATCTGCGCCGAGAGCTCCGTTCCCCAACACTCCCATCCCGCCTGGTGGGCCGCGCTCAGCAGCAGCCCGGCGCCGAAGCCGACGTCCAGCAGCTTGCCCGTGCGCCGGTACGGCCTGAACCCGGCGACGATCTCCGCCAGACGCACGCGCAGGAACTCCGGCAGCGTCACCCCGGCGGAAGGGTAGTAAGTCTCGTAGTAGGCGTTCAGCTCCGCCCGGCTCGGCAGCCGCCCCGCGAAGCGGCAGGCGCACCGGCCGCAGCGCCAGAACCCGAAGCCGTTCTTCTCGCCAAACCGGACCGCCTCGGAGGGCTCCTCGCACACCGGGCACGCGCGATCCAGCCCGGCTTTGACCTTTGACATTTGCGAATTGGACATTCCCGGAGGGTTAGGATCCGCCGAGGGCGTCCGCCGTTCCCGGGAAGGTGCCGCCAAACTGCGGGGCCCGCTCCTGGCTCTGCCGCAAGCGCCGGCGCTCGTTTTCCTGCAGGGTGAGTCCGGCTGCGGCGACTGCCAGCAGCAGCGGCATGACCTGCCCCCGGTGGCGATACGCCGTTCCGACGTTGGAGGAGCCGAGGCCGTAGCTAACGGTGAGCACGATAGTCGACACGAGCACCACGATCGCGACCTGGAAGTTGTCTTTCAACAGGCGGCGCATCGCGAAGAAGATCACCGGGATGAGAGAGTACCAGTAGAGCATCTCCGGCAGCGGCAGCAGGTGCCGCGGGCTGCCGATCTGCCACGGGAACGGGCTGAAAAGGAAGTAGGCGATCCCCAACGGCAGGAACAGCAGCGCTCCTTGCGGCGTGGAGATGTCGACGTCGGTCATATACGCCGTGCGTGCTCCGATGGCGCCGCCGTCCCGCATGCGCTGGATGTCTGCGAGAGACGCCTGGCTCACGAACTTCTCGCCGATGCTGGTCTGCCGGTAGATCAGAAGCAGCAGGCAGGCGAGGATCGCCACGGCGATCAGGTTTCTCGGCGCGCTCCGCAGGTCCGTCAGGAAGATCCCGAGGACCACGGCACAGCCCATCAGCGGGAACATGTACTCCCGCAGCGTTCCGATCATCATCAGCGCCGCGAGGAGCATCACGGCGGATGGGAGGGTGAAGCGCAGCTTGAGGGAGATGGTGTGCCAGACGACCGCTACGATGGCGAGGATCGCGAGGGCGTCGCGGATTCCCATCGCGGACCAGAGGATGAGCGACGGGAAGAACGTCACGAGCCGGGCCGCCCGCCAACCCGCCTCTTCACCGGCCAGGAAGATCCCGATCCGGTAGGTGTAGAAGACGGTCGCCGCCCCCAGGATGGCATTCGTGATCTTCGGCACCACGACGGCGTGCCCGAGGATGAAGTAATGCACCCCTACGAGGCGGTAGTAGGGCATTGCGAACCGGGATGCCACCGAGTCCGAATAGCCCTTCCAGTGGTTCGCCCACTCCTGGCCGCCCGCGTCGTAGACCGCTGCATCGAGGGCGAAGATCCTCTCGACCTCGGGCAGGTACTGGAAGACGACCGCTGCCGCGATCCGTAAGAGAGCCGCGGTGGCGACGAGCCAGGCGATCGGCTGCGAGCCGCCGGGGGACATCCGCACCAGGATGACCAGGAGCCCAAGCTCGAGGGGCGCGATAATGAGCCCCTGCGCCAGGCCGACATCCGGCTGGGTAAGGCCGTACATCCCCGCCACGAGCGTGACGAAGACGGCGATAAGACAGGTGCCTGCAAGATCGCGCACGGGGGATGCTGCTCTTCACGTCCGGGGAGCTCGACTGCCGAGGTCCCGCAGAGAGAGTTATCGGTGAGCCGGCGTGCTTAGAATAGCATGGGTTTACGCGGCGCCGCCGACCGCGTCCCGCCACCAGGCGATGGTCTCGGCGAGACCTTCATTCAGCGAATACGTGGGCCGCCAGCCGGGAATCTCCCGCGCGAACTCCGGATAGAGAGCCGGCGGGTCGTCCGGACGGTCCGGCAGCTCCCCGAACCGCAGCAGCTCCGGCCGGCCCAGCAGCGCGCCGATCTCGCGTGCCACGGCGCCGACCGAGACCGGCCGGCACGACCCGATGTTGACGGCCCCCGTCAGGTCATTCGTCGCCAGCGCGCAGAATGCCCGGGCGACGTCCGAGACGTGGAGGTAGTCGCGCACGTGGACCCCCGAGGTGAGTGGGCACGGCTCCGCTGCCAGCAGCCTCCGGATGACCGCGGGGACCAGCCGCCGCTCGTCCTCCCACGGCCCGTAGACGTTGAAGATCCGGCCCCAAACGAAGCTCCAGCCTTCCCGGCCCGCCAGCTCCTCGGCCATCCGGAAAAAGCTGTGCTTGCAGACGCCGTAGATACCGGTCGGCCGGATCCGGCTCTCCTCGGTCACCCTCCCCGCCGCCGGGTCGTACTCGAACGACGTGCCGCCCCCCACCAGGCGCCGGCACTCGGAGTCCTCCAGGACGCGCAGAAGCTCGAGGCTCCCCTTCAGCGACGCCAGGTTCTCCCGCGAGTGGACGTACTTCCCCGGCTCCGCATACCAGGCAAGATGGACGCACACGTCCGGCTTCACTCCCCGCAATCGATCCCGGTGCTCGTAGATCCTCTCCAGTGACCCCTCGATCACGTCAAGGGAGCCGATCAGATCCTGGATTCGCCGGCGGTCCGCTCCGGGTCGCACCAGGACGGTGACGCTGCTTCCGGACCGCACCAGCTCGCGCACCACGTGCGATCCGATGAAGCCGCTAGCTCCCGTGACGAAGACGCGCATGATCTCCCGTCAAACTCGCATAAAGCTCAAGCTGCCGCTCGACCCCGCTCTCCAGCGAGTAGTGCCGCTCGGCCGCGGCCCGGCAGCGGGCGGGCAGCTCCGGGTCCGCCAGCAGTTGGCCCAGCTCCCTCGCCGCTCGGACGCACGCTTCGTCAGTGTCGGAGGGGACGATCACGCCGACCCGCTCGCGCTCGATGATCTCGTCGACGTCGCCGGTGCGGGGCGTCGTCACCACCGGCAG
>JGI10216J12902_100593498_pt1 | contig 11316 bp, 6 predicted proteins | sample KanNatreferecore_FD_12902 | JGI IMG/M metagenome (IMG submission 12902)
AGCGCCGCCGCAGCGCCGCCGCTGGATCCCCCTGCGCTTTTGCTCAGATCGTAGGGATTGAAAGTCGTGCCATAGACCTTGTTGTAAGTATGCGAGCCCATCGCGAACTCGGGCACATTCGTCTTGCCGATAGGAACAGCGCCTGCTGTCCGCAACCGCTCCACCAGTAGCGAATCCTCCTGGGGCATGAAGTCTTTGTAGATCGGTGACCCACGGGTCCAAGGAAAACCCACCGCAGCTTCATAGTCCTTGAAGGCGATGGGTAGCCCGTGCAACGGCCCCAGGCGTTCTTTGCGGGCCAAGCGCCGGTCAGCCTCATCGGCGAGTGCGAGACACCTCTCATCATTCTGCTTCGCCACGATTGCATTGATTTTCGGATTGATTCGCCGGATCTGTTCGAGATGGGCCGACATGACTTCGCGGGCGGAGAGCTTCCGCTCGCGGATCAAACGGACGAGTTCGCGTGCACTTGCGAAGCAAAGGTTGGCAGGCTGACGAGCGACAAGCTGAGTCGTTGGGGTTTCCAGGCTTTTTGCAACGCCACGACCTCCTGTGCCTATTGTGGCTGTTGCGCCTGCCGTTCTGAGAAACTTGCGTCTATTGACTCGCATCTTGTTTGTCTTCCTCACGAGGTTCACCTTTCAATTGAGGACGGCAGAACACCGTATCGGGCCCAGCGTTCGTCAACCAGGATAGAGGTCACCACCATTCGCCAGCCTCACTTCAACAGCTAAGTCAGCGCACTGCGTTCAGGCCCTTCAACCAACGACGCGCCGCCGTGCCTCACTCTACACCGCAGTTCTCGTACTTCCAGTGCCTTGACTTTCCTTGAACCAGCCACTCGATGGCTGTTTTCAGCCTCTTCTGCCGAGTTTCTTTCCTCTTTGCTGCCGTGATCCACTGGACGTACTCTTTGCGGTGGCTATAGCTGAAACTATTGAACGTTGCCAGTGCCTTCCTGTTTGCCTTCAAACTGGCCCTCAGGTCCAACGGCACCACCAATTCCTTTTTCTTGGCCGGTTTTCGTTTGGCAGGCAGTTTGATTCCCGCCTCGTTCAAACGTACGGCCTCAATAATGCAACGGATAAAGGTCTTACGGTCGGGCAGATCCACGATGCTCGTGACGCGGCCGAGCTGCCCCATCGCGGTCCCCTTTTTCTTGCTGACACCCGGGATGCTCTCGAAGACCAAGGCTCCCTTCCAGAATGCAACCGCGCAGTGACTCTTGAATGAGGCCATACTGCAAAGAATTCCTTTGTACATGAAATGGGGGAAACCCCATTTCATTGTTTCTTCAACATTCGGACAGGCCGAATGAACCAGAACCCGAATATGATTCAGGATGGGCTTGGCAAAATCAGCAGACTTTTCGATGTAAGCGTCGATGCGCGGATCCAGAGCGCTCATTTTGGGTGTTCCTTCATCCGATGTCTGTGGTCCGGAATTTGCATGAGAATCCGCGTGCCTAACCACTGTTTGCGTACTGGTCGGATGTTCACCATTGTCCAGCAACGATGTCGGGAGGAGCGGCCTGATGGTTTGAGGCCAACGAGGGTCACCTGACCAAGCTAATAATCGCATGGTTTGAGCTCTGCGTTTTGTGGAATGTGTGTTCCCAATTGAGGAATGAATTTACCCTCCGGACTCAGTTTGCTAGGAAACATTCATCTGATCTGTAAATAGAATAGATGGTTCCATGAAGTTGGATTCAGGATGCATGCATACGCCGACGCATCTAACTAAGATCAGGATCTCAAATCAATGCGATGACCGCCCATCAATATCCAGCACGTAAACTGATTTTGGCTGGCAAAAGCCAGCGCTTGGCCATTAGTTGTCCACTGGCAATACTGCTATTGTGTCTTCTGGCACGTTCCCAGAGTACCAGTGGATTGGTGACAGGCGTCGTCACCGATCCGGACAACCACGTGGTCCCTTCTGCCCGTATTGTGTTTGCAAATATCGAGACGGGGTTGCGGCGTGAGCTATTGACTTCTGATGACGGCAGCTACTGGTTGAATGGATTGCCGACGGGTCGCTACGAAGCCAAAGCGGAACTTCGGGGATTCCGGAGTGATGTACGAACTGGAGTGGTTATCAGCGTCGCGCAGGAACTGGTCGTCAATTTCAAGCTGAAGATGGTACCAATTTCCGAGGAAATCTCTGTCACCAGTGAAGGAAATCGGATAGAAACCGGCACATCCACAATCAGTGCCGTTGTCGACGGTCAGAAGATTAGAGATTTGCCGCTCAACGGTCGCGACCTTGGCCAGCTGATTTTGCTGGAGCCGGGAATTGTCAACAGCCGCAGTAGCGTACAGTCAGCGAACACAGGACGAGGCATTCGGTTTTCTGCGGGTGGGGTCCGCCCGAACCAGAATCTGTTCACGATCGACGGAACGGTCATCAATGATGCGCTCAACAATACTCCGGGGAGTGCTCAGGGTCTTCTGTTGGGTGTCGAGACTGTGAAGGAGTTCAGAGTCCTCACGACGAACTTTGGCGCAGAGTATGGCCGGGCTGCTGGCGGCGTTTTTCTAGGAGTCACGAAATCGGGCTCCAACGAGCTCCACGGATCGATCTTTGAGTTTTTGCGAAATGACATCTTCGACGCGAGAAACTTTTTCGATCGAGAGAAACCTGAGTTTCTGCGCAACCAATTTGGTTTCAGCGCCGGGGGACCGTTGGCGCGGAATCGCACTTTCTGGTTTGGAAGCTACGAAGGATTGCGAGAGCACAAAGGGGTTACCAAGGTGGCTTTGGTTCCGGACGAGGACGCCCGAGCAGGACGGCTTCCCGGACAACCAACGATACCGGTAGACCCACGGAGTAAGCCGATTCTAGATCTTTTCCCATACCCGAACGGAGCACGCCTGGGCGACGGGACCGCAACATTTACTGGAACGACCAAGCGCTTGTCAAACGGTGATTTCTTTACGATTAAGCTTGACCACAATCTGTCTTCCGATGCAATTTCCGTGCGCTATCTCTTCGATGACTCTGAGCAGGTGCTGCCAAGAAACTTTCCTGAGTTTCCGAACTTCGCGGTGAATCGCAAGCAGGTAGTGACCATTGAAGAACGGAAAATCGTCTCGAGCAACATCGTCAATGAGGCTCGGTTCGGCTTCAACCGCAGCACTCCCGCGGAACAGGTACCCCAGACGTCGCGCGACCTGTCGCTTATTGCGGGTCAGGACTTAGGAGAGATCAACGTCACCGGTCTGAGTGAGATCGGTACGGATCGGACAAATCCGAAGGGTTTTTTCTTAAACAACTTTCAGGCTGGAGACACTCTCTTCTATGCGAGAGGGCGCAATAACCTGAAGGTGGGTGGCAGCTTCGATCGCTTTCAGTACAACGGACGTTCGGAAAGCCGCACACGTGGGTTACTGAGGTTCAGATCAGTTGCCGATCTGCTTCGCTTCCGTGTTCGAGACTTGGAGGGGGCTACCCCAGACTCGGATTTCGTCCGGGGGCATCGCCAGAATCTCTCGGGAGCCTTTCTACAGGACGAGTTCAAACTCACAAGCCGACTGACGCTGAATGGGGGACTTCGCCACGAATGGGTATCCACTCCCGGAGAAATTAACGGGAAAGATGCAAACCTCAGAAATGTCCTGGACAAAGAGGTAACGGTAGGAGATCCCTATTTCCAGCCCACTCACCATACGTTTGCACCACGATTCGGCCTTGCTCTTGATGTACTGGGGAATGGAAAGACTGTGGTCCGCAGCGGCTTCGGAATGTACTTTGATCAACCATTGTTTCACATCTTTCGCTCGCCCGCGTTCCGTTCTCTTCCTTTTGTGAATAGAGGCCGGTTGACTTCGGTGACTGCTTTACCTGTCGATCCTTCCCAGTTCAAGGGCGTTGAAAGTGCGACAGAAGCACTGCAATTCCAGCTTCAACCAAGTTACTCCATGCGGTACAACCTCAACTTGCAACACGAACTGTCTGGCATGATCCTGTCTCTGTCTTATTTGGGATCACGAGGAGTCAATCAAGTGGGAGGGACTGACACGAATATTGCCTATGCTCAGCTGCGGTCGGATGGCACGCCGTTCTTTCCGGAAGGCAGCGTAAGGAGAAACCCAAATTTCGCTCAGGTCCGGACAATCCTTCAAGGTTTTAGTTCTTCTTACAATGCATTAGCGGCGGGGATGACGCGACATTTTCGTAACGGCTTGCAGTTTCAGGCGGCCTACACCTATGGCAAATCTCTCGATGACGCCAGTGGGACAAGCCGGCTTGACTACGCAAACGGGCAGGCCCGTTCTTTCGACCCGTACAATAGGCGACTCAATCGAGCGCTCTCAGATTTTGATATCAGGCATACCCTGACTGTGAACGCGAGCTATGAAGTCCCGCTTGGGAGAAATTTGACTGGCTGGTCTAAACAGTTAGTCGATGGGTGGCAATTCAACACGATCGTGATGGTCAGTTCCGGAGTGCCTTTTTCTCCTCTGGTCGACGGTGATCCTGATCGCGATGCGACTGATGAGAATGCGGCCAGGCCAAACTGGTTGCAAGGAGCCAGTGTTGTCCCGATCGGGGGCCAAACGCCTGATCTGTGGTTCAATCCTCTGGCGTTTGCACCGCCCGGAGTGGGTTTTCGGGGAACGGCCGGCAGAAACATTATCATCGGACCCAACTACAGGAGCGTCGATGTCTCCTTGGTCAAGCTTTTCCCACTGGGTGAAACGAACCGAATTGAATTTAGAGTTGAGGCCTTCAATCTATTTAACCGTCCCAACTTCGATCTTCCTTCAAACTCAGAAGATGGCGAGCTCATCTATAACTATTTTCCTGCCGCGAGCGGGAGTCCAGCGAGTTTCTTGCAGGCACCGAGCGTTGGAAGAATCTTCAGCACCGTGGGAGACTCTCGCGAACTCCAATTTGCGCTGAAGTTCGTCTTCTAAGCAGAAGATGGCAAACCCGTTGGACGACACGACAGCGAAGAAGAAAGTTACCACACCTATCTTATGAAGTTTTCGGAGACAGCCCTGGTTGATCAGCAGACTGCTTCGCCGCCCGTAATCGAAACATCGAAAGAATCGGCCAGCACCTCGAAGCGTCTTCTCGTGGGTCAGATTGCGTGCGTTGTTGTGCCCGCGCTAATCTGGCTGGGACCCATCGATTTGGAACTTCGTGCCAAGCATGCCCTGGCAATCGCATCCTTCATGATTATTGCCTGGATGACTGAAGCCTTCGACCACTCTCTGACGGGACTGGTGGGATGTTATCTGCTTTGGACTCTCGATGTGGCAAAGTTTGAAGTCGCTTTTGGCGGGTTTGCCAGCCCATCCCCATGGTTCATCTTTGGCGCCCTGCTGCTTGGAATGACGGTGACGAAGTCCGGACTGGGGCAAAGGCTGGCCTACCTGGTTCTTGCGCGCACCGGAACGACGTACTCCCGAATCTTGCTTGGCTTCGTCCTGGTTTCTTTCCTCCTCACATTGGTGGTGCCTTCGGGGTCTGCCTGCATCACTATAAAAGCGACGATTGCCCTTGGCCTCATCCAGGCATTTGGACTTCTTCCGGGCAGCAATATCGCCCGGGCCATCTTCCTGATGCTCACCTACTCCGCTAGCCTCTTTAACAAGATGGTAATTGCCGGATCCTCAGCGATCCTCGTGCGAGGCGTGGTTCAGCAAATGGCTCAGGTTGAAATTCTTTGGAGCCGCTGGCTGTTGGCCTTTCTGCCCTGCACGATTGTTACGATCCTGGTACTTTGGAGGTTGGCTTTAGCGTTATTTCCTGCGGAAAAAGACATTTCAGTCCAAAGCGATGGATTCTTCAGGCGGAGCCTTGAACAACTCGGCCCCTGGACACGGCAGGAGAAGAAAGCGGCGGCATTGCTGGGCGCAACCATTGGACTGTGGATGACCGACTTCGCCCATCATCTCTCCCCAAGTGTGATTGGCATTGGAGCTGGGCTGTTTGCGGCCTTGCCGCACGTGGGCGTGCTGCAAGCAAAAGATGTCAAGAAGGTGAATTACGGCCCCGTCTTTTTCGTTGCTGCGGCCCTGAGTCTGGGTGAGGTGCTGGTGAACACCCGGGCCATGGATGTCTTGACGATAGGAATGTTTTCTTGGATGAATTCGGTCATCACAGACAACTCAAGCTTTTGCATTGCCGCCTACTGGACGGGGTTTGCGTATCACTTGTTCGCAGGCAGCGGCATCGCGATGATGAGCACCTCGGTTCCTCCTTTGGTCAACCTGGCGCAAAGTCATGGCATCAACCCGCTTCCTGTCGCGATGATCTGGGCCTTTTCTGGGGCCGCCAAGCTCTTTGTCTATCAATCCTCGACCCTGATCCTTGGATACTCATACGGATACTTCAGCAACCGCGACTTGTTTCGGTTCGGCGCCTACATGACGGTTATTGAGTTTCTAGTCTTGTTTCTGCTGGTCACTTTCTACTGGCCTTTGATAGGTCTGGGTTAGGCGCTGCTCTGCCGTGTCTGAAGAGCATCTTCGTTCCATGTTATTCACTTGGTTTTGAGTGTGGACACTAGTACGTGGACTAATCCGACGGAGCGGTTTTGCAAGAGATCGGAAGGGTACCTCAAGTACCGCGCCGGCTACTCACCGATTCTCCTGGATTTCCTCAGGAAGGAATGTGGGCTCACGCCCCAGTGTGTTGTCGCTGACGTGGGTTCGGGCACAGGCCTTCTGGCTGAGCTGCTCTTGCGAAATGGCAACAAGGTTTATGGAATTGAGCCGAATCGGGAAATGCGGGAAGCTGCAGAGCGGGTTCTAAGGAGCTACCCAGGGTTTGAGAGTCTAGCGGCTCAAGCGGAGTCTACAACACTTGCTGGCAGCAGCGTTGAACTCGTGACTGTCGGCCGGGCCCTTCATTGGTTTGACTACCACAAGGCTCTCTCAGAGTTCGCACGCCTTGTGAAACCTCAGGGTTGGGTTGTCGTCGTGTGGCTCAAGAGAAAGACCTCGACACCCATGCTCGCCGAATATGAAGAACTGCTTCTCGCCTATGCAGCAGAACACAGAGGGAAGAAGAGGATACAGCGAGAGATGGAGAACCAATTGGTGACTGACGGGTTTAAGAACCAGGTCATTGATTGTCAGTGGACCTTCAACCTTGATCAGCTGAAAGGACATACTCTCTCGCTGTCAGTTTCTCCTGACGTGGGACATCCCAACTATGCTCCGTTGATCCATGGCCTAGAGGCACTCTTTGACAAGTATCACGCAGATGATCGGCTGGTTTTCGACTATGAGACGAGCATCTACTATGGACAGCCACAAAAACTGTTACCGTCTCAATCTTCAGGCCTCTCCTTGGGGTGACTTCGGAAACTGACCGGTTCTCTTTTTCGCTATGAATGCACTCACCAACCTTCTGTCTGGCTTGCCGGAGATCAGCGCTTCCAGAGGATTCCAGGATGCGCGGCCCACAAACACTTTTGTCAGCTTCCAACCTGAGTGGGTCGAGCATAGTGTTCCGGAGTGCTTTGCGCAGCGAACCGCCTCTTACAGCCATCGACCGGCAATCCGAATGGCACATGGCACGCTCACCTACGGGGAGCTTGAGCGGGTCTCCAGTGTCGTGGCAAATGCGCTTGTCGAGCTGAGAGGGCCCGGTCCAGAGGCCATCGCATTGTTGCTCGATCATGAGGCAGCCGTGCCTGCGGCGATGCTGGGCATCCTGAAAGCCGGGAAATTTTATGTGCCACTGGATGCTTCAAACCCAACAGAAAGAATCCTGGAAATTCTGCGCGATTCCGAAACCAAGCTGATCATAACAGACAGTGCCAACGAGGTGCTGGCGCAGTCATTGTGTTCAGCGGGAGACCCTCACTCCGTCTGTCTCGAAGACATGCAATCGTGTGATTCGAGCTTTGGGCCCGCGTTGTCGATTAACTCGGACGACCTGGCTTGCGTGCTCTATACATCAGGATCCACTGGAAAGCCCAAAGGGGTAATGCACACGCACCGCAGCTTGCTTCACAAGGTGATGCGACACACCAATGGGAGGCGCATTTCCGCTGACGATCGCATTGCTCTCCTCTTTTCATACAATTTTGGCGCCTCGATGACCAACACCTTTAGTGCGTTGCTCAATGGCGCCACGTTGGCACCCTTTTCCCTGCCGAATCGGGGAATTGCCCAGTTGGCACAATGGCTTCGGGAGGAAGACATCACGATCCTCCACACAGTGCCCACGATCTTCCGCCGATTGCTCGATGGATTGAGCGAGGCACAGGAATTCCCCAAACTGAGACTCATCCGGTTGGGAGGCGAGACGATGTATCGCTCGGATGTGGAGAGATTCAAGAAGCACTTCGCGGAGAGTTGCATCCTTCATCTTGGAATGGGCAGCAGTGAAACCGGTGTTGTCCTGGAATGTTTCTTCGATAAAACGACGGTATGTCCAAGCGATCTGGCGCCTGCCGGCTATGCCGCCGAGGGGGTTGATGTCCTCATTCTTGACGAGAACGGTCACGACGTTGGATTTGAACGCGTCGGTGAAATTGCCGTCCGGAGTAGAAACCTGTCGCCGGGCTACTGGAAGAATCCAGAGATCACGAGAGCTGCCTTTCAGTCCAGTCCAGAAGGAAACGGCGCTCGAACTTACATGACCGGAGACCTGGGGTACAAGCTTCCTGATGGCTGTGTGTTTCATATGGGCCGAAAGGACTCCCAGGTAAAAATCAGAGGTTCGCGTGTTGAACTCGGTGAGATCGAGGTGGCTCTGTTAAACGTAGGCGGGGTGAAGGAAGCTGCGGTGGTTGCGCATCCAGACCAATTCGGGGTCAAGCACCTGGCAGCTTATGTTGCGCTGCATAGGCCGTCGAGTGTGGGTGTTCCGGACTTGAGGAACGCTCTGCGAAAGAAGCTTCCGCGGTACATGCTTCCAGAAACGTACGAACTCTTGCCGGCCTTGCCCCTGTTGCCTAGCGGAAAGATCGATCGCCGTGCGCTCCCTCTTTGTCGGCCTATGGTCTATCCCAGCGACAATCCAGATGCAGCAAAGCTGACTCTCCTTGAAACTCAACTGTGCGATGTGTGGAAGCGTGTCCTGGGTTTGCCCGGCGTTGGGATCCGGGATGATTTCTTTGATCTTGGGGGAGATTCGCTTCTTGCCCTCCAAATGGTTTCCGACGTGGAGGAACTTTGCGGGAAGAGGCTTGCCCTGTCCAATTTCCCCAACGGGATGACCATCGAACAGATTGCGCGGGCACTGTGGGAAGACTCTGAGCGCTCGACACCGCCGGTGGCGGCCATCCAGATTGGTGGTTCGAACCCGCCTCTCTTCTTCTTCCACGGAGACTTCGAGAGTGGCGGACTGTATTGCCGAAACCTTGCCCGCCAGTTGGGGGCAGATCAGCCCTTCTACGCAGTTGCCCCTCACGGCTTGGATGGCCGGGCGATTCCAGAGACCGTTGAAGCCATGGCTGCCGATCGTTTGGGTGCGCTGGTGAGCATTCATTCGCGCGGGCCGTTTCTCCTGGGTGGGTTCTGCAATGGAGGTGTTGTCGCCTTTGAAATAGCTCGTCAGCTGGAGAAGCGGGGCCGCAAGGTGATGGCAGTGTTAGTGATCGATTCCAGGAACAGGAATGCTTCGTTCCGGCTTGCTGGAAAACTAAAAGATTTTCTTGCAGCCGCATTCCGGCTGGACACCAAAGCGCGCCGCGAGTGCTTTGTGCGGCTGCGATGGTTCTCCGCTGCATTGGTTGAGGCTTCTCGACGAGGACCCATGGCTCTGGCGCTTTTGATGCTGACTAAATTCAAAAACCTTTTTGTTAAGTTTTGGGCCTTGACCGCTGACATCCTTAGACCCCGTCGTTCGAATGCCTCTCCCAAGCAGGAAGAATCCGCAGGTTCACGCGTAGACAGATTCGCAGCGGTGAGGCATCCATTGCACGAAGCACTCGAAGAGTATGTGCCGGGCCACTTTGCAGGTCGGGTGGCCGTCTTTCGGAGCACTAACAGTGTCTCAAGGTTTGTTGGCGATCCAACGTCAGGCTGGAGCGGCGTTGCGGACCGAGTAGATGCCCACGAGCTTTCTGGATGTCACAGAACTTGTATCACAACGGAGGTGGCGGATCTCGCCGAGAAAATGGCGCCCTATCTCTCTAGACATGACCCGCGAGCGACGGACGGCGATTCCCTAAACGGAAATGATCAACAGCCAAGGGTTTCGTGACCGTCTGTGACCTGATCTACCATTCGTCTTGAATGCAGTTGATGCCAATCCAACAAAATATCCAACCCACGCGAGCTCTTGTTTCAGATGACGCGCCGGGATCTTTTGATCCGTTACAAGCAAGCCATCATGGGCTTCGGTTGGGCAATATTCATGCCGGTCATGAATGCTGCCATTTTTACCGTCGTCTTCACGCGGGTGTCGCGGCTGGAACTGGACGTTCCCTATCCGATCTATGTGTACGCAGGCCCGCTCCCCTGGAATTTCTTTGCTTCCTCATTGAAGTTCTCCATGACCTCTTTGACCTCGAATTCAAGCCTGGTCACCAAGGTCTACTTTCCGCGAGAGGTTTTGCCATTCTCGGCGGTTTTGGTTGCGCTGGTTGACTTCCTTGTGGCCTCCTCCGTCCTGGCGGCCTTGATGATTTACTACCGTTTCGAGGTGACGGGGACGTTCCTTTTTCTCCCAGTGATTGTGGCTGTTCAACTGATGTTTACGGGCGGCATGGCTATGGCCCTGGCGATGGGTAACTTATTCCTGCGTGACGTGAAATATTTATCGGAAGTCATCCTCACCGTCTGGATGTTTGCCACCTCAGTCGTCTATCCCACCGACAGGATTGGTGGAACGCTTGGGCTGCTGCTGAAGATCAACCCCATGACTCCGATCATTGACGCTTACAGATCTGTGCTGCTTCGAAACGAACTGCCTGCGGTTGGGCCTTTCTTATTTGCCACGGCTGCGGCGTTGGTGGTCTTGCTCGTTAGTTGGATGGCCTTTCCTCGTGCCGAGTTTGAGTTTGCCGAGAACATCTAAACAATCTCAGCCGGAGGTCGTATTCAACTCCATTTGGAAGAAGTATCGCCGGGGCGAGCGCTTCGACAGTCTGCGCGATTGGGTGCCTTCGATAGCGAGACGCCTGACGCGGCGACGGCCCGAAAACTGCGGGTTGGACCGGCATGATTTTTGGGCGTTGCGGGATGTCTCATTCCACGTCAGGCCGGGACAAGCCTTGGGCATCATCGGCCCGAATGGGGCTGGCAAATCAATGATTCTCAAGCTTCTCACCAGAATACTCGAACCGACACAGGGTGCTTGCTCCGTTCGCGGCCGCGTTGGTGCGCTCATTGAGACTGCAGCAGG
>JGI10216J12902_100639804_pt1 | contig 11307 bp, 14 predicted proteins | sample KanNatreferecore_FD_12902 | JGI IMG/M metagenome (IMG submission 12902)
CCCAGCCCCGCTCAGCCTCGTCACCGCTTACGCCGACGCCACGGTCCGCCTCCGAGAGGCGCTCATCGCGGCGGTCGGCTCGATGTGGGACGAGCTGGGCAGTTGGCGAGAAGACGACGCGGTCGAGTTCCTGCGCCACGTCCTGCCGATGGTGCAGGGGGCGACGGCAGCGATGTCGTCGCTCACCGACGCCTACCTGACCCAGCTCATCGCTGAGATGACCGGCACCGTGGCGCACACCGGGACTGTCGAGCCGCCCTACGCCCGGGGCGTGTCGATGACCGAGGTCTACACGCGCCCGTTCCTCACCACCTGGACCGCACTCTCCCGAGGTGCCGACCTCGTGTCGGCGGTCCGAAGTGGACGCTCGCGCGCCGTGAGCCTTGCGGCGACTGACCTTCAGCTCGCGAAACGGGACACCAGCCAGATGCGGCTGGCGGGGGACACCCGGGTTGTGGGGTACCGCAGGGTGCTCACCGGCTCGAAGTCCTGCGCCATGTGCGCGCTGGCGGCAACGCAGCGCTACCACAAGCAGAAGCTCATGCCGATCCACCCCGGCTGCAACTGCGCGGTGGCACCGATTGTCGGCACCCAGGACCCGGGCCAGAAGATCAACGCCGCGATCACCGATGACGCCTCCTCGCTGGAGGCGGGAGACATCCGAGAGCTGGAAGGCACCGATGCCCTGCACCAGGCCATCGGGCAGCGCTTCGGCGCGGACGCGGTCGACGTGACCGGCCGCGGCAACGACTACCGGCAACTCGTCGTGGTCCACGAGCACGGCGAGCTTGGTCCGGTCCTCGCCCGTAGGGGCGACTCCTTCACCTCGGCTGCGGACCTTCCGTAGCCGCCCTCGCGCGCCGTCAGGCACGCAGCCGACCCGTCAGGGAGACCCGCATGGCACTTCGTTCACTGCCCCGCTACGCCCTCGACCTGCGCCACCTCGGCGTCAACGAGGCCCACCCGACCTGGCTCACCGGCGGTCTCCCGACCGCGCTCTTCCCGCACGACGCTGCGACAGGCGGCGACGGGGGCGAGGGTGGCGACGGCTCCGGTGGGGACGACGGAGACGGCGAGGACGATGGGCCGCCGGCCAAGCGCACCTCGGACATGACGCCCGAGGAGCAGGCCGAGTACTGGAAGAAGCAGTCCAGGAAGCACGAGCGCGCCGCGAAGTCGGCGCCTACGGCCGACGAACTGAAGGCCCTCCGTGAAGCGCACGCCGAGCTGGAGAAGATCCGCGACTCGCAGCGCACCGACACGGAGAAGGTCACCGCACGCGCCGAGAAGGCCGAGAAGGAGCTGGGCGAACTCAAGCCCCGCCTCCTCCGGATGGAGGTCGCGTACGAGACGGGCCTGCCGAAAGAGCTGGCTCACCGGCTGGTCGGCAACACCAAGGAAGAGCTGGAGGCCGACGCCAAGGAGCTGATGAAGCTCTCGGGCGCGGGCTCGAACGGCAGCGCTGGCAAGCGCACCGGCTCGCTCGACCAGGGCACGCGGAACACCCGCGAGGAGTCGAAGGCGTCCGTCGCCTCCGGCGCCGAGCTGTACGCCCAGCGCCACCGCAAGACCACTACAGCCTCCTGAAGGAGCAACCGATATGGATCTGAGCATCCGTACGGAGACCTTCGGCCAGAGCAACCAGACCTGGCTCGGCTCCGCGCACGGCACGAGCATGGCTCGTCCCTGCACCCTCGACACCAGCGCGTTCACCGCTGGCACCCACTACCCCAACGGCTACTTCCCGTCCGGCCTCGCCCTCGGGAAGATCACGGCCACCGGCCTCTACGCGCCGTACAACGACGCGGCCTCGGACGGGACCCAGACGCTCGTCGGCTTCCTGCTCGACGACGTGAAGGCGCCGGCCGCGAACACCACCGACGTGCAGGGCGCGCTCTACGAGCACGGCCGGGTCATCGTCGCCAACCTGCCCATCCCGAGTTCCGTCGACGCCGCAGGCAAGACGGACCTCAAGGGCCAGATCATCTTCGTCTGAGAGGGGGCGTAAACCATGCTGCTGACCAATGACTACGTGGAGCCGGCGACCCTGACGGGATACGCCCGCGCCGCCCTCCAGGACATCCCGGCGAACCAGCCGTCGCTCGCGCGGTGGCTGCCGTTCCGGGCCGTGGATGACCTGGTCTACCGCTTCACCAAGGGTGGCGACGGCCTGACCGAGGCCGCGACCTTCCGCTCGTGGGACACCGAGTCGCCGATCGGCGTGCGCCCCGGCGTCACGCGGGTCACCGGCGAGCTGGCCCCGATCTCGCGCAAGCTCCGGCAGAGCGAGTACGAGCGCCTGCGCAGCACCGTCAACGGCGGTGCGGCTCTGGCCAGCGCCATCGAGAACGACGCTGCCCGGCTGGCCCGCGCCATCAACATGCGGCTGGAGCTGGCCCGTGGCCAGGCCCTGGTCACCGGCGCGCTCAGCATCAACGAGAACGGCATCGTCGCGTCGGCCGACTTCGGCCGGGCCGGTGGCAACACCGTCGCCCCGGGCACGCTGTGGACCGACCTGGCGACCTCCACGCCGCTCCAGGACCTCTCGACCTGGTGCGACGCGTACGAGGACATCAACGGCGTCCGTCCGGGCGCCATCGTCACCTCCAACCGGGTCCGCGGCCTGGTCCTCGCCAACGCGGGCGTCCGCGCCCTGGCGGGCACCGTGCTCGGCACCCCGAACGACGTGACCGTCAACCAGCTCGCGGGCCAGCTCGAAGCCCGCGACCTGCCGCCGCTCTACACGTACAACGTGAAGTACAGCGTCGGCGGCACAGCGACCCGCGTTATCGCGGACGACAAGGTCCTGCTTCTCCCGGCCCCGGTCGACCCGAACGACGAGGGCGGCACCGAGCTGGGCGCGACGCTCTTCGGCACCACGCTGGAGGCGCGCGAGCCCGGCTACGGCATCGCCGAGGGCGACATGCCGGGCCTGGTGGCTGGCACCTACACCACGCAGGACCCGATCGCGCTCTGGACCAAGGTCGCGGGCATCGCCCTGCCGATCCTGGCCAACGCGAACCTCTCCTTCGTGGCGGACGTGGCGTGATGAGCGGCGGGCGCAAGCTCGCCCGCTCGGTCTTCGTCCGGGCGGAGGGCACTGAGGGTCGCTGGTACCACGCGGGCGAGACCGTACCGGCCAGCGAAGCGAAGAGCATCACCAACCCCAACGTGTGGGAGAAGGACTCGGACGGCGAGACCGAGGACAGGGAGGTCGCCAAGGCTCCGGCCAAGAAGGCGACCCGCTCCTCGGCCACGGGCGAGTAACTCCCGACGCAGTGCGCGAGCCCCGTCCTGAGCATCGACTCGGGCGGGGCTCGCGCCATCAGACCAGGAGGTCCGCCCCGTGGCGAGCGCGTGGTACCCGAAGTTCAAGGAAGCGCTCCTGACGGGCGCGTCCAACTCCAACCCGAGCACGGGCACCGTCAAGGTGGTCCTGCTCTCCTCGACCTACAGCTACTCGGCGTCGCACCAGTACTACAGCGACCTGACCGGTGTCGTGGCCAGCTCGACCGGCCTCACCACCAAGTCGTTCACCAGCGGTGTCTTCGACGCCGACGACATCACGCTGACCGCCGTCACCGGCTCGGCCGTGACGCAGCTCGCCGTCTACATCGACACCGGCACCACCACGACCTCGCGGCTGATGCTGTTTATCGACACGGCCTCCTCGGGCCTGCCGGTGACGCCCAACGGCGGGTCCATCCTGATCCAGTGGGACAACGGCAGCGCCAAGATTGCGGCCCTGTAAGCCCTGCTGCGCAACGGGTCTAGCGCTCGCGCTCCGTCCACATCGGACGCCCGCCAACTGACGCGGGGGTGAACCGTGGCGATCTCCTACCGCAATGGCACGTCGGGCACCGGCACCGCCGGGTCGGTGACCCTGACACTGCCCTCGGACATCAAGCACGGCGACTACATCTTCATCATGGCGGTCATCCGCCAGGCCAGCGGCACGGCAACGATCAGCACCCCGACCGGCTTCACCGTCATGCAGGCCACGCTCGACCTGCCGACTGGATCCACCGGAAACGTCCGGTCGTTCTTCAAGATCGCCACGGCTTCCGACGCTGGAGCCAGCGTCGCGGTCAGCGCCTCGAACTCGTCGAACCAGATCGCGGTCGCCTGCGGCGTCTACATCGGCTGCCAGGGCGACATCCAGGCCAGCGGCCAGGGCTTCCAGCAGAAGTCCACCACCGCCTCGACCGCCATCTCGGTGTCGGACCTGCCGGCCACGCCCGTGGCCAACGCCCTGACCCTTCAGGACGGCGGCTGCCAGGCCAGCAGCACGGGCGTCGGCATGACGTTCACCGCCACCCCGGACGCGGTCCTGCGCCAGCAGGCCACGCTCTCCGTGGCGGCCACCAACAACATCGCGGTCTTCCTGGGCGACTCGCCCACGGATGGCGCCAAGAGCTTCACTGCCAGCAACTCGTGCCGCGAGACGGTCGGCCAGGTCATCCTCCTGGCGGCACCGGTCATCGCGGCAACGGGTGTCTCGTCGACCTCCAGCGTCGGCGCGCCGACGATCACCGCGTCGGCCACGATCGCGCCCACGGGCGTGGCGTCGAGCAGTGCCGTGGGCTCGCCCACCATCACCACCTCGGCGACCGTCGTCCCGTCTGGCGTGGCCAGCTCGTCGAGCTACGGGTCCCCGACGATCACCGCCTCAGCCACGGTCGCTCCCGTTGGGGTCTCCAGCTCGTCGAGCTACGGCCAGCCCACGCTCACGACCTCGGCCACGATCGCCGCGGCGGGCGTGTCGAGCAGTTCATCGCTGGGCCAGCCCGCCCTGGCAGCCTCGAACACCATCGCCCCGGCGGGGACCAGCAGCACCTCGTCGGCTGGCGCACCAACGGTCTCGGCGTCTGCGACGGTGGCTGCGTCCAGCGTGCCCAGCTCGTCCTCGACGGGCCAGCCCGCTCTGACGACCTCGGCCACGATCACACCGACCGGGGTCTCCTCGACCTCGACGGTGGGCCAGCCGGCGGTTGCCCCGGGGACCACTCCGCTCCTCCCGGCTGGTGTCCAGTCCTCCAGCGCGGTCGGCCAGCCCACCGTCGAGCCAGGCACCGCAACGGTCACCACCACGTCGGTGCCGAGCAGCTCGTCCATGGGCCAGCCCACGGTCGTCGCCTCCGCGACGGTCCAGCCGGGCTCGGTGCCGAGCAGCAGCGCCCTCGGGTCCCCGAGTGTTACGGGCCAGAACACCGTTACACCCCAGGGTGTTACGGGCGGTTCGTCGGTCGGTGCACCGGGTGTTTCGGCGAGCGCCTCGGTTCAGCCTGCGTCGGCGCCAAGTGCGTCGGACGTTGGTCAGCCGTCGCTCACTCCGGGCTCCGTCACGGTCATCCCCGATGGTGTTCCGTCCAGCTCGGCGGTCGGTCAGCCGGACGTGTCGCTGACCGCTGGCGACCAGCAGGACATCGCGACGATCGAGGTTCCGTCCAGCTCGGCGGTCGGGTCCCCGGATCTGCTCGCCTGGGCGGACACCTCCGCGTCTTCGGTGCCCAGCTCGTCCAGCTACGGCCAGCCCACGGTCAGCTCCTCGGCTACTGTCCAGCTCTCCACTGTGGACTCCACCTCCTCGGTGGGCCAGCCCACGGTCTCGGCGGGCACAGCGACCATCGTGCCGATCGGGGTTCCGTCCGCATCGGATGTTGGTCGGCCGGCTGTTACGCCCGGAGCTGTCGCGGTGCAAACCGTGTCGGTCCCGAGCGCATCGGTGTCCGGCACACCGACTGTGTCGGCGACCTCGACCGTCGCCCCGCAGAGCGTTACGTCCACGTCGGACATCGGCCTGCCGGGTGTTACGCCCGGAACAGCGACCGTCACACCACAGGGCGTTCCGAGTGCGTCGGTGGTCGGCCAGCCTGCCGCTGCCCCTGGGCCGGTGGCGGTCACACCGACCAGCGTTCCGTCCACATCGGACTTCGGCCAGGTCGTCGTCGTCACGGTACTGGCGCCCACATCGGTCGACTCCGGCTCGTCCGTTGGCCAGCCCGCGGTGTCCCCCAGCGTCTACGTCATCACGCCCAACGGTGTGCTGTCGCTGTCCCGGGTCGGCCTGCCGCTGGTCGACGACTCGATCGTGCCGTACCTGCCGAACGGCGTCGTGCCGTACCCGGACGACGGAGACGTGATCTACGACGGTGGCGACCTGGTCTCGTGCACCAGCACCGAGATGGTCTCTCCGGACCTCACCGACCTCGTGCTCTACCAGTAAGGAGGGCGGACCGTGGCTCTGTTCACCGTCGAGGAGCTGGCCTGCTACGTCCAGCGAGACATCCGGCGGTCCACCGCCGAACTGGTTCTGTCGCTCGTCGAGGACGCCATCTACGGGGTCCTCGGCGCGCGGCTGACCGACCCGCCCCAGCGAGGCGTCAAGGGCATCGCCCTGGAGGTTGCGAAGCGGGCGCTCCTCAACCCCGCCAACGTCCAGAGCGAAGCGGCCGGCGGAACCTCCGTCACCTACAACACCGCTGGCACCTCGCGCGGCGTCGACCTGACGGATCGCGAGATCGCGAAGCTCAAGGAACTGGTCGGCGCGGCCTACACCTCGAACTACCAGATCGACCTCGACGACCCGGGCCTGGGTGTCCGGATCGACATGCCCGACAACGCCTTCACCCCGCCGTATCGGGTGGGCTGGCCATGACGGTCCCCACGCTGCCGATGTGGTTCCGGGACGAGATCACGGTGATCCGACCCGGGTCCACAGTGGACCGCTACAGCGACACGACCGAGGACTGGGTCGCGGCCACGGAGGTCACGTACAAGAACTGCCTCGTCGAGCCTGCCGCGAACCCTCCCGAGGACCGCGGCTCCGGCGACAACCGTGAGGCCGTGCGGAAGAACTACACGCTCGTCGCACCGCCCACTGTGGACCTCCGGGCCACGGATCGCGTGCGCTGGAACAACGTCGAGTACCTGGTGGACGGCGAGCCCATGCGCTGGCGGTCCCCCAACGGGCTCGTCGACAACGTCTACGCCCACCTGTTCCGAGTGGAGGGCTGATGGCACTCACCGGTCTCCGCATCAACCACCTCGGCCTCCGCGAGGTCGCCCGATCCCGCGAGGTCGCCCGGGAGCTTCTCCGGCGCGGCCACAAGGTCGCCGAGCGAGCTCGTTCGCAGGCCCCGGAGGGCCAGATCGTCGACCTCTCCCCGTACCTGGGCCGCAACCGTGCCCGCGTCTCGGTCTTCGCACCCTTCGGGCTGGCGACCGACCAGGCAACCCGCTGGCTCGGCAGCTCCATCGACGCAGCGAGGGGGTAAGCCCGTGCTCCAGCCGCTGGTCTACGCGGACGTGGAGCTGGTCGTCGTGGCGTTCCTGCGTTCCCGCCTCACCGGGCTGGCGCCGGTGCATGTCCGCACGCCCAGCCCACGCACTACCCCATTCGTCACGGTCCGCCGATCCGGCGGAACCGCGGACGGCCTCTTCGACCGCGCCCTGCTCGACATCTTCGTGTGGGGCTCGACGGACGAGGAGGCCAAAGACCTCGCGCAGCGCTGCCTCACAGAGTTCGGCTCGATGCGCGGGGTGCAGGGCGGGGCCCGCGTCATGTGGGTCTCCCAGTTCGCAGGGCTGGCCCCTGCACCAGATGCGTCAACCGATCACCGGTGGACGTTTTCCGTCGAGGTCGCCATCCGAGGAGTCCAACAGTGACCCAGTACGAAGACCTTCGCCAGGTCACCCTGGCCTACCCGATGGTGATCGGGGGCGCCGTGCACGCGCCGGACGACACCATCCAGCTCCCTGCCGAGGGCCTCACCGGCGCCAAGCAGCTCGTTCGCGATGGTGTCGCGCGCTGGGCCGAGGGCACCGACGAGGGCCGCACCGAGCAGGCCGCAGTCAAGTCCGCCCGCGCCGGTCGCCAGGTCGTCGCTGACGCCCCGAAGGAGGCGTGACCGTGACCAAGAACTACGACGCCGTCCGCGCATACGGAGACATCACCTCGGCCGTGTACGTCGGCCCCAAGGGCACGACCGCCCCGACGACTCCGACCGCCACCCCGGCCGTGGGCTTCGTCGAGGTCGGCTGGCTCAGCGACGACGGCATCACCGAGATGCACTCGGTGGACTCCTCCTCGAAGCGGGCCTGGCAGGGCGGCACCACCGTCCGGACCATCAAGTCCGGCGACAGCCGCAAGTTCAAGTTCGTTATGCTGGAGACCAACGCGACGACCCTGGGCCTCGTCCGGCCGGGCTCGACGCCGGTCACCGCGACCGGCGTCACCACGACCCCGGTCAAGGCGTACCTGGGCCAGGACATCCGTGCCTGGATCGTCGACACCATCGACGGCACGATCCACACCCGGAAGATCATCCCGGCTGGCGAGGTCGTGGACGTGGCCGACATCAAGTTCAACTCGCAGGACATCACGGCCTACGAGGTGACCGTCGAGTGCTACGCCACGAGCGCGGGCGTCTACTACACCGAGCTGACCGACGACGTGAACCAGGCCGTCACCTGATCGGCTCCTGAACCAGCGCGAGGGACTCCCGGCGGGTCGAGTCCCTCGCGCTGCCAGCTCCACAGTGGACCCGCCGCCGGAGGAACCGTGCAGACCCGCTGGACGGTCAACGCCGCGCGCCTCGTCGCGCTGGCCAGCCTCGCCATCACGTTCATCCACCTGCTCGGCGGCCGGAAGTGGCCGGCGCTGGTCGCCCTGGTGGGCTTCCTCGTCGCGTCCTACCTCGCCGGGCGAGACCCGCAGGAGACGACCCGCATGAGCAAGCCCAACAAGCGTCGCTACAAGCTCTCCCAGATCCGCGAGGCGACGACCGAGCGCGTCGGCGCCAGCAGCATCGAGCTGGAGACCGACGACGGTCAGGTCTTCGAGTTCCCCGCCCCGCACCTGTGGGCCGACGACACCGTGGAGCTGGCGCGGCAGGACAAGACGGTCCAGCTCGCCGCGACGCTGCTCGGCGACCGGCACCAGGAGTTCCTCGCGGCCGGCGGCCACTCCATCGACGTGATGATGGCGGTCGCCCAGTACGGCCTCGACCAGGGCGTGGCGAACGTGGGGGAATCCTCGGCCTCGTCCAGCTCCTGACCGAGCATGGCGAGGCAATCGAGGGTGACCTCCTTCGCTTCTACCACCTCGACCTCCCTCGGGACCTGGGCTCCGACCGGCTGACCTTCCGCCGCCTACGGTTCCTGGCCGAGCAGCTCGCGGTCACAGACGGCTCAGCGTTCCAGCGCGAGGTCAACCCTGACCAGGCGCAGTGGTCACTCCAGAACGAGCTGCTCGCTCTCATCGCGGATCAGGTCCGCGTCGGCAACTGGATGCAGACCGAGGACGCGACCAAGGGCAAGAACCGGCCTGAGCCCATCGAGCGGCCGAGCACCAAAGCGGCAACGGCCAGGGTCACCGCCGAAGAGACCAAGCGCATCTGGGCCGAGCGCAAGGAACGGCGCGCCAAGGCCCTACGCCAGCTTGAGTCCAACTGAACAGACGGGGGTGGCCCACGTGGCGATCGAAGTCGGCGCCGCCTACCTGTCGATCCTCCCGGATGTCTCGCGCCTCGGTGCGGGCATCCGGGCGGCGGTCGGCCCGGTCATCGACGACCTCTCGCAGCAGATGGAAGACCGCATCGGCGATGCGGGCCGGCGCGCCGGGGACAACCTCGGCGACGGCATGCGAAGCGGTGCCCAGTCGGCCAGCGGCTCCATCGCGAGCCTCGGCGTCTCCATCGCGGCCGTTGGTGTCATCGCGGCGGGCGTCGGCCAGGCCCTGAAGCAGGGCATGCAGGAGGCGAAGCTCTCCGCCTCGTTCGGGCTCACCCCCGAGGAGGCCCACAAGGCGGCCGTGACCTCCAGCAAGGTCTACGCCGACGCCTGGGGCGAGTCCATGTCCGACGTGGGCCAGGCCGTGGGCGTCATCCAGCAGCAGCTCGGCGGGCTCGGCACTATCGGCCAGGACCAGCTTCAGGGGCTCACCGAGAAGGCGCTGGCCTTCAAGGACGCCTTCGGTACCGAGGTCGGCGAGACGATCCGCGCCGTCTCCCAGATGCTGCGCACCGGCATGGCCACGAGCGCCGACCAGGCGTTCGACATCCTGACCGTGGGCATGCAGAACGGCTCCAACAAGGCCGAAGACCTGCTGGACACCTTCAACGAGTACGGCACCCAGTTCCGCAAGCTGGGCCTCTCCGGGCCCCAGGCCCTGGGCCTCATCTCCCAGGCCATCAAGGGTGGCGCTCGCGACGCCGACCTGGCAGCCGACGCGCTCAAGGAGTTCTCGATCCGCGCGATCGATGGCTCCAAGACGAGCGCCGACGCGTTCAAGGGCCTCGGCCTCAACGCCGAGAAGATGACCGCCCAGTTCGCCAAGGGCGGAGCCTCGGCGGAGGCCGGGCTGGAGCTGGTCCTGAAGAAGCTCAAGTCCGTCAAGGACCCGGCCAAGCAGGCGCAGATCGCGGTCGGTCTCTTCGGCACCCAGTCCGAAGACCTCGGCCAGGCCCTCTACAACCTCGACCCGGCAACGGCTTCGGCCATGAACGGGCTGGACCAGATCGCTGGCGCCAGCGACCGGATGACCGAGAACATCGGCAAGACCACGCCTCCCCTGGAGCAGTTCAAGCGTCAGGGCATCCAGGCGATCGGCGACGCCGCGGCCGTCATCGTCCCTCCGCTGAACAGCGTGCTCGGCGCGATCCGGCCCTTCGCCCCCGAGATCGGCGCCGCGATCCTTGCGATCGGCGGCTTCGTCCTGGCCATGAAGGGCATCGAGGCGGTCCAGGCGGCCATCGCGGTGCTGAAGGGTTTCGAGCTGGCGACCAAGGCCAGCGCGATCTGGACCGGTATCCAGGCCGGCGCAACGAGCGTGGCGACGGCGGCTCAGTGGGCCTTCAACGCCGCGTTCATCGCCTCGCCGATCGGCTGGGTCGTCCTCGGCATCGCTGCCCTCGTCGCGATCGTCGTCGTCTGCTGGATCAAGTTCGAGGGCTTCCGAAACGTGGTCATGGCGGCCTGGGACGGCATCCGCGCGGCGGCGAGCTGGACCTGGGAAAAGGTCCTCAAGCCTGCCTTCGACGGCATCGTCGTCGGGGCGAAGGCCGTGGGCGACGCGTCCGTCTGGCTCTGGCAGAACGCGCTCGTCCCCGCCTGGAATGGCATCTCGGCGGCGGCAGGGTGGGCCTATAACAACGTTATTAAGCCTGTCTTCTCCGGCATCCAGACCGCGGTCTCCGTGGCCGGCGCAATCTTCTCCTGGCTCTACACCAACGTGATCCAGCCGGTCTGGCAGGGGATCTCGCTCGCGATCTCCATTTCCTGGGCCATCATGTCGGTGATCTTCGG
>JGI10216J12902_100570369_pt1 | contig 11304 bp, 16 predicted proteins | sample KanNatreferecore_FD_12902 | JGI IMG/M metagenome (IMG submission 12902)
CGCACGATAAGCACGCCAGCCGCAGGGGGGACGTACACGGCCAACTATGCGCCAGTCGAAACGACCCTTCTGGTAGATACGCAGGACGAGGCAGGCGTCACCATAACCGGCCACTGGATGGTGCTGTACAATTCGGCTGGCACAGTCTCCGACGCGCGCTATTCGCCGGCCACGTTTTCCCTGGACGGCAGCGGCGGCACGTATTTCGTCCAGGCTGTAAGCTACGGCGGCTATGTCTTTGAGCGCTGGCTTGATGGGCCGACTGAAAACCCCCGGGCCATAACCGCTTCTGATTCCCGGCTGACTGCAGTCTACCGGTTTGCCCCAGTCGTGCACATGAGCGACACCTCAACATCCTGGGGCTCGCTCCTGCATCCCGGCAGGCAGGTCAACGCCGAGTACGTGACCGCGTCTTCGCAGCTGGTCGGCGACAGGATCGACAGCATAACCTTGCAGCTGGCCAAGATCGGCCTGCCTGAAGGGACTGGGCAGGTAGGCATAATCAACGAAGATCTTTCGGTCAAAAAGCTCTTTGGCACCGTGAATGCCGCGGACATTACCAGCGAGTATCTGGACTATGAGTTCAAGCTGGCTGACGGCGAGCTGTACACAGTTCAAGCTTGGGACAGGATCGGGATAAAATATTCCGGCGGCGATGAGGACAACGCGATTGCGGTGATGATAGACCGCGACCTTGACGCCGAGTTTGACGGCATTAATTCGCAGCGCGTCAGGTATGAGTCTGGCTGGCTGTACTACGACACCGGAGAGGACATACACATGGTGCTCAAGCAGACGCGCAGCTAACTGCTTGTGTTCACAAGGTACTTGAGCCTCGGGTCGCCGCATGAAGGCAGCTAGAGGATATCTTTAGAGCAGAGCTATTGCAGGAGTGTAAGGTCGCCGCAGGCGTCCAGATTGTCAAGGCAGTTCTGGACGAGCTCGTTGGCCTCGCTGTTACCTGCTGGCGTATATCCTCTGTCATCCCTTTGTTGCCGTTTGCTATTGCCGCAAGTCCCTTTCCCAACTCTGTAGCGTTCCCGGCTGTCCGCATGGTGATGAGCGGGAGCGCCGCGCCTGCCGCCGCCCCGGACAGCTTTGGGATCAGCGCGGCAGACACGACTCTAAATATGATTACCATAACCAATACTATCGCGATTCCCATGGCCTTTGCCGAGCCTGATATATTTGCTAAAATTGCTAATGGGTGGAGATATATCGTCAAGCACGGCCTATTTTACATGCGACGCCGGACATGTAGCAAAAAATACACGCATCTGTTTTTGGCTCCGGCCGCTCCCCACTTGGTGCACTGATGAGGCTAAGGCTGTTGCGCGAGCCGTGCAGAGTCTCTGACATCTGCAACCTGTACCTCAAGGAGCGCAGGACCTGCAACAGCGACAGCGAGGCGACAGGCTATTGCGGGGTCTTTCGGACCATGGCCGTGAGCTGGCTGTCTGAAAAGCTGCCGCACACGACACGCTTTGCGGGGATGTACTTTGCAGACTGCATAGAGCTGCCAAATGCCTTGAACATATGTTGTCATTCATCCTCTGTATCTTGTGTCAAAAAAAGTTACAGGCAAACATCTGGTGAGCCCTTAATCGTTTAATAACGTGGCACCGGGAACAATCGTGCGTACATGTTGCGGCTTGCAATCGCCTTTCTTGCAATCGCTTTTCTGCCTGCGTTTGGCCAGGCTACCGGCGATTTACCAGAGGTACGCGACGACGGCTTTGTAGTCGAAAAGTTTGCAGAGGGCATCCCAAACAGCCCTACCACCATGGCCTTTGTCGGTGACGACATTCTTGTGCTGCAAAAAACCGACGGGCAGGTCCGGCTCGTCCGCGATGGCGTGGTGCAGCCTATACCTGTGCTTGATGCAAATGTCGCAAACGCAGGCGAGCAGGGGATGCTCGGGATAGAGGCGGTCGGGACGACTGTCTACCTGTACTACTCTGAATCCGACCGGGACGGCGGAGAGGCGATAGCCAAGCGCGTCTACCGGTACGAGTGGAATGGGCTGGGCCTTGTGAACCCCGTGCTCGTGCGCGACCTTGACGAGACGCAGTTTTACCACAACGGCGGCGGGATGGTTGCGGCGCCGGACGGCGCCGTATACCTCGCGCTCGGGGACGCCGGCAGGTACGGGGCGCTGCAGAACCACTCTGACGAGCTTCTCGAAGACACAAGCGTGATAATGCGCGTTGACAAAGACGAGCCGTATTACTCGATCGGCATCCGCAACAGTTTTGGCCTCGCCATCGACCCTGCGACCGGCCGGCTGTGGGACACTGAAAACGGCGACGACGACTTTGACGAGATAAACCTCGTCGAGCGCGGCTCTAACAGCGGCTGGTATCCGATAATGGGTCCCGCATCCGAGGAGGAAATCGTGGGCCTGCGCGGCTACAAGGACTACCAGTACAGCGACCCCGAGTTCAGCTGGGAGCAGGTGGTCGCGCCGACCGGGCTTGCGTTTGTCCAGTCGGAGCCACTGGAAAAATTCAGCGACAGCCTGTTCGTGGGCGACTGCAACCATGGCAACCTATACAGATTTACGCTCAACGAGGACCGCGACGGCCTTGCGTTTGCCGGCGCGCAGCTTTCAGACAACGTCGCAAACAGGGAAGACTCGCAGGAAGAGATAATCTTTGGCACAGGCTTTGGCTGCTTGACTGACATAGAGGTGGGCCCCGACGGTCTGCTCTACCTAGTCTCGCTGTCAGAGGGCGCGATTTTTCGCATCCTGCCGGAGGGGATGGTGCAACAACAAACAACCGACTCTACCGGGTCGGCATACTCCTACTATGGGCTCGGGGCAATAACCGCGGCCGGCATCGCCGTCGCGGCCTATGCCCTGAGGAAGAGAAGGCGCATGTAGCAATCATCCATAAAGGTTTTACATGCGCGCCGCCAGCTGCCGGTTACTGCAAATGCTCTCATGGCGAGGACAAGCTTGTACACTGGCCTTTTTCGTGCTGGTCCTTGCCTTGTTTGCCGGCAGCCAGCAGCGGGCATATGCCTACAATCCTGCGGTCAACTTTCTCGACGCGCTTGATTACAAAGTCGAGCTTGACGCCAACCAACTCTTGACCGGGCAGGCCAGGGCCAAACTTGCCAAGAACCGGCCTGTAGACTTCTCCATCGACAGGATAGAGCGCGACGTGTCGGGCTTTCAGGTAAGCGCGGCCGACGTCAAGATACACGTGGCGCCGTTGCGCATTGACGCCGACAGGACCCGGCTTGACGTCGATGTCAAAGGCAGGGATGTGAAGGTCGACTCTGCATATTTCCACAAAAAATTCACTTCACTTCAAGTCGACACGATATACGGATTCTATGACTCGCGGACTGACCGGATAACGGTCCACATCCCGTTTGCGACGGCCTTTGCCTTGATGAACTTTTCAGATATCTCTGCACAGGACAAGTCGGCTTGTATGACAGACCAGCAATTCGACTCGTCCAAGAGATTTGAAGTTGAAAAACCTTCTTGGATGCCAGAAGGGTATTCGCTTGACTGCCAGTCATCTGGCCCTATGCAGGGACGGTTAATTTACTCTTCGACAAGTCTGACTACTGTTGATCATGAGAAAGCGATGAGAGATGATAATGCCATTGTGATTCTGGTCAATGACGAAACCATGGATGGCTGGAATACCGATGTACGGCCGCCCAAAGAGAGAGTCGCGACAATCACGGATGCCATATCATCCGATCTAAAGGAGAAGATGCAATTTAGATCCATCACCGTCAATGGTTACCCCGGATTTGCAAGAGAGGCCGGCAATTATGGTACACTGACTACCCAATATTTCAATGGAATAGTGGTCTCGAATGAAGAAACTATGGAACCTGCAAGGGTAGAAGTGCACATGAAAACGACCTATTATGTGATAATGGCGTTCCGGCCGGCAGATGAACTCATCAAGGTAGCGGAATCAATCCCTGTACAGACCACAATTGATCGCACGACAATGGGATGACAGAGTAGAACCCATGCTGATGGCCCGCAAGAGCGGACTATGTTGCTAGTTTGGTGCCGCAAAGGGCCTCGGACATTCCGTCAACCACAACGTAAAATCACAAATCTTGAGTGCCCCATCTATACTCAATTGCTTTTATCAAGAAACTGCATTCATTCTTTCCACCGCACTCACCGTGCGGCAAGCTGGACGTACTATAAAAGAACAATTATTTTTGGCAGTTTCCACTGGAAACGCGCGCACACACTAGCTCGTCTTGCCCTCGTTGCGCAGCTCGTCCAGTATGCGCATTAGCGTGTCATAGTCGACATCGATGCTGTTCAGAATGACTGCATGATCAATCTTACCCTCCTTTTTGATAAATTTCTCCACCAGCGCCTTCTTTTTCTGATAATTTCTATCCTGCAACATATGGGACGGATATGCCTGTAACCATCGTTTAAGCTAGATCCCGCAACAGTTTTTTGTCGTTGCACCCAAGAAATAGTATATATGCGCCTAGCAGCTTTTGACATGGACGGCACGCTCCTTTCCGGCCGGCTCGTATTTGCGCTTGCAAAAGGCCTTGGCGCGGATGACCTGATAAAGTCGATACAGGACGGCCCGCTTTCGGGCCACGAAAAGACGAAACAGATAGCCGCGCTCTTTGCTGGCGTCAGCAAAAAAGACGTCGAGTCTACAATCGAGTCGATACCGCTTGCAAAAAACTGCGAGCAGGCGATAGCCGCGCTGCAGGCGCAGGGCTTTAAAACCGGGATAATAAGCGACAGCTATACCGCGGCCGCCGGCGTCGTCGCCCGCCGGCTCGACATGGACTTTGTCGCCGCAAACGACCTTGAATTTGAAGGTGGAATCGCCACCGGCAGGGTAAAGATGCCGATGGGCTGGGAAAAGATCGGCTGCAACTGCCACCTGTCCGTCTGCAAGCGGTTCCACCTTGAAAAATACGCGGCCGAGTTTGGCGTCGACATCAAAGACACGGTCGCAATAGGCGACACCCGGTCAGACGTCTGCATGGTAAGGCGCGCCGGCACTGGAATAGCGTTCATGCCAAAGGACGGAGACATTGCCCGCGCGACACCAAACGTCGTGCGCACGCCGGACATGATGCAGGTCGTCACTTGCACATTGAGACGGACCTGATGCTCTTTGCAAGCAGGAAAGGCGCAATGGCAAGCGCCGGTATGCTGGCCGCAATGAAAGCCGTCTGGAAGGGCGCAAGCGCGCTCGCGCCGGCCCCTGCGCCGACGACGCCGAGGCCCAGAATGGCAGAGACCATGCTGCCGGCGCACGTGGGGCACCCGACAAAAAGGCCGGTGGCCGCGCCGATGCCGCCTACGAGCGATGTCTTTGCCTGCACCGCCTTTCTGAGCCTGTAGGCGTGGATGCTGAGGGCGACGTTAAAGCCGACCATTATCGACACGACGGCGGCCAGGATTAAGTTGACCGGTATCACGAGGACCAAAAAGTGGTCGGTGAAATACACGGTGAGCATGGGCATGTAGCCAGGGGCGCCGCAGCACTGTATCAGCTCGGCAGACGGCACCGGTATGCCCTTTTCTGTGAACGACACGTCCGGCCTGAACACGAGTATCTGCGAAAGAAACGAGAAAAAGACGCCATAGCCTATCGTCGCTGCCACCATTATCTTCCACGACGACCGGCCGCCAAAGGCGCCGGTGATAAACGACATCAGCCCTGCGCCTCCCGCCATGCGCTCCTGCTCTGACCTGAAGATGAGGTAGGCGCCGTAAAGCGCGGCCGCCATCGACGCGGCAGTGATTGCGAGCATGGCAGACGCAAGGCCGGACAGCTGGGCCGCCGGGACGGGGTTGGCTCCTGACAGCCTCGAGTATATTATAAACGCGATGACAAGCGATAAAGATCCCACTAGGAGTATCCGAAAGCCGCTCTCCCTCGTGGCCTGCCCGCCCATTCTGTGCCGCAGATGGCCGCTCTTTCAATTAAATCCTACCGTCCACAAACCCTTAATTTCTGGTTCCGCGAATTAGAGCTGTATGCACGACTCGCCTGTGCCGGACGAGTATATATCCGCCAAGATAAGCTACGTAGGCTTTGTGGACCAGATGGGACTGGAAGGCGTCGTCATACTAAAGTCAGACGACGGCAAAGAGTTCCCGATGCGCGCCTTTTCCGGCGAGGTCGCAAGGCACATCTCGCGCTTTCAGGAAGGCGACAAGGGCGGGATACCGACCATCTACAACCTCGTAGAAGAGATTGCGGTGATGGAGGACCTATTGCTGACAGAAGTGCGCGTCTACCAGAGCGGCACCGTGCTGCGCGCCAATCTGTATTTCCGGGGCCGCAAGGGCGAGATAACGCTGCGCAACTACCGCGCCTCTGACTCTATAGCGCTTGCAGCCTACTATGACATACCGATAAAAGTGAGAAAAAGCCTCTTTGAGGAAGCGATCGAGCGCTAGTCAGGTGACGATCTCGCGCAACTTGCGCTGTGCGAGCGCGTTCTTTACCTCCATCGCTATCCTGCGGCCGACGCCCATAGTCTGGCCGTAATAGTATTTCGTGTAAGGGCTCGTCGTCGCCATGATGGGGTTCCCCGGCACCCTCAGCGAGACATCGTAAACTATAAAGTCCAGGTCGGTGGTGACTATGCTCTGCAGCGATATGGGGCCGATGATGCCCGGCGGGTATTCCTTTCTCGCCGCCACTGCAAACTTGTCGCCCATCTCAAACACCTTTTCCAGAAGCGACTCGCGGATGCTCGCCGGCGTGTGACCGACTTCGATGTTCTGGGGCTCTATGTCCATCTCTAGCTGCTGCCTTGCCGGCATGGAGACAAAGTCGTGCAGGTTCGTCTGCAGCCTCCTCTCGATGCCGAGGAACTCAGTCTCGCCGGTCAGGGGCGAGTGGAAAAAGTTGAGGTTGAAATAGGTGCCAAGCGCATACTCCTCAATGACCGCAGATTCAAGGTCCTGCTTTGTCACGACGCCCTGCTCTATCTTTTGCTTTGCCTTTTTCCTGTAATCTTCGTACGACGTGACTATGAAAAACGCCCTCTCGAGCTTGCGCTTTGCCTCCTGCACCTTGACCATCGCCGGGCCGGCGATGTCTGACGGCTTGCGGTAAATCCTTGGGTGCCTCAGGCCTGCCTTTTCGATGAGGTAGTACTGGTTTCGGGGCGCGGACCTCTCCTCTGCGCGCAAAAGCGACCTGTTGCCAAACACCGGCACCTTGAAGTTGTTCTCGATGTTGTCATAGCCGAGATACGCGGTAAAGGCGCGGTGGGCCACCATCACCGCGTTGAGGCCGCGGAGCTTTTCTTGGTTCTCGCGGTTTAAAATGTCTGAAAACTTTTCTACCATGATTATCTCGTCGGCGAGGCGCTTGAAACGCCTGTAAGGCAGGTCCCTGCCCTTCTGGCAGATGCAGACCGTCTTCATGCCCTCGTCCTTGGCCCCGTCCATCACCTCAAGCGCAGAGTGGCTGCCGATGGTGACTATGGTCACTTTTTTGAGGTCATAGCGGTCGACGATGCTGGCGATCTGCTGCTGGCCGATCAACGGCTATTGAGAAAAGAGGTTGTAATAAAAAGCCTACTTTTTGGTCTTGTTCAGCTCGACGTCGATCGCGGCCCTCAGCTCTTCGTCGTTTTTGTTGGTGTAGTTGATGCCAAGCGACTCGGCGATCTCTTCGAGCTTTTCGCGCCCGACCTTGTCGTTCTGCTCCATCTTCATTTGTTGCAGCTCGCGCTTGGCCTCTATCTTGGCCTTCTCAAACTCGGCGCCTGCCTTGCCAAAAGTCCTTGCCAGCTCGGGGATTTTCTTGACGCCAAAAAATATCACCACTATGATAATGATGATGAATATCCATTCCATGCCTCCCAACCCTGGTATCTGCATCAGCATGTTGAGCAGTCCTGCGGACATTTGGGACAGATACCCGCCATTAGGATTTAAGTGTTAGGTATCCGTCTTCGCCTTTTTCCGGGCCCTGCTTTCCACTGCAACCATTCCCATGACGTAAAGTGCGAACATGGGCAGTGTGATGAACCACATCGTAATCCCGCTGCCGTCAGGCGTGATTATCGCGCCGAACACCACCAGTATGATTATTGCATAGCGGATGTTGTTGCGCCAGAAATACGGCGACATTGCGCCGGTGAGGGAGATGCCGTACATCAGTATCGGCAGCTCAAACGATATGCCAAAGCCCAGCAGGAACTGGAGTACGAACGAGACGAAATCGTTGATGTTGAACAGGGGCACGGCGCCCAGCGCCTCGCCGTACTGGTAGAGGAAATCCAGGACAAACGGGACGACTATGTAATACGAGAAAATGACGCCGACCACAAACAGCACTACCGCCGGGGCAAAAATGTACGATATGCTCTTTCTCATGGAAGGGCTGATTGCAGGCGAGATAAAGCCGGCTATCTCTTTTACAAGGACGGGCATGGAGCCGATGATGCCGGCAAGTATCGAGACGTACACCTGCGCAAAGAACGCCTGCCCCGGCGCCGTCTGGACCAGCGTGACGTTGTCAGGCAAGAGCGTGTCTTGCATGTAGAACATGATGCGCGCAGAGATGTTGTGGATGGGGTCCGGATACGGGTATGCGAGCGTGACGCCTCCATAGTCTATAGGCCGCAAGTCAAACGACATGCAAAATACCATTATCACTATTACCGTGATGGCCATGCGGACGACGCGCACGCGCACCTCGTTCAGATGCTCCCGCAAGGTCATCTCTGTGACCATTGTGCTAGTAAGGCGGACGTAAAATATAATCTAGTCGGGACCGGGGATGGGGAGAGCCTTTTCTGCAGGCAGCTTCCACGCTTCCTGATCGACCTCTTCCTTTGTCATCTTTTCAAACTCTATGGTCAGCTCGACCGGCGCGTTGAATTTCAAGCTGATCTCGTTGGCAAGCACCCCGACTGCCTTGCCGTCAGCAAACTCTTTGGAGCCCTGCAGGAACCCCCTGCTCTGGCGGTAAAGAAGCTGGCCTCCGAACTTGCCCTGCAGGAAATTCGCAAGGTCGTCCACCGTCTTTTTGGGAATGTCGTTATAGTAAAAGCATATGCCGTGCACCGGCTCCTTGTCAAATGGGGTACCAAAGCGGTACCAGAATACACCAAAGTGCTCGTACTCGCCCTGCATGCACTTGATGTCCCAGTGGTTTGCCTTCTCCTGGGGATATTTGGAATCAAGCAGGTCGGTGATGCCAAGACGCCAGTACCTAACGCGCATATACGGTCTGCCTGTATGGCTGGGCATTATAATAAGGTATAAAATTGAGCACATCCACTAAAACGGCCATGGCAATTACAAAATATTCCACATCTCCCGAGCGCAACAAGATCTTTGAAGAGATGGAGGGCAGGTTTGACGGCAAGGACGTCGACTACTTCAAAAAGTTGCTCACCCACGGCGACAGCATCGTCCGCACCCGCGCGGTCTGCATCCTAGCCGAGATAGCCGGCGAGGCCGCGGTGGCGCCGATAGGCAGGGTGCTGAAAGACGACGACAACGATCTGGTCCGGCACGAGGCCGCGTTCTCGCTTGGCCAGCTGGGCTTTACGTCTGGGATAGGGCTGCTGGCAGACGCAGTCAAGAACGACTCGAGCCTTTTCGTGCGCCACGAGGCGGCAGTCGCCCTTGGAGTCATCGGCTCCGAGGACGCAAGGCAGACGCTGGATGCCGCGCTGGCAGACGAGAGCGAGGAGGTGAGGGACTCGGCAGTCGTGGCGCTTTCGAACCTCGACTATATCAGGGCGGTCAACAGGCGCAATGACTTTACGAGGCTGACGGGCGGCTAGATTATAAGCTGCCTGCGCGCTAGATACTGGATTGTCAGAGTGGCTGCAGAACGTCAGGGGAAACTGGCGGGACGTAAAGTGCCCCTGCGGCAGCGCGTTCCATTTCAAGGGCAAGGTGAACGAGCTGTTTGCCTGGGAGCGGATACACCTGCGCCACATGGCGTCTGACTATGATAACCACGAGATGCTCTCTTTTTACCCTAAAGACATGGTAATAATCTACCATTCGTGGTCAGGATACGTCATCGAGCGGCGCAAGCACCGGAGCGAAGAGATAAGCGAGGTGCACCAGGCCCGCCTCTACGGCAAGGCCAAGCTCGCCGGCGTCTAGCCTTGTTGTTGAGGGTTATTCTCCCACAGCGCGAACGCGTTGTTTTCCGTGTCTGTGCATACCGCGAACCAGCCGTGGCCTGGAACCTCTGTCTTTGGCCTTGTCACCTTGCCTCCAAGATCGACTTTTTTGGAATATTCCGCCACCGAGTCGACGCCGATATAGATTGTAATGGGTTCTTGCGGGTAATGCCTAGGCATAATCCCTCCGCCCATGACCTGCTCTCCGTTTCCGGCGCCGGTCCTGAACATCCAGTAATCCATCTCTGGCACCTTCTCTATCTTCCACCCGAACAGGCTGCCGTAAAACTTGTTGGCGCGCTCTATATTGTCGGCCGGTATCTCAAAGTGAACTATTGTTGCTGCCATGTTACTTCTGGATAGCTACTATAGAAAAGTAATATTTTAATTAGAAGGTGAAGTTGAGGTAACTAGGTAGAGGCGCGGTAAGTTGGAGATCAACATGGCGGCAATCATGGGCCAGCTAAAGCAGTGCCCGATCCATTTCACGTTCCAGGTGATAGGCAAAAAGTTCACGCTGCTGATAATGCGCAACATGATATTCTTTGGCCAGAGGCGCTTTAACGAATTTTTGACGATCGAGGGCATCAACCCAAAGACCTTGTCGCAGCGCCTCAAAGAGATGCAGAAAAACGGACTGATAGACCGCAAGGTCTATCCCGGGACGCCAGTCAGGATAGAGTACTTCCTGACTGAAAAGGGGATGGCTCTGAGGCCGCTTTTGGACCAGATGATGTTGTTCTCTGTCCAGAACTATCCGGAGCAGGTGTGCAAGGACGGCGCGCCCAAGACGCTTGACGACCTGTATAGGCTCGGCTAGCATCTGATACCTGAATTTCCCTGGGTTATCTTTATGTACGATAATCCCCGACTCTGATGCATGGCAGATTCGTTTTCCGTGCGGATAAACGGCGTGCTTGGAGACGTCGAGGGCGCCGGCGCAAATACCTCAATCTCTGTTTTTCACGGCAGCACTCACCTGCTTGTCGACGCCGGCCACCGCGTGGCGGCCAGCGTAAAAAAAGGCGCGGCGGACCTTGGCTACAATGAAAGGCCGGACGCCATCCTGGTGACGCATGCCAAGCAGGAGCATGTTGCTGACCTGCCTGCCTTTTCAGGCATCCCGGTTTATTGCACTGCCGAGTGCGCCGGCCAGCTCAAGGA
>JGI10216J12902_102150250_pt1 | contig 11303 bp, 10 predicted proteins | sample KanNatreferecore_FD_12902 | JGI IMG/M metagenome (IMG submission 12902)
AACGGCGACGAGGCGTGCGCGCGTACTCATAGCCAGGCGTCACCGAAGATATTGGACGGCAGGCCAATGCCCTGGTCGTTCAGCCGCTGGACGAATTGCGGACGGATTCCTGTTCCCTTGAGGGTGCCGCGGAACCGCCCATGCTCATCGACACCGGCATGGAAGTCGAAGGTGAACAGGTCCTGAAGCGTGATGACATCGCCTTCCATTCCGGCGACCTCGGTGATGTGCGTTATCCGCCGGGTGCCGTCTTTGAGGCGCGATTGGTGGACGATCAAATCGATCGCAGAAGCCGTTTGTTCCCGGATGGCACGGGTTGGTAGCTCCATGCCGGCCATCAGCACCATGGTCTCGAGACGAGAGAGCGAGTCCCGTGGTGAGTTGGAGTGCAGCGTGGTGATCGAGCCGTCATGGCCGGTGTTCATCGCCTGCAACATGTCCAACGCGGCGCCGTCACGCACCTCGCCGATGATGATCCGATCAGGCCGCATTCGAAGGGCATTGCGTACGAGGTCGCGGACGGTGATCTCGCCGCGACCCTCAATGTTTGCCGGACGAGCTTCCATACGCAGGACATGGCTCTGGTGAAGCTGCAACTCTGCGGCATCCTCGATTGTGACGATCCGTTCGTTCTCAGGAAGGAAGGACGACAGCACGTTGAGCGTTGTGGTCTTGCCCGAGCCGGTGCCACCACCGATGAGAATGTTCAGCCGGCCGCGTACACAAGCGGCGAGCATCTCCGCAACGGGCTGTGTCATCGTGCCGAACCCGACGAGGTCGTCTGCCTTGTATGGGTCCGCAGCGAACTTGCGGATGGTGAGCGTCGAGCCGTCCAGTGCGATCGGCGGCACGACGGCATTGACTCGACTGCCGTCTGGGAGGCGAGCGTCCACCATGGGGCTGGACTCGTCCACCCGCCGACCTACCCGTGCGACGATCTTGTCTATCGTTCGGCGAAGATGTGCCTCGTCGGCGAAAGACGCCTCAACTGGGTAAATGCGGCCGCCGTGTTCGATATAGATGTCGTCCGGGCCGTTGACCATGATCTCCGTGATGTCCGGGTCACGCAGCAAGGCCTCCAGGGGACCATGCCCGAGGATCTCGTCGGCCACCTCCTGCGCAACCCGGATGCGGTCTGCTGAGGACAAGGGTGCGTCATCGGTCTCGATGACCGTGTGCAGAGTCTGCCGCACACGATTCTCGAGTTCGCTCTCATCGATCTTTGTTTCGTAAAGCGTCGGGCCGAGCGCTTCGAGCATGGCGTCGTGTACCCGTCGCTTGACTGCGACCAGCGGATCGACGCGACGGTGCTGGGGGGTCGACCGAGGGGAAGGGCCGCCCGATGCGGTCGCGCCGGGAGACTGGCGGACAGCCAGCCGTTGGGACAAGTTCATGCCGACCGCCTCCACAGCTTCATCGGGGTGCGCCGACGCATGCTCCCTGACACCTCGCTGCCGGTCAGGTGCTGTTCGGCAAATCGCTGAATCGCAACGCTCACCCGGTGGGCCGGCTGATCTACGGTCAGCGGTACCCCACGATTGATCGAAGCTGGCACGTCCCTACTCGATGGGATGTATCCAGCGATCGGGCTGCGAACAGCACGCTCCACGTCCGCCTCGGTGAGGCCGACCCTGGAATCCGACCGATTGAGCACGACCGTGCGGCTGTCACGGTTATAAGAGAGCAGGTCGAGCATGTCGAGGGTCAGTCGCAGGTTCTTGAGCGCAGGTACTTCCGGTGCGGCGATGAGAACGTGGTGGTGCGACCCGTCGAAAGCCGCCAGGACGTGCTCGGACAACTGCGACGGCGTATCGATGACGACACATTCGTACTGCTCAGCGAGCAGGTGGAGGAGCTGACCGACCAGCGGCGCAGGAATCTTCTCGGCGTCGCCAGGTTGGACCGGTGCGAGGACGCAGTCCAGGCTCGGACGGTATGGGGTTACTACTGATGTCACTGCGGCTTCGTCGACCTGGCGACCGCCGTTCATCACATCGACCACGGTGCGCCGAGGCTCGAGGTGCAGCGAGATCGCCACGTCGCCGAAAGCGAGGTCGAGGTCGACGAGACACACGCGCCGAGCGCCACCGCCATTGAGGACGACGGCGAGGTTCGTGGCAAGCGTCGTCTTGCCGCTACCGCCTTTTGCGGAAAAGACAGTGACGACCTGACCCGCCGCCCTCGACCCGATCGGTTCGCCCGCGATCGGGTAGGACGTTTGGGCACTGAGTTCACGGGATCGCCGGCAGGCGTCGACCAGTTCCTCGCGCGCATTACTCGGCAGCACTTCGCGCACGCCGGCCCGCATGGCGTGGGTCAACGTAGTGATGTCGACGTCGTCGCGTAGCAGGATCACCCCTGCTGCGGGACGTTCGGAGCGCAGCTGTGCCGTCAGCGACAGCACGCTGTTCAGCTCGGCTCCTGCTCCCACGACGAGCAGCGTTTCGCTTGGGTCTGCCGCGAGACTCTGCGCCGCCGCGGCCAGAGTCGGCACGGCGTGCAGTGGTGCCGGAACGTACGGCGCCAGCGCGGCGGTCCGTCGCTGGTCCGGTTCACAAATAAGCGTCATCAGCGTGCCTCACTTCGCGAAGACGGGGCCGAGCTTGCCGTGGTTGTCGACTCCAGCGGAAGGTGCGGAGTGCGAGTTGCTCGTGAGCAGCGTGAGATACGGATTGCCGGTCTGCGCAACATGGATAACCCGCTCTGCGTCGCTCTGAGGTACCGCGAGCGTGACCAGCAGGGTGGCCGTCTGCGAGCCCGAGTTGCTGTCCGATAGCCCGTTCTTGGTGCCACTCGGAGCGGCCTGCGAGACCGCAAGCACATCGACTCGTGGTAGTAGCAACTTCGTCGCCCAGTTGTCGGTCTTGTCGCCTCCCGTCTTGCTCCCGGCCGGAACGTTGTTGTCCAGCAAAATGAAGGTGTCGAAGATGGCCACCTGGGAACCTGGTTGTACATAGCCGGCCACGTCAGCGTCGGCCGTCACCTTCAGCGAAACCGCCATCTCGTCAGCGGGGATGTGCAGGCCGCTGGTGGTGGGCGTCTTGGGGCCGAACATCTGCTGCAACACGATCTGTCCCGCCGAGATATCTGCGGCCACTACGTCCTGCGGTGCGATGTCGGCAGTGGTGCTTTGGAGCGCGTCTGAGGGGGCGACGTCCGAGGGCATGTTTTCGGTGTGCAGGTACCCCCCGTTGGTAGCGTCGGCCCAGGTCGTTCCGGCTGGGATGCGCTTGGCCGCGACGACGACCTGCGTCGCGTGCTGCCCGGCGACCGCGCGCTTGTCGGCATTCTTGACATAGGCGAAGACCGCAAACGTGCCGGCGAGGGCCAGCACTACGGCCAGGCCGATCAGGAATATGCGTCGCTTCATGTATTTCTCCAAACGTGATTCATCCGATGAGGCTGACGACTGAAGCCCCGAAGTTTGTTCCGCCCAGAGTTCCGCCGGGCACTAGTCCTTGCGTGAAAAACCCATAGATGCACCGGTTGTTGCCGCTGCAGTAGTTCTTGCCGGAGATATCCGAGGGGACCTTGAGGCCGCCCGAACCATTGACATACGCACCCGTCACCACGAAGGCAGCGAACCCGGCAAGGTGATACATGCCGTTGCCGCCGGAGTTTTGGACACCGTCATAGATCGGCAAGTAGATGACCGACGGAGGAGTCGTAGGCGGCGAAGCGATGGCGTTCTGCAACGCCGTCTTGCAGGCGGCGCTGATCGATACACCGGTGTTGTCTTGGTACGTGGTGTTGACATCGACCGGTGCGGTGCAATTGCCATTGGGATCGTTGAGCCACCCGAAACCACCTGGAAGTTGCCAACCCGAACCGGGACTGCCGGCGCAATCGTTGCCTGATCCATGAATCTGGAGAACTTGCTCACCGCCTGGCAGGCCGGGCACCGTTGGGTCGAAATTGTTCTTCGGATAGGGCTGCACGCCGGACGGCGGCCAGCTGGTGTACGGGGGTGCAGGCGCGAAGATCGTGCCGTTGGAGGTCGCGGCCTTCCAGGTGCAGAGCGAGAATGTGGCGGCGAATCCGGTCGCCGAGCCGACCGGCCCCCAGCCGGCTTGGGCGCAGGCATGAACTGTTTTTCCGTTGTACGAGCCGCCCAATACAGCACGCCCCAGAGCCGGTGGCAACAGCGTCGTGCCGTTTCTGTTGCGGGTGCTGGTCGTGACCTGCGCATAGTTGCCGGAGGGCGTCGTTACGCAGTCTCGTGCTGCCGGAGCTGGTGGGGCACAGGCGACAAGGCCTGGGCCGATACCGCAGACAGCATCGTTGGACGTGCCGTCGTTCGAATTGCCGTTCGCCTCGCTCTGTGCGGTCGAGGAGTTGCAGCTGCCCTTCGCGCAACTGAGGGCTACGGCAAGCGCCCCGCTGTCAGCGCCGTTCTGCAACTGCGCGCGCTCCGCGTACATCTGCCCCGCATCGATCGTCATGGCGCCCATGCCGAGCAACACCCCGCCGGCGACGAGCACTGTGACGATTACGGCGACGGCACCGCGCTCGTGGCCGCCGCGATGCAGTCGGCTCATCGGGTTCCTCAGCCAGCGCATGGCATTCGCCCCCGTCCGGTGAGCGTGATCGGACCGGTGGCAGCCCCGATCAACGCGACCAATGGGGTAACGAATCTGTATTGATAGGTGACGGTCACGATCGCGTCAGTAGCTTGAGTCGCGCCCGCTGGACACGACTGCACGACGTTGACGCTGACCGGACTGAGACCGGTTGCGGCGCTCTGCGTGCGACTGACCACGTTGCTCTGATTCAGCGCCACGAGCCGCGCACCCTCTCGGGCAGCCTGCGTGAGAGTCTCTTGTGCATTAAGGGCGCGGCCGAAGTCGATAATTCCGAAGACGATCATCAGCAGCAGGGTGAGCACGATGGCGAACTCGACTGCCGCCGCTCCGCGGGTGCGGTCGGCTTCACGCAGACGCATGGCGAGCCTGTGCATTGCTTCGTCCGCTCCGAAATAGAAGTTGCCTACGGGAAGGTGAGGCTCTGGAAGAGGCCGAGAACGGCCTGGCCGAAGGTGATCACCGTTGCGATAATGACGCCGGCAATCAAGGAAACGAGCAGGCAGTACTCGGCCGCGGTGGCCCCACGGTCGTCGCTGCACAGCGTGAGAAGTCTCGTCCTCAGCCAGGTCATCTCTGCCTCCGAATGGTGCGGCGGGGCCGATGGACAGGCCGGCCCCGCCACATGCGTGTCGTGCCGTTACGGCAGTGCGTCGTAGACAGTCTGGAAGGCCGCCTGGATCTTGCCGCCGAGGAGACCGACGATGGCGACGATCACGGCGGCGATCAGCGCGACCAGCAGGCCGTACTCCACCGCGGTGGCGCCGCGCTCCTCGCGGGCCTTGTCGACCAGGCCGGCGACACCGAGCTGCATCGCCACGATCATCTTGAGGACACGTTCCATAGTGCTTTTCCCTTCGGGTCGTCCCGTCCGGCTTGGACGGAGATCGGACGGCCCCCTGCCGTCCACGTGGAAGAGGCTGCACGTGGCGTGCCTGCGGCCACAGCGGTTGAACGGCCATCTTTTGTGGTCCGTTCGGCCGACACCCCGGCCGAACGGCTGATATTCCTCAGCCAGTCGGCTAGAAGGCACGCGATTCGCTGCGAAATTCCAATCGACGGACCTAGGGTCGCAAGAATGTCTATTGGGTGGGCTATTGGCGGCGCCGCGATGGGCTTGCTGGCCGGTAACTTCATGCGCCGCACGGTGTTCCGGCACAGCATGCGCACAGGCGAGCCCTTGCGAAGTGCGTGCCCTTACTGTGGCGCACCATGGCGCTTCAGCTGGGCGAACGTATTCGGTCGCTGCCGCTGTGGAGAGAGCAATGGACCACCCGCAGGCATGCTCGAAATAGCCACGGCATTGGCACTTGCCACCGTCGCGGGCGTTCTCGGATTTCGACCGGAGCTCATCGGGTTCGGCTGGCTTGCGGTCGTTGGTATCGCCGTCTCAGCGATCGATCTGCGCACGCACCGGCTGCCGAACCGACTGGTCTACCCTGCCTACCCCGTCGTGCTGATCTCCTTTCTGCTGGGCGCGTTGGCGGGGGCAGATCCGGCACGCCTGGTGCGATCGCTCATCGGCGCCGTTGTCCTCGGGGGCTGCTACCTCGTGCTTGCCGTGGTTGCACCAGGACAGCTAGGTCTCGGCGACGTCAAGCTGGCGGGCCTGTTGGGGCTCGCCCTTGCTTGGGCCGGTTGGCGAACTCTGCTGTTCGGCGGTTGTCTGGCCTTCCTCCTCTCGGCGGGAACAAGCCTGCTGTTGCTGGCTACTCGCCGGATCACACTCAAGAGCGCCATACCGTTCGGACCATTCATGCTGGCCGGCGCCGCACTTGCGCTGATCGGATGAGAAGTGTCGCCCGAACGGTCGACACGTCGGCCGATCGGCGTGGCAAGAAACAGTCCAACACCTGACGCGGCAAATCGGATCAGTACTGAAGAGTGACCGCAGGTACGCCACCCGGGTCAGTGGCGCGCCACGCCTAATTCAGCCTTCGGAGGCCAAACATATGCGACCGCGATATCGCCCGCTGATTCAGTGGATCACGCTCCTGTCGTGCATCCTTGTCGGCCTGGTCGTGGTTCCCCCGTCGCCGCCCGCGATTGCTGCGGCGCCGACGAGTGCGCCGACATTGCTGTCCCCTGTAGGAACCGCCGAGTCGGCGAATCCGGTCCTGACGTGGAGCGCGGTCGCGGGCGCGGCCAGGTACCGCGTACAGGTAGCGACTGACTCGAGCTTCGCCTCCGTGGTCTACACCAAGGACACGGTTGCTCTTCGGGCTACACCCGAGACCGATCTACCGCTTGGAACGCTTTACTGGCGGGTTGCCGCAACCGACGGAGGAACGGGCGTCGGTCCACTGAGCGCGACCGCGAGCTTCACGAAGGCCTGGGGCGCGTCCCCGATGCTCGACTCGCCATCCGACGGCGCGACGCTGAGCTTCCCAGCCAGTCCGGCAATCTTCCGCTGGAATCCGCTGCCCGGTGCGAAGACGTACACGCTCCAACTCGATGACGCCCCTGACTTCGTCGGCGCCCAGGAGTTCGCGACGCCGAACACGTCGTTCACGCTCACTGAGCCGCAGACAGTGGGCCAATCGTTCTACTGGCGAGTCCGTGGCACGTCAGGGACAACCGGGCGTGGTGAGCGACTGGTCGGAGACGCGCTCGTACACCTACGCGTGGCCGTCGGTGCCGACGCTCCGCACGCCCACGAATACGACATTGGCGGCAGTGACGGACGTCGTCTTCTCCTGGGATCCGGTCTCGGGCGCAAAGACGTATGAGCTACAGGTAAGCCCGAACGGCGACTGGGCCAACAACATCACTCTGGATGTGTCTATCAAGGGCACTCGGTATTCTCCGCCCACGACACTGGACAACGGTTCGTACTTCTGGCGGGTCCGGGCACGAGATGCCAAGAGCACGCCGAACAACGGCGGCTGGTCAGACGCATGGCAGTTCACCCGCGGCTGGTCCGACCGGCCGACCCAATTGACGCCCTCCTGGGTTCCAGGAGCCCCATCCGTCATCCCGCACGTTGCTGGCTCGCCGACCTTCGCGTGGACTCCGGTCCCGCACGCCTCGCGCTACGAACTCCAGGTCAGCGCCGACATCAACTTCTCGACTGTCACGGGGTGCTACACCAACCACACGACATTCACCCCCTATGTACGTACGTATCCATCCGTCACTGACGGCGGCGAACCGAGAACCTGCAAGCTCGCGAGCATGAGCTGGGGGACCGGGTCCGCCTACTACTGGCGAGTTCGTGGCATCGATCAGCCAGGAAACGTGCTGGGATTGTGGTCGAACACCGGCAACGCCGACACGTTCCGCTTCTTGCGGGATCCCACCATGCCGCCGTACGTCTCGCCCTCGGACGGTGCCGCCGTCGGCACACCATCTCTAGCGTGGGGCGCGGTCCCCAACGCGGAGAAGTACCTCGTGACGATCAGGAAGGCCAACCTTTCCGCGGTCTCCGGCACACCGGTCACGACCTACGCGACGAGCTACACGCCGACCATGACGCTGAACCCTGCTGACGGGCCGTTCTATTGGTACGTGCAGGCCGTCGATGCAGACGGCGTGACGAGCGCGATCCCGGCGCAGGGCGATTGGCGGTCATTCACGCTGATGGCACCCGCCTCGACGACGTCCCTCCAACCGCTTACGCCCGCGGATGGATCGTCATCGGTGCGAATGCCGGCGATGACCTGGCAGCCGTACGTCGGCGCCACGTACTACGTTGTCCACTACGCGGCCAACGGGTTCGAATTGGTGCCGCCCCTGAGCGGCGGCGCGAAGCTGCCGTTTGCCGGCTTCACCTACGCCGGCATCCCTCTAGCACCAGATACGTACGCATGGTGGGTAGAGGCCTTCAACGCAACCGGGTCGCTCGGTGTCGGTCCGACGTCGACCTTCACGATTGCGTCGCCAGGCGTCGTGGGAAGCGCCGACTACCTGACGCCCAGCAAATGCACGCCTCTCATCACATGTGCGGCTGAGCGCGATACGCCGACGTTGAGCTGGAGCGCGGTTCCCGGAGCCGGTGCCTACCAGGTCTCGATCGCTTACGACAGCAACTTCACCAATGTGTTGAAGGTTTACACGACTGCCTACACGACGCTGACGCCAGGGGAATCACTTGTCGACAACCAGGCCGGCCAGGCCTTCTACTGGTTCGTCCGTCCGTGTGTTGATGCGGGTCTGACTCGGTGTGGCCCTGGTCCCGACGACAATTCGGCGAACGCCAATGCGAGCGCGTTCCAGAAGCGTTCCCAGGCGGCGCAATTGCTCGGCCCCAGCGACGGTGCCACGGTCGCCAACCAGGTCACGTTCGATTGGAATGATTATCTGCGCATCAATGGAGCGTTGCCTTCGCCCGTGACTCAGGAGGTGAATCAGTATCGAATCCAGGTCTCGTCCGTCGCGGACTTCGCCTCGGTGCTCGACACCCAGGTGGTCGATCAGACCAGCTACACACCATTCGACAAGACCTACCCTGAAGGTCCCCTGTATTGGCGGGTGCAGGCGATCGACGGCAGCGGTAACCCACTAACCTGGAGCGAAACCCGGCAGGTGAACAAGGTCTCGCCGGAACCGGAACTGACCTACCCTGCCGACAACACCATGGTCAGTGGTGTGCCCTACTTTCAATGGGCGCCCCAGGCGTATGGCGCGCAGTACACGATCGAGGTCTATAAGAACGCCGACACGCAGTTCTCGCCGGCGAACCGCGTGCTCTCTGCTACGACGAAGTTCGCCACGTGGGCTCCGACGACCGGGCTCGCGGCTGGGTCCTACGCCTGGCGAGTCAAGCGCCTCGATGCCGACGGCCGGGACGGTGCGTGGTCTGCCGGCAGGACATTCACGCTGCAAGCCGCCGCCCCGACGCTCACCGCGCCTGCTACCGGCAGCACCGCAACGAGCGCCGACATGCTCTTCACCTGGACGGCAATCTCCAATGCGGCGCAGTACCGGTGGGAGCTGAGCACTGGTGCGACGTTCGCAACGCTCACCGCATCGCAAAACACGGTGATGACCGCGTGGGCGCCCACCACCGCCATACCGAACGGCACGTTCTATTGGCGGGTTCGCGTGCTCGACGCGAGCGGCAACGTCCATGCCACGTCGTCCGCGTGGACGTTCGCAATGGACACAACGAGGCCCACCGTCACGGCAAAGTCGCCCACCACATCTGCGTCGATCACCGGACCGTTCACTGTCGCGTTCTCGGAGAGCGTCAAGAACGTCTCGGCGGCGACCTTCAGCACGACGATCGCCGGCACCGCGACAACCGTTGCGGGCGCCGTAACTCCGGCTAGCACTGCTCCGACCACCACGGCGACGTTTACCCCGACCACGCCGCTAGCGCCGGGCCAGTCCTACACCGTGTCGCTAGCCGGCGGTATCACGGACGTCGCCGGCAACCCACTCGTACCGATGAGCTGGACGGTTCGGACGTCGACGGCGGTGGACAACACTTCGTCAGCCCTCTACGAGGTGTGGGATCGCGACACTAACGGCAACGCGAGCGGCGGCGCTTACCACGCGTCGGCGACCGCCGGGTCTAGTGCCATGTTCGCCTTCGTCGGCACGACGGTGACCCTGGTCGGAATGCGCAATGCGGCGGCCGGATACGCCGACGTCTATCTCGACGGCGTGAAGCAGACGGCAGGGCCTGGGGTGTCGTTCTACAACGCGGCGACTCAGTGGCAGTACCCCGTGTGGTCTCGGTCCGGTCTGACGAACGCGAAGCACGTGGTCGAGGTGCGGCCGCTTGGGACCAGGCCCGTCCCCTCCTCTGGCACCTGGGTGTGCGTCGACGCGTTCAAGGTCGGGGCAGCGGTGTACCAGGAGAGCAACCCGGCGGTCCGTGAATCGTTCCGGCGTCTTGCGACAGGGTCGGCGAGTGGTGGCTCCTATGATGTGGCGACGCACGGGACGAGCGGTGATACCGGTGGTCGCCCGTACTACGGGCTTACGTTCCGAGGCACTCATGTCATTGCCTACGGTGTCAAATCCGCCGCGTCCGGCAGCGCCGCGTTCTATGTCGACAACGTTCTGCGAGCCACTGTCAGCCTCCATAGCGCGGCGACGTCGTACAAAGCATTGCTGTTCTACTCGCCAGCCCTTACGAATAGCGTTCACACGCTGCGCATCGAGGTAGCGGGATCGGCTAACGGCGCGAACTCCAACGTCGGCATCGACTACATCACCATCATCTGACCGGCAGCGATTGGGCTGGCCGTCGCACCGCCCTGTGTCGGCTGGCGGGGCCGCAGGCAGCTTCCGGTCGGTGCCGGATTCGGATCAGGCGTCTCGGCGACTGATGACATAGGCGCCGGCGGCGAGGAACGCGATGGGGTACGCGATGAGCACGACCCAGCACCAGCCGGGGGTCAGCAGTTTTGAGCTCGGTCGTGGTGCCGACGTCAATTGTCGTGGCAGGTAACACGATCTCCGACGACGTTAACGGAATTGCACTCAACAGCAACGTCACCGCCGCCGGCCACAACCGATTTGCCAACGTGACCAACCCGTACTTCCGCTACACACCCCCGGCCCGATAAAGGACCAAGGCCAAAGACCCGGAATGCCGCCTGGTCGCCGCATTCCGGGTCTCTCGGTGCGAGGGCCGGCAGGTGATAGTCAATTCGCCGGGACGATTATCAGACGAACGGCCGCGTCCTGGGGAGCGTTCGCGGACAGCGTCAGCACGACCCACCCGCCCTTCGGGTGGTAGCTGTTCGTGCCGGGCGCGACCGGGGCGTAGAT
>JGI10216J12902_103184954_pt1 | contig 11297 bp, 5 predicted proteins | sample KanNatreferecore_FD_12902 | JGI IMG/M metagenome (IMG submission 12902)
ATCCTCCTCGAGGGTGAGAAGCAGTGGAAGGTCGCTCCGAACGAGCACATCCACAACCCACTTTTCCCGTTCCATCCCACCGAGGCAGGGAGCCGCGTATTCCTGGAGGAGGCGTACGCGCGCGATCCCGATGTGCCGCTCGAGATCCCACCGGGTGCCCTGGACCTCCGCGCGAGCGCGGGATCGGTGCTGTTCTTGCCCCGGGGCTACTGGCACGAGGTGCGATCCGCCACCGCATGTCTCGCTCTCAACATCGTCGTCACGGGGATGACCTGGTCCGCCGGCATCGCGCGCGCGTTGCAGCGTCGGCTGAACGGTGACGAGAGTGCACGCGGCTACGTGTGCGGGGTGCTCGCGTCGAGCAAGCACCTCGAGACGGAGACCCTGTCGAGCTTCGAGGCCGTGCGGAGCCTGGCGATCGACCACCTGCGGCGCCTCACGATGGAAGAGGTCTTCCTCACGTGGCCGGATGCGTCGTTCCGCTGGTGCGATCGCGCAAAGGACCGAGCCGTTCGCGAGCGCGACGGCGAGTGGACCCTGGTCGTTCCCGGTGCACTCGACGAGCCCATCGCGCTCGACGAGCCGCTGGTGGCGATGATGAAGAAGCTCTGCAATCTCCGTCACACGTTCCATTGGGAGCATGTGCTGCACCTCGCGGGTGACGATCCGATTCCCCGCGAAGGCGTGTGGAACCTGCTCGTCGAGCTCGAGGCACGGGAGCTGATCGAGAAGCTGCCCCCCCGAGACCGCAGGCCATAGCGTGGCAGCGTCGACGTTCTCGATCTCGCCATTCACCACCGTGGAGTGGCGCGACGGCGAGGTCTGCGTCAGGTCGCTCCTCCACACCACCGGGGTCACCGACGGTGAATCGGACCTGCTCGCCGTGCTCCACGCGTTCGCCAGACCCCGGACGGTCGCGGAAGCCGCGACCACGCTCGACCTGCCCGTCGCAGAGCTGGAGGAGGTCGCACACCAGCTGGTCGAGCTCGGCATCCTCGTAGACGCTCCACCGCCGTGTCGCTGGCCACCGGCCGACCTCGCGTTCCATGAAGCGTCCACGGCGCCCGGGCATGTCAAGATCCCCGGGCCGAACCCGTTCCCTGCGGTCCGTGCGCCCATGACGAGCTCGCGCACCGACCTGCCCCGGTCGCCTCCGGGAGCGGAGGGCTCCCTCGCCGCGCTGCTCCTCGACCGCCGCTCCGTCCACCATTTCGAAGCCTCGCCCATGCCATTGAGCGACTTCTCGGCGTTGCTGGAGCGTAGCCTCGCCGACAGGGGCTCGCCGACGCCGGGGACCGTCCGCCGGCCGTACCCCTCCGGTGGCGCTCTCCATTCCCTCGAGGTCTACCCCGTCGTGCCGCCCGGTGCCGTCACCGGCCTGGACGCCGGCGTCTATCACTACTCCGCCGCGAATCACGTGCTCGAGCACCTGGCCATCGACGACGCCGCGTGGCGGCTCTGGATGCCGGGCGCCCGTGCGATGGCCCTGCTGCAGGGTGCGGAGCCGATCCTCCTGCTGGTGACGTCGCGCCTCGGGCGGGTGCAGGCGGGGTACCGCGACATCGCCTACCGTCTCGTCCTCGTCGAGCTCGGTTGCTTGATGCAGACGGTGTACCTCGTCGCTCAGGATCTGGGTCTGGGTGCATGTGCGCTCGGCGGGGTCGAGTACGGCCAGCGCCTCGCGGAGCTCGGGGGGTTCGACGTGCTCGACGAACCGCTCGTCGGCGAGATGATGGTCGGGCGTCCGAGCGCGTGATCGCCTCAGTCCAGACCGCGGCCCAAGTACATTTGGGCGAGCGGCACGCGGCGACATCGTGACGGAACGTGGATTTGAATGTCGCGAGCCTCGTCGAGCATCCCGCTGATGAGCGTGCGCACGACGTGCACGCCCTCGAGCATCGGGTGCGTCAGATCGACGACGCAGACATCGGCGCTCGGTATGGCCTCTGCGATGCGTGCGACCACGCGGTCGACCTGCTGCCAGACCGGCGTATCGTCGTCTGCCAAGCGGGGCAGCTCCGCGAGACGGAGGCGGTCGCCGCGCCGGTCGATGGCCTGTTGGCGGTGCACGAAGACGTTGAAGAGCGACGCAACCGAGTGTTCGGGATCGGAATGCCCCTTCGCGATGTCGAAGAAGAGGGCTTGCGCCGCCTCGGAGAGAGCGCGCCGGACGGCGATCTCGGGATCCAGATGGGCCCCGTACCCGGATGCGAAGTGGTGGGTGTACTCGCCGTCGCGCAATACGTAGGCCTCGATCGCCGGGATGCCCACCTCGGTCGTCATGTCGCGGAGGCGCACTTCGTAGCCGGCGCGCGCCATGCTCTCGAGGATGCGGCGAGAGCCGATGTCTGCGATGGAGTCGAGATCGATCCAGGGAAGACACAGGCCGTTCCTCAGAGCGACGTAGTGGGCGTCACGCTCCACGATCTCCAGCAGGCCTTGCAGCGTCGCGTCGCCCAGGGTGCAGCCGGCTGACAAGCCGGAGGAGCCTCGCCCCGTGAGCTCGAGTGAGCTCCCACGGAAGAACGACGGTCCAAGGTAGACGCAAGCCGCCGGAACGAGGATGGGTCGGTCGCGTCGGAGGCAGTGCCCCCAGACCCAGTCGATCGGGTGACCGTCGTCGAACTCGCGTGCGCGCCCCAGGGGAACCCCCGGCAACAGCCCGGAGACCAGGTAGGGCACGTCGATCGCGCGGTCGCGCACCTCGCGATAGGGCGCCCTCACCAGATCCACGTCTCCGCGCCACGTCGCCATGTTGCGCTCGATCCACTCGAAGACGGCCGAGCAGAGCGCCTGCGGGTCCGTGGTCCCCTTGCCGAAACAGCTGTCGTCGAACGCCGGCCAGACGACGGGCGCGCTGGCCGAGAAGCGCGCGACCTGGCGGACGGTGTAGTACGGACACTCGAGCGCCAGCAGAGCGTCGGGCGCGCTGCTGGGCAGAGGCGAGCAGACGAGATCCACGCCCAGACCGGCGAGGGCACGGGTCGCGCGCGCATGGGCTTCGGCGGGCTCGACCGACCGCGTCCCTCCCGTGCGGTCGCGGACGTTCGCGGGTTCGCGACGGAGGACCCGGCTCGGCGGAGGTGTGGCGGCGTCCAGGACCGAGCCACGATCTCGGCCGCCGCACGCGGGACAGGTGGTCACCGGTCGAACGGCCTGCGTGAGCGTCCCGCCCGACGATTCGAGGACGAGCAGGCTCCCCAGTCGGGTCGGATACGGCGTGCCGCGCACGACGGACACGCCTTCACGGGCGGCCTCGTGCGCCGCGCGGGCGATCAGCCACCTCGGGTGGGCCGCGGCGTGCGCGGAGGAGAAGCGCAAGAACGGCAGGAGCGCTGGCCCCTCGGTCTCGAAGTGCGAGCGCAGGATCGTGGACAGACGGCTGCACGCGAAGCACGCGGAGCGTCCGGGGATCATGAGCGGACCCACGGTGACGGACTCGGATTGAGCCGTGACGAAGAGCGCAGGGACGCCGGCCGCGAGGCAGCCAGCGTTCACCTCGAGGAGGGTCTGACCGTAGACGTTCTCGAGGGCGCACACGACCAGCCTGCGGCCCGCGATCAGTGACTCGAGCTCGGGCTGCGATACCGGCAGGTGACCGTCGGCATCGCCCTCGGAGAGGCGGGCCGCGGATGCCAGCTGGACGCGCTGGAGGAGCTCGCGGAAGCGACTTGGGTCGGCTGCGCTCGAGCGGGGATCCCCGACCGCCACGTCGACGAAGCCCGCCGCCAGGAGCTCGCGGCGAACATGCTCTGCCAGATTGTCCGTGCCGATGACGGCGACAGGAGCCCGAGCGAGGTCGTCCGTCTCGTCGGGCGTCGGCGCGGAGCGGAGGATGGTCCCCGAGAGCTCCTCCAGCAGCGCAAGCACGTCCCCGGCCTCGTAGGTAGCTTCGAGCGCGCGGACGATTTCGCCCACCGTCTTCTTGCCGTCGATCTGCGCGAGGACGTCTTCCAGCCCCTCCGCGTCGATTCCGTCCAGCCCGACGAAGTCGCCGTTCGCGGAGAGCCCGAACACGTTTCCGTCGAGCCGGAGGACCTCGACGCCAGGAGCCGCCGTCAGGACCAGCCCTTCGTCGAGGCTTGCAGAAGTCGACACCGCTGGCCTTAGTTGCGCGACACCTCGAGGGTGGGTAGTGCCCGCCGCTTCGGCACGTGCGCCGCCTGCGAAGCGATCCTCGCGGCCGCCGTCTCCGCATCCTTGGCCATGGCGAGCGACAGGTAGCGTCCGTTCTCCTCGAACATCAGATCCTCGGCGACGAAGCTCCGCAACATCTCGTCGAGATTTTTGGGAGCGAGCGTCGGGAACCGGGCGAGCAGCTGGGCCTGCGTACGGATGTCGCAGCAGTGCAGGTAGACCTCGCGCTCGGTGCCCCTCAAGATGCCCGAGCTCGTCCTCTCGGTTCGCATGTCGACGATCTTCAAGAAGCTCCCCGCATCCTGGTACATCACCATCGGTTGGGTGATCTGCTGGTACCGCTGCAACCAGGCATCGGCGGCTTGGTACACCCGGTCCCATTTCGCTGTGAGCTGGTCACAGTCGAAGGCGAGATCGAGGAGCTTGACGCGCTCGAAGACGTCGTCGGGCAACCCTCCGCGCACGCTCTCCGAGTTTCGGACGTTGCGAATCCCGAACCGCTCACGGAGGACCTCGACCGTCGATTCGACGCCGAGGTGGAACTCGACCACGGCCAAGGGTTGGTACGCGACCGCGTAGCGCTCGATGTTCCTCACGGTCTCGTCGACTTCTTCGTCGGTGGCTCCGGGAAAGTTCGCGATGAGATTCGCGATGTTCAGGACGCCGACCTCTTCACAGGTCTTCATCGCCGCCAGGTTCTGTATCGTCGTGGTCCCCTTACCGATTCGCCGCAGGAAGGAGGTCGACAGACCCTCTATCCCGAACTGGGCTTCGCGAAGGCCCGCCTGCCGGAGAAGCAAGAGCTCCTCCTGGCTGAGGTTCGCGCGGAGCTCGTAGAAGATTCGGAAATCGCGCCCCAGCCCCAGAATGCTCCGCGCCAGATCGCCGGCGCCCCGCGCGCGGATGATGTTGTCGAGGAAGTAGAGATCGAGGACGCCGTACCGATCGCTGAGAAATCGGAGCTCGGCGACGGTGCGCTCCACCGACTTCTCGCGGTAGCCGTTCCACTGCACGTTGAGGTTGCAGAAGTAGCAGGTGGCCGTCGGGCTGTTGGCCTTCTTGGTCCTGTCCCACCAGCAGCCGCGCGAACCTTCGATCGCCAGCGCCCACTCGAGGCCGTGCGCGGCGGCGACGTCCGCGTACTCGTCGAAGTCGGGGTAAGGAAGGTCATCCATGGATGCGATCTCGGTCAACTCGGCGGGCTTGCCGGAGCCCGAGCGTTGGCCGATCACGCCGGGAACGGCGCGGTCGCCTGTCCCGTCGACCAGCGTATCCAGGAGGGCGAGCAGCGGCCGCTCGCCCTCTCCCTGGACGATGAAGTCGACGAACGACCACTCGGCGAGGACCGAGGGGCCGACGCGACCGGAGACGGTGGAGCCGCCGAGGATGATGACCGCGTCCGGCGACCGCGCCTTCAAGCGCTTGGCGACGACGAGGTTCGCGAACATCTGCCCGAAGCAGGTGGTGAACCCGACGAAGGTGCACTTCTCGAGCTTCGCTACGACCGTCTCGACGTGCGCCTCGAGACGCTCGACGAGCCAGTCGAAGACCTCTTCGTGCGAGGTGGCCTCCGGGCGGATCTGCGCGGGCTTCAGGCCTCGCAACGTCGCCGTGCGTGCGAACTGCTCTCGCGCGGGCCCGATGCGTTCAGGATAGAGGAGTGGCTGGTAGAGCGGCTCGCCCAGATTGTAGGCGGCCTCGGCGATCGCGCGGTACGCGTCGAACCCGAGGTCGGCCGCGCAATCGACGTAGGCGTACTCGCAGGTCGTCGCGATCCGCGGTCGCTCCCGCCGGATGAAGGCCGCGAGGGAGGCAAGCGCAGCGCTTGGCCGGTCCGGATAGGACCACGGCATGCTGACGAGGGCGAGGCTGGGTGAGTCGGGCGTTGCCATGGCTCAAATGACGCGCGCGGCGGAGGGATCATCGCCCCATCCGCCGCGTTGGCGCCAGCCCTTCAGAGCCGAGCGGTTAGGTGACTTCGTTTTCGCGAAGTCGGTGTGGGGCCGCGTGTGCCCAGCGAAGAAGCTCAGGCGACGACGCAGCGCGTCTTGGCGTTGTCGGTCACACCGTCGCCCGCCATGAGGCCCGTCTTCACGCCGCTCTTGACGTGAAAGTGCCTCAAGACCCGCTTGCCGAGCATGATCTTGCGCGGGGCGGTCGGCTTCTCCTCGGTGGCGGGCGCGTCGACCTGTTCGGGCTTCGTGTTCGAGGAATCGTCGTGGTTCACTGGGGCCTCCCGTTAGCTGGCTGAATTGCTTTAAGCACCTGTCGTGCCACGATTGCCAGCGCCAAAGTACTTGGATTCCATCAGGCCGATTCCTGCGGATTCTCCTCAACGCAACCGGCAACGCGCAACCGGTTGCTCGACACGCAATACGCTGCGCGCTCCGCCGTCACTGGATGCCGCGGAAGTCGAGGAAAGTACGCACCTTTCGCCCCGTGAACCGACCGGTGGTCGCGCTCCGTACGACCGCGGCGCCGACCCCACGGATTCCTGAGCAGGCCCACGAGGAGGCCGACGACCCACAGCGGCGCGGACCGCCCCGCGTCCCCCCTGGGCGCGAAGCGGCAGCCCTCTTCGGGGACGATCGCCGGCGGGCGCTCGCAGGTGCCTTCCGGCGTGCAGGTGTAGCCGACCGCGCAGTCGATCTTGGACGAGCACCGGCACGGCTTGCACTGACCCGCGCCGTCGCAGGTCGCCGAGTCCGGTGCGCACTGGATCGACTCCTCGCAGTCGAGGTGGGGGTCGGTGTTCTCGGCGACATTCGAGCAGACGCCGTCCTGCGCGGCCCCGCGAGCGATGGAGCACGACCGGCAAACGCTCTCGGGGGGATCGCCGGCGACGTGACACCGCTCGTTGCAGCACACGCCGTCGCTACAGAACCCGGACGCACACGCCGTGTCCGCGTCGCATGGGACCCCGTTCTCCGCGGGCAGGAGCTCCACCGGCACGCTGCTCGTGCTCGGCTGACCATTGCGGACGGCGAAGAGGCGCCCGAGTCCGTGGAACGGAGACGAGCGAGGCGTCCACGTGGCCGCGTCGGAGGACCAGCTCCCGATGTTGCCTACCTTGGGCAACCCCGAAATCGATATCCAGACAGCCGTCGGGAAGTTGGCTGCTGCGGGATTCTGACCCGTGCTCGTCTCCCAGAAGCTCGTGAACCCGGCGCCGGCGATCGATTGGGCGTGGCTCGGGGCGGCCGTGCTCGGCGCGGAGTCGAGCGACGGCAAGGGGCCCGCCGGTTCGCCAGCGATGCGAAGAACGTCCACGCGATCGGTCATGAGCGAATCGTACTCGTTGGTGGAGCCACCCACGAGCGCGACGCTCCCATCGGGGAGCAGGGCCATTCGATGGTCCGAACGAGGAGGGTTGTCGGCACCCGCGCCGATCGCGGTGAATGTCTCGGTGAGCGGATCGTAGATCTCGCCGTCGGCGAGCGGCTTACCAAAGCCGTGCTTGAGCGCTCCTCCGGTGATGAGGACCTTTCCAGAAGGCAGAGCGATCGCTCTGGCGAAGATGCGGATGTCGTTCATCGCGCCTGTCGCGAGGCGGAACGTCTCGGTTTCGGGGTCGAACAACTCGGCCGAGGTCGAGAAGATGCTGCCACCGGCGAGCAACACGGTGCCGTTGGGGAGAGCCTGCGCGACGTGATCACCGCGTGGGACGACCATGTCCGGCACCCGGCGGAACGTCTCGGTCGCGGGGTCGAAGATCTCGGCGATCGTGAACGGCACGGCTGGGGCGGGTGTCTCGATCAGCGCGTATCCGCCCGTCAAGAGGACCTTGCCCGAGGTGGGTAGGACGGTCGCGCTCAGGTACAAGCGCCCCAGGACCTCCGAGGCGACCTCTCGGAACTCGCGCGAAACCGGGTCGTAGATCTCGGCGCTCGCCTGGGGGGCGAATTGGTCACCCATTCCGCCCACGACGAGGACCCTGCCGTCTGGAAGCAGCGCCGCCGCATGGTACGAGCGCTCGTGCTTCATCGACCCGACCTTCTCGAAGGTCTTGGTGACCGGGTCGTAGAGATCGGCGGCGTCGCTGGCGAAGAAGCTCGCCTTCTCGTCATCGTTGCCGGTGTCCGCGACGCCGCCGGTGAGCAGGACCTTGGCCCCCCGGTCCCCTGCGGGGGGTAGGTATGTGGCCGTGAGCGCCGAGCGCGGGACGCTCAGCTTGCTCTCGAGCAGCGTGGACGTCATCGTCTTCGGATCGAACAGTTCGGCGGTGTCCAGCTGAACGAGGTCGATGGTGTCGTCGTACTGCCCGCCCGCGATGAGGAGGTCACCATCGGGCAACGGCGTCAGCGTGTGCCAGCTTCGCGTCGTCGCCATGAGGCCGGGCGACTCGTCGCTGAACTCCCAGCGGTCGGCGTCGTACAGGCGCGGTGGGACGGTCTGACCCAGGAGGAGCGTCGAGCCGGTGGCGAGGCTGACGAGGACGGGTCTGAGCGCCGCGGTCGGGAGCGTCCCGGCCTGAAACGACGCGTCGGAGAAGTCGACCGTGTCGACGTGACGAGACGCGACCTCGCCTACCTCGACCCCCCCCACCATCAGGGCCTGCCCGTCGTGGGTGAGCGTGGCGGCGCCGTACGCCCGGCCCTCCGGACAGGGTGGGTCCCCGGAGCCTCCGCCCCCCGCGCCTCCCTCTCCCTCTCCCGCATCCGGATCGCACGCCAGGGCCGTCGCCTTCGGCGGCGGTGACGGTCCGAGGGCGAGATCGAGGTCGATGATCTCCGACAACGCGTAGACCGGCTCCCCGGTGTTCGGGTTGAAGTTGCCGTTCAGGATATGCGACTCGTTGCGGCCGAGGCTCACGAGGATCTCGTTGCGCGCCGGGTTGAACACGCTGACGTGGCCCAGACGCCCTGTGTTCAGGCTGGTCGCCAGCTCGGTGAACTGGCCGTCCTTGTAGAGAGAGAGCGCGGTGAGCGGCGTGCCCCACAGCTGGGAGCTCTTGTCGATCTTCTCGCTTCCTGCTCCGCCGACCAGCAGAACGCTGCCGTCCGCGAGGAGGTGGGCGCTGTGACAGGACCGCGCCAGCGGCATCGGGACGTCGGTGAACGTTCCGCTGTTCGGGTCGTAGAGCTCGGCGGAGGCCATGCCCACGCAGTGCTCGCAGCTCGTGTCGCCGACTTTCGGGCAGCCGGTCGCCGCCTCCCTGCTCGGCTTCTGTCGATCGCTGCCGCCTGCGACGAGCACCTTGCCCGATGGCAGCAGCGTGGCCGTATGGTGGACACGCGGGTGGTTCATCGGACCGGTGGGCTCGAACGTGCGCGTCGCCGGTACGTACTTCCACGCCGAGCTGATCGCGCCCGGTTGGTCCGCACCCACCAGGTGGGGCGTCCCGTCGGGGTCGGCACGCGTGGCGCCGCCGACCACGAGGATCGTCCCGTCCGGAAGGGGGACGGTGACCGCATCCGAGACGGTCGTACACGCGTCCGCCGGCAGCCCCTCCCCGGCGGGGATCGGCGGCCCCGCCTCCCAGGTTCCGACGAACGGATCGTAGATGTCGGTGGTGCACAGCGCGTCGCCGGTCGCGCTGAGCTCTCCGCCCACGCTGAGCACCCGTCCGTCCGGTAGGTTCGCCACCGCCGCTCTCGCTCGAACGGAGAATGGCGCGGCGGTGGCCTGCCACTCCGGATCCACCACCACCGAACCGCGTCTCGCGGAGGTGGGCACCTCGAAACGGATCTTCCTTGCCGCGGCGCGAACCGTGACGGGCCACTTCTTGCCGTCCGCATCCCAGGCGAACGGCGCCGCGACGCGCAGTCGAGGTCGGGCGTGGGCGTCGTGGATCTCGACGAGCCCCCGGTGACCGGCGGGCGTGACGAGGCTCCATCCGCGCGGCAGCTCGAGATCGTAGCCCGTCGCCTCGTCGGCATCTTGCACGAGCAGCTCTTCCACGCCGGTCGAGCGCGCAAGCAATACGGATCGCAGGCCGGCGGCGTCGTGGATGACCACCGCGGATCCATCGCGCGTCACATGGCGCGACGGCCCTCCCGCGACGTGCTTCGCCCGGACGACCGCGTGCGGGCTGCGGACGAGCAGATCGCCCGTCGAATCGACCTCGACCTCGACGGACGCGGCCACCGTCTTCCAGCGCTCCGGCAGTTGCTCACCGGCGGCGGGTGCCGCCGATCTCAGGCGGAAGCCGTCCTCGACGCGCTCCGGCGGCGCGGTGCCCGCTTCCTCGACCATCGCGGCGACCTCGGGATGGCGGTCGGCGAGATCCGACACGTCCGAGGCGCCGGAGGGCGCCAGTTGCTCACAGGAGGACACCGCGCACACGCCTGCCGTCGCGAGCAACGCGCAGCGAGCCAGGGCCACGGACGCCCGCCGGCCGCCGGTCGGCGACCTCGGGGAGAGCAAGCCGTTGCTCGAGAGCAAGCGCTTGCGCGCAAGGCGTTGGTGTAGGCGATTCATGTCTAGCCCTCGTAGCGCCCGAGAAACATCTCCGCGAGCGGAACGACGCGGCACCGCTCGGGGATGTGGAAATGAGCCAAGCGGGTCTCGTACAGCGTGCCGCTGGCGAACGTGCGCACGATGTGGACGCCCGAAGCCACGGGGGGTGTCAGGTCGACCATGCAGATGTCTCCTTCCGGGATGGCCTCCGCGATCTTGGAGACCACGCGATCGACTTGCTTCCAGGTCGGTGTGTTGGCGTCGCAGAGCCGCGGAAGATCGCTCATCTGGCGCTTGTCGCCGCGCGGCACGAGAGACTGCTGGCGGTAGGGGAAGAAGTCGAAGCGGCTGCCCAGGGATTGCAGCGGGTCGAACGCGTTCTGCGTCACGTCGTAGAAGAGGCTCTGCGCAGCCTCGGTGAGCGCCCGGCGGAGGGCGATCTCCGGGTCGAGGTGCGCGCCGAGCCCGAGCCCGTAGTAGTGCGTGTATTCGCCCTCGCGCACCAGATAGACCTCGATGGCGGGGATGCCGATGTCCCGGGTCATGTCGAGGACGATCGTCTCGTAGCCCGCAGCGCGCGTCCTTCGCAGCAGGTCCCGTGCCGCAGGGTCGCAGATCGACGCCTGATCGATGACAGGCAGGCTCAGCCCGTTCCTCATCGCCGTGGCGCTGGCGTCTCGCTCGACGATCTCCAGCAGCCCTTGCAGCACGGCGTCCGCGACCGTGCAGCCCGCCGACAGGCCGGACGAGCCCGAATTGGG
>JGI10216J12902_106025424_pt1 | contig 11296 bp, 23 predicted proteins | sample KanNatreferecore_FD_12902 | JGI IMG/M metagenome (IMG submission 12902)
CTACGAGGTCGGCAGCGGGCGCTACGAAGGCAAGGTCCGCGTGCGCCGCCACGATGGGACGCGGCGTCTCGTCTGGTGGCCCGTGTCGCAGGTGCGCCCAGTGACCGATCGTCGGTCGCTCAAGCTGGCCACCCCCGAGGTCAGCGAGGAGGCCGACAGCTTCGAAGCGGCTCGCGAACGGTCGACGGGTTCGGTGAGGGCCGAGCTCGTGGCGGTGCCGAAGGCTCCCAAGCCCTTCCGCTCGCGCGCTCACCTCAAGTCGGTGGCGGAAGGCGGGTGCTGCGTCCCGCTGTGCACGGCTCCAGCGTCGGCCCACCACATGGAGAACGAGGGCGGCTCGAAGAAGTGCGACGACAGGCTGACGGCGCCGCTCTGCGACGTGCACCACCTCGACTGGTGGCACGGCAAGGGGCACCTGTCGGGGTTGGATCGAACGGGTTCGCTGGCGCTTCTCTGGGAAGCGTGTGCGCGTGGGTTGGCGATGAAGATGGGGGAGCGATGACCGTCGACTATCACGACATCAAGCCTGGGATGGCGTTCATCGAGGCACGCCACGACCGCACGCCGCGCACCGTCGTGGTGGTCGGCACCCGTCTCTACTCGTGCACGTGCGACGTGGTGCGTGGGCGAGGAGCGGGCACGGAGCTTCAACTTGCCCGCAAGGCTCTGAGCGATCCGCAGCGATGGACGCTGGTGGACGCAGAGAAGGGAGGTCCCACGTGACCCTCGGAGACCACCCCCACAACGGGGAGCTGTCTAGAAGAGGACGGAGAGGGGACGCTGGGGGACTCCGGCCGCTCTTCTCCTTCTACGGGGCCAAGTGGCGGCTGGCTCCGAAGTACCCGCCGCCGCGCTTCCCGTCGATCGTGGAGCCCTTCGCCGGTTCCGCTGGCTACTCGTGCCGCTACCACACCGCGGACGTCACGCTCGTTGAGCGCGACCCCATCATCGCGGGCGTGTGGCGGTTCCTCGTGGGCTCGACGGCCAGCGACATCCGCGCGCTGCCATTGCTCGACGATGGTGCCGACGCGGCCGACCTGCCCGTGTGCCAGGAGGCGCGGTGGTTGATCGGCTTCTGGCTGAACAAGGCGACCTCGGCCCCTCGCCGGCACCTCAGCAAGTGGGGTCGCTACCCCGGCAAGCGTGACGACTTCTGGGGCGAGGCCGTCCGCGAGCGCATCGCCTCGACCGTCCACCTCGTGGCGCACTGGCGCGTCATCGAAGGGGACTACACCGCCGCGCCGAACAAGCCGGCAACGTGGTTTATCGATCCGCCGTACGTCGGCAACGCGTGCGCGTCCAAGTGGACTGGCGACGGGCCAGACGTCACGGTGCCGGTCGGCGACCGCTACAGGTTCGGGACGCGGCGCGTCGACTTCGACGCGCTCAGCTCGTGGTGCCGAACGAGGAGAGGTCAGGCCGTGGTCTGCGAGAACGTCGGTGCGACGTGGCTACCGTTCCGCCCCTTCTTCGATGCGAAGGCGGCGCGCGGCACCAGCCGTGAGGCCGTCTGGCTTTCCGATGAGCGCGGGCAGACGACGCTCCCGCTCGCCACCAAGACAGCATGACCGCCCCCGCCCGTCTCCTGCCCGACCCCGACGACATGGCGGTGACGCTCACCGTCGGCCAGCTCAAGGCGCTCGTGACCGACGCGCTGCTCGCGATCAGACCGGCGGAGCTCGTAGACAGCGCCGAGGTCGCCCGGCTGCTCAAGGTGAAGGCGTCCACCGTCCCCACGCTGGTCAAGCGCGAGGGGTTGCCGTTCGTGCGCGTGGGCCGTCAGTATCGGTTCCGCGTGACGGACGTCGTCGCCTGGGCCGAGGAGCGCATGGTGCGCCCCGGGGCTCACCACCGGCGCCACGGAGCCGTCGTGCGGGAGCTTCGTCGCCGATGAGCATCTACCTCCGAGGCCGCACGTGGTGGCTGCGCTACAGCGACCCAAACGGGCAGGACGTCCGCGAGACGTCGGGCACTACCGACCGGCGCGCCGCCGAGCGCCTCGAGCGCGACCGCAAGCGGGAGGTGGCCGCCGGGACATGGCGCCCGAGAACCGTCGGAACCGACACCCGGCCCACCGTCGCGAGCTTCGCGCCCGCGTGGGTCGCCTCGCTGCGCGCCCGCAATGTGGGCACCGCCGAGGACTACGCCCAGCGGATGCGCGACCACGTCGTGCCCGCCATCGGCACCCGGCCGCTCGACACCATCCAGCCGCGCGACGTTGCCGCGTTCGTCCACAGCCTCGTGGCGTCGGGTCAGCACGCGCCGCGCACCATCATCCACATCTTCGATGCGCTACGCTCCATGATGACGTGGGCGAAGTTCGAGGGGGTCGTCTTGTCGAACCCGTGCACCGACCTGCCACCCGGCATCCTGCCGAAGAAGCGAGACGCTGACCCGACGTGGCGCGCGACGGCCGTCTTCGACGCTCACGAGCTGCACACGCTGCTGTTCGACGAGCGCTCGCCCGAAGACCGACGGGTGATGTACGCGCTCGAGGCGCTCGCGATGCTCCGCTTCGGCGAGGCCGCTGGCCGGCGGTTCTCCGACATCCTGACGGCGCGCCCGCTGCACCGGCTCCTCGTGGCGTCGCAGTACGATGGGAAGGCCACCAAGACCGACACGCCGCGCATCGTGCCCATCCACCCGACGCTGGCGGCCGTGCTCGCGCGCTGGCGCCTCGGTGGGTTCGCGTCGATCATGGGTCGCCCTCCCCGGCCCGACGATCTGATCGTCCCCTCGCGCCGATGGGACGTGCGCTCAGTCCGCCACGGGCTGCACAAGCTCACCGAGGATCTCGAGCGGCTGGGCCTGCGAGCTCGCCGCCAGCACGACCTGCGACGCACCGGCATCAGCCTCGCTAGGGCCGGCGGGGCGCGCGCCGAGGTGCTCCGGGTGGTGAGCCACGGCTCGCCCTCCGAGCAGACCACCGTGCTCGACGGCTACACCACGATGCCCTGGGGCACGCTGTGCGAGTCGGTCGCCTGCATCGAGCTCCCGCACAATCACCCGGCACAGTTGGCGGCGGCTGGTGACGAGGGCCCTGGTTTCAGGGCAGATTCGAAGCGGGGTGGACGGGACTTGAACCCGAACCGGAGGCGCGCCCGTGGCTGATTCCCGGTCAGTCGAGCGTGCAAGCGACGTCGTAGACCCGCGTGGGATCGGTACCGATCGCGGTGTCTCGGCACAGCACAGCGCCCTCATCTTCCTCGACATCGACGGCGTGCTGAACTCCGCCCGGTGGATGGAGGAGGGCCACATGCGCCGCCTCGACTGGGAGGAGCACTTCGACCCGTGGGCCTGCTCGTTCCTGGAGGAGGTCACCCAGCGCACCGGGTGCGTCTACGTGCTCTCCTCGTCGTGGCGCCTCAAGGACCCGTTCTTCCGCGTCCAGCAGTGGATTCGGAAGCGGGGGGCGCCGAGCGTCCGCATCATCGGGGAGACCCCGCATTACGCCGCCGTGCGCGGGGACATCCCCATCGCCCACGACCGACGCGGCTCGGAGATCGCGGCGTGGCTCAAGGCGAACGGAGAGCCGGCGCGGTGGGCCATCGTCGACGACAGCGACGACATGGGCCCGCTGCTACCGCGGCTGGTGCGTACGACGTGGCGCGAGGGGTTGCAGCGCGAGCACGTCGAGGAGTTGGTTCGTAGGTTAACCGCCCACAAGGGCGAGAGGAGCGGCGAATGAGGACGGAGGCCAGGTGCTACTGCTTCACGAACCTCGACGGCTACGAACGCGAGGAGTGGCCGCAGTTCATGGTCGGCATCCCCAACCGTGGGGACCGGGTGGAGGCGAGGTCGCGTCGGTCACTGGCGGTCATCGCCGTCACCCACGTCGTCGCGGACGGCGTCCCGATGATCAAGGTGGCTGCACAAGGCGTGAAAGTCGCGGCTGAGATTTCGGAAGGCTGACGGTATCCGCCCACCTGGGCGGGATGGAGGTGTGTGATGGGTGACGAACGCAAACTGACCGGCGCGGAGCGGCTGGCCCTGCGCAGGCTCAAGGTACTCGAGGAGACATGGCCCGAGTCGCTGTGGATCTTCGCGGCCGGCGGCGACCTGCACGTCATGCGGACCACCACGGACGGCCACCACGCTGTCACCGATGAGGGCTCGGTGGACCAGAACGCCCTCGTGGAGTCGTTCGAGATCGACGCGGATGGAGGTGACTGGTGACCGACAAGACGAAGATCGAGACCAGCGATGGCTGCAAGTCGCCTCCGCAACGTTGGGTGCCTCGGCGCACCGGCGTCGCCTTGGAGCTCGCGACGGGCGACACGGCTGTCCCGGCCCCCGCCTCGGCGCTCGCGGCTGGAACGGCGTCGGTGCCGACGTGGGCGGTGTCCCCATGACGCGTCTCTCTGTAGAGCGGCTGGAGGAGATTCGCGCACGCGTCGTGCGGTGGGCGTCCGTGCCTTTCGCGATGTCCGGGACCCTGGCGGACTACGTGAAGAAGGCCAACGAGGCGCACACGTGGCCCGGAGCGGAGCGCGACGAGGAGCACGTGGCAGAGGCCGAGTCGTGGGCCGAGATGATCGGCGACGACCCGGTGGTGGGCGTTCTCGTGGACGCGCTGCGCCTCGCCAACCGCGACCGAGCCGACCTACTCGCCGAGCTGGATGCGGTGCGGGAGGAGCTGGGCGCCGCACAAGCCGAGTTGCGCGGGATGGCGTGGGGGGCGCTCAACGCCGAGCGCTCGACCTGGCTCGCCGAGCAAGACGACTTCCAAGCCCGCCTCTTGGTGATGACCCGGGAGAGGGACGAGGCGCGGGAGTTCGCTGCGCGCGGCGGCTTGGCGCCTGACGCATGGGTGGAGAGGGAACGCGCTCGCGCCGACGCAGCCGAAGCCCAGCGCGAGGAGCTGGCGGCGGCCTTGGAGCATCTGCGTGGTGCAGTCGTGCGACGCCTCGCCGAGGACGAGAAGTGGCGCTCAGGCAACGGCGACGGTCGTGCATTGCTGGCGGCGCACGTCGCTCTCGACGCCGCCCTCGCCCTCCCCACCTCCGAAGCAGCCATCGCCGCGCGCCGAGGATGGGAGGCGAAGGGAATCGAGGAGGCGGCGAAGGAAGCGGAGCGCTACGACGACAAGGCGCTCGCTGCGTGGCAGCTCTACGAGTTGGCTGAGGCCAAGCGCCAGGGAGGTGGGACGTGAGCAGGCCGAGCCCTGAGCGGCTTGCGCAGCTGGAGGCCCTCGCCGACTCGCTCGACGTGGGACTGCCGGCCCCGCACGCTGTCGCGTTCATCCATGCCATCGCCGAGGTCCGCGCCCAGCGCGCCGAACTCACCGCCCTCCGACGCGTAGCGGAGGCTGCGCAGGCGTACATCGACGACGAGGACGAGGACCGCGCGGCGAGCTTCGATGCCCTCCGTGCGGCTCTCACCGCCCTTCACAGTAAGGAGGGGGCGTGAGCGAGGACCCTCGACGCCTCAGCCTCGACGACCGCGTGACGTTGCGGTGGACCCGCGAGATCGATGGCGCGTACCTCGAAGACGGCACGTACTTGTGGGCCGAGGTTATGGCGGAGTACGGCGACCTGTTCCGCGGCGGCGAGCCCATCGTCTACGCCGGCTTCCTGTTCGAGCACGACTGCGGCACGACGATCGAGCTGGCCACTGGCAGTAAGGAGGGGACGTGAGCTGGCGGATGAACGAGCGGACGGCGGCGCGGTACCGGCAGCTGGTGGCGTGGGGGCTGTGCCGCGAGGTGCCCATCTCGATCGACGCTGGCCTCGCCGACCATCAAGCTGGTGAGCCCGAAGGGCAAGACGGTGACGACGCACGTCACGAAGCGGGGTGACGCGTGAGTACGAGGCTGGAGAGGGCGAAGCGCGACCACGCCATCGCGCTGCTATCGATCGGTGTGCCGTCGCAGTGGTCGGCGCAGATAGCCATCGAGGATCTCAACGACCCCGGGGTGACGTGGGTCTCGCTGTGGGATCACGAGCGGGACGAGCCGGCAAACGCTCGCGTCCTCCGCGCCCGCATCGCGCTATGGCTGAGGCTCGTACGTCGATGCGAGGCGTGGGACGCCATCGGCTCCAAGCGTCTGCACTGGTCCACGTTCGAGCGCATCGGGCCTCGCGGCGTCGGCTACTGGGTCAACAGCGAGCACCCGGCCGTCCCCTGGAAGCCACTGTGGACGCAGGCACCCCAGCACGACCCCTCTACGACACCAGCCCAGCGGCGCGCCTCGCGGCGGGGTATGGTGAGCCCATGAGCGAGTACGTGCCGCGGGTGGGCGACTGGGTGCGGTCCACGGTCCCCCACGATCCCGACTGGCGTGGCGCTGCGTTCCAGGTGCGCGCGCTCGACATCGAGCGCGGGTGGCTGCGCTTCGTGGCGCCAGCCAACGACGAGGCCCGCGCCGCCATACACCTCGGCGACGCGCTCAGCCACCTGGGGCGCAACCTCGCCTGGCACATGCGCCGTCCGTGGCGCGGGTATGACCTGGGCTACGATCTGACGGTGACCACGGAGAGAGGCTCGTGACCACCATCGCCGAAGTGTCGACCCGCGCGATGCGGATGCGCATGGAGGCCGCCGAGGAGGCGCTACAGGTGCTCGTCGATCGGTTCGGACTCGACGCCGCCGTTGCCCGCTTCGTCCGGGTGACGCGCGTGCAGACAGGGCGGTTCGAGGACCACGCCGACGAGCTGCGCGACGGCGCCCAGGGGCCGCCTGTCTGGCGGCTCTGGTGGGAGCGGACTGGTGAGTATCAGTGGACGATGCGCAGCGCGTGGCTCGTGGACCTGGAGGCGCTGGGCTCACCGCCAGCCGAGAGCGCCGATCAGTAGACCCCCGGCGTCGACCTTGTCCCCAACCTTGACGTCGCAGTGCTCGAGCACGCCCGCCCTGCGCTCGCCGCCCCTCTTCCTCGGGATGGTGAGCAGCGGGTGCTGGGCTGTGCACAGCGCGTCCACGAGCCACCGCCAAGCCTCCAGCAGCTCCGGGCTCGGCGGGTAGCACTTCACCGCGCCGCCGCGCGCGTAGCCCACCACAGGAGTCGCTGCGGGCATCCCCAGCCTCTCCGCCATGGTGACGGTCCCGGGCCACATGCACTCGACCCCGCACGAGCGGAGGTTTATGCGGCGCGAGACGTGGATGGTGCACGAGGAGAGGTCGGCGAACTGGAAGATGCCACCGTCCCACGCGATGCCGAAATGCGCCGAGACGTCCATCGGCGTGCCGTCCCTGCGCTCGCGGGCCTTCATCGCCGTCACAAGCTTGCGGCCAGCATCGGGGCCGGTGCGCGCCGGGCCGGCGCTCCAGTGGCCCACGATGCGATCGATGCGGTGACCCTGGCGCGGGTAGATGTCGGACGAGGGCTCGGCCCACCACGCCCCCTCGTCGCGCATGACGCGCTCTGTGCCGGGCAGAACCTCGCCGCCGATGACGATGCCGTGCTGCATCACCGCTCCCTCCGCCACGCGGGTTCGGGGGCCATCTTTCCGGTGTCCTCTTCGGACCGCCGCCGCCTCTCCTCGTCCTCGGCGCCCTCCCCGAGCTTGATGGCCCACCTCAGCGCGAGATCGTCGATGGTGTCCACCACCGAGCCGCGGGAGGCGAGCATGGCGCGGAGGCGCTGGAGGTAGACGCCTGACGGTTGTGACGGCATCTGCTACTCTCCTCCCGAGTCCGGCGGCGCGTGGTACCCGCAAGCCCGGACAATCCCCTGCAAGGCCGGACGGCAACCGAAGGCCCCATACCTCAACAGGGGGACTGGCGCGGTAGACGGTAGCCGCGCGTTCACGGCTCTTCCGGTGGAGCGGGGAGCGTGTCGCGGGTGCCAGCCTCGGGATCGTCACGGAAGACGTAGGCCCGCACCCGCCCCTCTCGGGTGATGACGATCGGCTCGTCACTGGCCGCGCGCAGGTGGCCGGCGGGGTCGGCGGCGAAGTCGGCGGCTTCGATGGTCTTCACGGCGTCCGCCCGTGCTTCGCTTCCAGGTCGGCATCGGTGCGGGCGCGTGCTGCCGCAAGCGCGGCGTCGAGGGCGGCGATGAACGAGTCCCGCTGCCCCAAGCGTTGGGCGAGGGAGATGCCGGCACGGATGAGGCCCGCGATGGCCTCGACGATGATGGAGAGGTTCGGGTCGATCATGGCGCCTCCTGGTAGATGACTCGCAACGCGGCATCGCACCGCGCGCGCTCCTGCTCGAGGTCGTAGCGGTCCAGCTCGTAACTGGTCCCCTCCCGGTCCACGATGGCCCGCTCGTTCGCGAGGCACCGCGCCTGCTCCACGGCGTAGGCGGTGCGCTGCTCGGCGGTGGCGCCGCCGCAGCCCGAGCACTGCACAGCGATGCCGATGCCCACGAGGACAGCCGAGACGACGATGAACGAGCGCCACAGCATGCGGGCGCTGACGAGGATGCGAGCGACGGCCACGGGAATCACAGCGCACCTGCCTGCGCCAGCGACGCGACGAGGAACGCCACGCCGAACGCCACCACGGCCAGCAGCGCGCCGAGGTCGACGGCGCCCTCCCTCTTGGGAGGCGGGATGCGACGTGGCCGCGGCAGGGGCTCCGGCGGAGGGACGAATGCGCGGGCCACAACCCGGTCCTTCGTGGCGCCGTAGACGATGCCGGCGATGGTGATGGCGCCGCTGATGAACGCCTCCCAGGGCAGCGTGGCCCAGTCGATGGGGGCGAAGATGCCGAACAGCACGGCCCCGCCGAGGGCGATGCCGAGGGCGGCGACCTGCGGCCAGTTGAGCCGCGACCAGATGGTTTCTGCCTTCATCGCTGAATCTCCTGCATGAGGCGGCGAAGCTCCTTGTTGAGCTGCACCGCGTGAGCCTCGTTGTCGGCCGCCTTCTTCTCGGCGGCCTTCGCCTTCGCCTCGACCTCGTCCACGCGCTCACCCAGCTGCTTGAGGGCGGCCGTGCACTTCGCGTGCTCCTCGGTGAGCTGCTCGACGGCTGCGGCCGATGCGGTGTCCTTGCGGGCGCGAGCGCGCACCATCGCCGTGACGCCTGTGACGAGGGCCACCAGCGCGGTACCGTGCTCGAAGGCGAACGTGGCGAGGGGGTTCATGGGATGCCCTCGGGGAAGCTGGCAAGGATGTCGGTCATGCCGCTGCCAGCAGGCGAGCGCCCATCGCGGTCCCGTCGGTCAGTTTCACCGCGTCGGTCTCGTGGATCTTGTCGTAGAGCACGAGCACGTCATCCGCGGCTGCCTGCGTCGGCGTCACCGCAGCGCAGCAGTCGATGACGAAAACGCTTCCGTACCCGGCGCCCGTTCCATACGTCGTGTCGAGCGACGCGATGGAGGCCGCGAGGCTCGCGTTGTAAAGGTCGACCGCCGCCTGCACCGTGGCCGTGACCCCGCTCCCGCCTGTGCCCATGCGCGGGACGTTGCGGATGCCTACCCACGACGTGACCGTGCCTGCGCGCACCAGCGCCAGCGCAGAGCCGACGTCGGTGAGCAGAGCAGCAGCAGCATCCGCCGCGCTCTGACCCATGGTCACCACCCGATACGAGAGGTCGTTGGTCCCGTACGCGAGAATCCGCGGGTTGGTGGGTCCCGAGTAGGTGAGCATGTCGGCCGCCAGCGTCGTCAGCTTGCCGCTGTTCACGCCAAGACTCTGCCCGGCCGCAGCGCTCATGCGCCGGTCGAACGTCTTTGGAGCACCGACGCCGACGCTGGTGAGGTCAGACGAGACGCTCTGGCCAAGCGCGCCCATGAAGCGCCCGGCCGTGTTCGTAGTCGCCAGGCACGACTGTCGATATCCACCGTCAGAGTCGTACGGCGCCGATGCGTTGCGCCGGCCCACCGTAAGCGAGTCGCCCCACATCTCCACGGCGCCGATGGGTGCACGCGGAGCCTCCTTCGCCACCAGGCTCGGAGAGCCGGTGACTGTCAGCGTAACGGCCCCGCTGATGCGACAAGGCCACGAGGAGGCTGCGGGAGAGCCGGCAGCGCCAAGGTCCGACGCGCAGAACACGCGGACCGCGTTCGTCATCGTCACCTCTGGCGAGGACTGCCACGCGTTGGCGATCATCGCTGCGGACGGCTCGTCAGTGGAGAACTGGACGCCGCACACGGTCATCGAGCCGTACCCGAGCGTCGCAGAGGCAGGCCGGCGGTTGATGCCGAGCGCGTTCGTCGTAGCGCCGGTCACGCTGGCAGTGATGGTGCCAACGCCGATGATGCAGCCGTTGATCGCGTGGTAGATGCGCCCGGCGACGGTGTTGATCCACACGTCGTGCACCTGGAGCCACCCGAACTCCTCGTCGCACGGGACGTGATAGTTCAGGTTGCTCGTGCTCGTGTACTTGTTGTCGTGGTAGCCGATGATTCGGCACCTGTCGGGCGTCGTCACGCCGCCCTGTGTCTCGCCGATGACAGAGAGCCCGGGGGTGCCGATGTTGTTCGTACCGATGAGGCAGACTGTCGACGAGGCGGTCTTCGCATCCAGCGACATCCACGTCCGCATGTGCTTGATCGCGGCGTTGAACTGGTTGGCTCCGCCAGCGATCGACATCGCAGTCGACGTCAGCTGCACGCCGACGTACTGCACCGTCGGCGCCGCACCCCCTCCACCACCACCACCGAGGGAGCGGAAGCCTGAACGCCGCTGCGCCCCACACCTGGGACGCCGCTGAGCCACTCGCAGCACGCTGCCCTTCGTCTTCACGGCGTCACCCGCGCGGGCCGCTGCTGACGATCCGCAGGTAGCCGTTGGCCGTCGGCATGATGCGGCACTCGACGCTCGCCGAGTCGATCTCGAACGGCTCTTTGGCGGCGCAGAAGTCCATCCGCGTCGCTCCCGAGGTCGACGTCCGCGTCGCGCTCGCCGACGTGCCTCCGGTCGTGGCGAACTGGATGTAGAACGGCTGCGAAGCGCTGACCCCGTCGTCGCAAGAGACGTTGATGTAACGGCCCTTGAACGCGCTGAGATCGATCGCGGCCGAGAGCGTTCCTCCGACGGTCGCGGCAACGATGATGTCGGTGTCGGTGCTCTTGGGCGGCGTGATGTGGTCGGCGTTGCTCATGGCGTCTCTTCCTCGTAGGCGCCCCAGTCGAAGGGCTCTGTTGCGGTGGTGTCGGTGGTGGGCGGCGCTTCCTCGAAGGCTGCCCAGTCGAACGCCTCGACGTCGGGAGGCGGCGCGCTCATGGCCTCCTCGACGGTGGCGGCGTACTCGGGATCGGAGCGCATCAGCGCGGCGTGCGTGGCGGCGAATACCTCGCCACCGCGCCGGGCCGCTCGAGCCAACGGGGCCGCGTAGGTGCCCAGCGCGCGAGCGCCAGGGGAGTTGAGCAGCGCACGCACGGCCTCGGCCGACGCGGCGCGGATG
>JGI10216J12902_101298127_pt1 | contig 11294 bp, 8 predicted proteins | sample KanNatreferecore_FD_12902 | JGI IMG/M metagenome (IMG submission 12902)
TGCACCGCAGGTACCGGCGGTACAATCACAGGGGCCGCAATGTTCCTGAAGGAGAAAAATCCCAATATACAAGTCTGGGCTATTGATGTTTATGGTTCTTTGTTAACGAAATACTTCCGTACAGGGGAAGTTGACATGAATGAAGTACATCCTTATATCAGCGAAGGGTTTGGGGAGGATTTTGTCCCGAAGAATTATGATATGAGCGTGATCGATCATTTCGAACAGGTAACTGATAAGGACGGTGCGATCATGGCCCGTAAGCTTGCAAAAGAAGAAGGACTGTTCTGCGGTTACAGTGCGGGAAGTTGTATCCAGGGATTAATGCAATTAAAAAGCAAACTGAAGAAGGATGATCTCGTGGTTTGCGTCTTCCATGATCACGGCAGCCGTTATGTGGCGAAAATATACAATGACCAGTGGATGATCGAACGCGGTTTCCTTGATGTGAAAACGTTTAGGGACGTGGTAAGTGCGAGAGGCACCAAGCGCCTGATCACGATAGAACCATCACAAACTGTATTGGAAGCCGTAGAGCTGATGAAAAAGTATGATATCGAGCAGATTCCTGTAATGAATGGCAGCGGACCACAGGGCGCGGTCAGTGAGGGTGGTTTATTCAGGAAGATCTTCAATAACCCGGATATAAAAAATGCAACGGTAGAAGAAGTATTGGAACCCGCATTACCGGTTGTGGCATTCGACACACCGGTGGAGAAATTAAGTCACCTGATCAATAAGGAAAATGGAGCTGTTCTTGCCAAAGACGAGGCCGGCAATTATCATATTGTAACAAAGTATGATGTCATCCAGGCGCTCAGCCACTAAAGACTAACGGACACAATAAGGCGTAAAATTGACCTTGAACAAGTCCGGTATCGATTCCGGAGCCTTTTTCCCGTAAAATTACGGTCTGGCTTATGGGTATTACTGCATTTTATTCATGTCGGGAATACGATGAATTGGGTAAATACCGTCGTAAAAAAATCTGGTTATTTTGCTCTATTTAATTAAAATTCTGCCAATTATATTTGTCTCTCTGAAACCAATATCCAACAGAAGAATCGAAAAAACCAATCCTTAGAAAAACCAAGATTAAGATCCAACGTCCAGTTCGAAAAACCGTCCAACAATCCTTGAAGACCGACCCTAAGTCACCGTGTCCAAATCCAATGAAAGAATTCAAAGTCCGGAACCCTCCTGCTAAAGTCATTTAGCAGGAGGCGCGGTGATTTTTAGCCCGCGCCAACATCTTCCCATTTTTTCCCGCAAATTTTCGCAGATTAATTTTTCAGGTTGTAGAGCATTCCTGCCTGCTATCCTTTGTAATAGAGTTTAAGCAGATTTTGATCCTTTCCGGACACTCAACTTCCGCAAAACGGGATTCACATCTGCGTAAATCCAATAAAAAATATTCGTGAGCAGGCAGGGTTTTTAGAAAGTAATCCGCGAAAATCTGCGTGCAAGCAGATTTATCGATTAAGTAATTTGCATCAAATCAATAGATGCCTGTATTTACTGACCAGACCGGGAGAACTGTTTCAGTTCCTCCCCATCCTCATCGTATCGTTTCCCTTGTGCCTTCCCAAACAGAATTACTGGCCGACCTGGGGCTTGATGAAGAAGTGGTAGGCATTACCAAATTCTGTGTGCACCCCCATGCGTGGTTCAAAACAAAAACAAGGGTCGGCGGCACCAAGGCATTGAAAATGGAAATCATTCATGCACAACAGCCCGATCTTATTATTGCCAATAAAGAAGAAAATGTAAAAGAGCAGGTAGAAGAACTCGAAAAACATTACCCGGTCTGGGTGAGCGATGTGAATGATCTCGATTCTGCTTATGACATGATTGTACATGTTGGGAACCTGACTAACAGGATGCGACAAGCGAATGAGATAATTCTCCGGATTAAAGCAAACTTATCCCGCATATCGGTTCCGGTAACCCGTATCCCGGTGTGCTATCTTATCTGGAAAGATCCTTACATGACGGTTGGCCACGACACTTTTATTCATTCCATGCTGAAATGGGCTGGATTTGAAAATATTTTTTCTGGTAAAACCCGCTATCCCGAAATTACTATCCGGGAGTTGCGTGATTCGAATTGTCAATTGCTGTTACTCTCTTCGGAGCCATTTCCATTTAAGCAAAAACACATTGATGAGCTTCAAAAAGAATTGCCCGGTGTTATTATTATATTAGTCGATGGAGAAATGTTCAGCTGGTATGGCAGCCGGTTACAATATGCAGGCTCTTATTTTATTGAATTTCAAAAAAAAATACAGACGCTGACTGGTAGGTGATCGTCTCAGAGCCACCTGCGGTGTTTTGGAGCACAAAGATTTCCCACAAAGGCCGCTAAAAAATACACACAAAGACCACAAATAATGCATCTGTATTATTTGTGGTCTTTGTGGGAAACCCTCGTGATCTCTTTGGGAAACATCGTGTTCTTCATGTTCCAAAAGGCCGCAGGCCTAAGGCGATTCCGGCCTTTCTGACTAATTTTTTCAGCCTATATTTGCACCCTCTAAAACACTACTGATGCCGAACAAAAAGATAGTTGACCTCTTAGGCGATAAAGCCGATTTCCTTCTCAATCACCAGTCAAAAACCATTTCAAAGGATCAATTACACCTGCCCGGGGCCGATTTTATTGACCGTATTTGGCTGGGCAGCGACAGGAATCCCCAGGTTTTACGTAACCTGAATGCAATGTACAGTCACGGCCGCCTGGCGAATACAGGCTATCTTTCTATTCTTCCCGTTGACCAGGGTATTGAACACAGTGGTGGGGCATCTTTCGCGAAGAATCCTATTTATTTTGATCCTAAAAATATCATTGAGCTGGCTATTGAAGGCGGATGTAACGCTGTGGCAACGACGTATGGTGGTCTTGGTTTCCTGGCCCGTAACTACGCGCACAAAATACCTTTCATAGTTAAAGTGAACCATAATGAGTTCCTTACCTATCCAAATAAATTCGACCAGATCATGTTTGCTTCAATAAAGCAAAGCTGGAACCTTGGAGCGGCTGCTGTCGGGGCCACTATTTATTTTGGTAGTGATGAATCAGCGCGTCAGATACAGGAAGTAAGTAAAGCCTTTGAAATGGCACATGAATTAGGAATGGCTACGATCCTCTGGTGTTATTTAAGAAATCCTGCTTTTAAGACAAAAGAAAAAGATTACCACGTTTCCGCCGACCTCACCGGACAGGCCAATCATCTTGGTGTTACTATCGAAGCGGATATCATCAAACAAAAATTACCCGAGAACAACGGCGGATACCTGGCACTGAACACCAAGGAATCTGCTTACGGTAAAAACGATAAACGTATTTATGACGAACTCACGACCGATCACCCGATCGATCTTTGCCGTTACCAGGTAGCTAATTGCTATATGGGACGTGCCGGACTGATCAATTCCGGTGGTGCATCTTCCGGCGCCAGTGATATGGCTGAAGCGGTGACAACTGCAGTGATCAATAAAAGAGCGGGCGGTATGGGACTCATCAGCGGGCGTAAAGCCTTCCAGCGATCGATGAAAGAAGGTGTCGGTATCCTGAATGCGGTGCAGGATGTATACCTGGATAAGGATATCACTATCGCTTGAGAGCCTTGAAAAAAATGCGGAGCATTCTCAACGTTCGACACTACTTCGGTTTATTTCTTACCCTCTTTCTTTTTCCTTTTCCATTTCCCGATATTTTCCAATGAACAATATTTAATAACTTCCTTTTCTAATATATTATCATGAAACGTTACCTGACAATCGCCGGAATTTTATTTTTGGCAGCTTGTAATTCCAGCTCCAAAGAGGAGAAAGAAAAAAAAGATACTGATACCTCCATAACTAAAACAGATACCACCACTCCCCCACCTTCACCGCCTGTTTCCGGCAAGATTGACATCGAAACATTCGGCGATATTAAAATTGGACAGCCTTATACGGAAACAATTAAAATACTGGGTAAGCCTGATACAAAATCCCATCCTATCGAATGGGAAGCAGATGGCCTCATGCATGAAGACTGGACATATAAAAGCAAGGGACTTGAACTGAATATGGCTTCCGAAATATTAAAACCGGACAGTACCCGGGTGATATTTTCCATTACTGCGAAATCCGGGTCTGATTTCAAAACAAAAGCGAATATGGGGATCGGGAATACGTACGAAGAGGTGCAGGAAGCTTACAAAAGGGATATCGATACAACGATGTCTGACAAGAGTCAGATCGTAGTGGGTTCTGTTTACGGGGGTATCATATTTAGTTTTGGTTCGAATGGAAAAGTATCCCGGATATTCCTGGGAGCGGCGGCTGAGTAGGGAGAATTCATGGTTACATTAATTATTCACTAATAATTATTAATTAGTTAATTATTAATTACTCGTTACCCGCTTAACCCCAACTTCTATGGAATTAATAACCATCCGGAAAGCCACATTAATTGATCTCCCAACCCTTCTCCACTTTGAGCAAGGTGTGATCCAAACCGAACGTCACTTTGACTCCACTTTAAAAGAAGGAGATATTCATTATTATGATCTGAAAACGATGATCAGTTCCCCCGATGTGGAACTGGTAGTGGCTGAATCCGGGACTAAACTGATTGGCTGCGGGTATGCCCGTATTGAAACAGCAAAGCATTATTTAAAACATCGCCTGTACGCTTACCTCGGTTTTATGTATGTGGATCCTGCACACCGGGGTAAAGGAGTAAACCAGTTAATTGTTAACGCACTGAAAGATTGGGCAGTTTCAAAAGGGCTGACCGAAATCAGGCTGGAAGTGTATAATGAGAATACTGCGGCGATCAGGGCATATGAGAAAGCGGGCTTTACCAGGTATATATTGGAGATGAGGATGAGTGCGAATGATGATCAGCACGACAAGAAAAAAAGTTAAAATGGAGTTTCGTAAATTTATTTGCGACAAACACCTAATGTGAAATATCTCGTGTCCATACCAAACAAAAATAACAGGGCGCTAAAGTTCTGCATGCTTTTTCTCCTCTCCTTTTTGGTCAATGGACTGTTTGCACAGCAAGACAACCTGGTAAACTATTGCAACAAAATAAAACTGGGTTTTAATGAAAGCACGATTGACAGCTTGATGGTATTTTCAATTGCTGATAGGCACCATTCACCAGGCGGTTCCTGGAGAAATATGTATGATGATGTTTACCAATCAACCACTGAATACACCGATAAGGACTGGAACTATTATACCTTCCGGTATTTGTTCCAGCGAAATAAACTTATCTATTTTGATTTATATCATTATAAGACCAATACTATCCTTTACTCGCAGATCGATTCCGCTGTAGTAAATAGTTTAATTGATAAATTTCAGAAAAGATATAATTCTTCAGATTCCTTTCCGTCGATACTGACATCATTTCATACAACCGCTTACGGCGGCCTGGATTCTGCTCTTGATAGTTTTTTCTCAGGTGCGGGCTATAAAGACAAAAACCGGCTTCTTCGTTATGCGGGTTCATTATGCCCGGAGTATTCCGCATCTGCAGTAATCCGGCTTTTAGAACTTGAAAAAGACAAACCGAATCTAACAAGAACAGAAAAAGAGTTTTTAAAAGAGATCATAAATTCAGAAACCGAAATTAAATTTTTTATCGGTTGCATTTACAGAGTGCATAAACTTTCTGAGTTCATAAATGAGTATACACCAGAGCTCAAATACGTCTTAAAATAAAATTTAAAATCTCTATTGACACAAATCTAACTGCTACTGTGGTTGCAGCTTCCCAGGCTATTTAGGATTAAGTTAACATCATATTAATCTACCTTTTCCTTTCTAAAACCAACCACATGACGAAAATCTACTCCCTTCTCCCTATTTTATTTATATGTAGTTTACTTAATGCTCAAATTCCAAAAAAATCAATCTCGCTGGGCGGCTTCCTGACTTATTATACTTATAAAACGAATAGTGCTTATAATCTTCAACAGGAGGGCTATTCAGGAGTGATCGGAATTTCCTTAGGCACAGCGATAAAAGAAAATGCCGTTGTAGGCCTAAATATGAGCTATGGACCGTCGAAATACACCAGTCACTATCCCTTAAATGAGATTACGACTGAAAAGTCAACTGTTTTTGAAATCGGCCCTTACTACCGGAAATATAAAACCCTTGGGAAGGGGTTTCATTTATTCGGTCAGGTAGATTTCACATATAGCAGGCAAACAGCGGAGACAGATTTTAAAATTGCTCCTACTGACTCAAAAAGAACTTCTAACGCAGGTGCTGTTTCAGTCACGCCCGGACTGGCCTACCGGCTTTTCAAAATCCTACATGTTGAGCTTTTTATTCCAAACATCCTGCGCATGCGGCATTATGTTAATAAAACTGAATACCAGGATCCCGCGGTTCAGGAATTAAAAGAAAAAGGCTTTGATGTAAGGGGCGCATTTACCAATGGTAATTCTCTGGGGTTGGTAGGTATTGGGTTTCGTTTTATCTTATAATAAGCGCGAGATTTGAACCGCAGAGACGCGGTGAACGCAGAGGCTGTTGTACTTAGATTACTCACCCTGCCGGGAGAGTTTTATTGGAACACGGATCACACGGATTAGATAGATTTGCGCGGGTCTTTTTTGTTACAATCCGTTCTATCTATGCAATCCTTGTTCTAAAAATGTTCGCAGGAGCATTCTCCGCGTTCGCCGCGCCTCTGCGGTTTAATTATTTTTATTTCCCCTTTGCCAATAACCAAAACCCGGCCTCTTTAACATCCCTGCTATTAGGTCCGATATAAACCCTGAATTCACCGGGCTCTGCAATAAACTTTAATGAAGCGTCATTGCCGGCTTGTTGTGTATAGAATTTCAGGTCTTCGCTGCTGATCGTAAAATTAACCACCTGGCTCTCCCCTTTCTTCAAATATATTTTCTGAAATCCTTTTAATTCTTTTACCGGGCGGGTTATACTGCCTATCATATCGCGGGTGTATAACTGAACCACTTCATCGCCATTAAAATTCCCGGTATTGGTAACTGTGACTGTTGCAGTGATCTCGCCGCCATCCCGCATTGCATTTTTGCTCAGACTAATATCACTGTAGGAGAAGGTTGTATAACTCAGTCCATAGCCAAACGGATAAAGTGGTGTATTATCAACATCGAGGTATTTGGAAGTATATTTATTGTTGGCATCAAATGGGCGACCAGTATTTTTAACGCTATAGTAAATTGGCACCTGGCCTACATTGCGGGGAAAAGTAGCCGTGAGTTTCCCGGAAGGATTATACCGCCCAAATAATACTTCAACGATAGCCTCGCCCGCCTGCGTTCCTGAAAACCATGTCTCGAGAATGGCATCCACGTTCTCATGCTCCCAGGAAAGTGTCAGCGGCCGTCCATTCATCAACACCAGTACGATCTTTTTCCCTGTTTGCTTCAGGGCCTTTAATAAGGCAAGCTGGTTGGGAGGTAAACCAATATCGCTCCGGCTTGCTGCTTCCCCACTCATGCCGAAAGATTCACCTAACACGACCACAATTATTTCCACATTATTGGCTACACTTACCGCCTGGTCGATCAGTTGCTGAGGCGATAAACTATCCGGAACGATCATGGCTCCATGCGGGTTGATTTTTTTTAATATGGATGTATCGTCAATCAGGTTACATCCTTTCGCATAGCCGAGAGCGTTACCGGGAAATAGTTTTTGAAGCGCATCCCAGATACTTATCGCCTGGTTATAATCCCCCGCTCCGCTCCAGTTGCCGATCAGGTTTCTCTTATCCTTTACCAGCGGGCCGATAAAAGCAATCCTGCCTTCACCTTTCAGGGGCAGCGTTTGATTATCATTTTTCAGCAAGACCATACTTTTTTGTGCCGCTTCTTTTGCAAGTTGCAATTTCTCCGTAGTCATCATGGTTTGCGCGGGACGCTGCTCATTAATATAGCGATAGGGATCTTCAAATAAACCCAAACGATACTTGGCTTCCAGTATTCTCCGGCAGGCAGCGTCGATCTGCGCTACCGTTATCTTTTTTGAAACCACCAGTTGCCTGGCTTTCCTTAAGAAGATCTCTCCCACCATATCCATATCCACGCCTGCTGCAAGACCCAGTCTCCCAACTTCCAACGAATCACCTACACCGTGGTAGAACATTTCATTCAATGCCGTATAATCTGTAACTATAAATCCATTAAAACCCCATTGCCTGCGAAGGAGATCTGTCATTAACCACTTATTGGCCGAAGCAGGTACTCCATTGATCTCGTTAAATGAAGTCATTACGGTCGCAGCCCCCGCATCGATGGCGGCTTTATAAGGAGGTAAATAATCCTGGAACATACGAACCTGGCTCATATCAACGGTATTATAATCACGACCTGCTTCTGCCGCACCATACAATGCAAAGTGTTTTACACAGGCAAGAATCGTGTTATGCTGGGAAAGATCTGTTCCCTGGTAACCTCTTACCATAGACCTGGCGATCAATGATCCCAGGTAGGGATCTTCTCCTGCTCCCTCTGAAATTCGCCCCCAGCGTGGATCCCGGGCTATATCGACCATAGGTGAAAAGGTCCAGTTTAATCCATCTGCACTGGCTTCTTCAGCAGCTGTCCGGGCTGTCTTTTCGATCATGGCAAGATCCCAACTGCATGAAAGCCCCAGCGGGATAGGAAATATAGTGCGATGCCCATGAATGACATCATATCCAAACAATAACGGGATCTTAAGCCTGGTTTCCTTTACAGCAATATCCTGGAGTTTGCGTACCGCCGCGGGCGTATAGGTATTGAAAACAGCACCTGCATTACCCTTACGTATATTCTCATATACATCTTTGCTAAGTAAAGGACCGGTGACGTCAAAACCAATAGTGGGTAAATTCAATTGACCGATCTTTTCATCCAGCGTCATTTTTTTCATTAACGCATTAATGTAAACCGTCATCCGCGCATTAGCTGTTTGTTGTGTAAAAGCGGCAGTCGTAAAATGAAATACGAATAGAGATACCGCGAATATTTTTTTTATCATAACGGTGTTTGTACTGTTATTTGCTATTTTATATGGGGTGAGCTGAACCCCAGTTTTTTCAGGCCTGCTTTTATTTCCGGGCAACTCATAAATAAGTTCCACAATAATCCGGAACGGTAATTTTCCATCATTACCACGATAGGACCCTGGTCGATCGCCAGCCAGTGTGGTAAATACCAGTTGGCGGTTTCACTGAACGCATCATAAAAGCCATAAGCACCCCAGATTTTATCTTTCATGTCATCATACCAGTGCTTCATAGCAGCCATTGATTGGTCCGGTGTGTACGGGAAGGAAGATAGTGCTGCCGTAGGTGAAATAACGCCAAGGTCTCTTTCCATAGAAGGTGCGTGACCGGAATATCCTGACATGGAATAGCTCGATGTGAGTCCCCAGCTATTTTCACCATACCCTTTGAACTGTTTTGGATTCTTCACACACCAGGTATAATTGATAAGAGCCTGGTTCCTGTTTTCTTCCCAATAATCGGCGTATTGATCTTTCAGCCCACGGGGATCCAGCCCCAGGTAAGAATAATGCGCCCAGAATAAGGGACCTCCTGATGCGGCATCACCCTGGTGGCGAAGCTGCAACTTATATCCATAATGCTCCGAGAGTGATTTTATTTTTCCATTCTCTGCCCATCCCTGGTGATATACTTCAGCCGGAATACTATGATTGGGCGATGATGCTGCCAGCACATACATTATCAAACATTCATTATAGCCGATCACGGGGAAATTCATTTCCCATCCAAAACTTGGACTCCAGTGCCAGTACAGTACATTTTTTCGATTCCTGTACCAGTCAAATTCAACGGCCTTCCATAAAGCATCTATCCTGGATGCCAGGTCTTTTTCTCTGGCATTCCCATCCTTAAAGAACTGGCGGACACAAAGCAATCCCTGTATCATATATGAGGTCTCAACCAGGTCTCCACCATTATCTTTCCTGCTGAATGGAACTACTTTACCGGTTTCACCATTCCACCAGTGAGGCCAGGCGCCGTGAAAACGATCAGCCCTTTCCAGGAATGAAACAATTTGCTCCATCCTCTGAAGGCCTTGTAACCTTGTAATAAAACCTCTTTCAATCCCCACAAGCATGGCCATCACTCCAAATCCCCCTCCCCCGCTCGTTATAACATGTTTATCATTTTGCGGGTAAATATTATCAGCATGAAAGCGCTCTCTTGCCAGGCCACTTACCGGCTCAGCTCCATCCCAGAAGTATTGAAAAGTTTGCTGCTGTACCAATCTGAATAAAGCAGAATCCGCGACAGGAATACTACCGGGATTTGCACCCGGAATTTTTTTATTCGAATTACACCCCGTGCTCAAAAGCGAACAAGAAATAAAACAAACAAAAATTAGCTTTTCCATGAATGCAGCAATTTGTTGCACAGAAAGATACTATAACAAATTCCCAAAAATCCTTTCAATCTTTTAAACTCAGTTCACAAGTACGGTGCGGTGAATCCCAGCCTTCTCAACCCATTCTTAATTTCCGGCGCACCGGAAAAAAGATTCCATAACAAACCACTCCGGTAATTTTCAATCATTACGATAATAGGCCCCTGGTCGATCGCAAGCGTGGAGCTGGCAAACCAAAGATCTTTGAGACTGAATGCGTCGTAAAAGCCATATTGACCCCATAATTTATCGCCAAGTTTATAATAAAAGAATTTCAACGCATTCATGGATTCTGCCGGGGTATAGGGAAAGGAAGACAGCGCCGCCGTCGGAGCGATCACCCCACGATCATTGTTCGGTTCATTGACCCCGTACCCCGTTGGAATATCACTGGCCGTAAGTCCCCAGCATAAACTACTATACCCGTAATGACCCCGTGGATTAGCCTTACAATACTCATAATTTATTTTGGTGTGATTGGTTGTTTGTGTTTGATAATTAGCATATGCATCCACCAAACCGTTAGGATTAATACCGAGGAAAGAATAATGGGCAAAAAATAAGGGCCCGCCGTTGGGGGGACCTAATGGCAATGTGTAACCGTAATAAAAATTATTATTCCGTATAGCCCCGTTATTCGCCCAGCCATTGTCATACACCACCCGCGGGATCGAATCAGTCAGCGAAGAAGAAGCCAGTATGTAAACGATCAGTGCTTCATTCCAGCCCCTGACCTGTTGATTGATGATCCAGTTTAAAGTTGGACTCCAGTGCCAGTACAACACATTCTGGTTGCCCTGCCTGAACCAATTCCACTCTACACCGTTCCAGATGTTATTGATCTTATTCCTGAGTTCC
>JGI10216J12902_107811328_pt1 | contig 11294 bp, 11 predicted proteins | sample KanNatreferecore_FD_12902 | JGI IMG/M metagenome (IMG submission 12902)
TTTGCACGAAAAGCAGAAGGGGAAAACTGGCAATATGCTAATCATATTAGTGTTAAAATAGGCCCAGTTTAGGGATGTTTCTTCAAAATCCATCAACCTCTCCTATTTTGCATCCTTTTAAAATCAATGCGGAATACACAAATTAAATTCCTGTTACTCGCTATTTGCATTAGCTCCCTCTTTGCCGGATGCGGGCCGATAAAGGAACCGGAGTTTAAGGGCATAGAAAACACACGGCTCAACCGGCTGGGCCTTGATGAAACCGGATTTACACTGGATCTTATTTATTTCAATCCGAACCATTCAGGTCTCCGGTTAAAGTATGCTGAAGGAGGGGTATGGATCGATAATAATTTCCTGGGACGTTTCCTGGTCGATACATTGGTGCGAATACCGGCCAGCGCCGATTTCCGTTTGCCCGTCAAATTGAATGTCGATATGAGTCGTGTATTGAAAAATTCTATCCTTGTATTATTCAGTAAGGATGTGTTATTGAAAATTGAAGGCACAGCGCGACTGGGGAAAGCCGGATTATATATCAACTACGCAATCTTGTACGAGGGAAGACATAAGATTGATGAGTTGTTGAGATAATATTCAGTCAACAGTCTCATCATTCCCAAAAAATACATTGCTATTTAAAATGAAACCTGAAGACTGCCATTACTGCTTTGGCGGCGACGGCGGAGTTTTCGGCTTGGGATGCCCTCCCCCATCCTCAAATTTCTTACAGGAAAGTGGTAACCTGTTATATGCATCTTCATTAACGGGCACATCGCCGGCTTCATAACCTGCATTTGAGATTGCAGTCTTGATCTCTTCGATATTGATCCTGTCGGTGATATATTTTACTTTGGTCTCACCTTTCTTGTAGTTGACACTGATCTCGGCTACCCCATCATACCGTTTAAGATAGGTCTCGATCCTGATCTTGCATTGTTCACACAGTGCATTAGGTGTTTTAATGATGGCTGTAACAACAGGTTTGGTCTGGGCCTGGCCCTGTATCGCAAAAGCAGCGGTAGTAAGTGCGGCTAAAATTATTTTTTTCATCAGGTATGTCTATAAAGGTCTTAAAATTACAAAACTCCCTTCCAGTTTGCCGGGTCTTCGCGCCACTTTAACAAAACCTCATAATGACCAGGCGATACAAGTCCTTTTTCCCTGGCCAGTTCGATCAAGGTGGGGTAATCTGTGAGGGATTGATAGCTTAATGATGCATTTTCAAATGCACCGGTTGCAACAGGAAATCCATATGTAAAAATTGAAACCATTCCCTCCACCTTTATACCCGCATTTTTTAATACCTCCACAACCTGGAGGCTGCTTTTCCCTGTAGAAACAAGATCTTCGATGACCACCGCCTTCTGTCCTTTTTCATAATGGCCTTCAACCTGGTTTCCCAATCCATGTTCTTTTGGTTTGGGCCTGACATAAATATAAGGCAGCTTAAGTTGGTCCGCCGCCATTGCACCCCAGGCAATACCGGCCGTAGCCACTCCCGCCAGTAAGTCTGCATCAGGGTATTTCTCAAATATCACATTGCACATTTCCGATTTGATAAAATCCCGGATAAAGGGAAAGGAAAGAACCTTCCTGTTATCACAATAGATCGGGCTTTTCCATCCGCTCGCCCAGGTAAAAGGATGCTCCGGGTTGAGCTTTATCGCCTGTACATGAAGTAATTTTTCAGCTACTGCTTTGGCATCTGTCATGGGGCGAAGATAATGCGTGATACGGGATGCGCGGTACGGGATGCGGGATATTTCAAATTCGTAAAGACTTTACAGGTTTCGCGCATCCCGTATCACGTATCGCGCATCGGCTCCCTTTCCGTATCTTGTACATGCGATGTATATCAAGATCTACTTCGATAATAAGCCACTGTTTCTCTGTGATGCAGTGGATGAGACCATTCAGCCTTTTGTTCACCATGATGACGCGATCTTTATTGACGAACTCAATTCTCATACGGTTAAAACAATGATCCACGAAATGGAATTAACTTCCATCCATGCCGGGGTGTTCTATCATCCTGTCCTTGAGGATTTGAAAAAAGCTTTCTTTAAAAAATTTACAATCGTACAGGCAGCAGGCGGACTGGTACAAAATGAGAACCAGGAAATTTTGTTGATCTTTCGACGGGGTAAATGGGATCTGCCCAAAGGTAAACTTGATAAAGATGAGCAACTGGAAGCATGCGCCGTCCGCGAAGTAGAAGAAGAGACAGGCCTTGCAGATGTGGAACTCGTATCCCCCCTGACAATAACCTATCACACATATCATGAAGGTGCCCGGTTCATCCTGAAAGAATCACACTGGTATTCTATGAACGTAACCGGTAAGCAGCAACTGATACCACAGGTAACAGAAGATATTAATGATATCAGGTGGGTGAAAGCAACCGAATTATCCGGTTATTTCGATACCACATTCCCTTCAGTTATCGATGTGCTTAGAGAATGGTCAAAACTATAGATCAAAGCATCCTAAATTTCCCCATGATTTTATTATTCCGGCAAGATTCATATTTTATTGTTGTAGGCTGAACCACTAAGGCACCAAGGCTCCAAGATTCGCAAAGACCTCGTGTTATTTTGTGACTTCGTGTCTTTGTGGTTCAAATCAAATCCTTCAACTATATGACCTTATCTTTTCTAGGGATAATCGCAACCGTGAGCCTGCTGACGCAAACCAGTTTTTCCCTTTCGTCATAGATCTTAATATCCCATACATGCGTTGTGGATCCAAGATGTAATGGAGTTGAAACACCCGTGACTCTTCCTTCCCGTACGCCACGAATATGGTTGGCATTTATCTCCAGTCCTACGCAAAGGAATTTATCATAGTCGATCACCATGGCAGACGCTACGCTTCCGAGCGTTTCAGCCAATACACAGGAAGCGCCGCCATGTAGAAGGCCATAGGGTTGGTTGGTGCGATGATCCACCGGCATGGTAGCCTTGATATAATCTTCACCAAGTGCTGAGAATTCCAGGCCCAGGTGTTCACTCATGGTACCCTTGCCAAGTTGCCTGAGGTGATCAAGCGACAGATCTTTTTTGAACCAGATTCCCATAATAATCAGGATTTCTTGAAAGAAAAAGAATCGGAAACAACTTCCGGCAGGAATGGCCCTGCATCCCCGCCATTGCGGATAATATCGCGTACGATCGTGGAAGCAACAGATGTATATTTTGGTTCACCAGTCAGGAAGATGGTCTCAATAGACCTGTCCAGTGTCCGGTTGGCATCTGCGATCGTTTTTTCATACTCAAAATCGCTTACGTACCGGATACCCCTGAGAATGAACTGTGCATTGACCATTTTACAAAAATTGATTGTAAGGCCTTCATAGACGGCGCCTTCAACTCTTTCTTCATCCTTGTAGATTTCGCGGATCCACTGCAGGCGCTGCTCAGGAGAAAACATAGGTGCTTTTGTGGTATTGATACCGATCCCTACAATAATCCTATCGAATAACGGTAATGCCCGGTTGATAATGTCCACATGGCCGAGAGTGACAGGATCAAAAGTGCCGGGGAATAAACATATCCGTGACATGATTTCAAATTTGCGATTGCCAATTTTAGATTTCCAGGTACGATTGAAATACCCGGATTTCAAAAATCAAATCCAGGGACTTTTCAAACAATCTGCGATCGGAAATCTAAAATCTAAAATTCTCAATTATCGCGGTTAGCAAGCAGGTATAGCACTGCCATCCTCACAGCTACCCCATTCTCCACCTGTTGCAAGATAATGGATTGTTTACTGTCGGCCACATCACTGTTCAATTCGACACCTCTATTGATCGGGCCGGGATGCATGATCACGATTTCTTTTTTCAGGCTATCGAGTAACTGCCGGTTTATTCCATAGGCAAGGCTGTATTCACGCAATGAGGAAAATAATACCTGGTTCTGTCTTTCTAATTGTATACGAAGTACATTAGCCACATCACACCATTCCAGTGTTTCTTTAAGGTTGTAACTGGTATTAACACCAAGCGCTTCATTAATGTACTTCGGGATCAATGTTGGCGGCCCGCAGACAGTCACTTCCGCACCCATTTTTTTCAACAGGTAAATATTACTCTGTGCAACCCTGCTATGCATGATATCACCGATTATAGCCACTTTAATACCTTCCAGTTTACCGGTTTTTTCGCGGATCGAGAAAGCATCCAGCAATCCCTGCGTCGGATGCTCATTGATACCATCACCGGCGTTGATAATGGCAGCGGGGATATGTTGTGCCAGGAAATGCGGAGCACCGCTGGCACTATGCCGCATGACCACCATATCCACTTTCATGGAAAGAATATTGTTTACAGTATCCAGCAGGGTCTCGCCCTTGGATGCGGATGAAGTAGAAGCTGAGAAATTGATCACATCTGCGCTTAACCTTTTCTCCGCAAGCTCGAAGGAAAATCTTGTCCTGGTGGAATTCTCATAAAACAGGTTGACAATAGTCACATCCCGGAGGGAGGGGACTTTTTTGACGGGACGCTGTAAAACTTCTTTGAATTGACCCGCTGTCTGCAGAATAAGTGAAATATCCTCTTTGGTGAGGTTTTTAATGCCCAGCAGGTGTTTAGTAGACAGGCTCATTAAAGGGCGAAGGTAATGGTTTCTGGTTTATTGTTTATGGTTTATTGTTTCCTGAGACCGAACACTCAATTAGGTCAGTAAGTCAGTGAGAACGTACTATAGCGGTTTCGATCCCATTGTTTCGTTCAGATTAGTTCAGTAGTCTGCAGGATGCCGGAATGAAATTTCACCTATCAGGGACCCGCTGACTTACTGACTTTCTCTCGCAGCTTGCTTCACTCATAAATTACCACTTGTTTCTTCCCCCATTCCACCTTTACTTTCTGTGAGATAATTGTATCGATGGATTTTCCCGTATAGTCAGGCTGGATAGGGAATTGACGGCTAAATCGCCGGTCGATCAGGACACAAAGTTCCACTTTCTCCGGGCGTCCGAAATCAAGCAGTGCATCCATTGCTGCACGTATCGTTCGGCCGGTGTACAAAACATCATCAATGAGTATTACTTTTTTCCCCTCGATGGAAAAAGGAATATCTGTATGGTTGGCGATATGAAGTTCTTTACGTATGTCATCCCTGTAGAAAGTGATATCAAGTTTTCCATAATGAATTTTATCAGCTGACACTTCCAGTTTAATTTCTTCTACTACCTGGTCGGAAAGAAAGACGCCCCTTGGCTGAAGTCCGATAATGACAGTATTCTCCAGGTCGGCATGATTCTCCAGCACCTGGTGTGCCAGTCGCTTGATCGTAATTGCCAGTTGTTGTTCGGAGAGGATCGACTTCAAGTCATGGAATTTCAGTAAAAATAATAAAGCGAAGGCAAACGGTAGTGATTTCCCACAAAGAGCGCAAATAATTCACAAAGACCACAAGTTTTCTTACGAAACCGAAAATGGCTGTGGTCTTTGTGGGAAACGACTGTTCTGATTAGATCACCGAAGGATCATTTACGTTTCCCGTTATTTTTGAACTGGTAAAATATTCCTGCCTGGAATACCCGGTTCTTCGCTTCAAAATCGCTGTCGTCGCTGATATTATTTAATCCCAGGTTATAACGAAGATCAATGCCCAAACCGGAATCAAATATATAACCAGCACCGAAGGACCAGGAGAAATCTACAGAATTGTAAGTATCGTCAACATCCACTTCCACGTCGCCAAATTCCTGCTCTGCTGATACAAGGAACCCGATCTGGGGACCTGTTTGCAGGCGGAATCCATTACTGACCATATACTGTCCCAGTACCGGGATGTTGATATAATTGAGTTTTAATTTTGAATTGGTCCGTTCCCCACCCTGGCAGGAAAACACGAGCTCCGGTTGAACTGCGAAATGTTCGGTTACATGAATATGCGCGAGTCCGCCTATATGTAAACCGCTTTTTGAATCGTAATCTACCCCATCGCTGATCTGTACACTGGATGAATTGTAACCGGCTTTGATACCGAAATTCGTTTGTTGGGCATTGGTCGTACTCAGGAAAAACAATATCACAACAGCCACAGCCAATAACTTTTTCATAAAAATTGATTTTAGTTTGTCGAATACACACGAATCCCATTCACAAGCTCTAATGCAAACAAAATCATGCCAAAGCGGGGGTCTTTAGAGTAGGTATAGTCTGAAACAGACTAACAATTAGATTCCATTAAGCAATTGGCAGTCAACAGTCGGCAAATCTTCAGACCGAGGGTAGATACCTTTTTGCTAAGATCCATTTCTAAATCCATCCTGAAACTTGAAATGGAACCGGGGACTCTCGACTGATCGACTTGTTTTTACTGGACTATTAAGTAATTTTAAAGATGCCGCGGAAAATCTGCCACCATATGATCACCTGCAGCCTTTATTTTCTTGCACTGTTCACAGCCATTTGTTCTTTTTCACAAACCCCGAAAGGTTTGAAGCCTGTAGAACAACAGAACTTCAAAAACGGTAAGACGCGGGCCTTAGTCATTGGAATATCTGATTACCAGTTTATCGATAAACTTGATTTTGCCGACAGGGATGCCGAAGTATTTGCTGATTGGCTGGTTAATTATAGTTCCTGGAATATCGCCAAAAGCGACCTTACACTATTGGTAAACGAACAGGCAAAGCGTGGTGACCTGATCGCGCAAATTCAGCGAATAGCCGCGCTCTCCAGGGCGGGTGATAACCTGGTCTTTTATTTTTCCGGTCACGGCGATATTGAAACACTGACAAAGTTCCAGAACGGGTACCTGCTTACATATGATACCTACTCTAACAATTATATGGCGGGAGCACTATCGGTGAAAGACCTGAAAGATATTTTTGTTTCGTTGACAATGGATACCGTGAATGTAATTGTAATAACGGACGCCTGCCGTTCGGGTAACCTGGCCGGTGGTATCGATGGCGTAAAATTCACGGCATCGGCCTTAAAACCTCTCTGGAATAATGAGATAAAGATCCTGAGTTCGCAACCGGGTCAGTTATCACAGGAAGGAAAGGAATGGGGTGATGGGCGAGGCGTGTTTTCTTATTATCTTATCAATGGGCTGAAGGGAGCGGCCGATACAAATAATGACTCGCTTATCATGCTTTCCGAACTGGAACAATACGTGGGTAATATTGTCTCCAAAGCAACGGATAATAAACAACAACCCATATTTGAAGGGCCAAATAAATATTCTACCGTCATTGCCAAATTAAAACATGGCACACCAGCTTCTTCTCCCAGGAAAACCGGGAACAGTAAGTCCCCACTCTTACGGCTCAGTATACCCGAAGATAGTTGTGATATTTACCAGCAGCGCCTGTCTGTGGCCATCAATGAAAAAAAATTTGACAGGAAAGACCCGAATTCGGCGACGGCACAGTACCAGAAATTACGGTCCTGCACAAATGACCGGGACCTGGTACTGGGTGCTAATTCCCAACTGTTATCCGCGCTCATGAATACGGCCCAGGAGATCGTTAACAATACATTTATCGGGAAAAACTTCGTCAAGGAATATGAATACGATTTAGCTATCGACCTGTTTGACCAGGTACTGCAGTACAACGATATCCGCCTTCCATACGAACAACAACTGGTGAATTTAAAAAGATATCTAAAAGTACTGGGTACCACAATCTGGGGAAATTACAATTCACTACCTCCTCTTGAAAAGATCCTCGATACAGCTATACAACAAGAGCCCGATGCCGCATATTTATTAAGCGCCAAGGGCATCCTTGAATTAAGGAATATGAATTATACAAAAGCCATCCAACTCCTTGAAAAAGCGACCCTGAAAAGCCCGGGATGGCTGATCCCGAAATATTACCTGGGGATTGCATATGGATATAAAAAAGATTACCGGAAGGCGCTAGATTACTACGAGGAAATTCTTAAAAAGGATACACTGTACCGGACTTTCGAATGCGCAAAATGCATCCTGGGACAAATGGCGGAATTTGAAAAAAAACTCAAACGAATACGGTTTGACAAATACCCGGTCGATCTCAAAGAACAAGCTGCTCTCGATTCGGCAAGAAATGAACTGGTCGACAATATTGATTCCGCTTATTTCTATCATAATCTTGGTAAGCGTTATGATAAAAAGAATCACCCGCACCAGGACTCGGTTTATTTTTTCTATACACAGGCCGTTGAACTGGATCCCTGGGAAGCTGAATACATGTATACGTTAATCCGGTACCTGCGAAAAAAATCTTATGGTGAAGCGGAGATCCGGGAATGGCTAAAGAAATCAGGGGAATATGAAGAGGATGATCGTTTCTGGTTCCAGGAAGATATGCTCTATTCGTATTTATATTCTAAAGAAACGGCTAATGCCTTCAAAGTCGCGGTTGACCTGTATGAAAATGGATTCTATAGTTGTTCAAAAATGAAAAAACTATCAGGTAAATTTGGAAAATTACCCGAGTACCAGGCTTTCATTAAAGAAAATTGCAGCGATTGATAAATACCCGCTCAATTCTTAAGGACGATTTTGAACATCCTTTTCCATAAAAGGATATTTGTAATCAGTTGGAGGATTAAATGTTTCCTTGATCGTTCTTGCACTTAACCACCTATAAAGATTTAAAATGCTCCCAGCCTTATCATTGGTTCCACTTCCCCTGGCGCCGCCAAAAGGCTGTTGCCCCACCACCGCACCTGTCGGTTTATCATTGATATAAAAATTACCTGCCGCATTTCTAAGTTTATTAGTTGCCAGTTCCACCGCAGCGCGGTCTGCTGCAATAACAGAACCTGTCAGCGCATAGGGCGAAGTGGTATCCACCAGTTCGAGTGCTTTTTCAAAACCATTCGCCGGATAGATATATATACTTAATACAGGTCCGAAGATCTCTTCACACATGCTTACATATTTCGGGTTCTTCGCTTCAATAATTGTGGGCTGCACAAAATAACCGTGCTTTTTATCACACTTGCCTCCTACCCATATCTCTGCTTTTGGATCCTTCCGTGCGTTATCAATATAGCTTTTGATATTATCAAAACTTTTTTCATCTATCACAGCATTGATAAAATTTGAAAAATCTTCCACGCCGCCCATTTTGAAACTCTTCACTCCCGCGATCAGTTTCTTTTTAACTTCTTCCGCGATGTTTGAAGGAATATAAGCTCTTGATGCGGCCGAACATTTCTGGCCCTGGAATTCAAAGGCACCGCGTAATAATGCCGTCACCACAACATCCGGGTCGGCGCTTTTATGCGCGATCACGAAATCCTTACCGCCTGTTTCACCTACAATCCGGGGGTATGATTTATACATTCCCATATTCTTACCGATGGTCTCCCACATATTGTTGAACACTCCGGTGGACCCCGTAAAATGAACCCCCGCAAAATCGCGGTGATTGAAACAGGTTTTCCCGATCGTAGGGCCGTCCACATAGATCAGGTTAATTACACCATCGGGCAGGCCTGCTTCTTTTAAAATTCGCATGAACATCTGCGCGGAATAGATTTGTGTATTCGCAGGTTTCCATACCACTACATTCCCACACATAGCTGCAGAAGTAGGAAGGTTTCCACCAATCGCAGTGAAATTAAAGGGGGTAACTGCCAATACAAATCCTTCCAGCGGACGATATTCCATACGGTTGTGCATACCCGCACTACTGATCGGTTGTTGTTTATATATTTCAGAGAGAAAATGAACATTGAAACGCAGGAAATCAATAAGCTCGCACGCTGCATCGATCTCTGCCTGGAATGCATTTTTGCTTTGCCCCAGCATTGTTGTGCCATTTAAATAACTCCGGTATTTTGTCGCCAGCAAATCGGCCGCTTTTAAAAATATACCGGCCCGGGTTTCCCAACTGGTAACAGACCAGGATTCACGGGCTGCAAGCGCCGCTTCGATGGCCTGGTCCACATGTTTTTGTTCACCAACATGAAAATATGCCAGCGTATGTGCGATCTCATGCGGGGGGTGGATGGCTTTTTTCTTGCTAGTCCTGACTTCCTTACCACCGATATACATCGGTATATCCAGCTCCTGTTTTTTTAATTCGGCAAGGGTAGCCTGCAATTTTTTTCTTTCTGGTGAACCGGGAGCGTAATTCAATACTGGTTCATTGATAGGCATTGGGTAAGAGAAGGTTCCTAAGCTCATAATTATTATTTTAGATTGCAGATTGCAGATTTTAGATTTATCGAAGAACCCTGCCTGCTGTCGGGTTTCGATCTGCAATCTAAAATCTGAAATCTAAAATCGTTACACTTTGCTTTCTTTTTCAGCCATCAGGTAAGCCTTAATAAATCCATCCAGTTCTCCATCCATCACCGGCTGTACATTGCCTACTTCATAATCGGTGCGGTGATCTTTGATCATTTTATAAGGATGGAATACATAGGAACGTATCTGGCTTCCCCATTCTATTTTTTTCTTGCTGGAATTAGTCGCATCCTTGATCGCCTGGCGTTTCCGAAGCTCTTCTTCATACAGGCGGCTTCTGAGCATTTGCATGGCTAATTCCCGATTTCCCAGTTGGCTTCTGTCCTGCTGGCAAACTACAACGATACCGGTGGGAAGATGCGTTAGCTGCACTTTGGTCTCTACCTTATTTACATTCTGACCACCTGCACCGCCGCTCCGTGATGTTTCCATTTTTATATCTGCAGGCTTAATCTCAATATGGATGCTGTCATCAACAAGGGGGTATACAAACACGGAAGAAAAAGAAGTATGCCGCCTCGCGTTACTGTCAAAGGGAGAAATTCGTACCAGGCGGTGTACACCACTCTCCGCCTTGAGAAAACCGTAGGCAAAGGGTCCTTCAAATTCCAGTGTTGCGGATTTAATACCAGCTCCGTCACCCCATACCCAGTCCAGCTCTGTTACTTTCCATCCCTGCTTCTCTCCATACATGCGATACATCCGCGCCAGCATCTCTGCCCAGTCCTGGCTTTCAGTACCACCTGCGCCGGAATTTATTTGCAATACAGCCGGAAGCTCGTCTTCCGGTTCGTTCAGTGTGGCTTTGAACTCAGCTTCATCGAGCAAACTGATCGCCTTATCATAGGCTGACTTTGTTTCTTCTTCTGTCGCATCCCCCGCTTTCCAGAATTCAAACAACACAGCGAAGTCCTCCACGGCAGTATTCACCTGAACATAAAGGTTTACCCAGTACTCGTTGAGTTTAATGTTTTTTAGAATTTCGGTAGCCCTTTTATTATCATCCCAGAAACCGGGACTCAGTGAAAGCTGTTTGTCTTCTTCAATTTTATATCGTCGGTTCTCGACGTCAAAGAA
>JGI10216J12902_100441560_pt1 | contig 11293 bp, 4 predicted proteins | sample KanNatreferecore_FD_12902 | JGI IMG/M metagenome (IMG submission 12902)
TCCGGCGGCGGCCACATCGAAGACACCTGGGACGGCCACAACGACTGCATCGGCAATCACATCCTCCATGCGGGCGAAACCGATCAGCCCATCGCGGCTCTTATGTCCGATCTAAAGCGAACTGGCTTGTGGGATGAAACCCTCATCATCTGGGGCGGCGAATTCGGCCGCACTCCCACCAGCGAGGGAGTGGGTAAGCCCGGCCGCGATCACAACTGGCATGGCTTCACGATGTGGCTGGCCGGGGCCGGCGTAAAAGGTGGACAAACGATCGGCGCCACGGACGAGCTGGGTTTTGCGGCGGTAGAAGATCGCTGCCACGTCTCCGATCTGCACGCTACGATTCTTCATCTCATGGGTTTGGATCACACCAAGTTGACGTACTTCTACTCCGGCATGAATACCCGGCTGACCGGAGTAAGAGGTGAAGTCGTGCGCAAGGCGCTCATTTAGGCGTTAAATCGCTCACCCCCTGGCCATTTCCACGGAAATTGTATTCCTTAAAGCGGGATTTTTCTGTATGATGCTCACAGTTCGCATTCAGGAAGATGTCTCGGTTGCCGCGGCCTTCAACTCCGGCGTTGAAGTTCTGGACCTCTCAGGAGCCACGGCCGTCCCTCTACCCACCGGCGGTTTATCTCGCCCGACTACCGGCGTCCTCCTGGGGTAACTTACAGCCCCGTCGAATCTCATTTGCTTTGCGGAGGTAGACCATGCCGTCTAAGGCATTCCTGCTCGTTTTGCTCGCGACCGGCTCGCCATGCCTGGCCCAGCTGGATACCGGTTCCATTCTTGGAACTGTGCTCGACCCGTCCGGCGCCGTTGTTCCTAACGCGACGGTCGTTGTGCAGAATCTGGGAACCAGAGCGTCCGTCAGCCTCACTACGGATGAAACCGGTAACTTTATTGCATCGACGCTGCCGGTTGGCGCCTACCAGGTCACGGTCAGCGCTGCTGGATTCAAAACCCGCGTCTTTGAGAATGTTCGGTTGCAAGTGTCCGATCGCGTCCGTCTGGAGGCCGCTTTGGAAACCGGTCAGATCACCGAAAAGGTCGTTGTCAGCACCGAAGCTCCAATCATCGATACCGCATCCTCGACGCTCGGCACGGTAGTCACGTCGCAGCAGGTGAAAGACCTTCCCGTGAATGGGCGAAACATCATGGATCTGTTGCAGCTGGTGCCAGGAGCGATGTTGCGCGGCGGCGCCAATACCCAATCCGTCGGCGGAGCGTCCCTGTTTCGAGGATCGGGCGGCGTTCGATTCCTGATGGACGGCGCCGACGCCAGTCGTGTCGACTTCGAAGATCTGAATAACACCTATGGGTCCAGCCGCGGACGTCTATCGCGTACCAGCATCGACGCGGTTCAGGAGTTCCGGGTCTACACCAACTCATTCTCGGCCGAGTATGGCCAAGCCCTCGGAGGCGTCGTCAACCTCATCACCAAGTCTGGAACGAACGAGTTTCATGGTGGGGTATTCGAATATTTTCGGAACGAGAAGTTGGACTCGCGCAACTACTTCAACGCGCCACCCGCATCGAAACCTCCCTATCGCTTGAATCAGTTTGGGGGAAATCTGGGTGGACCCATTGTCCGCGACAAGCTATTCTTCTTCGGCAACTACGAAGGAGTGCGCCAGCGATCCGGAAAGACTCAGAATGTCCTGGTTCCGACGCAGGCGTTCCGCGAAACCGTGGTGCCGGAGGTGAAGCCCGCGATCGACATGCTGCCGCTTCCAAACGGTCCGATTTCCACTTCCGACCCGCGCTTGGGCAGCTATGTGCGTAACGTGTCCGATCCGCTGACGGAGAACACCGGCGCGATCAAGGGAGACTACATCATCACTCCGAATGACCGGTTGTCCGGCCGATACAACATCAATAAAAACCTGACCCAGACTTACTTCGGTGTCGGACGCGGCCAAGTGCAAACGGCTCCGGGATTCATGCAACTGGCAAAGCTGACCTACACTCACGTCTGGTCGCCCCGCGTAATGAACGAGACCGGGTTTGCCTTTAACAGGATGCATATCGACCCGCGATCGGCCGATAGCGAAGAGATCCGCAACTTTCCGATTACCGCCCTGGGCAGCGGCTCGGCAGGTGTAGGACCAGCGCTGTTCGATCTACGCGTGGCAAACAATTCATTCTCGTTCCTGGAGACGATGTCGTACGTCACCGGAAAGCATCAGCTTCGTTTCGGGGCCCAGATTATTCGGAATCAGAATAATAAGGAGTTGGTCTTTCAACGGACCGTCACCTACCAACTGCTGGAAGACTTCGCCCGCAACAGTGCATTCTCCATCGGAACGCTTGGACAGCCGCGCGCCGGTATGCGCGGCACTTACTGGCACTATTTCATCCAGGACGATGTTCAGGTAACGCGGAACTTCACGCTGAATATCGGGCTGCGCTATCAATACGACACCTCGCCCACGGAATCGCACGGCCGGATCGCGAATTTCAACTTCCCCACGGGAGCGCTCGATCCCATCGGAACCACTCTGATTTGGGCTCCCAAGTACAATCTCGCTCCGCGATTCGGATTCGCATGGACGCCCTTCCCGTCCAAGAACACCGTGATCCGAGCCGGTTATGGAATTTTCTATTCCAACCTGAACTCTGCGTTTGCGCAGAACGTTCCCAATAACATCTCGCAGCAGAGTTTTTCCCTGACGCGCCAACAGGATCCCAATCTGAAAGGGTTTCCCTTTCCCGATATTCCATCATTCAGCGGAGTCAGCAACTTCACGGCTCTCCCACGCGATTTCAATACGGCTTACACCCAGCAGTGGAACTTCAATATCCAGCAAGGCATCGGAGCTTCCTCAATGTTGCAAGTAGCCTACATCGGCAACCGGGGACTTCACCTGGATGGTCCTTCGCGAAACATGAACCGACTCTTCCCCGGGAGCCCGCTCCGGCCCTATCCCGCTTATGGAAACATCAACCTGCTGACGGATTATCTGAACTCCTACTACAACGCACTCCAAACCAGTTTCAAGCATCGTCTGCGCGGTGGGCTGACATTCAATCTGAACTACACTTGGGCACATTCGCTGGACAACGCACCGACACTGTTTGGATCGTTCTCCGACGACGCAAACGCCCAATTGGACTACGGCAACGCCGATGGCGACGTCCGGCACTCGCTGCAGTTCGACTATCTGTGGGAGATTCCGGCAATCCGTGGCATTCCCAAGATGATCGGCAGCGGATGGCAAGTGAACGGGATCACGGTGATGCGAACCGGATTTCCGATTTCCGGAATGACGTGCGCTTGCGACCCCCTGCGCGTCAGTGCTGCGACGTCGCGACCGGATCTATTGCCGGGTGCGGACCCGCGTCCATCCGAAGTGCTCCTCCCGACGCGACAACTCAATCTGGCAGCCTTCGCTGCGCCGCCCATCGGACGGGTGGGAAATCTCGGCCGGAACGTCCTGCACGGGCCTCATGCAATCAACTTCGATTTCTCGGTTCTGAAAAGATTCCCGATCACCGAGCGCCATTACGTCGAGTTCCGTGCGGAGATGTTCAACATCTTCAACACGCCCCAGTTTGCCAATCCACAGGGGAACATCACCGCTGCCGGAAACTTCGGACAGAGCCTCTCGACCATCAACACTTCGAGCAACTTTGCGACAAACCGGCAGATCCAATTTGCGCTTCGCTATATCTTCTAACGCGGTCGCGCTGCTGCTTCTGGGAAGCTCCGTGGCCGGCGCGCAGCAATCGCGGTTCGAGCTGCCGGCGGACCAGCGAACCGGATCGATCCGGCGGATTTTTGTACTTCCGCATAGCCATCTGGATATCGGGTTCACCCTCCCGCCCGACCAGGTGGCCCGCGACTACAAGGACAGCATTGACGTGGCGATCCGGCTCGCCAACGAGCATGACGATTTTCGCTGGACCATCGAATCTACCTGGATGTTAGGCGAGTGGCTGCGCCGCACCAGCGACTCCGCCGCCATTGCCGAGCTGGCAAAGCTGATGCGCGAGCGAAAGATATCCCTCGGAGCAACCTTCGGCAACATGCACAGCGGCCTGATGGACACCGAGGAGATGAACCGCTTGGTCTACCTCGGAGAAGCATTTCGCCGGCGCTTCGGAATTCGAGCCGAGGTGGCCTACCAGAACGACGTCCCTGGATTCTCATGGGCCTATCCGCGGGTTCTTCAGGGAAGCGGAGTGAAGTACCTCATTACGGGTCTGAACCTCTTCATCGGAGGCGGAAACAATTTCGGAATGGCGAAGACTCCGTTCTATTGGATCGGCCCCGATGGAAGCAAAGTCCTTACCTGGTTCACCTACGACTCCTATGTCGAGGGATACCGGTGGAAGATCGGCGGCGACGCTTCGTTCGAAGAAATGGAACAGACCGTTCTCCGCCGCCTTGCTTGGCTGGAGCGTCAAGGCTATCCCTATGACTCTCTACTGGTGATGGACGCAGTCGGCGACAATGGCGACCCGTCGACGGCATACCGGACCTTGCAGCGCATCCGAAACTGGAATCGACGCCATCCGGAGCTTCCGATGAAGCCCTGCATCGCCGAGGAGTTCTTTGAAGACCTCGTGGCAAGGCACGGCACGAAATTCCACCAAGCCAAGGGAGACGCCGCAGGACACTGGGAGTTGGTCAAGCTGGGCGCGCCCGAAGTCTCCGGCCGCATGCGGGAAGCTGCGGCGCTGCTGCCAGCGGTGGAGAGTCTAGCGACCATCGTTTCGCTTCTTTCGAAAGCAGCCTATCCCGCATTCGATCTGGCGGACGCCTGGCGCGAGCTGCTGACTTATCACGAGCACACCGCGGGCGCTGGCCCCGGCTGGCCGGGTTATTTCAGCCGCTGGCAGACGGACTGGAACAACGCTGCGCACTACGCTGCGGCGATGAGCGGCTATTCCAATACGCGACAACTCTTCGACAAGGCAGTGCACCGGCTCGCGGGCGGTACGGGTTTGCAGGACCCTGCGCACCACTCCACCGGCGCGGAGATCACGGTCCTGGTCTACAACGGGCTCTCGTGGGCGCGAGGCGGACCGGTTACCATCTCCGGACTGCCGAAGGAGATGCGAGAGGGCTCGCTGGAAATCAGCGATCTGGCTACCGGACAGACATCCGCCGTTCAGGACGTGCCCGGCACAAACCGCATCGTAGAATTTTTTGCTCCCGCCATACCGGCTGTCGGCTACCGGGCATTCGCTCTTCGAAAGAGCGCTGCGGAATCCCGGAATGCTCTCGAGTCTCCATTCGTCGTCACAGTGAACGCTGAAGGCGACCTCCAGTCCATACGCGACAGCCGAACCGGCGCCGAAATGATCGCGGGCGGCAGCGCGCTGAAATTCGGCAGAGTCTATGCTTCAAACAGCAAGGGTGGATACGACGAAACCGTCACCGGTCCTGCGGAGACCCACACCGTGACAGGTCCTGTTTCTAGACAGCTTGACATCTCCCGCCAGGAGGGCGCGCTGCTCAAAACATCTATCAAGACCTACCCGAACGCGGCCTATATCGATCTTGCATTCTCGACAAAGTTACCCGCGCTGAACGATCGCAGCGTCCGCTATACCGTCGCTCTCCCATTTGCCGGAAAGAAAAATGAGTTTGCCTTTGATGGCCCGGGGATGATTGTCCGGTTTCCGCAAGATCTTCTTCCCGGTGGCGGAGCTGCTCAAATCGCTCCCCTACATTTCGTTCGCTACTCAGGAGACGGCGGCAGTGGAATTACCTTGGCGAATCGCGATGCGTTTCTCTACCGTCCAGACGGGATGTTTCTTCTGGGATCGGAAAGCCTCGCCACCGAGACCCGCGAAGAGGGAAAGCAGCGGCTCTTCCGCACGGAGCCTCGAGGCTCCGAAGTCCTGACGTTCCGGTTTCGCGCCTCGCTGCAGGGCGACGATCCGGTGGAATGGAAGAGACTGGGCGAAGAGTTGAATCTTCCTTTGCAGTCCGTCGTGATCCCCGACCGAAACCTGCCCGCCGAGCGCAGCTTTCTCGCGGTGGAACCGGCGAACATCCAGGTCACCGCATTCAAGAGAAGTGAATTCGAGCCCGGGTTCTGTGTCCTCCGCCTACAGGAGATCGCGGGCCGCGCAACGCCGGGCGCGCAACTTTCCACAACTCTGTCGCTCACAAACGCCAGGATGACGAATCTCGTGGAGACTCCAACCGGCGCTGCGGCGAATCTCCAGAAGCTGGACTTCCAGCCGTTTCAGACGATCACCATCCTGGCTCGATGCGGGTCTTAGGCTTGGCTAGTCGATAAAATCCATTCCAGAATGCTTTCCCGCAGAACGTTCGTGGCGTCGACGGCCGCGCAAGTGGCGCAAGCGGCGGCAAGCCGCCCCAACATCATCTTTCTGATGCCGGACCAGCATCGTTACCACACCGCCGGCTGCCTGGGCGACGAGCAGGCTCAGACTCCGAATATCGACCGCCTTGCCTCCGATGGCATGATTCTGGAAAACACGTTCGCCAATACGCCGGTCTGCTGCCCGGCGCGGTCGATCCTGCTCACCGGCCAGTATTGCCATCGCAACGGGATGGTCGCGAACGACCTGCGCCTGAGGGAGTCTTCCGTATCTTTCGGCAAAGTCCTGCGCGCCGGCGGCTATCGCACGGGATTCGTCGGCAAGTGGCATCTCGATGGAGGAAAGCGTCTTCCCGGGTATGTGCCTCCGGGAGAACGGCGTCAGGGATTCGAATATTGGGCGGCGAACCAGTGCAGCCACATGCATTTTAAAAACACGATTTTCCGCGACACGCCGGATCCGATCGTGCTCGATAAGTTCGAAACCGACGGCTATGCCGACTATGCCATCGACTTTTTGAAGCAGGCCGGTACGGATCGCCGTCCCTTCTATCTGACCGTGCAATGGGGGCCGCCTCACGATCCGTACAAGGCTCCCGAGGAGTACGCAAGGCGCTACGACCCGGCAAAATTGAAGATGCGACCCAATTGGCGGGCGGAGAACAACGTCCCCGGGCCGCAGGCGATCACCCAATACTATTCGATGGTCACAGCGGTCGATGATGCTGTGGGGAGAATCCTTCGTTCTGTCGATGAAATGGGCCTGCGCGAAAACACGATCGTCCTCTACGCTTCGGACCACGGCGACATGCTCGGCTCGCAGGGCGAGCGGCTGAAGCGAAAGCCGTGGGAAGAATCGATCCGAGTACCCGGCATTCTCCGCTGGCCGGGCCGCATGAAAGCCGGCTCCCGGAACGACACCTTCTTTACCCACGTCGATTTCGCGCCCACTTTGCTGGGGTTCGCCGGCCTGGCGGTACCGAAAGAGATGCAGGGAAAGAATCACGCTCCGGCATTTCTGAAGGGCAAGCGTGGAGCCGACTCGGCATTCTTCCAGATCTTCGGTCCATTCGCGGGCGACGGAACTCCCTCCGGCTGGAGAGGCGTTCGGACCGAGGAATATATGTACGCCCGATTCCAGGACAAGCCCTGGGTTCTTTACGACCTCCGAAAAGATCCCTACCAGATGCGGAATCTGGCGGATGATCCGGGTGCTCGAAAGATTCAGGAAGCCATGGAGAAGAAGCTGCTCCACTGGATGGAAGAAACAGGCGACCGTTGGGACTTTAACTGGACGGCCCCCGTCGAAGACAATGGCCGTCTCTACCGCCATCGGACGTTCTACACCGTACCGGAGTATCTGCAGTGGGCTCGCGAGAATCCCACTGCAGATACCACACCGTAGAAGAGGTTAAGCCCGTCGGCGCCGCAGAGCAGTCATGCCAAATGCCGCCAGCCCCAACGCTGCGACGGCACCCGTCGCCGGCTCTGGAACCGCCGCTGCACTGACGGAAGCAGTGTATGGAACACTTTGGCTGGGCGCGCCCGATTGGAAGGCACCTTGGTCGAACGGATCGCCGTCCCACCACTCGGCGCTCAGGATGAAATTGCCGGAGTTGATAAACCCGATCGGAGCCGAAGCATCCCACAGTAGCGACTGCACCCCGGCGGACAGGACGGCATCAAATGCAACCGTCACCGTTTCGCCCGGAGCAAGGTCCGGAAAATCGAAAACCACGCTGGGAGATCCGTGCTGAAACACTCCGCTGTCCAACGCGGTGGTGACCAGCCAAAGCGTACTGCTCTGGTTTTCGATGGTGTAGCCCCAGCCGATGGTCGATCCGGGTGTTCCCTGGATATTACCGCCGGCCGGAATCAGGCCGAAGCTGTACATGTCGGCTGCAAATGACGGAGCGATTGATAGTAGTAGTGTAAGGGCGAAGGTTCGCATAAATTCTCCAAGTTTTAGTTGGTTCAAACGCTTTGTTTCTAGAGAGGCAGGGTACTCAAGGGAAAATCACCTGGGCAAGGCTGAAGCGATACTGCGAACCGCCCGCCTGCACAACTCCGCTCTCGCTAATCGAGAGCTTCTTGACGGTTGTTGGAACGTTCAACCGCAAGGTGATGGTCGAAGATGCTCCGACGGCAAGACGGCCCAAGGGCACCGGCAGCGACGCTCCGGAAAGACTCACCGACCCGGAGCCGGCTACAGCCCGCAGCGCGATCTGTGAGATCTCGACGGAGGTCGCCTCGATCGTTCCGGTATTCGTGAGGATTAACGGAACTTCGATCTGAGTGGCTGTGCGGATGGGCTTGCCCGCGGCGATCGAAACCTTGACAGTGTTCAACGGCCCGTGCACATGCGGTGCGTAAGGAGGCTTCACCCAAGATGCCCGGTTCAAAATGGGGTCGGTTTCAACTGAGACCGGCACGGGGAAAACAGGCTGAGGTCCGGACCCGCCGTAGATCTGAACCGTCAGCGTGCCGTTGGAAACTTCGTTCGGGAATGGCGCAATTCCCCCCGGTTGATCCTTGATTCCTACAAATACCGATACCGCGCCGTCCGGACCGCCGAAGTATTTGTCGGTGTAGTAATGAGTCGCCTTGCTCTGATACAGAAAGGCATTGCCGGGGCTTAGTGGCAGGTTCTGGACGATCTCAATCCGGTCGGCCTTGCCATCCGAGTCAAAGTCATAGAGAAATCGCGCTGTGATCGTATTCGGAGCCTTGTCGGGCGCCTGCGCCCAGCCCGGCGTCATGGCTTGGTTAAAGTACAGGGCGAAGCGTGTCACCGGTGTATCGTTCGGGGCAAGCGTTCCGCTGAACTTACCGGTCCAGGAAACGATCGACGCGGCATCCGGCACATCGATGGGTGTCGAGCTTTTGGCATCCGGCCGTACCGGAACCGTGGTTAACGACGAAGCAAGAGCGGAGGCGTCGGCGGGGTAGGGAAGGTTAGTCACGATCGGTGGCATCCATTCTCCCGGCCTCGCATTCAGCCCGCCGCCACTTCGCAAGTAAAGCCGTCCATCCTCGGGGACGAAGCCCGAAAGCAGGTCAATCTGGGGTTTTCCCGCACCCGTGTCTGTTGCCATGGAGTACGACGGCACGGTCAGGCTGCGCTTGGTGCCGCTGACCGTGTCGGTAAAAGTCACCGTCCGGTCGGCCGCGGTCGGGTTGTAGGCAACGTAGGTTCGCTGGCCGCCTTTCTTGAAAACCCCATAACTTGCGATATCGGCGACCACCGTGGCATCCACCTGGCCCAGTGCCCAATTCGTGTAGGCCCAAAACTTGCCCATCGTGTTCGATGCTCCGGGGAAGTTGTCGTGCAAGGCGTTGATACGCTGCAGGGCGGGAACAATCCCCGTGCCGTCGGGAACCGTGCCCGAGTCGGGCAGGCGCGACTGGAGGCTCGCCTCGAACACCTGGTATGGCGCCGGAGCGTCATCGTATCCCTTCTCCTTTATGAATTGCGCCCACGTCGCGGACAGCCAGTTCTGGTTTCGGCCCAGATACAGCGTAAAAGCGCTCAACGGTGTCGCCTGGATCGTGTAGGATCCTTGAATTCCGCCGAAGTACGTATTCCGGAAAATCCCGAACTGCTTCACGTTCGTAACGAGCGAAGTAACCCAAGGAGTTCCGTCCGGTCCTTTGTAATGCACCAGCTCGTCGGGCCAGTTCCCGTTGAAATATGTGCCGGAGCTCTGGCTGAGGTTGCCATCCTGATTGAACCAATACTGCTCTGTCGCAAGAATCTCCTGCTCGTACAGAAACATTCCCAGGTCGCGCCACTCCTTGTTGTTCAACACCTGCCCGAGGCTCGACAGACCCACCGCGAAATTCAAGGCCTCACTGGTGGATTCCTGGTTGTTGCCTCCGCCCGTCGAGGTTCCATCGGCCCAGTTATGCCCATAGAACGGGCTGAACTCGCGGAGAAACGGATACTGGGTATCCGAACGATTGTAAGTTGCCACGTCCCTGCGTAACTGGTCGATAAACGGAAGGTAAGCCTGGAGCCAATTGAGATCGTATCGCCCGATCATTGCCGCCGCTTGCAGAAAATATCCGTAATGAAAGTGATGATCGTTGAAGTTCTGCACCGACAAATATCCGTCCGGATACGCAAGTGTCGAGTTGAACTGCGTGTTGTAGAACAGGAACTGCGAGTTGTAGGCGGACGCCCACTGTCCAACCAACTCCTTGAGAAATTGCAGAAGCTCGTCGCGAATCTCGCGGGCCACCACCGTCTTCGGTTTCTTCAGATCAGCATCCATTCCGGCCGCCGCCAGATCTTTCGATTGCCACAACAGGTCCGCAATCACCAGCGACTCATAGATCGCCGGCAGCCCGGGAAGATAGGAATTGCTTCCGTAACCCATGTACGTTCCCAGATTGCGAAGCACTGAATTAAGCTTGTTCGGAGGCGGAATCGGTTCCTGAACATAAAACCATGTCTTCATCGTGTCGTAGATGTCCTCAACCGCGGAGTTTCCGGGTTGTACCGGATTGGCCAACTGCGAGTTTAGAGCGACGCTGGGCAAGTAAGGCAAGAGACCCTTGGCTTGGATTTCCTGAACGTACCAAGCACCCTGGTAGCCTTGGTACTCCCCTTTTACGCCTCGCCACGTATACTGCGGTTGCCCGCCTGCCATCAGAATGTTCTGCCGGTTCGTCGCGTTCATGGACTTCCGGTGATGCGGAAAGACCATCTGCAGGGGCTGGCCTCCCGGAGAGCAGCCGTTGATCGGAAATGGAGTGGTGATCACCTCCAGCTTCGACCGGATCATGCTGTTGGCCTCGTCGTAGCCCAACGGGAGGCCCCCGCCAAGAGGCACTGACGTGTCGGATCCGGGAATCGGTGGGAAATGCAGCTTCGTGCCCGCGATCTTGGTGCAGGAGTATTGCTTCAGATCCTGAAGTGCTGCGATCAGACTATTCGTGTTCGATGCATCGATATTGTGAGGCATCGCAAGGACCGCCACTCGCGT
>JGI10216J12902_104676962_pt1 | contig 11293 bp, 12 predicted proteins | sample KanNatreferecore_FD_12902 | JGI IMG/M metagenome (IMG submission 12902)
GTCATCCCCTCTATCGAAAACCATGCGGGCGGGGATGCCCGCGCTCCATGGTTAGACATTTCCTAGGGCGGAGCGCCCTGCGTCACCCCGCCCCAGACCGGCTCCTTCGAGCCGTCGGGCATCGTCCAGGTGTAGTTCTGGACCTCCGAGAGGAAGGTATCCCAGTCCGGCCACCGCCGCCGGGGCATGTTCTGCTGCAGGTCCACCAGCACGAACTCAGGGATGTCGTCCTGCGTCTCTGCCCACGCCATGACCTCCTCGGTGGACATCGGGAAGGACGGCTCCAGCTCGGCGAATATCTCGGTTCCGTTGATCGACCACGGCATACGCGTCTCCTCACTGCCCCGGTCTTTCCCGGCGTCCAGTGACCGCAAACGCGCGGCAAGGCGTGCCTCGTCGGTGTCTCGAATCAAGTCCGATTCAGTCCGACAAGTCCGCACCGCCCGAACGGCCCGCCGGCTCACGGCGCAGACCCGACCGGACGTGCGCGGTAACCAACGCCGCGCACACGATTGCCACTCCGCTGCCGGCGGCGCTCAACAGAAACGCCAGGGGCGCTCCGGCCGAATCCCGGGCGAGATATCCGGCGCCCAGGGTGCCCGCCAGAAACCCGGAGCTCCACGCCACGTGCGTCATCCCCAGCAGCTTCGCGCGGGTCGCCTCCGACGAAAGCTCGCGGACGAGGGTCGTCATCGTGATCGACAGCGACCATGCGGCGCCGGACCCCAGCAGCCCGAACACCACCAGACCGGCCGCGCTCGCTCCGGAAATCCCCTGGCCGGCCGCCGACAGGGCGATCAGCGACACCGCCGTGATCACCGGGACTCTCGGCCCGATGCGGTCCACGATGCGCCCCGCAGTGAGCTGGCAGATTGCGGCGATCACCAGGCTGGCCGACGTGTAGTACCCCGCTGCGGTCTCCGTGCCGGTAGCGCGGAAGAGTAAGAGAGGCATAAGCAGGGTCACGGCGCCCCAGTAGAACGTAGGCAGGCACCGCAGCGCCAACAGCGCCCAGACCTCGGGCCGGCGCAGCAAGCCTGGATAGCCATCTCCGCCCGCCGTCGACTCCGCTTCGGCAGGGCGAGGGCCGCTCACCGAAGGCATCACGCGCCAGGCAGCGAGCAGCACCACGAGCTGTCCCACGGTCATCAGCCAGCCCAGGATCCGGTAGCCGTTGGCCCATTCCTCGGCGATCCAGCCGGCAACGGCGCTGCCCACGGCGTTGCCGATGGTGCCCATCGTGAAGTAACACGCGGTGGCCAGCGCCAGCGAGTTGTCGGGGGCCGCCTCGATCAGGTAGGCCTGCCCGGCCACGGCGCCCAGACCGAACATCATACCGGAGAAGACGGCAAGCGGCAGCATCCACTGGGGATCGACGAGGAACATCGCCCCCGCGCTGGCAACGCCCGTCATTCCCAGGAGGAACCCGTTCTTGCGGCCGACGGCGTCGCACACCGCCCCGCCGGCCAGCGCCATAATGCCGCTCATCACCACGAAGAAGGCGCGGACGGCGCCGGTGAAGTCGGAGGCCCGGTGCAGCTCTTTCTCGACGTAGACGGGGAACAGCGCGAAGAGCGGCGAAACGAGGAGCCCGCTGACCAGCTGGAACAGCAGGAGCGCCGCAAGCGCCGCGGTGAGCATCTCCCGCAGCGGCTGAAGCAAGCGCATCTGAGAGGCTGGGCCGGTTGACGAAACGGCCCGTACCGTTATATCCCGCCCACCGTTATCGTTTAGAAGCGTAGGATGGGCGACGATGGGGTAAATCCACGCGACCGAGAGCGAAGCAAATGAAGGACACGGGAAACAGGATGCAGCACGACGGCGACACGCCGCCGGTGCCCGGTTACATGGAGCCTCTCCTGGAGCGGGTCCTTGTGGGCACCGCCGACTCCGCGGCCGCGCAAAGCGTGTTGAACGTCTCGGAGAAGGAGCTGGGAATCCTTCTGCGGGCGTTGATCCGCCAGCGCGCCCGTGAGCAATGGGAGTACAGCGATTGACGACCCGCCGGCTCCGGCCGGTGTGACGATAAACAAGAGGCCGCTCCGCTTTCGTGGAGCGGCCTCTTTGTTCGCCGCCTTGTTTCAACGCGGATACACTAGAATAGCTGTTCGCGTGAAGGAGGCGGCCGGTGCGGGTGCTCGGCATCGATCCGGGGCTGGGATGTACCGGGTACGCGGTCGTAGACCAGGAGAGGCCCGGCGGCTCATCGCGTCTCGTGGAGGCGGGGGCCATCCGGAGCAATGAGAAGGCGCCGCTCCCGGAGCGGCTGGTCCAGCTCCATCGTGAGGTAGCCGCCGTGATCGAGGAGTTCCACCCGGAGGCGCTGGCCCTGGAGGACCTCTATTCCGAATACCGGTTCCCGCGCACGGCGCTGCTAATGGCGCACGCCCGGGGCGCTATCTGCCTCGCCGCGGGCCAGAAGGAAGTGCCCGTGTGGAGCTACCCCGCCCGCTCGGTGAAAGTCGCCGTCGTGGGCCACGGAGGCGCCAGCAAGGAGCAGGTTCAAGCCATGGTCGCGCGGGTGTTCTCCCTGGCGAAGGTCCCCACCCCGAACGACGTGGCGGACGCCATGGCCATCGCCCTCACCGCGCACCGGCGCGGGGGCGGAGGTGAGAAGTGATCGCCTACCTGCGCGGAGTCGTCCGCTACCTGGACGAGGCGTCTGTCGTGGTGGACGTCGGCGGGCTAGGTTACGAGGTGCTCCTGCCCGGAATCGAAGCGAAGGCGCTGCGCTCGCAGCTCCGCAAAGACGGCGCCCCGCCCGAAGGCCAGGAGGCTTCGCTCTGGATCCACTACCACGTGGCGGAGCGCCAGCCGAAGCCGCTCCTCATCGGCTTCCACGAGCGCCAGGCGCGCGAGTTCTTCGAGCTGCTCCTCTCCGTGGCGGACGTCGGGCCGACCGTTGCGGCCCGCTCCATGACCGTCCCGGTCTGCGACTACGCCGGGGCCATCGAGCGCCGCGACGTGCGGACGCTCGGCACTCTACCGGGAATCGGAAAGCGGAAGGCCGATCAGATCGTCGCTACCCTCAAGGGGAAGGCGCTGCCTTTCGCCCTGCTGCCGCCTCCCGAGATCGAGGAGGTACCGGACGCCGTGGTTGAAGACTTCATCTGGGAGGTGGAGTCCGTGCTGGAAAGCCTGGGCTACAAGCGCGCGGAAGCCGCCCGGATGATCGAAGCCGCCCGCCGCCGCAACCCCGAGGCCAAAGTCTTCCAGTCGCTGCTCGAAGAAATCTGGCGCGGGGAGCAGAGCTGAATCCATGAGAGAGCGTTTCATTGGGCCGGAGGAGCAGCCTGCGGACGACGGCGAGCAGCGCTCGCTACGCCCCCAGGCGCTAAGCGAGTACGTCGGCCAGCGCGAGGTGGTCCGTCCGCTCCGCATCGCGCTGGAGGCGGCGCGCCGCCGCGAGGAGGCGCTGGACCACGTGCTGCTCCACGGTCCCCCGGGCCTGGGGAAGACGACCCTGGCCCACATCATCCGCCAGGAGATGGGCAGCGAGCTCCACGTTACCTCTGGTCCGGCTCTGAAGCGGCCCGGGGACCTGATGGGGCTGCTCACCAACCTGCGGGACGGGGACATCTTCTTCATCGACGAGATCCACCGCCTCGACGCGGCCGTTGAGGAGTACCTCTACCCCGCCATGGAGGACTTCACCGTCGACTTCGTGCTGGACCGCGGCGCGAACGCGCGGATGCTCAACTTCAAGCTGAAGCGATTCACCCTGGTCGGCGCCACCACCATGACCGGCCTGCTCTCCGGGCCGCTTCGGGGGCGCTTCGGGCTGGCGTACCACCTGGATTACTACCACGCAAACGACCTGAAGAAGATCGTCCTCCGCTCCGCCGGCATCCTCGGCGTGGAGGTCCAGGAGACCGGCGCGGAGGAGATTGCACGCCGCGCCCGCGGGACGCCCCGCATCGCCAACCGGCTCCTGCGCCGAGTGCGGGACTACGCCCAGGTGGAGGGCAGCGGCGTGGTGACCACGGACGCGGCGGACGCGGCGCTAAAGCTGGAAGGGATCGACGAGCAGGGCCTGGACCGCCTCGACCGGGAGCTTCTGCGCGTGATCATCGAGACCTACCAGGGAGGCCCCGTCGGCATTGAGGCGCTTGCCGCCACTCTCAATGAGGAGCAAAGCACGCTGGTGGAGGTGGTAGAGCCCTATCTACTGAAGATCGGCTTCCTCGCCCGCACCCCCAGCGGCCGCCGCGCCACCCACCTGGGCTATGCGCACATGGGGATTTCCGGCGGGGGAATTCCCGGTCAGCCGCGGCTGGACCTCTAGGCCGCCTGCGCCAGCGGCATCCCGCAGAGCGACTGGATCGCGCCATCGATCTCCGCCAGCGATACCGGCTTCACGAGGTAGAGTGAGAATCCGGCCGCGCGTGCCCGCTGGACCTCCGCCGGGTCGCTGTAGCCGCTGATGGCGATGGCGGGAACCCCGTCCCAACCGGGAAGCGTCCGGAGGGTCTGCAACAGCTCGGAGCCGGTACAGTCCGGAAGCCCGAGGTCCGAGAGGATGACGTCCGGCGCCGCGGTCAGCCTGCTCGCCTCCGCGCCGCGGGCTACCGCGGTGACGTCGTAGCCCAGCTCCTGGAGCGCTTCGGCGAAGAGCTCCCGCGCGTCGTCGAAGTCCTCGATCAGCAGGACGTGGATGGAATCGTCGTTCTGGGCGAACATCTCGATGTCTCGCTCTCTCGGTACTCCTGGCGAAGCAGGCGGCTTCGTAAACTTTACCCCGCCCTGCCGGACCGCAAACGGCTGCCTGCGTCTCCCCGCACCGCCAGGTCGCTCGACCGCCAGCCTTCGGAATCCGGCTGCCAGGCATTCAGACCCGCAGTGGAGCCTCCCCGTTCCCAGCGGACCGACCGAGCTTTCTTGGTGCCTACTGCCTACTGCCATCGGCCTACTGCCGACTGGCACGGAAGCGGTCGCGGTACTCGTCGGTGCGCCGGCGCAGGCGCTCCAGCACCGGCGCGAAGGAGGCGTCAGCCAGCAGATTACGCTCCTGCTCAAAGTCCGCCTGGTGGTCGTACAGCTCCTCGACCGCGGGCTTCTGCTCGAACCAGCGGATGTAGGTGAAGCGCTGGTCGCGGACCCCTTCGCTCTTCGGGATGTTGTTCCGCTCGAAGAGGTGCTCGAAGAAGAAGTCGGTGCGCCAGTCCGCGGGCGTGTTCCCCCTGACCAGCGGCAGCAGGGAGCGGCCCTGGATCTCCGCGGGCACCGGTACGCCGGCAAACTCCAGCAGGGTCGGCGGGAGGTCCACGTTCAGCGCCACTGCGTCGGAGATGGAGCCGCGCCGTCCCTGGGGGCCGTGCGGGTCGTAGACGATCAGCGGCACGCGCAGCGAGTACTCGTACCCGTACCATTTGTCCGCGAAGCCCCGCTCCCCCAGGAAGTAGCCGTTGTCGGAGGAGAAGACGATCACCGTGTTTTCCGCTAGCCCCCGGCGCTTCAGCTCGTCACGCAGCCGGCCGATCACCAGGTCGACCCCGGTGATCATCCGGTAGTAGCCCTTCACCATCCGCTGGTACTTCGCCGGCTCGTCGAAGCGCCAGTTGAAGCGCACGCGGCTCTCCGAGTTGTGGAGAAACGGCTGCTGCTGGCGGAAGAATGCCTCGGTCATCGTCCTCGGCACCGGAATGGCGGCGTCCTCGTACAACTTGTCTACGGTCTGCGGCCAGAAGTATTGCTTCGGATCGTTGTCCTCCGCGTGCGGCGCGTTGAAGGACACCTGCAGGCAGAACGGCTGCTCCGCCTTGCAGCCGTCCAGGAACTCGACGGCGCGGTCGCCAGCGATGTCCTCCAGCCACCGCTCCGTACGGTCCGGCTGCTTCTTGAAGTACGGGTTGCGGTCCAGCGGGGCAAACGAATCGAACATCCGCGCCTGGCCGCCCCGCTCGACGCCCACCCCGAACTTGCCGACGAACCCGGTGCGGTACCCCGCTTGCTTCAGCCGGACCGGGAAGCTGAGGTCCAGGTGCCGGTCCCGGATGGGCGGCGTGCCGAACGTGTATCCGTGCGTCCGCTCGTAGAGGCCGGTGAAGAGCGAAGCCCGGCTGGCGGCGCAGATCGGCGTGGTGACGAACGCGTTCCGGAACCGCACGCCGCCCCGGGCGAGCGCGTCCATGTGCGGCGTGCGGACGATCGGGTTGCCCGCGCAGCCCATCGCGTCATACCGCTGGTCGTCCGTGAGGAGGAAGAGGATGTTTGGCCGTGCCGGCGCCTGCGCGCTGACGGAATGCGTCGCCGCGATCAGCCCGGCAGCCAGCAGCACCACTCGCAGCAGCTGGCTCATGGCCGAACCTGCCCTGCCTTCATCACGCCTCCCTGGAGGACCGCGATGAACCGTGAGCGGTCCTCCAGCAGCCCGATGTTACCGAGGACGTCGCCGTCCACCACGAGGACGTCCGCCAGCTTCCCGGCCTCCAGCGTCCCCAGCTCGTGGCCGCGGCCCAGGATCTCGGCGCCCGTCCTGGTGGCGCAGGTGATGGTCTCCAGGGGTGTGAACCCGACGTGCTCGACGAAGAAGGTCAGCTCCTTCGCGTAGGTGCCGTGCGGGTTCCAGGCGAAGCCGTAGTCGCCGCCCATGCCCAGCCGCCCGCCCGCCCGCAGGATCCGCCGCGCGCTCTCGGCGCCGCCTTCCAACGTTTCCTTGTGGCCGTCGATCACCGCCTGCAGCATTCCAAACTCGGGGCCGTGGAGGATGCTGGCGTGCTCGAACTGCAGCGCCGGGATCACCGGCGTATTACGCTCGAGGAGCAGATCCAGCGCCTCGGTGTCCATGAAAGTGCCGTGCTCCAGCGTGTCGTAGCCGGCGCGCAGGGCGTTCCTGATGCCTTCTGTGGCGCGGCAGTGGCCGGTGACCTTCAGCTTGTGGTTGTGCGCCGTCTGCACCACCGCGTGCATCTCCTCGAAGGTCATGCAAAGCGTGTGGTGGTCGTTCGTGTCCGGCGCGGCGGCGTCTCCCGTGGGGTAGGTCTTGACCCACTCCACGCCGTCTTTCACGAGCTTCCGGACCGCGGCCCGGGCCTCGTCCGGCCCGTTCACGAGGAGGACCAGCCCTTCCATCCCTATCTTGCGGTAGTCCGGGTTCCAGTCCATCAGCCCGCCCACGCCGCAGATCTCGCGGCCGCTGGCGGCGAGCCTCGGCCCGAGCACGAGGTCCTCGTCGATGGCCTTCTTCAGCCAGACGTCGACATTGAAAAGAGAGCCGCCGCTGCGAGCGGCCGTGTAGCCGCATTCCAGCGCGAGCTGCGCGTTGTGGGCGGCGAGGAGGGTGACGTACTCGACGGGGTACTTGATGTCCAGGTCTTCCAGCGCCGCCACGTTGAAGTAAGTGGGATGATAGTGCGCCTCCACCAGACCGGGCATGATCGTCCCGCCGCGCGCGTCGATGTTCCGCGCGCCTCGCGGGACCTCCGGCGCCCCCGAAGCCGGACCGGCGTAGACGATGCGCCCCTGCTCGATCACCAGCGCCGCGTCCGCCACAGCCGCGGCTCCGGTGCCGTCGACAAGCTGCCCGTTCGCGATCAGGGTGGTCCCGGATGCCGTTTTCATGGAGCTCTCCTCAGGAAATGGTTCGCGGTTGGGATGCACGCCCCCTGTTGCGTTGCCAGCCCCTGGTGGCTTCGTAGTCGGCTCGGGGAAAGCTTCCCCACTCGCCGGCGGGCAGCTCGGCCGAGGTGCATGCGTCCACGACCCCAGCAGGCGCTAAGCTACGGCGCAGTCAGCCCGCGGAGTGGGCGAGATTGGCACGACGGATGGTAACCTGCCCGCTAGAAATGGAGGAGATTACTCGCCTGTCCGCCGAATGAGATGGCAACCACCATTTGAAGAACGGTCCGGTCGAGAACCCCGGCCGGACGGTCGGCCGAACAATCCGAGGTATCGCGCTGCCGCCGGTACCGCCTGCCTTCGAAGTGTGGGAGCTCTGCTCCGCGCGCCGATTGACAGGAGGAACCCGATGCGGTTTTGTGCTGATCCGAAGTTTTTGCTGGCTGCGGTCGGCCTGACCATTGCCATGGCGGGCCCCGCGCGCGCCCAGACGGTCTATGCGCAGGCGCCGCGACCTCTGGAGGCGGGGGGCCCGGCGTCGCAGCGCGACGGCGCGCTGGATGTGCGCACCATCGACAACTTCACCCTCGGCGCCACCACGGCGATCTCCGGCCTGACCTGGCGCGGAGATTATTTGGGGTCGGAAGGCACGCCTACGAGCTTCAATCTGCGCTTCTATAGCGACAGCGCCAATGCACCGGGGGCGCTCCTGCAAGAGTACAGCATCCCCGGCGCCGCCGGGCAGACACTCGCGGGGAATTCTTCTTTTGGCCCGGTCTTCGACTATTCCGCCACCTTGGGTTCAACGTTCACCGCCGTGGCGGGTATGCAGTACTGGCTCTCGATTCAGGTGGTCGCACCCGCCCCGCCGCAGTGGTTCTGGCACTTCGGCACCGGCGGTGATAACCGGAGTTTCTACTTTCCTGGTGCCAACCCCCTGTCTGAGATGCGAGGGGATCTCACCTTCTCGTTGCAGGGCCAAGCGGAAGGGCAGGTGGTGCCGGAACCCACCGCCCTGGCGTTCGCGCCGTGCTTTGCGGTCCTCTGGTTCCTGAAAGGGCGCAAGCGAGGCATAGCGTAGCCCGGCCTCTCGGCGGCTCTAACTGCCGTCGCGTCAAGGCGCGACGCTCCAGGATCGATAAGCGTCGGCGGCTTCTTCTGCAAGTGCGTCCCCCTCGCCGCGCGGGCCGCCTCGCCTCGGTCGACGGCATCGAGTTCCTCAAGAGCTGGGAGCTTCGGCGCGGCGCCTGCTCTTCATCGCGGAGCCGATCGTCGCTCGCCGCGTGCATTCGCCCCTCTTTGTCCGGCCGATGGGAACGCGGCGCGGCGTTTGCTCCTCGTCCTTCGGGAGGTGGTTGTCGCAGGCGAGGGCGAAGCGATGAAATATGGGACTGGACCGCTATGACCTGAAAACCCTGCTGCCTCGTCTGACTGCCGCGGCGGCGCTCCTCCTCGCGCTTCCCCACGGCGCTCCGCGGGTTCGCGGTGGGCATGCGCGCCCCCTGTTGCGTTACCAGCCCCTGGTGGCTTCGTAGTCGGCTCGGGAAAAGCTCCCCACTCGCCGGGGGGCAGCTCGGCCGAGGTGCATGCGTCCACGACCCCCAGCGGGCGCAAGCTAGGAGGTAATCGTTTGGCCGGCGCAGTACCGACACGATGATCTCACGCACGAACCCGTTGGATCCGATTGCGGCGGAAGTATTCCGTCACCTCTTCATCGCGGTGGCGGAGGAGATGGGCGTCACGCTGGAGCGGACCGCCTACTCTCCGAATATCAAGGAGCGCCGCGACCACTCGTGCGCCCTCTTCGACGCGGAGGGCCGGCTGGTAGCGCAGGCGGCGCACATCCCGGTGCATCTCGGCGCGTTCCCCCAGATGATGCGCGAGGTCGTCCCACGCTTCCGCTGGCGACGGGGCGACGTGGTCATCTGCAATGACCCGTTCGTGGGCGGCACCCACCTCCCGGACATCTCGCTCATCTCGCCGGTCTTCACCCATGCGGGGCGGCTCGCCGGCTTCGTCGCCAACCGCGCGCACCATGCGGATGTCGGAGGGAGGTTCCCCGGGTCCATGGGGCCGACCACGGACCTCTACCAGGAGGGGATCATCCTCCCCCCCACCCGTCTCTACGAGCGCGGCGTGCTGAACGAAGGAGTGATGGACCTCCTCTGCCGCAACGTCCGCACCCCGGCGGAGCGCCGAGGCGACCTCTCCGCCCAGCTAGCCGCGAACGCCACGGGCGAGCGCCGCTTCCAGGACCTGCTGGAGCGGTACGGGCCACGGGAGGTGCGCATGCGCGCCCGCGCGGCCCGGCGCCGGACCGAGAGCGCCGTCCGGGCTTTGCTCGCGGGTTTCCCGCAGGGCCGCTTCCGGTTTACTGATTACCTGGATGACGATGGGCAGGGCAGCGGACCGCTCCCGATCGCGGTCGAGGTCTGGATAGAGGAGGGCAAGCTAACGGTCGACTTCGCGGGCACGGCCCCCCAGCAGAAGGGCTCGATCAACGCCACGCTCGCGGTAGCGCACTCCGCGGTGTATTATGTGCTCATCTGCCTCTTGCCCGAAAGCGTGTCCATCAACCACGGCGCCTTCGAGGCCGTCGAGCTCCGGGCCCGGGAGGGCACCATCGTCAACGCCCGACCGCCCGCCGCGGTGGCTGCCGGGAATGTGGAGACCAGCCAGCGGATCGTGGACGCCCTCTTCGGCGCCCTGTCGCAGGCGCTCCCGGAGCGGATTCCCGCCGCCAGCCAGGGCACGATGAACAACGTCACGCTCGGCGGCATTCGTCCCGAGACCGGCGACTCGTGGGCCTACTACGAGACCATCGGCGGCGGCGCCGGCGCCTCACCGGAAGGACCGGGCGTCTCCGGGATCCACTGCCACATGAGCAACACCCGGAATACGCCCGTCGAGGCGCTGGAATACCACTACCCCTTCCGTGTCCGGCGCTACGCCCTGCGAGAGGGCTCCGGCGCTGCAGCGGATGCGGTTACCCATCGCGGGGGTCTGGGCGTCGTGCGGGAGGTCGAGTTGCTCGCTCCCGCCACGCTGACGCTACTCACCGATCGCCGGGCCCGTGGCCCCTATGGGCTGCAGGGAGGCCCCGAAGGCCAGCCGGGCCGAAACCGCGTGGGGGCCGCCGGGGACGAGCGAGACGTGCCATCCAAAGGCTCCAAGGAGCTTCCGGCCGGATGCCGGATCATCATTGAAACGCCGGGCGGAGGAGCGTGGGGAAGCGCCCGAGAATGACGCCGGCGGTCGCCTTCCATGGGGGCTTCTCATCCGGCATACTGAACCGGCCCCCTCTTCGCTATCTCACTCCAACCCCGGCTCCCGACACCCACTCCCGACCCCCGGGGAAGCCGATGTGGTAAAGTTTGCCGACTCCACGCGGCCGGGCGCGGTGGCCGCCACGATCCCGGGGTTCCGGAGGGCGCATAGCGGCGTCCGGCCCCCGGAACAGGTGCAGAATGAGCAAGCGACTTTTCGTCGGGAACCTGTCGTTTGACGTGACCGAGCCGGAGCTGGTGGAAGCGTTTTCCGCCTTCGGCGCCACGGCCGCCACGATCCCGACAAGGGACTCCGGGAAGCCCAAGGGGTTCGGATTCGTGGACGTCGGGGCGGACCAGGCGCAGGCCGCCATCGCCGCGATGGACGGCAAGGAGCTGGGCGGCCGCGTGGTGGCCGTGAGCGAGGCCAAGCCGAAGCCCGAGCTGAACACGTTCGGCAGCCGCAGCGG
>JGI10216J12902_102704823_pt1 | contig 11283 bp, 8 predicted proteins | sample KanNatreferecore_FD_12902 | JGI IMG/M metagenome (IMG submission 12902)
TGGGCGCTCGAGGCTTCGACGGACAGGGCCGCAACAACTGCCGTAATCACCAACGCCCGGCGAACGGCGATCCGGCTACTGCTTGCTGCCATCGCTCCCTGCCTTCGGCCGCACCATCAGCTCGACGGATTTGTTGCCCTCCCACACCGCGTGTTCGTACTGCTCGTAGCCTTCTTCCTTCTCCCGCGAATAGTTCATCGCGATCACCCATGGCCGTGAGAACACCTTCGGCTCGGTCAGCGTCGCCTCGAAGTCCAATTGATCGACGCTGGTGAAGGTCCATCGCTCGGTCACATGCAGATCGGGACCGTGAAAGGCACCCACCTGGTCGAACCATGTCTGGTCGTTCTGATTGGTGACATCGACTACGAGCGTGTTCCCTTCCCAATGGGCGCGCGAGTCCCCCATCCACAGCTTGATCGCCGGGTCGAGGTGGGGGCGACCGTCGAGTGGGACAACCCGGTAGTGATGGCCATACTCGTAGAGGAAGACCACCTGATTCGGCATCTGCAGGATCTGAAAACCGGTCTGCAGGTTGATCCGGGGAACGCCCTCCATGAATCCGCGCGCAACCGGATCGAGATCCACAACCCGCTCAGGGCCCTCGTGGACGCTGACCAGGTAGTTGAACTTCTCTTGCGCCCAGGGCAGATACGGAATCCTGCCGTCGGCCGGATCGACGATCGGCTTGCCGGTCGCGGCACGCTGCCCCGTGATCTTGATGTGTACCGCCCTGTGAGCCTCACCCTGTTCAAGGCTGTACGTCGTCACGTTGTTGGTCTGGCGCCAATAGCCCTGAATGTCGACCTGCCCATCGGCCGTGCGCGGCGCCTGCCATTTCTGCGATTCGGGTCCCGCGCGCCGCGGGATGTTCTGCGCGCTCAGCGGCACAGCCGCTGCGAGACACAGCGCGCCGCATATCCGTAAGACAACTCTCTGTGTGCTCATGATCCTCAGCCTCCGGCCTCAAGGTGGCGTCACGTGAAACTCTTCACCGTCGAACGCGTAGCACTCGTACTCGAGCACCTGCACCTGCTTCTCCATGCGGCGGTAGAGCGGCATCGACATCTTCCAGGGGCGTGTGAAGACCTTCGGGTCTTCGACGGTCACCTCGTACTGGATGTGATCGCGGCTCATTGGCGTGTAGCGCTCGACCAGGTGCATTGCGTCGCTGTGAAAGTTACCCGCGCGGTCGAACCATGTCTCGTCGTTGAAGTGCACGACGTCGACAACGAGCGTGTCGCCGTCCCAGGTGGCGCGCGAATCGCCCATCCACCAGTCGATCGGCCCGGGCGGATGCTTACTGTCCATGTAGACGTTGCGCGTGGCGTGCACGTACTCGTAGAGCATCGCGATCTGCTTCGGCGTCTGCACGATCTGGAACGGATACGGCATGAACATGATTCGCGGGACGCCGGGCAGGTAGCACTTGCTCTCCGGATCGGCGGTCGCGCGATTCTTGACGTTCTCGTTCCTCTTCCCGAGAGCCCACGACTGGTACGGGATCGCTCCGTCGACGACCACTCCCTGCCCCGCTGGAACGTCCTTGCTCGCGTGATGCGGCTCGATATTCCACGCCGCCGTGTTGACGACCTGCCAGATCCCGGACAGGTCCGGCTTCCCATCGGCAGTGCGTGATATCGCGCTTGCGGGAGGCATCGCGCCCCCACTCTGCGGCGCTGCCAGCGGATGCACCACGAACACCGCGATGGCAACGCCCATGACGAGGGCCGCGACTGCCGTGCTCAACGACTTCATGACTTGAATCCTTTCCGCCGACGCGTCACGCCAACGAAGGTTCAGAGCGTTGCCGTGCGTGGAGCAACGCACGTACCACTCGTGACGCGGACAACCGATCGTGATGAGGCGCTTTACTTGGCAAATGCCGCTGCGTCTGCGCAACGCATTCGTCGCGTCGAGGCGAGGAGGACAACGATGTCCCTGGCACGTGTGCATCCGACAAGATTGCGGGATGACACCGGTGAGTCTCTCTGGCGTCAGCGCGACGACTGAGTCGGATCAACAGGGGCACCCGTCCCCGATGAGCCCATGAAGAACTCGCGTCCATCGAGGAACGTCACCGTCGTTCCGTTCGCCTTGTGCCCGCCGTTCTTCGCAAGAAAGCCCTTCACCACGATCTCCGCGCCGGCCGGGAAGTCGGTCTTGCGCAACCCCCGCCTGAGCAGCCCGTTCGGCGCACCCGCTTCGATCGCCCAGTTCGCCATCACGCCATCGGGCCCGACGGCGTCGAGATAGAGCCAGCCGTGCGGATTGACCCATTCCACGCGCGTGAGTTTTCCGCGCAGCGTGACTGGCTTGTTCGCATCGAACTCGGCGGAGAACGAGTGATGCGCCAGGAGCGGCGCCACCGCCGCACACAACACGAGCAGACCAACCGACATGCGTCCCTTCATCGAGGATCCTCCCGCGCCGTGAGACTGCAAACGGAACGCCACGGCACGAATAGACGCAACTGTTCGATCGCCGGGCATGTTACGCAGAGCGCAAGCGCGTTCGCGTGTACATCGATGTCCACACGCACGCGCGCTCGACACGAATTTGTGAGATCGCGCGCGCGCGTTCGTGTCAGTCGGCGCGTGTGAAATACGCGACAGCCCGCGCACACCTCGTGATTCACCGGCTTGGCACGTCGGCTGCAGCATCTCGACGCGACGCGCCTTCGTCATCACGCCGACCGCTTCCGCGAATGGGTCGGCGCCGGCCACGACGCCCTCGAAAGGTTGCGCGTTACAGCGACCTCAACACCCTTGCGAGGAGGATTCATGGAACGTACGTGTATCGTGGCGGCGCTTTTACTGAGTCTGCTGTCTGTGTCGGAGCTCCGCGCACAGAGTGGCGGCGTGATCGCCGGACAGATCGTCGACCAGCAGGGCGCCGCCCTTCCGGGAGTCACGCTCGATCTGCGCAACGTGGAGAGCGGTGCCGTGCGTCTCGGCGTATCCGAAGTCGATGGCGGCTATCGCTTCGCCGCGCTGCCACCGGGCAAGTACGACCTGAAAGTGGAGCTCGAAGGCTTCGCGCCGTTCGAAGTCAAGGCGGTCACGCTGACGATCGGTCTCGAAGTCAGGCAGAACATCACGCTGAGCGTCTCGGGCGTAGAAGAAGCGGTGACCGTTTCCGCTCAGGCGCCAGTCGTCGAAACGACGCGCAGCGAAGTCGCCCAGGTCGTGACCCAGCAGCAAATCGACACGTTGCCGGTCAATACCCGTCAGACGTTGACGCTCGCGCTGCTCGTGCCGGGCACCAGCACGGACGAGTCGCGCCCACGCCGTGTCAGCGTCAGCGTCGGTGCCGGCGGCGACGTGAAGTCCAGTTCGTTCCTCGTTGACGGCGTGTCAAATCAGCAGACGACGAGCGGTGACCCGCGGCAGGACTTTCCACAAGGCGCCATCCGCGAGTTCAAGGTCAACGTCAGCCAGGCCAAGGCGGAATTCGGAGGCACGACCGGAGGCGTGGTCACCCTGGTGACCAAGAGCGGCACGAACACCATGACCGGCGAGGCCTTCGAGTACTTCCGCGATAAGAGCCTGAACCGGATGAACGTCTTCGAGCAGGAGCGCCACGATCAGCTCGGAACACCGAAACCTGATTTCAGACGCCATCAGTTCGGCGCCACGCTCGGCGGACCGATCGTCCAGGACCGGGCTCACTTCCTGGCGGCAGTCGATGTCACGGATACCAACGACTTCATCACCGTCAACACCGGAAAGCCCGAGTTCTTTTCATCGGTCGAGGGCACGTTCCCCAACGATCAATATCGACGCATGTTCTTCTCGCGCTTCGACGCCCAGCTCGACCCGTCCCAGAACGTCTTCGTGCGCTGGGCCTGGGAACGCGACTTCTACCAATGTCAGGGGTGCGGTGGGGCGACCTCCAACACGGCGGGACAAAGCGTGGAACAGCGTCGCAACTCACTCGTGGCCGGCCACACCTGGATCATCTCGCCACGCCTGCTCAACGAGGTTCGCTTTCAGCGCGCGCCGTTCGCTTTCCTCAACACCGCGTCGAACCAGGCGATTTGGACCGAAGTCGGCGATTTCGACCCGTCACGATTCGAGTCCTTCACACCGACCTACGTCTTCCCCAGCATGACGTGGGGTTCAGCGTCGAGCAAAGTGCAGATTGAGACCTGGTGGGACTTCCGCGACGACTTGTCCCTCACGACCGGCAATCACGCGTTCAAGATGGGCGTCGCGTCCATCTGGGGTCCCGGGCGCGAAGATCTGACCGGCAACCAGTACGGCGTCTGGACCTTCGCTGCGGATCAACCGTTCAATCCGTCGGACCCGGCGAGCCTCGCGGCCCTCAAGTCGCCGACGCAATTCACGTCGTCGTTTCCGCCGGTAGCGCAGGACCTGCCGACGAAGTGGTTCCAGGCCTACGTGCAGGATGACTGGCACGTCGGCTCTCGAGTGACGTTGAATCTCGGCGTTCGCTACGACCTGCAGTACGACTCGTTCAATCAGAACCTGGATTTGTCAGTCTTTCCGAAGCCGATCCCCTACATCGATCCCGCGTCGCGAGGCGATCTCAACAACCTGCAGCCGCGCGTTGGCGTGGCGTGGGATCTGACCGGAGGTGGACGGTTCGTCGTGCGCGGCGCCGCCGGTCTCTACAACCGCTATCAGTGGAACGGCGTCTTCAACGCGGAACGCCAGAATCTCATACAGACGAACGTCATCGTCCGAAACCCGAGCTATCCGGATCCGTACGGCGGTAAGAATCCAGCCGATTTCGCCTCGACAGCTCCGCCGAACATCACGATCGTGGCCGACGACATTCGCAACCCGCTCGCCTACATCTACACGGCCGGCATCTCACAGGAGTTCTACTCCAACATGGGTGTGAGCCTCGATGCGGTCTACACGAAGACCACGAGCGAGGTGGTATCAGCCAACATCAACACGCAGGATCCGGTCACGCGCCTGCGACCGCTCCCCGAGTGGGGACGCATCGTCGAAAACCAACCAAACGGCGACCGCGACTACAAGGCGTTCCTTGCCCGTGTCGAGAAGCGGTTTTCGAATCGCTATACCTATCTGGTGTCCTACACGCTGGCCAAGACGGACGACAACGGGACGGGCACCTTCGCCGACTTCTACAACCAGGATCTCGACTGGGGACCGGGCACGACCGACCGACGGCACACGCTCGTGTCCAGCGGCTCCGTGCTGCTGCCGTGGGACGTCACGGTTGGTGGCGTGTGGACGATCCGGTCGACGATGCCATTCAGCGCAAGGGCGGGGCGCGATCTCAACAGCGATGGTGCGACGACGGACTACGTGCCTGGCACCTCGCGCAATCAGGGCAACCGCGACCTCGATCTGACGTTTGTGAACGCGTATCGCGCACTCAATCGTCTGGGTGAGATCTCCGCGGATCAGGTCGACAGCAATCGTTTCAACAGCGTGGACCTGCGCGTCAGCAAGGCGTTTCTCCTCGGCGCCAGCCGCAACCGCATCGAGCTCATCGGGCAAGTGTTCAACGTGTTCGGCACGAACAACCTGCTCTCATCCGGCGGTCAGGGGTCATGGGTCGACAACGCCCTGTCGGATTCGTTCGGGCGCATTCTCTCGGCCTCGAATCGGCAGCAGGCGGAACTGGCACTTCGTTTCGTGTGGTAGCCGAACATCATGGGACTTCTACACGACGACGAGCTGAAGACACTGCTGCCGGCAGAAGCGGCTGCGTTCCCCTCGCCGATCCCGACACAGATCGTGGCGAGCGACGAGTACTACCCACCGCCGCAGAACCAACTGCAGCGCGAGGTCGAGGCGCGACTGAAAGACTTGTCCGACCGGTTGGCCCCGAAGCAGGGGCTCTCTCGACGCCGCTTCTTCGCGACCTCGGCCGGGATGGCCGCAGCCTTCGTGGCGATGAACGAGGTGTATGGCTCGCTCTTCGACGCGAGCGTGGTCGAAGCAGCCACACCCGAGATGGCACAGGAGCGCGCGGCCGCGCTGCAGGGCCAGTTCATCATGGACGTGCACACGCACTTCCTGCGTGACGACACGCGCATCACCAACTTCATCGCGATGCGTCAGTCCGTTGGCGACGCCGGTTGGAACCCGCAGCTGACCGGCAAGAAACAGACGATCGAGGATCTCAAGTTCAACAACTACTACAAGGAGATCTTTCTCGACAGCGATACCAAGGTCGCCCTCATCTCAGGAGCACCATCTGACATCGAGCAGGACTGGTTCCTCTCGAACGAGATGATGGCTGATGCGCGCGCCAAGGTGAACTCCGCGGCAGGCTCGCGCCGGATGATGAGCCATGTGATCTTCACGCCCGGCCAGCCTGGCTGGCTCGAGGCGCTCGATCGCGGGCTCACGCTGAAACCCGATTCGGTGAAGGGCTACACGATCGGGGACAACACCCACAAAGACACCAGCGGCTACCCGTGGCGCCTCGATGACGAGAAGCTGACCTATCCGGCGTACGAACGATTCGTGAAGGCGGGCATCAAGAACGTCTGCATCCACAAAGGGTTGTTTCCGCCGTCGATCGAGGCACAGTTCCCGCGACTGCGCCCCTACGTGGACGTCAGCGACGTCGGCAAGGCCGCGAAAGACTGGCCTCAGCTCAACTTCATCATCTATCACGGCGGCTATCGTCACGTCGGCGGCGATCCCGCGTTTGCCTGGACGGAGTTTGAACGGACCGGGCGAAGCGAATGGGTCACGGACCTCGCGGAGATCCCGGAGAAGTTCGGCGTCACGAATGTCTACGGCGACGTCGGTCAACTGTTCGCGTTCAGCACGATTGCCCAGCCGCGCCTCGCGGCCGCGCTGATGGGCACGTTGATCAAGGGACTCGGCGTCGACCACGTCGTGTGGGGCACCGACGCGTTATGGACCGGCTCACCGCAGTGGCAGATCGAGAGTCTTCGCCGTCTCGAGATTCCGGAAGGCATGCAAAAGACATACGGCTTTGCACCGCTTGGCGCCGCGGACGGTCCGGTGAAGACCGCCATCTTTGGAGGCAATTCACAGCGCCTCTACAACTTCGAATACAAGACCGCGATCGATCGTTTCGACACGCTCAAGGCCGACTATCTTGCTGCCGGCGCGAATCGGACCAACCTGCGGTACGGCTACGTCTCTGCGTGACACGACGGCTAATCGAGAAAGCGATGCCAGTCGATCCCGTAGTTGCGCACCTTGTAGTTGAAGATCCGGCGCGTCGTGCGCAGCAACCGCGCCGCGGTGTTGCGGTTGCCGCGCGCGGTCTTCAGGGCATCGACGATGGCGTCCTTCTCGACGGCCGCGACCATCTCGCTGAGCGACAGGTTGGCAACCGTCCCGGACGATTCGGCGGTCTGCAAGGTCGGTGGCAGATGATGAGAGTGAACGACCCCGCCGTCGCAGATCACGACGGCGCGCTCGATCGCATTCGAGAGCTCGCGAATGTTTCCTGGCCAGTGATAGCTGGCGAGCATGTCGATGGCCGGCGTCGAGATCCGCGCGATGTCTTTGCCGTGCTCGCGAGCGAACTTCTCGAGGAAGTGATCGGCGAGCAGCAGGATATCGGCCTTGCGTTGCCGAAGTGGAGGGATCGCGATCGTGAACACGTTCAGCCTGTAGTAGAGGTCTTCGCGGAAGTCACCGGAGGCCATCGCCTTTTCCAGGTTGCGGTTGGTCGCCGCGAGCACGCGCACATCGAGGTGGATCGTCGTCGTTCCACCCAGGCGCTCGAACTCGCGCTGCTGGAGTACGCGAAGCAGCTTGACCTGCACGTTGAGCGGCAGCTCTCCGATCTCGTCAAGGAACAGCGTGCCGCCGTGAGCCAGCTCGAGGCGCCCCTTCTTCGTCATCTGGGCCCCGGTGAACGCTCCACGTTCGTAGCCGAAGAGCTCCGATTCAATGAGATCGTGAGGCAACGCGGCACAACTCACCGTGACGAACGGCTTCTTGGCACGCGGCGAGTTTGCGTGAATCGCCTGCGCAACCAGCCCTTTGCCTGTTCCCGACTCGCCGCGCAGCAACACCGTCGTACTCGAACCCGCCACCTGGGCGACCTGCGTTCGCACTTGACCGATCAGCGCGCTGTTCCCTACGAGGCGGGCCGGATCGGGTTGTTCCCGGTTGTGTTTCGACGGCTCACTCGTCTCAGACATCAGGCGCTGCTGCTCTTTCCTCGTGCGTCGATGCGCGGCGATAGCCTGACCGAGCATCGCCGCGAGCAAGGCGATGTAGTTCATCGATCGATGCAGGTCGCGATCAGGGTCGAAGAAGTAGTCGATGCTGATGGCGCCAACGACGCGACCTGCGAGCACGATGGGCGCTGCCACCTGCGTCACCTCGCGCGAGTCTTCTCGGCGAGCGGGGGCGCGCGAAGAAGTCGTCCCGGAAGCGTGCGGGACGACGAGTGGACGTCCGCTCTTCATGAGCCGGCGGGTCACGCCCGCCGATCGCAGCGCCGAGCGCCGCGGTCGCACGACGGCATGTCGCTCGGTGACGAGGAGCTCGGTGCTGTGACCGTGCTCGCTGAAGAGCACCACCATGCCGCCAGCAATCCCCACCGGGCTGCGTACCGCGAGCGTCTGAAGCACGCGCCTGAACGCGATCTCGAGGTCGGGCTGCTCCGCGAGCATCTGGCTGATCTCGCAGAAGATTGCCAGCTTCCGCGTCTCCTCGTGATTCAGCGCGCGCGGCTCTGGCTCGGTCCACGGAACCGTTGCTCGCGAGACAAACGACATGAGGCTGGTTGGAACGCGGTGCAAGCGCCATTCCGCGACCGACGAGAGGACTCTATTCGTACTGTGCCGCCAATTCACATGCATTTCGCAAGAAACCCCCAACGCCACGCCGGCGCCGGCGGCAGACCGAACCACATCTCTGTCGGAGCCGCGAGGCATACCAACATCTCTGAAGCCGGACCGCAAAGGAGTGACCCATGACATCCGCTGCTCGATTCACCTGTGCACTGGGAATATTCGCGCTAGGCGCCGCGATCACTGAAGGTGACGTGTTGCTCGCGCAGACAGCTGCGCCGGTCACGCTTCAGTCGGTCACGTTCTCCGGGGCGGCCGCGAAACGAGCGCTGACGAAGACGGAAATCAATCTCGAGACTGCAGAACAAATCGTCGCCGCCTGTATCGACTACGCAAAGGCTCGCAACTCGGGCGCGAGTGTCGTGGTCTTGAGCGCGTCCGGTTCGATCGTCGTGGCCAAACGCACCGACGGCCAGACACCGAACAACGTGGACTCTGCGTATCAGAAGGCCAGGACGGCGCTGTATATGCGCGCATCCACACATGAAGTACTGAATCGATGGGGCACGGCTGAGGCGCAGGTCGCCCGTGCCAACCTCGATCTCTATCTGGTCATCGGTGGGCTACCGATCATCGTTGACGATCAACTGATCGGCTCCGTCGGTGTGGGTGGCGCGAGTGGCGACGAACCATGTGCGCACGAGGCCCTGACCAAAGTACTTGGCCCCCAGCCGCCGATGGCGCCATGAGCTTTCCTTTGCGCTCCTTCGGGCCGGAGCGTAGTGTGCGATTCTTCGACTCCGCGATACCTCAGAGTAGGTAGTGCGACTGTGCGTCACGCACGGCTAACATTTCGCGCTCGCTCACACGCGAGGCGTGGTGACGTGTCGGTTTACGGAGGATCTGCAATGAAGCGATTGCTGATGTTGTTGGCGGTGTTGTCAATCGGGTACGTGGCCGGCGCGACGCTGCCAGGCGTCATTCTCGCCCAGGGCGGGCAGGCACGTGAGGGAGGCGCAAACCCGAACGCGGGGCGCGGTCAGGCTCCAGGCGGGCGATTCACCGACAACCCGCGTGCGGCGAGAAACATGTTTCTCGTGACGGCAGGGCCCGAGACCCGTGCGCAGCCTGGAAAGGCGAAGCTGTACACGACCGAGTTCCAGAACACCCAGAAGACGCACTTCGAGTGGGCGCCGGAGTATCGACTCACGGGTACGACTCGTCCAGGTGCGGCCGTTGGACAAGAGCCCACGACCGGCGAGCTTCATACCGACAACACACAGATCTACTTGGTCACAGCCGGTTCCGGCACCGTGGTGGTTGAGTCAGACGTGGCGCCAGAGAACGTCTATCTGGTCGCACCTGGCGAACAGCGTGGCGGTCCATTTATGGGCGGACGCAAGGTCAAGGTGAAGGTTGGCGACCTATTGTCGATACCACCGAACACGTGGCATCTCGCGTACGGCGACCCTGGCGTTCCGCTGCAGTACACGATCATTCACATTCATACGCGCACGACGCTTCCGTAGAGGCGTTAAGTGCTCTTCGGAACGAACGTCAGGAAGCGGCGGGGATTGTCGACCGTGATTCGGCGAATCGCATCGACTGGTATGCCCGCCTTCATCATCCGCGGCACGGCAAGGATGAACGGCCTGGCGTAGCCAGGCCCGCCGTCGCGAGCGTGGAGAGATCCCGGATAGCCCGGAATCTCTCCCGTTCCCGTGTTGATGCGCCCTATGTAATCGGACGAGATCAGGAGGCTGTCTACGAGCCCGGCGTCGAGCATCGCCTTGATCATCTCGATCCGCCTCTCGTCGGACACCCACTGCTGCTGCCGCGTCATGCGATCGAACGCCACGAATGCGCCTCGGCGAGCGACGCGCGTGGCGATGGCCACCATTGGGTCGTCATAGCAGCACAGGTGACCAATGGCGATGCTCGGCGGTTTCCCACCTGCGGATTCCAGCGCGTCGAGCTGACGAAGCGCCATGTCCATCGAGACACTGGGGCCGGTCGAGTAGTTCGTGTGCGTGAAGATCGGCAGGTTGTTACGCGCCTGCGCCCTGGCGAAGGCACGAAAGACCTTCCTCTCGATCGGTAACAGATCGGCCTCGTCGTTCGTGCACCCAAGCTCGCCGTAGGCGCCGAGACGGAGATCGCGCGCGCCTGTGACAACCAGCTCCGTGATCTCGTCTTCACTGAGCGTGTCGGTGCCTCGCGGATACGACTGGGGGTTGTAATACGCTGCAGCGGCAACGATCCTCACACCGCTTGCCTGCGACAACGTCGTGAGATACGCGGCGTTCTCAGGTCCTGGCACGTTGAGACCGGCCGCGACGATGCAGCCAAGGTTTCCGTTCTTGCGCGCGAGCGTCAGCTCCTCGGCCATCCACACCGGATCCTGCGTCGGGTTGTCCACCGGCGAGGGCGCGCCCCCTCCCCTGGCTTGCGGCGGCCGCCCGTTGCCAAGGTGCTCGTGCATCAAGGTGCCGCCGGTCAAGGCGTTCGGATCGATGTCGCCCGTGATCGTGCGGATGACGCCGCCC
>JGI10216J12902_100456997_pt1 | contig 11282 bp, 6 predicted proteins | sample KanNatreferecore_FD_12902 | JGI IMG/M metagenome (IMG submission 12902)
TGAGACTGTCATTGGCGCCGCGCAGGAAGATGAACAGGAGCTTCTTCACCCGCCCGTTCGTACCGGGCACGCCGATGTTGCCTTCGGCGAGCGCCCGCTTGACCACGAGTGGAATGTCCACCAGCGTGGAGAGCGCCACGCCCAGTCCGACCTTGAGACTGCGGTCCAGGAAGGTTCGTCGCGTCAGGATGTTGACGTTGCCGTGGGATTTGCAGTTGCAGTTGTCCATAAGCGTCGTGCTGTTGAAAGGGTTATTGTTCCTGGAATCGCGGCGTGCTCATCAACATGGCCGCCATGCCGCGCACCCGGATGCTGTAACCGGACGTGGCTGAAGTGCTCACTGGCAGGCTGCCGAACGGAGTTGTGCGCGTGGCCACGGGATCGGCGGCGCCGTCGTTCAGGTAATTGATTGCCAACGTGCGGTAAACCGCCAGGTTGGCCGGCCCTTCGCCGGGGAACAGGATTCCGAGGAAATAATCGGCTACGATGCCCGCGTCGTTCCAACTGCTCTGCGGTACTTTGAGCTGGAGGAGAGCCACTGGACTGGCGCTGGAATTCCCGGCGTCGCCTCCGCCGCCCCCGCAGAAAGCCGTGATCCAGCGAATCCGCTCGGCCAGCGTGCCGGCGCTAACCCACGGACCGGCGCCCTCGGCGTAGCCGTCAGGCTCGGCGCGATCGAACAGGTTCATGTTCCCCATGCGGCTCATCGGAGCCGCAAGCGCAGCGCCGTCGGTGGTGGCGGTGAACGTTCCGTTGGTGCCCGCGGCACGGAGCGCGCGAATCGCGCTCACGGTGAACTCGAATGGCGTCCTGATCTTCTGCATCGAACCGCCGTGGGATCGGAACAGGTCGGAGCTGAAGATCACGCGCAATACGTCGCGGATCTGTCCCTTTGGATTGCCGTTTTCCCACGCCAGCATGCACGCGTGCACGAGCTGGGCTTCCGGCGTCAGTTGGCTCAGGTTCGAATAATCGTAGTACGCATACTCCGGCAGATCGGTGTGCGTGGTGGGATTCGGGAAGCCATCATGAACGAACAGCCGGCAGAGCTTTACACAGAGGTATTCAGACGTGAACGGCTGGTTGGCCACGTGATTGAGAACGTCGTAGCCGTCCTGAACGCTGTTGGTGCCGCTGCGGGCGGCCAGGGACAACTGGTAATTGCGACCCGCCCACGGTGCGCCAAAACGAGCCGGCACTGTCTTGCCGGGGAAGATCGTCTTGGCGGTGTTGTTGTGGCGATCCTGCCTGTAGTTGAACGCCCAAACGCCGACCTGGTTGGAAACGGTCGTGATGCCTGTTGCGCCACCCGCAAAGCTGGCAAAAGGATTGAATTCGTTCACCGGATCCACGTAGCGCACCCGCCATCCGGTCCAGGTCTTCGAGGTCTCGACGATGTCGTTCTGGTCGTAACCGTTATCGACGCCAAACGTGAAGAGTTCGAGCAATTCACGCGCGTAGTTTTCGTTGGCGACACTGGTGCCATTCCCGGCGCTCGTCACAGTGTCGAGGTAGATGATCATCGCCGGACTCTCGGCGCTGATCCTTAACAGGTCGTAGAAGGTGCACTGGGGATCAAGCAGGGCCTGGCGCCAGCGTTGCAGTTCCTTGAACTCCATATTGACGGCGGCGCGATCTTCGTCATTCGGGCTGAGCGTGCTGCTGTAAAACCCGTCAAAATACACTTCGGACTTTTCATACTGGGTGACGAAGTGGTTGTCGAAGAACTGAAGGAGTGTTTCCAGCAACTGCTTCTTCGATTGTACCGCGTGCAACACATGCCATTGCCGGAGGTCGGCCAAGTTGGCGCGGCCCTGGATCAGGCGGGTCGCCAACGTGCCAGGAGTTGCGACGATGCCTTCGCCGGAGAGCCTGACGGTCAGGTCGCTGTTGAGGGTGTTTGATCCCGGAAGGAACCAATAGCTCAACGTATAAGTCTGCGCGGCCGATAGCGACGGACTGATAGTTTGCCAGATCGACGAATCCCGCGTCGTCCCGCCCACCGATGCAGTCATGTACAGACTCGCGTTGCCAGAGTATTTCACCGCAGTCGTGATGCCCGATCCCAAATGATTGGTCGAAATCGTCCAGTCGTTTGTGGTAAGCGGAAGCTCAAAATCCCCATTCCGCAGCAGATTCGTACCTGCCTCGGGCACCGACCCGCGAACCAGCTTTAGGTCGTCAATGTACCCTTCGCCGCTCCTTGTCAGGTAAACATAAAGAGTCGAACTAGAGCCGGTGCCGGTCGCCGTGACGTACTGCCATCCACTTCCGGTATTAATAATGTCGATGTCGAGATTCTCAACAATTGCCTCCGGCGCGAGCTGTTCCTGAATGTAAGCATCGGCACCTATTGCCCGGACCCGTTCCAATTCGTCCGGGGTAGGTCCGTAGGCCAGGCGATTGAGGACGTTGGCGGTCAGCAACTCGATGCTGTTCATTGGCACCGCCTGCACTCGGTAGAAGCCCAGGTTCCCAACTGCGGGCGCGACGCCATCGAAACCCGAAATCGTCGCCGTCGGATCTTCAAGGAACGGTTGGGTGAGATCGAAGGTGCGGAAAAGCTTGTATTGCTGGGCGGCCGGCGACGGGCTGAACGTGACCCTTTGCTGGCCGTTTGTTAAGACGACTCCCGTGATGACCGGCGGCGCCGGGTCGGCTGCGCGGACATTTGCCAGGTTGAGTGCCGTACTCAGAACGATTAACACCGTCACGAGAGAGTGAGGCCGGGAAACCGTTAAACCCCGGTCCGAGGATTTGGAGGCTGGTCGCATGGCTTTGGATTGTTTGGCGTGCCGAAAATTAGCATTCCTCATGCCTAAATCAATCAGTTAGTAAGGCCCGTATTCTGTTCAGGAATCCCTCTCAATCCCGTATCCAAATGTCCATGGACGAACGGGTTCCTGTCTCGAATCTGGAGTTTCCGATGCCGCAGGATCGATCCCTGCGGAGATAAAACCTACGAAGCTCCAGACCCATTTCGAATCGAGTGGAATGGGTGAACTCACCCAATCCTTGGGCGGGACTCTCGTGGGCGGCTGAGGAACAAACCGAGGCAGGTCAACAGGCCGTTGACCACTAACAACTCGTTGCCGAATCGGTAGCCTCCCAGCCAGTCCGCTGACCGTTCGTCGAGAACGTAGCAAATCGCCGGCGAAACGAGGCAGATGAAGGGCACGCAGCCATCGCGTACCGGCGTGCGGCAGAAGAGCCCGAAGGCAAACAGTCCCAGCAGGGGTCCGTAGGTGTAGTTGGCCAGCTTCAACACCAGTTGAATGACCGCCGGGCTTCCCTTCGCCTGGAAGACGAGAATAGCGCCCAGCAGCACCACGGCGAAAACGAGATGTGTCCGATGCCGCAACTGCGTCTTCCGCTGTTCGGTCCAGCCCGCGTTCCGATCCATTCCCAGAATGTCGATACAGAAAGAGGTCGTCAGCGTGGTAAGCACGGAATCGGCGCTGGAAAAAGTCGCCGCCGTAAGCCCGATCACGAACACGACCGCGGCGAGCTTTCCGAGATGCTGCAACGCCAGCAGAGGGAAGAGTTGGTCGGTTCGCGCCGGAATCGCAATGCCTTTGAGTTCTGCGTATTGGTAAAGCAGCGCGCCGAGTGAGAGGAACAGAATGTTGACGATCACCACCACGCCGCTGAACCACAGAATGTTCTTTTGCGCGTCGGCGAGGGATCGGCAGCTCAGGTTTTTCTGCATCATGTTCTGGTCCAGGCCGGTCATGCAGACCGCGACAAAGGCGCCGCCAATGAATTGCTTCCAGAAATTCTTGTCGTCGAGCCACGCCCAAAAAAACACCTGCGTGTGCGAGCTGTCCGCCAATGCGCGCACCAGTCCGCCGGCTCCCAGATTCAACTCGCGCGCAATCGCCACGATGGAGAGCAGCACTCCCAACAGGAGGAACGTGGACTGGAACGTATCGGTCCAGACCAGCGTTTTGATCCCGCCCCGGAACGTATAGACCAGCATCAGCCCGATGATCACGGCCACGGTCAGGGCGAACGGCACGCCCCAGGCCTTGAACACAAATTCCTGAATGACGCCCGCCGCCAGATAAAGCCGCGCGGCCGCGCCCAACGTGCGGGAGAGAAGAAAAAAGGCAGATCCTGTCTTTTGGGCGTTCGGTCCGAAGCGTTCCCCCAGATAACTGTAGATGGACGTCAGGTTCAGGCGATAATAGAGCGGCAGCAAAACGCCGGCGATGACCGCGTATCCCACCACGTACCCCAACACCATTTGCAGGTAGGAGAACTGGTTGGTGCCCACCCACCCCGGCACCGAGATGAACGTCACGCCCGAAAGCGAATCGCCGATCATTCCGAACGCGACCGCGTACCAGGGCGACACCTTGTTCCCGAGAAAATAGGCCGCATTCGTGGCGTTGCGGCTTGTGACCCACGCGATCAACAGCAGGAAGGCAAAATAACCCCCAATGCACGTCAGAATCAGCGCGGATGACATACCAGTCGGCTATCGCGGCCGCGTTGAAAATGAAGGTCGCGATCTCCGACGACTCGCGGCAAAAGGGTGGAGATGATTGGCCATGGCTGCGGCCGGAATTCTGTGAGGCAACCGCGGAGACGACCAGTGAAAAGTGCGGCGACGTTTCTCCCTCAGACGACGAGCAGATTCGGGCCGTTCAAAGCGCCGGCCAATACCCTCTCGATCGCCGACGGGAATTCCTCCTCCATTTCCTTCGCCACTTCACGGCATTGGCTTTCGGCGAGTTGCAATCTCCCGGCGACGGAATCCACAAATCCGCGCGTTGTCAGTTGCGCATAACTCAACAGGCCCTGCCGCAGAGGAAATGAGTAGAGCGAAAGGATCATCCCGTAAACCAGCGTGTGCCAGGCGTGTGCTTCCCCGGTTTCAACCGCGTGAAGATAACGTTGGACGAGGCGCTGGTCGCGCAGCGGACGGAGCCGCTTGAGCTGTGTTTTCCCGACCCGCTGGCTGGCCGTGGCAAACTCCTGAACCAATGGTTCCGCCGACAACCGCCGGTCCAGTTCGATCAATTCCCGCGCTTCGTAACGATTCGTATGACCGTAAGCGCAGTATATCGCCGGCAGTTCCAGCGGAATGAGAACTCGAGACTGGTAATCGCGGAGAAAGCGCCGGAGCGAGGATAAATCGGTGACGCGCTGAAACTGGCTCGCGCCATGCCCGCCGTGGAGGGCGGCCAGTCCTTCGGCGGAACCGATTTGCTCGGCCAGCAGCGTGGTGTCACCGAGCAGTTGTTCGGCGGTCGGCTGCGCGACTATGGACTGGCTGGTCATGTCCGCTTCAGCGATTTTTTCGGCAAGTGCACCAACATCCGGCGTCCTCTTCCGAATCTTCGGCGAAGCTATCGACAATCCGGGTCAACTGCCAGAAGGAAAGGTCTCGAATGCGAAATTTTTGGGACCGGTTGAACCATTTTTTGCTTGCCTCTTCGACGCCTGGCAATGGAAAGATGGCTCCGAAAGCGGCTAGCGCGCAAGCGTCAGCCCGATGGCGCCGGCCACCGCAATGAGACCGCCCACGATGGATCGCAGACCGGGCCGGTCTCCATCCAGCCAATACGCAAAAGGAATCACCACGATCGGTGTCGTCGCCACGATGGGCAGCACCACGCCGCTTCCCGTCGTCGCCAAAGCCCACTGATAACACCCGACACCCATTGTTGGTCCGGCAAGGGCGTTCAGGAACACCCACAACCAGACCGGCCGTGCCTCCTTCGGAATTCCCCCGCTTCTTGAGAGACCCCGCTCCAACTCCCGGACGTTCGTCCGGTTCTTGCGAATGATCCACAGCGACGGAATCGCGGCAAAAATCAGACCGCCGAGGATGCGCTGATAGGCGGCGGTGAGGCCGAACGTCAATCCCGCCACGTCGTGTCCCGCCGCCTTCGCCACGGCATAAGCCTTGCGGCTGACGACTGCGCCGCCGCCCTGTCCGATTGCGGCAACGATTCCGAGCGCGATACCCGCGATCAGAATGTTTGGCGCGATGTGCAGGTGCTCCTGCGGCGCGAGAGCCACGGCGACGCCGATCAGGATGACGGTTCCCGCGACGATCTGTGCGAGCGTCAGGGGTGTGCCGATCCACAGCCATTCCGTCAGGGCGGCCAAGGGCGCCGCCAGACAATGGACCATCAACGCTGAGAGCCTCGGACCCAGCCGCGGCAATGCCTGATAAAGCGCCAGGTCGCCGATTCCAAACCCGATGACACCGCTCACGAAAAAGACCCAGAAGGCGCCTCCGCCAAAACCATGGCCGAACGCGTGTGCCCACACTGCCAGGAGCGCGGTCGAAACGCAGAGCCGGTAGAAATTCGCCGTCGTCCCGCCCAGCATCCGCGTGGTGCGATTGGCAAAGACCACCGAAAGCGAGAACAGAACGGTCGCAAGGAAGGCGGGGAGCATGGTCACGAGGAGACGAGTGCAGTCCGGTTCACGTGCGGGGAGGATGCGGAAACACACCGTTCCTGCCAATAAGGAACCATGCGGATCCGGAGCCAAGCCACCTGAACGTCGGATCCGCCGCCTGGGCAGGCGGTCGAATCACGGTCACGGCCCTTGTGGGACCGCACGCGTTTCTGGCGTGCCTCGTTCGAACGCCTCTGGTACAAGTCCCCGCGTGAACCTCGATGAGGAACAGCCTTCGGTCTCGCCTCGATTCGTCACGACCCAGTGGAACGTCATTCTGAGCGCCGCAAACACGGGTGCCGCGCAGATAGACGCACTTGAGCAACTCTGCCGCGCCTACTGGTATCCGCTTTACGCCTACGTTCGCCGGCGCGGCCACGGGCCCGAGGACGCGCAGGACCTCACGCAGGAGTTTTTCGCCCGGCTGCTCGAAAAGAACTGGCTGGCGGACATCGAGCCGGCGGGCGGACGCTTCCGGTCGTTTCTGCTGACCGCGATGAACGGCTTTCTCGCCAACGAATACGATCGCAGCCGGGCCGCCAAGCGGGGCGGGGGAAAGCAGATCATTTCGCTCGACCAGGACCGGGCCGAGGAGCGCTACCTCAACGAACCGGCGACGGACGAAACGCCGGAGAGGATTTTCGAGCGACGCTGGGCACTGACGGTGCTCGATCAGGCGTTGGCGCGACTGCGGAACGAGTATGAGACGGCCGAAAAATCACGCCAGTTTGATCTCCTCAATCCCTTCCTTTCACGCGAAGCCGGCGAGGGCGAATACGCGTCGGTTGCCAAACAACTGGGCTTCGGCGCGGGCGCCATTGGAGTGGCCGTGCATCGGTTGCGGCAGCGGTATCGCGAATCGGTGCGTCAAGAGATCGCCAATACTTTGGCCGATGCGACCCGGGTTGACGAAGAGATGCGGCATCTCTTCGCCGCCTTGCGCGGTTGAAGCTGTCTGGTAATCGCGAGGCCGATTTGCTTAGGAACACGCTGGAATGATCCAACGGTGCCCTCAATGCGGAACGGTGCTTCCGAGTGGCATGCTGGCGGGGCATTGTCCGAATTGTCTGGTCCAAACAGCGCTGGACTCGGACCGGGCAACGGCCGCCGCCGAACAGCCCGTCTCCTTTCCTCGCGCTTTCGGCGACTACGAATTACTGGAGGAGGTTGCGCGCGGCGGAATGGGTATCGTGTATCGGGCCCGGCAACGCAGCCTCAACAGGATGGTCGCGATCAAAATGATCCTGGCCGGCGAATTCGCGAGCCCGGAATTCGTGCGCCGCTTCCGTCACGAAGCCGCCGCCGCCGCGAGTCTTCAGCATGCCCACATCGTTGCCATTCATGAAGTCGGCGAGGCCAGCGGCCAGCATTACTTCTCGATGGATTTGGTCGAGGGGCGAAATCTCGCTGAACTGGTTCGCGACCAGGCCCTTCCTGCCCGCCGCGCCGCCACCTACGTCAAGACCATCGCCGAGGCAGTTCACTTCGCGCACGCGAAAGGCATCCTTCACCGCGATCTCAAACCCTCCAACATCCTCATCGACGCGTTCGATCAACCGCGCATCACCGATTTTGGCCTGGCCAAGGAATTCCGATCGGGCGCCGAACTGACGCAGAGCGGCCAGGCCCTCGGTTCGCCCGCGTACATGCCGCCGGAGCAGGCGGCCGGAAAACACGCCCTAGCCAGTCCTGCGAGCGACGTCTACTCGCTCGGCGCGATTCTCTACCATTTGCTCACCGGCCGGCCACCGTTCCAGGGCGAAACGCTCCATCAGGTGTTGTTGCAGGTGCAAGGCACGGAGCCCATCGCGCCGCGCCGGCTGAATCCCGGAGTGCCGGAAGACCTGCAGACGATCTGCCTCAAGTGCCTGGAAAAAGATCCAACACGACGTTATCCGACGGCGCGCGACTTTGCCGATGAACTCGGCCGGTTCATGCGGGATGAACCTATCGCCGCCCGGCCGATCGGGGCAGTGGATAAAATCTGGCGCTGGTGCCGGCGGCGCCCGGCCGTCGCGTCGCTCTCTGCGAGTGTTCTCCTGCTGCTGCTCGTCGTGGCCTTCGGCTCAAGTTTCGCGGTGTGGCAAGTGGATCAGGCGCGCCAGGCCGAACACGCGGCCAACCGTGATCTGCGTCAGACCGTAAACCTGCTCGAACTTGAACGCGCCGAAGATTTTTTCGACGCGCACGACGCGGCGTTCGGTGTCGCTCATTTGTCGGCGATGTTGCGGCGCGATCCATCCAACACCCTCGCGGCGAATCGCCTGGTTTCAGCGTTGGCTCAACGCGGCTGGGCCGTGCCGAGCGAAGTACCGCTCCGGCACGCCGGTCGTGTCACAACTGCATCGTTCAGCCGTGACGGGCGCCGCGTGTTGAGCGCGAGTTGGGACAGGACCGCGGCTGTTTGGGACGTTGTGAACGGCAGCCAGCTCTTCGCGTTGCGACACGAAGACATGATTCTTTCCGCCCGCTACAGCGTTGATGGACACCGCATCATCACGGCCTCGGCCGACGGCACGGCGCAAATCGCAGATGCGGCAACAGGGACCGTGCAGTCGTGGTTGCGTCACAGCAATAAAGTTCTGTGGGCCGAGTTCAGCCGGGACGGCGCCCTCGCGGTGACCGCCTGCGCGGACAACGTGGCGCGCATCTGGGATGCCAACACCGGCAAATTGAAACGGGAACTGGCTGGTCATACCGGGTCTCTTGTCATCGCCCGCTTCAGTCCCGACGCCAAATTCGTGGCGACCACCGCGGGCCTGGGAGGATTGCGGCTATGGAGTGTCGAATCTGGAAGAATGGTTTTCAAACTCGTGACCGATCACGACGTCGCGGCCATCGAGACATTGGCCTTCAGTCAAGATGGCCGGCACCTGATTTCCGGCGGCTATGACCACACGGCGCACCTTTGGAATATCGCCACGGGTCAGCCGGTCGGCGCTCCGCTGGCGCATCGGTCGGTCGTGTGGCACGCCGAGTTCAGTCCGGACGGCAAACTGTTGCTCACGACTTGCGAGGATGGCGCGGCGCGATTGTGGGACGTGCAAACGATGCAACTCGTTGGTGAACCCTTGCGGCACCAAAGCGGCGTGACCTTCGGGCAGTTCAGTCCTGATGGACAAAGCGTTGCGACCGCCTCGAGCGACAACACCGCGCGGGTCTGGGACGTGCGGACGCAGACACCGCTCTGCCAGCCGTTGCGCCACATCGAACGCGTAATCCAGGCCGGTTTCAGCGCTGATGGCCGGCGGTTGGTCACTGCCTCCTATGATGGCGTGGCGCAAGTTTGGGAATTGCGACCGCCTCTGGAACCGTCCGTGCAAATTCAACACGACCACAATGTCTCGCCTATCGTGCTGAGCCCTGACGGTGTCGCGGTTCTTACCGCCGGGCGCAACAATACATTGCGTTTGTGGGACGTGCGCACCGGACAGCCGTTGAGCGAGCCGATGCTTCAGGAGTCGTGGGTTGCATCCGGCGACGTTGCTCCCGATGGACACCGGGTTGCGGTGGCGTTTACCGATCACACGGTTCGCGTCCTGGATTTCGGTGAAGGGAAGACCGCGGATGGAACTGCTGCCATTCCGCGTATTGCCAGCGGCCCCATGCAACATGGCAAACGCGTTCACACAGTGCGATTCAGTCCTGATGGCTCGCGGATTGTGACAGCTTCCGCGGACGGAACGGCGCACGCCTGGGATGCGACGAACGGCCAATCCGTCACGGGGCCACTCGTTCACGGCGGCGCGGTGGTGATGGCGCAATTCAGCCGCGACGGACAAATGATTGTCACCGCGTCTGACGACTACACGGCGCGAGTTTGGGACGCCCAAACGGGTAAACCCCTCGTCGAACCGCTGGCGCACATCGATCATGTGAAGTCGGCTGAGTTTAGCCCGGACGGCACACGAGTCCTCACGGCATCCTCGGACAATTCGGCATGCTTATGGGACGCGCGCACGGGACGGAAACTCATCACGTTGCAACACGCGCGGATAGTGGAACAAGCCGTGTTCAGCCCGGACGGGCGGCGCATCGCCACGGCGTGCCTGGACCGGACGGCGCAAATCTGGGACGCCCACACCGGCCAGGCGCTGACGCCGGCGCTGCGACACGATGTTCCGGTCGCGCGCGTGCGTTTCAGTTCCGACGCGCGACGTGTTTTCACGACTTCCTGGAGCAGTCCCGCGCGCCTGTGGGATTCGGAAACGGGACGCCCGGTGACCGAGTGGTTGACTACCAAAGAGCCGTGGGGCGCGACCTTTGACCCAGGCAGCGGACGGGTCATCATGGGTGCGACGAATGGAATCGCACAGGTCTGGAACATGCCGGAAGTGCCAGTGCCGGTGCCGGAGTGGTTTGTAGATTTGGCCGAAGCCCTGGCCGGGATCCGCCTCGCCGAGCGTGGCGCGATGGAACTGGCGCCAAGGCAGAAGCTGAAAGATCTCGTAACGCAAATAACCTCGCACGCCTCGACCAACGAATACGAACGACTGGCGACGTGGTTCGGGCTTCCCTTTGCCCGTTGAGGGTGGCTGCTGTTCAGCCGCTGCAGAAGTTCTCCGCCTTCTATCGCGCGAGAATCCTCCCCGGGTTTTTGTCAATCCAGCCCCCGCAGGGGACCTACTTCCTTGTCTACTTGCTCGTGAATCTCCTGGTACATCTTTACCGCCTTGTCATATTGGCCCTTCTCTATGGCTTCCTCCCGGACTCCCCTGGTCTGATTCATCAACTCTTGCTTGCGCTGTATCCACCGCTTGCCATGCTCGGCGTCCTCCAGGCGCTTGAGGAGGTCCATAGCCCTTTGATACTTATCCGCTTGCTGTGCCTTCGCCAGCGCCTCTCCTGGTTTCGAATTGCGGATT
>JGI10216J12902_100604715_pt1 | contig 11281 bp, 9 predicted proteins | sample KanNatreferecore_FD_12902 | JGI IMG/M metagenome (IMG submission 12902)
ACCGCACCACCCAATTCCTCTAAATTGCCGCAACGTCCTATCCAATCCTAAGTCATTCCTCCTGTTGGTAGCCCATTCATTACGGTCGAAACATTTTTTATATGAAAAGAAACTTACTGCTTTCCTTTTTCGCTGTACTGTCTCTTGGCAGTTATGCCCAGCTAACTATACAGAGCGGAGCAACCTTTTTTGTCCAGAGTGGCGCCACCGTCACTGTCCAGGGCGATATCACCAGCAATGCCGACATCCAGGGCCCTGGTACTGTGCTGTTAAAAGGCACAGCAGTACAAATCGTCAACATGAACGGGTTTAGTGTGCAGAATGTACAGATCGACAACACCAACAATATTTCGCTGGCAGGTGCGGCAACCATTGGCACTTCCCTGTTATTCACGAATGGAAAGGTGCAGTTGAATGCATACGACCTGAACCTTGCTACGGCGGCCACACTTACGGGCCACGACAATTCAAGATATTTTGTAACAAATGGTACAGGCCGCCTGGTGAAAAATTCACTTGGTGCAGTTCCGTTTGTATTCCCGGTAGGATTTGATGTTACCTCTTATAACCCGGTAACGCTTACACAAAACGGAACCATAGATAATATTGGCGTTCGTTGCCTTCAAAGTGTTTTGCAGAACGGAACGACCGGTGCGGCATTTGTGAAAGAGGTGGTTGATGCGAGTTGGTCAATTACGGAGGCAGTTGCCGGCGGAAGCAACTTAACGGTTTTGTCGCAGTGGAATGGCACCGACGAGCTTACCGGCTTTAACCGGGCAAAAACAGGAATATCTTATTTTGATGGTGTGGGTTGGGATATGCTGAATACGCAAACTGCGGCAGCAGCAGGTGCCGGGCCCTACACAATTACGAGAAGCAGCGTAACAAATCTCGCTAATGGGGGGATTTTTGCTGTGGGACAAAGACCTGTGCTTATGACGTTATTGGTGGCACCTAAAACTTATTTGCAAGGGCCTTATGCTGGTGCCGGCTCAATGAGTGATGGCTTACGTTCCGCTAGCCTTATACCTTTGACAGAACCTTACACAGGCATGGCCAACTTCTCCCATATCGCCACAGGCAGTGGTGGGGGTGAAACGATTGCTTCAGGCATACTTGCTGGTACGGGGACTGGTAACGATATTGTCGACTGGGTGTTTGCCGAATTAAGAAATTCTTCAACCGGAGCTGTTATCACATCACGGGCGGTGCTCATCGAGCGTGACGGCGACATAGTTGATGTTGATGGCACAGGAGCAAAAACAAATTTCATAAACTTTGCCGGCGAAATTGCGGGCAACTATCACATTTCAATTCGTCATAGGAACCATTTAGGGATCAGAACTCCTTCTGCACTGGCCTTGGCGAGAACCACCGCAACCGGACATAATTTTTCCACTGCGGCAAGCCAGGCAATGGGAAGTATTCAAGCACCATTGGGTGGCGGAGTATTTGGCATGTATGCAGGAAATGTAAATGGCAATAACGCTATTCGCTACTCAGGTCCCTCCAATGATGAAAATGAATTACTGAACATTATTCTAGGATCAAATAAATCAGCCATACTTTCGGGGGTTTATAATCGCGGCGACTTAAATATGAACGGTGCCGTACGATACTCCGGTCCGAATAATGACGAAAACATTTTATTGAATATCGTCCTGGGATCCAATAAAAGCTTGATCATCTCGCAACCATTTTAAAATATACCAAAAACTTTACAAATACTGTTGATATGAAAAGAATTCTATGTTTATACTTTGTGCTGATTGCGCTGACCAATGGAGTGATGTCTCAAACAAGCACTCGCGGAACACTGGTGAATACTTCTACCAATAGAGTGAGTGTTTATGCAAGGCCAAACAGTACTGTCAACCCTGTACTATTCAGGAATGTCCTAATTACGGTAAGTATCGCAGATCAGGGTGCCGGTAATCCAACCGTGACACTTGATTCTAACTACATTCCTAACCTTACCTGGGTCGCAGAACCTGTAGTTATATCAGCAGGCCGTGTATATTACACTTTCAATGGTTCAGATAACGGATTGCTGACAACTACAACCTGGACTGCAAATGGCAATAACAAAGTTGCCACCTTACTCTTTTCAAACAGCAACGGTCTTGCGACTGTTCAATTAAATGATGAAACACCGTCAGGCGGAAGTAACGGATTAATGTTTTGGTACGTGGAAATACAGGCGGGAACGAGCAGTGACATTACTGATTATACAAATAAATTTTACGGAACGAATCCTGTTCCTGTAAATAACGAGTCTTCCCCATCGTTTGTTGGTGCCCAGTCTACAGCAATTCTACCGGTTTTATTGAAAGATTTTAATGTCATCAAGAAAGGCAATACCGATGCACAACTTATCTGGACTACTGCAATGGAGCAAAATGTTAACTATTTCGTCTTGGAGAGGAGTGCAACCGGAACGAATGGTTGGACCAAGTTTGCAGAGGTAAAAGCTGTTGGAAATTCAAGCAGGCCGAATACTTACAATTACTCAGACGTAAAAGTGTATGATGGAGCTTCGGCTGCCAAAGTCGTATTCTATCGCATTAAATCAGTTGATCTCGATGGACAGGAAAAGTTGTTTCCTGTTCGTTCATTAAGATTTACTGCCACAGGGGGAAAAGACGTTAGCATCTATCCTAACCCCGCCCGCGACGGTTTTACACTCAGCGTTCCGCTGGTTAGGCCCATCGGCACCAAAGTGCGCCTCAGCCTCGTAAATCGCATGGGCCAGGTTGTTCACACACGTGAGATCAATGGAGTAACCGCCGCTAACTACTACTACGATATTAAAACTCCGGGAATCATTTCAGGAGAGTATATGTTACAAATTCTTGTAGATGGCGACCTGCTCGATACCAAAAAAGTAATCGTACAGCGCTAAGCTGCCATACCTCTTTTTTCTTCATGCACACACCTTTGTTGGGAGCGCCTTAACCGGCAGGAACAGCAAAGGTTTTTTTATTCCGTAATTTGGGCCGAAATCACGCTGTTTGAATCCACAACAGGAAAACCTGCGAATACAAAAATGGGTGGTGGCCGTAGCCCTCCTGCTCTTTGCCATCAAGGTTATCGCCTATTTCCTGACCCACTCCGTCGCTATCCTGTCCGACGCACTCGAAAGCACCGTCAACGTGATCGCCGGCTTTATCGGCCTCTATAGCCTATACGTAGCCTCAAAACCACGCGACACCGATCACCCCTATGGCCACGGCAAGGCCGAATTCCTGTCTGCAGCCGTCGAAGGAAGCTTTATTATGGTGGCTGGCCTCATCATTATCTACGAAGCCGTCCAAAACCTCATCCATCCAGAACCACTCCAACAACTCGATTATGGAATCTTCCTCGTAGCTATCACCGCCATCATCAATTATGTTGTGGGGTATATCTCACTGCGCAACGGCCGAAAAAATAATTCCCTGGCTTTGATCGCCAGCGGTAAACACCTGCAGTCGGATACGTATTCTACCCTCGGACTTATCGGCGGACTCATCCTCATCTATTTCACCAAAAAAGTCTGGATCGATAGCGTGGTCGCCATCGTGTTTGCCTTCATCATCATTTACACAGGTTATAAAATACTTCGCCAGTCTATCGCCGGCATCATGGACGAAGCCGATATCGAACTCCTGAAAAAGATCGTCAGGCTGCTCAACGAAAACCGCCGCGATAACTGGATCGACCTCCACAACCTGCGCGTCATTAAATACGGCGGCCAACTACATATCGACTGCCACCTCACCGTGCCCTGGTACCTCAACGTGCGCGAAGCACATGATGAAGTGGATGCATTCACCTTCCTTATAAAAAAGGAATTCGGCGACAGCGTCGAATTTTTTGTCCACACCGACCCCTGCCTCGAGTTCTCCTGCCCCATTTGCTGCAAAACCGATTGCCAGGTACGCAGGCATCCCTTTGAAAAGCGAATGGACTGGACCCTCGAAAACATACTGTCCGACAAAAAACACAGGCTGAAATAATTAGGCTGCACATTTTCTATCTTCGCCTTCCAAATTTTACCCACATGCAAGCTTGGAAAGATTACCAGGAGAAAAATAAAGACCGCTTCCTTAACGAATTACTCGAACTGCTCCGCATACCCAGTGTAAGCGCCCGGAGCGAACACAAAGAAGATATGAAGCGCTGCGCCGAAGCAGTCAAAAAGAGCCTGCTCGATGCCGGCGCCACCAAAGCCGATATTTTTCCCACCGAAGGCCACCCCATCGTATACGCAGAACGCATTACCGATCCTTCAAAACCAACCGTTCTCGTTTATGGCCATTACGATGTGCAACCCGCCGACCCGCTCGAACTCTGGAAAAGCGGACCCTTCGACCCCACCATCAAAGACGGAAAGATCTATGCGCGAGGTTCCTGCGACGACAAAGGCCAGTTCTATATGCATGTGAAAGCACTGGAAACAATGGTGCAAACCAATTCACTTCCCACCAATATTAAGTTTTGCATCGAAGGAGAAGAAGAAATCGGCTCCCCGAATCTGGCAAAGTTTGTAAAGGCAAATAAAGAACTGCTGAAAGCCGACGTGATCCTGATCAGTGATACCGCTATGATCAGCATGGAGAACCCGTCTATCGACATTGGCGTTCGCGGACTCAGCTATATCGAAGTGGAAGTGACAGGCCCCAACCGCGACCTGCATAGCGGTGTTTATGGCGGCGCAGTGGCAAACCCCATCACCATCCTCGCAAAAATGATTGCCTCCTGCCACGATCAAAACAATCATATCACCATCCCGGGCTTTTACGACGACGTGGTAGAGGCCACACCAGAAGAACGTAAGTTAATGGCACAGGCCCCCTATAGCGAATCTGAATACAAAACGGACCTGGGCGTAACTGAACTTTGGGGCGAAAAAGGATTCAGCACTAACGAAAGAACAGGCATCCGCCCCACAATCGAACTGAATGGAATCTGGGGAGGCTACACCGGCGAAGGCGCAAAAACTGTATTGCCTTCAAAAGCAAATGCAAAAATCTCGGCACGGCTGGTCCCCAATCAATCAGCCGAAAAGATCACCGAAAAGTTGCTGAATTATTTCAAAAGCATTGCACCTCCCGGTGTTACCGTAAAAGCAGAGGAACACCACGGCGGCGAACCATACATGACACCAATCGATTCAACCGCCTATAAAGCAGCCGCCAGGGCCATTGAAACAACATTTGGAAAAAAACCAATTCCCGTACGCGGCGGCGGTAGTATCCCTATCTGCTCCCTCTTCGAAAAAGAACTGGGCGTAAAGATCGTATTCATGGGCTTCGGACTCGATAGCGACAACCTCCACAGCCCGAACGAGAAATACGACATCTTTAATTTTTACAAGGGAATCGAAACTATCCCCTATTTCCACAAATTCTTTGCTGAAAGTAAGTAAACAGTGTTTTGCAACTGCATTTCCAGGCCGCTGCCACAATATGTTGCAGCGGCTTTTCATTGAGTTATCGCATCGTTAATGAAATACTAAAGCCGGCAATGCACAAATCAAAATGAAGACAGGCTTTGTGTAATTTTGCCCTTTATTTTTACTTATGCCCGATACAAAAGAAAAATTACGGTTAGATAAATACCTCTGGTCGATCCGTTTGTTCAAAACACGCAGCCAGGCAGCCGAAGCATGCGATAAAGGCAGAGTGAAATACAATGGCGATGCAGCAAAAGCATCAAAAAATGTTTCGGTCGGCGACGAATATGAAGTAAAGACAGAAGCGAAAAGATGGCGTATTAAAGTGTCAGGGCTCTTGCACAACCGGGTGCAATACGCAGAAGCCATTAAGTATTATATTGATATAACTCCCGCAGAAGAAATCGAACGCATCCAGTTCCAGGCAGCGAGTTTTCACACCGGCAAAAGGCCCAGCAAAGTTGGCAGACCGACAAAAAAACAACGGCGCGACCTCGATGATTTCACCGAGGGACCATAATAAAAAAAACACCAATTCCACACCCGATTTCCCAGTAAACTTTGGGTATCTGATACACAAACCTGTTCAAAATTATAATTGCAAATTCCGGCCGGTCCGGGCCAATTTAGAGTTACCTTTATAGTCAAATTCGATAGCTATGACACTCCAGGTAACAACGGACAGTCTCATTAGTGATGTACAGGAACAATTCCAGCATTACTTCCCAGATTTCAAACTGGAATTCTTTTTCAGCGCTACCGAAAAGCATGCACCGCCATTGCTTCGTTCCTTTCCGTTTGTGCGTATAAGTGAGCTTCGGGTTTTTTACCGCAAGGTTACCCTCAACATTCGCGAAACGATGACTATCTCTGAACTCGAAAGAAAATTCCTTCGCAAGTTTGGGCTGCCTGCACGTATCTACAGAAAAGTCGGAGGCTACTGGCAGAAAACAGCTTCCTTCGATCAATACACGCTGTGCCGCGAACCCGAACCCACCAGCCTCTATTTCATCCACGCGCGCGCTGGCCGCATAACACCTGATTTTTTGCCCATCTGACCATTTATCTTTGTGCAATGCACATAGATATCATTTCCGTTTTGCCTGAACTCCTTGAAAGTCCGTTCGCACATTCAATTATGAAGCGTGCGCAAGATAAAGGACTGCTTACCGTTAAAACCCATCACCTCCGGCAATGGGCCGTGAATGAGTATGGCCAGGTAGACGATTACCAATATGGCGGAGGAGCCGGTATGGTGATGATGTGCGAACCGCTTGCCAATGCCATCGAATCACTGTCTAAAGAAAGAACATACGATGCCGTCATTTATATGACTCCCGACGGTGAACGCTTTAACCAACCCACAGCCAACAAACTTTCCCTGCTGCAAAACCTGCTGATCATCTGCGGCCACTACAAAGGAATCGACCAGCGAATACGAGAACATTTTGTCACTATGGAAATCTCGATCGGGGATTATGTGCTTAGCGGCGGAGAACTCGCCGCTGCCGTTGTTGTAGATGCCATCGGCCGTATTTTGCCCGGAGTACTCAATAACGAAACGTCGGCCCTGTTCGACTCATTCCAGGATAACCTGCTCGCACCACCTGTCTATACCCGGCCCGCAGAGTTTCGCGGGTGGAAAGTGCCGGAAATATTATTGAGTGGAGATTTGAAGAAAATTGAAGAGTGGCGACATGAAGAAAGCGTGAAACGCACCGCTGAAAAAAGACCGGATTTGCTGGAAAATTAAAAATCTCATTCCTTATTTCCCCTCTTTAATCCTTTCGCACACACACAAACTCTGCAAACCCCAACGCATCCCAAAATACATTCCCCGTCACCGCTTTTCCCCTCACCCACCTCCCCAGCACCCTTGCGGGCGTGGCAAACACATAAAACCAGCTGCGGCGGGTACCGCTGTCGACCACGGTGCAATTGCTTGCGGCAAAAAGTGACTCCAGTTCCGGAACAGAATACAATCGCACATGCGTTGAATCATCATAGTAGTTTAACGTCCCCTTCATCGATGGAAGTTTCGTGCTTCGCTTTCCCGGATATTCTACATATAACAACCCACCTTGCTTCAGTTTGGGCAACAGACCCTTCAATACTTCGTCACCGTTATATAAATGCTCAATTACATGCACGATCAAAATGCAATCGAAGTACCGGTCAGGCAAAGGCGAAAAATCGAGCCTCGTTAAATCCATTTCATAAAACGCTTTCATCAAATCAAAGTCGGCCGCACTGTTGTTATAGTCGCGGCTCAAATCCAATCCATAATACTCACAATGCGGAAATAGAGAAAGAGTCTTGGTAGCAGACTGGTTGCCTGATCCTATATCCAATAGCCTGAAAGGCTTGTTGCCAAAAGACCGGTGAAGGAATGCAAACTTCGGATTCTGAATACGGACCCATCTTTTAAGAGAAGCGAACAACGACATAGTTGATTTATAAAGGGCTAAAGATAAGCTAGTCCCGCAAACGTTTGTCCTATTTTGACCTGCCTGTCTTTCCTGCCTGTTATTTCAGGATATTGCAACCCTTAACTTTTTTACATGAATTCGAATCGCAGAGGTTTCCTGCATAAATTAACCCTTGGTACAGGAACATTACTAACAGGCCTGCCCGTATTTGCAAAAGTTTCCAAAGATGAAGCCGACAATACGCCATCACATTACGAACAAAATCCTCAGCGGTTTAACATGTGCGGGTACGCGGCACCAAAGCTGTCTACGGTCCGAATCGGCATCATCGGCCTCGGCATGCGCGGAAGCGGTGCAGTGGAAAGACTGGGCGTCATCGAAGGAGTTGAAATCGTTGCCCTGTGCGATAAATATCCCGACCGCGTAACTGCCGCACAGAAAACCCTGGAAAAACAGGGCCGTTCAAAAGCCCGCGAATACAGCGGTGAAAATGGATGGAAGTCGCTCTGCGAAAGCAAAGACATCGACCTCGTATATAATGTCACTCCCTGGGAATATCATGCTCCCATTTGCCTTTATGCAATGAAGAACGGAAAACACGCAGCTACAGAAGTCAACGCCGGCCTCAGTATCGACCAATGCTGGGAACTGGTGGAAACCTCCGAAAAAACAAAGAAGCATTGCATGATGCTCGAAAATTGCTGCTACGACTTTTTCGAATTACTTACCCTCAACATGGTTCGTAATGGATTATTCGGCGAGGTAGTTCATGCAGAAGGTGCCTATATCCACGATCTCAGTAAAGATTACCTGTTCAATAAAAAAGCTTATGCGGATATGTGGCGCCTCCGCGAAAATGCTAAGCGTAACGGCAACCTGTATCCTACGCATGGACTGGGGCCTATCGCACAATGTTTGAATATAAACCGCGGCGACAAGATGGACCACCTCGTATCGATGAGCACCAAAGATTTCAGCCTCGCCCCGCTCGCGAGCGAAATGGCCGCAAAAGACGATTTTTTCAAAGAATTCGAAGGAAAGAATTTCCGCGGTAACATGAATACCACGATGATCCGCACCAACAAAGGCAAGACTATGATGTTGCAGCACGACGTGTCAACACCCCGGCCTTATTCCCGCATACACCTGGTTAGCGGAACCAAAGCTGTTGCACAAAAATGGCCCGGCCCCGAACGCATCGGCTTTGGCCACAGCTGGGCAAAACCAGAAGAATTAAAGAAGCTGTATGATCAATATTCTCCGCCTATCGTTAAGCATATTGGAGAGATTGCGAAAGAAGTAGGCGGGCATGGGGGCATGGATTTCATTATGGACTGGCGCCTGATCGACTGCCTGCGCAATGGACTCCCGCTCGACCAGGACGTATACGACGCAGCCTCCTGGAGCAGCATCATCCCCTTAACACAACAATCGGTAAATAATAAATCAAGAACAGTAGATGTGCCTGACTTCACCCGGGGCGCGTGGAAAACAAATAAGCCCGTCGATCTTACGCTGAATGGCGGCGCTACAACAGGTGTGAAAAAGAAATGAACGATGTGAAATGAAGATTAAGAAATGAAGAATAAAGAATGTAAAAGTCGGACTGTCGGGTTCGACTTTTACATTCTCCATTCTCTATTCTTTATTCCTGGTTTTCCTCCCTTCTTTGTTAAGCGGAAAAGGAATAAAGCAAACAGAGAAACGCGAAAATGAGAAGTAGGTTGATAAAGAAATTACCGGCTATAGTCTTTTTCATAAGTATGGATTTAAATTGAATACCGATAAGCTTCCTATATGGTCTAAAAATGATGCCAAAGAGCCTGAATCATAGCTAGTAAATCTACCTGCTTTGCCATGAAAATTTGCCAGTTTTAAGGGCAAATCTGTAGCCGCCTATGGCGAAATGTTTTTCAACCAGCACACTATAGTAAATCACCGGTTCCCCACCGTAATTTTGCCCTTCCGCAACAGGCAAACAGGCAGTTTATTTTATGACTGGCAATGCCTTTTCCCTTATCAACTGGTTAAACTGCGCAATATCCGTTGTAGTGATCGCTTTTAATTTCTCAAGTTGCTCATCGGCCTGCACGGCCAGTGCTGCATACACGTCCTTCACTTGCTTACTCGGAGCCATATTACCACTATTGGCCGCATCAAATACGCCGCTTAGTTTATCATTTAAACGGATGGGGAAATTCAATACATCCTGGCTGCTCTTAGCCCTGGTCTGATATAATGTTTCCTCAATCGCCGTCAACTTCTTATTAATGGAATCTGCTTTGTCTTTTATTTCCTTCGGACAGTCCTTACCCTGTTTTGATACAAAGTCGTTGATCTGACTACGCAGTGATCGGATATTCTTTATTCCCTTCTGAACTTCATTGAATTTGGTCATCAGCGTTTGCAAAAACTCGAATTGCGCATCATAGTCTGCCTGTGTAATCTTATAGTTAGGATCTGCCAGTACCGTAAAGCCATCTTCTGCCGAGTCTTTTCCCACTTTCAATTTATAATAATACTGGCCCGGAGGTGCCACAATTCCATTCGGCGAACCATTCCATAAAATCATGCCGTCAACGGGCTCGGCACCCGGGTATTGCAAGTTCCAAACGAACTGGTTAACTCCCTTCGTTATTTCCATTTTGTTATCCTTCGAATCGGTCGCGAATGTTTTAATGGTTTTCTTGTTCTTATCCATGATAACCAGCGTCGCCCGGGTAGAGTCATTTACATTCGGGGCAAAGTAGTTAAACACCACACCGTTTGGCGGGTTAACTGCTGCATTGGCCGGCAGGCGCGGCGGCCCAAATCGTCCTCCATCACTTCCGGGTATACGAAACGCCGGGTTCACCGGGAACACGTAGAAAGAACGGTTGCTTATTGCAGGATCGTTCTGCTGAACCATGGTCAGGTCATCGATCATCCAAAAAGCACGTCCCTGCGTAGCCACAATTAAATCATTGTTTTTGATCACCAGGTCAGTTATCGGCACCTCGGGCAAGTTCAATTGAAAACTACGCCAGTTGGCGCCATCGTCATAACTAATATACATCCCGTATTCTGTGCCTGCATACAATAAACCAGCACGCTTCTTATCTGCACGCATCGCCCGGGTGAAATGGAGCTTGTTGATTCCATTTGTGATCAGCTTCCAGCTTTTACCATAATCTTCCGTCTTATAGATATACGGTGCATAATCGTCACTCTTGTAACGCGTGCCAACAATATAAGCGGCGCCTTTTTTGAACGGGTCTGCATCAATGCAGTTCCACATCATCCATTTAGGAGCATCTTTTGGTGTAACATTCTCCCAATTCTTACCCCCATCCTTACTTACCGACACAACACCATCGTCGCTGCCTGCCCACAATAAGTCTTTCTCCAACGGGCTTTCCATCGCGGTAAATATGGT
>JGI10216J12902_103722924_pt1 | contig 11278 bp, 11 predicted proteins | sample KanNatreferecore_FD_12902 | JGI IMG/M metagenome (IMG submission 12902)
TCCAAGACAGCGTCGGCAATTTCAGCCGCTGTTGGGATGTCGCCTGTGGCAGCCGGAGAAGCAGGGAGGTTATCTGTCTTCGCTTTGATGGCCGCAATTTCGGTATCAAGGAAGTCGTCAACTACACCAACAGCCGTGATAAGTGCGGCAATTTCCGTGTCCAAGAGATCATCAATAGCATTGACCGATGTTTGAGTTGCAAGGCCGGACTGAATTTCAGTGACTGCGTCCGCTGCTAAGGCGGCTGCATCGACAGCGTTTGCAGCAAAGGATGAGGATAAGATACCTTGATAGCCAACTCCGACAGTGGCAACTGGCAAGATTACAAAGACGCTGCTGGAAGAGGGGTTCGTTGCCCAATTGGGTTGGGTAAGGGCTTGCTTGGACGAGCCTGTATAGTCATAGATGCGTCTAGCCTGACCCGCACCTGTTCCGCCTGTGATAAATACCCACATATCATTGTAGAAATCATCGACGGCACTTGCGCTGGCATCGAGTACAATGCCGCCGTTAGTGCCGCTCTGGGCTGTGCCTGTTCGAGAAACTTGGTTAACCTGACCAAACGACCCTACGGCAGTATGTCCAGAAAGTAGCTCGTCCCAAATAGCGTCGGCGATTTCAGCTACAATGTCTGCCGCAACTTCGCTTGCGCCGATGGCATCCGCAGCGATCTTAGCTGCTGTGATCGCATCGGTGGCGATGGCGGCTGCGTTGATAGCATTATCTGCGATGGCATCAGCGTCAATGGCATCGGTAGCAATGACCGTTGCGGTAATAATGCCAGCCGTCATCTCGTCGACATGGACTTGGAGTTTGTCTGCGCCGAAGAGAGAGTCCCAGACATTGGCGGGCACAACCATACACTCGACCCAGACAGGCAATGCTCCTGTTTCATTGACAGCTAATTTTAGTGTTCCCAATGTATTTGTGTCTGTCGTATTAAGAGGGACAGAGTAGTAGCCGTTCTCCATATGCGTGCCGGATGTGGCATCATTTTTTTGAGCAAAAGCAGCACCATTCTTGCTCAGACGAAAATCCGCTTGAGTTAGGGTCAAGGCAGTTTCTGCTGTTTTGCCGTCTGCATCGTCGACAAAAGGGCCAACTGCCAGTGTAACTGCCGTAGACTGCTTCAACCATGTACTCATTGTCGTCTAAGCCTCTGGTAAAACATAAACTTAGGCACGATCGGAAGTGCGTAAGTAATGTCGAGTTTTGGTCTTCGAGCAGCCGTACCATGATCACTCGAACCCCACTCATACATATCGTTTGTTTCCGTGTCCATCTTTAGCAGCCAGCCGTTGCCTAAGTCAAGGTTGGCTTTGGTTGTGGGTGTGAGGGTGACGACGTTTGTGGCGTTGCTTGGCTCATTCGCCAGCATCGCTCGACTGCCAATATCAGTCTGTTCGGTATCATCCGTATGAAAGCCACCCGCAGTAGACCAGTTGTTTCCTGTCGAATAAATATTCCAGGTTACTTGCGCTTCGACCCAGGCTCTTTTAACACGATAGACTCTGAGGGTGCGAGCATTGTCGGAGTAATCCGTTGCCAGATGGAAAAGAGTTAAAGTCGTCAGGATTAGATTGGCATCGGAAGGGAGCGTGGAAAGGTCGAACTTGATAAAGGTTCTTGTAACCTGGGCTCCGGCATTGTACTCTCCCGAAAAAATACTGGCGTTTGTGCCAAAGTTAGTGGTAGCAGTATCAGAAGCGACATAGGCGTCTATCCCTGCTGCCGCACTAGGTTGGAGAGAGATAGTCGGGTCAATGACGGGTTGAACCATTCCGGCTAGAGAAGGGAGGGTCATCAGCCAATGAGGTTGCCCATTGACATTGACGAATTGACCATCAATATCTCTAGTGTCTCTTGGGTTGGAGAAGTCGATCATCTTGGGCGCATCAAGACGGGCAATCACAACGCCATCTCGAAGCAGGTTGCCGCCAGAGCGGGTAAATCCGGTCAAGCCCACTGGAAAGGCTATCTGGCTGTCCTCCGGCACATATCCGCCCTTGAGAAGAATAGCCAACTTGACAAAGTGGCCGCCAAAGTCCACATACATATTTGCTTGTGGACGTGTCCACTGGAGGCGAGAACCGCTGCGGGTAGGTGTACCTAAATTGACCTTCCCCCAGACTCCCCCTGTCTTTACAAAGGGCGCACCGATCTCAAGATAACGGTCCAGCTCTCTGGTAGGGTGGATTCTCCGCATCCCATCTTCCCCAACCGTCACCATCACTGGGGCCTTAACGACCTGATGGGGTCTCTCTATGATACCAGAATTCTCCCAGTCTGGGTTGATAAACTGGAGAGTTCCGTTCTCTAAATATGCGACCTGTTTCAGATTTTGAGTATGCTGAAATCGACCAGGGGACACCTCAACGACTTCAGCATACTCATTCAGTAGGGCCATAACCTAGCTTTCGTTGATACGGATTTCCAGGTTCTGCAGGGTCAATGTCTGGCCGACACTGACGGAATAATCTGCGCCAAGGTCCCAGTAGAAAAGAATAATGCGAGAGCCTTGAGTAGCATTGTCGTCTGTCAGACAGGCATAGCGTGCGCCACTGCCCGAAGCGGGCAAAGAGCCGCCCGTTGCGGTCCACACCAGGTCTTTAATCTGCACCAGACCTCGGTCGTTGCTGTCGTCTTCTGTTTGGGTGTCAAAGTCTGTCGAGTCATTGTTAACAGCGATACCGCCTGTGGTATAGCCGTTGCCATTGGCAATCTCGGTCAACTCCGACTTGGTGTTCGTATCTGGTCCAGGCGCAGCCGCACTTGTGAAAAGAGCGACGTAGAAGGTAGTCGGGATAGAGACCCCTCTTAGCGCATAGCCCAGGACGCTGAACTTACCTCTGTTTGTCCAACCTGCCATGATTCAACCTCTTTCCTTGTGTTGAAAATTAGCGAAGAGCTTTGCGCCAGCCAGCCGCTACTGCTTCTTCTTCCGTTCTGAAAAATGCTTCGCCAGCTGCCTCGTCGATCTTGACCTGGCCGTAACTAGCCCCGTCCGGTACATGATAAATTTTCTCACCGGACTTGGAGATGTTACCCTTGATTGGCTGGCATTCGCCGTCTACTATAAAATCGCAAGGGGGTTCCGGCAGCGGGTCAGGAAGAACCTCTCCGACCTCTTCCTCTGGAATAACCTCTACCACTACCGTTGCGACAGGAATCAGGATACCGACAGCGGGGTCGGCAGTGTGAAGAACAACACCTTGCGGCGTCACGGTCCCGCATCCGGTCAGCAGAAGCACAAACAGGACCATTAGGGTAAATGCTGTTTTCATCATTCCTCCAAACTTTCTGCTACCTCTTCAATAGCACTTTCGATAGCCTCATCGCTCGTTAGATTTTCAAGGAAAACTTGTGCGCCTGATACACCCATCCAGGCTAGGAAGTAGTCGGTGACTCGGCTGGGAAAGAATACCGTCAACAACAGCAAGGCCGAGATGTACACTCCTGTGCATAACGGGCAGGAAATGCCTCTGCCCAGATTGCTTTCTGGCTTGCCATCCGGCCCGTAGTCATACGCACCCAACCGTATCCGCAACCACTCAAAGATGCCTGTCTGATTCTTATCCTTGTAGAGAAAGGGAAGATACGGTCCCTCATCGCTAGAAACGAGTGATGCGAGTCTGTATGCTGCCCAAACCGCCAGTATGAGACGGACAATGCGTGAGACCTTACCCACCAGCCAGCTTCTCCTCCAACCAGGTCAGCAAACTCTTGCGGGGTCGGTCCGCCGCCATCTCTGCTTTGTAGACCGCTTGCCACCCCGCTGGGTCAAGGTTCATTGCCTGGATTTCAGCGATATTGTATTCGCTAGGATCGACAGTGGATGAAACGGGATAGAAAGAAGTCTCCTCTGCCGTTGTCGGTTCTTCTTCGACAAGCTCAACGACAACCATCTCGCTGGGAGCAGCCTTGGCCTCACTTGTCACAACGGTGACTTGTTGGGGGGAAGAAGATTGTGTGACTTGTGAAGCGGTTTCCTCTCCGACAAGCTCGAAAAGAAAACCCCCTTTTGTGTCTTTGAGGGAAAGAAAGCCCTTGCCGCCCTTTTCTCCAGCGTCTCTCTTGTCAACCCAACCTGTCGGTCTGTCCACGCCGAAACGATAGCGTGTATTGGTGATGGGGCCGTCCCAAACAGCGGTCATTTGTTTCCCATTGTACTGGAGACGAACCATGCCCTGACTACCTGTAGATGCTGCCATAAGATTTCCTCCTGCGGACATCATATTAACGGTGGATTTTCTAGCCATACTTTGCATAGACTGCACTGCTGGGCTGGACTTGGACGGACTGCTCTTTTTTCCACAACAAGCCATTGGTCGATAACCCCCATATATCCTTGGAAAGACAGACTCGATTTTTCTAAGAAATCTCCTGTGGTGTTCAGGAGAAGTGTTGGTCAGGCTACGGTTCTGGTTTTCCCTGCGGTAAAGATAGCCGAATTTCCTGACGTGCTCACCGCAGTAGCCGTGAATTCCCAGAGCAACATTCATTGCCCAGTCTTCGCGACCGTCGTTCATAATTTCAGGATAGCCGCCTACCTCGTGCCAAGCTGTCTTGGGGAATACGATTCCTGCATGGACCTGGTTTTTGTAAAGAAGGGTCTCGAAATCGTAATCCTCCATCTTCCACTCTTTGATCCGCTTGTGCTTATTGAAGAGACAAATATCGTCGTATGCAAAAGAGTGCGGCTTTTGCTCCAGCCTTCGCACCAGAGCCTCTAAGCTGTCGGGTTCGCGCATGTCATCAGCGGAGAGGAAGGTGATGTACTTCCCGTAGGCTCTTGCGATCCCATAGTTAAGAGCCTTTGCGGTCCCTCCATTTTTTTCTAGTTGGTAGGCTCGAATCCCCTTGCGGAGGTCGGCAACTTCCTGTGCGTACTGCCAGGAATCATCAGTACTGGCGTCATCAACGATAACGATTTCAAAAGATTGAAGGGTTTGCCCAGGCATCTCTCCCAGAACAGTCCACCCACCAATCAAGGAATTGACACAATCGCTCAAATACCTGCCATAGTTATAACACGGAACAATGACGCTGAGAAGAGGCGGGGTTCGTATCAATAGTGATTCTAGCTCCGGCTTCTGGTTTAACAGCTTCTTGATACTGCTGCCGAAGGCCTGACTGACAGGTCGCTGGTGAGAAAAGCCAGGGATTTTTTCTAGGGGCAGAATATCAAATCCTCGCCGAGCGAATCGCCACTGGAGCTCTGCCGTACCTCCCCACAACGGGTAATCTTGGCGATTGAGAGCTCCAGCTCTTTCAAGCGCATCCCTGCGAAGAAACAGGAAAGTGCCATGAGCGTAGCCAAGATCACCGAAAGAAGGGTGCGTACCATGAATTCTTTCTCCGATCAAGGCATAGCGGCGACGGTTATTTTCGATGAGTGCCAGCCAACCATCATCGTAAAAGCTGGTGTCTTGGTTGAGAATAAGCACGTCGGTCTTACAAAAATCTATGCCTGCATTGACAGCCCCTGCAAAGTACCCTTTCTCTTCAAGCCGCAGAACTGTGTGATTGCTCCGCATCCAGCTCTGTCTTTGTAAGGGTGGGCTGCTTTGGTCGTCAACGATAACAACGGGCAAGGTGGCGGGCAGGGTCTCCAGCAACTGCCGGAGAGTCTCATGCCCTTGAAAAAACGGGATCACAACGGTCAGGTTGTGCAAGACGCCTCCTACCAGGCCAAAATGTTCTGTCGAAAATTATCTTTTCCCAAGCTGATAATACGGTGCTGCCCCATTCTCTTGTGGACCTTGCGTGAGTAAACACCCACATATGGGTCCCAAACGCTGCCTGTGTCTATCACAGTCGCTGTAGGGGCTAGTTGGTGAAGCTGCGAGACCAGTGTTGGTGTGGAAGGCCCTGTGCTCAACAAGACCGTGTCTGCGCCCGCTGCTATGCCATTGAGGACCGTTGTCTTGATACCGTCAAGCTGTTCCCATGCTCTGGTGGGATGGGTGACGACATAGACCTGGACAGGGAATCCTCTCATCTTGGTTAGGTGGCTCGGACCGACCAAGACTATCTTTCTCTTCTGCAACCACTTCACGAGCGGGTACAGCTTTCCGGTCAACGAAGCAGTATTCATCACGTTGGCATCGTACCACACGGTCTCGATGCCTTTTTCTGCCAACCACTCTGCGGCCCCAACCTTGATAGCCAGGTCGCCGATACCATGTGTAATGCTCTGGTCTCGGATGCTCTCTTCGAGACCTGCTGCCTGCGCCCATCCTAGACTTGCCCCGTCACAGTTTTTACCGCCCATACCTTTTAGGCATAAAAAAGTGCCGTCTCCATAACGGGCGAAGGAAAAGCCTTCCTCTGCCTCAAGACGAGCAACGAGCTGATCTATAGAGAAGGGCTTTACGGTGATAGCCATAAGCCTGCCTTCTAAGACTTGGCGGAAGGGACGGGGAGCAGCCGTCCCCTCCGCACAGTCCAACTGGGAACCTTGCCGTAGGAGGGCCAGGTAATTACATCAACACTAAGCTGGCGTGACCACTCTTGCTTCACCCACGAAACTGGTGTGCGGGAAGAAGGAGGTCTGTACCGGATCAGGGCTCAACGGATCGAGGATCGGGGTGCATTCGACGTTCATAATTCTCGCCTGCAGCCAAGGTGCTCGATTGACCAATCGCGGTCTGATCCAGATTTTGGTTTGGATACAAAGGTTGTCTACCTCTGACGTGCCGATGATGCGCCCGCCGTCAGTGGAGAAATACTGACTGTGGCCCTTCTCGTTCATACGTCCAGCTGCCGAGGAAGCGTCGAGGTGCTCGCCTTCCCAGAGCTGTTGGTCGCCGACAGAGAGGGTGAGGAAGTAAATATCTCCTCGGTTGGCCCCACTGATGGTCTCCCAGTCATAGGGGTAGAGGTCGATGGTCTGCCCGTCAAGCTGAATCCAACCGCCGCCGAAGCGACCGCCATTGAGCTTGTCACGGAAGTTGCGAGCCTCATAGGTCATCAGGTTGACGGGATTGAACTCTCCGCCTTCGCAGACGCTCCAACAGGTGAAGGCATCCAGCAAACACTCGGCAAGGAATGTCGGCAGAACCAAGACCATGTTGCGACCGTCGAGCTCTGAGGTTGCCAGCGAGGGCGACCACTTAATGCGCTGGCGGAAACGGCGGAACAGAGCCAAGAGCATGTTGATGAGGTGGGGCTTTGGTGTTTGCACTACACCGTTAACAGTGATATTGCCGCCACCTGCACCGCTAATGTCATTGCCTCCCCAGTCAATGACCGTTGAGTTGAGAAGCTCGGTGTCATAGTCGGTGTTGATCCACTGTTGCAGACCATCGAACTTGCCTGCGGTTGAGGAATTACCGACGATGATGTCACGGAAGAGGTCCTGAAGCAGGACATCCATCATAAAGCGCATGTCCCACTCAAACTCGTCAGTGACGACAGTGCCGTCGAGACGGTAGCGTGGGTCGCTTTCGCAATACTTTTCCGCCTTGATGATTTCACGGACAGGTCCCATGCGACCATAGCGGCCAAAGCCTTCCAAGGTGATCTGGCTTGTGCCATACTCGAACCCGTTGGGGTCGGCACAAGGATCGGCCAAGTGGCCTGGAGTGGGGTTGCCTGTCGCATAGGCCGGACGCACATAGGTCAGATAGTTGAATGTCTTGGTGAAGACATTGCTGACGCGCCAGTTGAACAGGTCAAGGATGCCCGCTCTGCCGCCAAAGTGCAAGGACATAAGCTCGTCCACGCAGCGGTCAAAGAACGGAGTGGCATCGGCGATAAAGGGAGAGTCAGGAGCTGTCCCAACAAGCGAAAGTCTCTGCTTGGGGTCGGAGCGCATAACCCTGCGGTTGGTCTGCTTTGTTTTCATTGTTCCTCCAGAATAGTATGTCTGATCTCAACCTGGAAACCCGCTGTTTTTAGTAGCGAACGGGAATCTTTGCCAGGGTTCTCTCTGCGCTGGCCCCCATGTCCTCATCGTCGTCTTCGTCATCGCTGGCGTAGGCGTCACGAGGACGGAAGGTTGCTTTGCGACGGCTGCGGGCCGGAAGGTCTTCGACCTTCTCTTGCAGCTTCTGATCCTCGTCCTTGGAGATTTCGTCAAGGCGAGCAGCGAGCTTGCCGTTGGCCTTACGAAGACGAGCAACTTCTTCGGTTGTCGCCTTGTGATCTTCGGCGAACTTGTCAAAAGAGGCTTGCATGTTTGCAATTGCCTGAGCAATCGCGGTCATTTCCGGTCCGGCCAAAACCTGCTTGGCAAGCTGGGAGATGGCTTCTTCGTCGAGCTCGATGGGGTCCTGCTCGCCAGCGGTCTCCTCTGTTTCACTGCCGTCTTCGTCTTCCTCGTCCTCATCTTCGTCTTCTTCGTCATTGACCGTCGCCTTGGCATCGGCCAGAGCCTGGGTGGTCTTGGCTTTCTTGGCGCGGTGAACGAGTCCATCTGCCTTGATAGTACGGTTGACGTTGTCGACACCTTCAGCAAACTTCTGGAGACCCTCTTCGTCGTCGGCGAAGAACTCCTCCAGTACCGCCATAATATCCCTTTTCATTCTGACATTCTCCTCTGTAACATTGGCTACTCTGGTGAACAGACCTGCAGCGTCCACCTCTTTGACGATACTGATTCGGGTGTTCTTGCCTTCTTTGTAGACAGGAACCTGGACCTTCGGGTCCATCACGAGAATTTCCGGTTCGCCGATCGCATAGAACTCAATGCTGCAACCCCAGACATCCGGCTGCTCTTCATACGCACGAATTGCGGCTTTCGCCAAGGGATGGCCCTCGTCGAATAGGCCAGTGGCGATATAGCAGCAACCGTCTCTGGCAAGGTAGTCTGCGGTCCCAAACTCCCACTTTTCGGGATCGCTGCTGCCAAGGTGGTAGAAGTCGACGCGTGGGTAGTCGCCTGTTTCCGCTGCGTCCTCAACAAAGCTATCGAAGAGAGAGGTGCTGTCGATTTCCCCTACCCGATTGATAACAGAGGTAGCGGCGACAAAAAGCCAACGATACTTGCCGTCTTTTTGTCTGCGAATGGTGTAGCGATTTTTGGTCTGGGAAACAGGCTCAAAGACCTCGGTCACCTGCAACCATTCACCCAAGGACAGGTTTTCATCCGTGAAGGTTAAGGGAACCTGATAGAGTTTGCCGCCTTGGGTAACAATCGAAAAAAGGTCGACACCGTTGTCTCCGACATAGACGTCGATTGGATAGGCCCAGCCACGTTCATTGACCTCATCAGAAGCGTCCAGAGCCTCCCACAGTTGCTCACGGATACGCATAAAGCTAATGGCTCGGTCTACCTCTTCGGTTTCAGCGGCTATGTCCATGTTGAGGTTCCGCAAAAAGGTATCCCAGAGTTTGCGGAGTCCTGTTTTTTGACCCATTTTCTGCTCCTTGCTTGGAGGTGGATAAAGCATTTCTCCAATAAAAATAGCCGACGAGAAACAAACCTGGCTCGTCGGCCTTTTTTGATACTATACCCGAATCCCCTAATTGTAAAGGGGACCGTTATTTTTGGCTGAGTTTTTCCAACTCCTTGAGGGGTAGATCGACAAAGCGAGTGCCTCTGGCTTCGCTTCTGCGTCTGTCACGGTCCATAATTTGCAGCGCACTACCATCTGCGGTAAGCCTGCCTAATCTGACTCCGTCGACGCAGACAAAGCCTTGGCTGTCTACCACTACGGGAGGAGAAGGTTTACTGACTTGGCTCACGGACTTTTTCTTTCTTGGACGTGCCAAAGATCGCATTGAACTTGCGCTGGGCGGCATCGAAGGAGGTTTGAAACGATCGCTGCCTTTTGTTGTACTCTTGATAGTCCGCAGGACTTCGGCTGTCGCTCCACTTTTTAATGCTCTTCTCCAGCAAGCTCTGCAGGAAGCGGGTGTTCTCCGGCATATAGTAGCTATGAATCCTGTGGCCGCAGTCTGGGCAGACCAATATACCCTCGACAACGGTCTCGTAGGGGGCCGCCATCCTGACCTCTCGCAGAAAAACCTCGAAAGGATAGGTTGCTTTGCACTGGGTACAAGAAACCCTTACCTTGGCATCAGGATTCTTTGCAAACTCCATCTTTGTTCGGTTCATTGTCTTATCCGTTGCTCGGTGCGGAAACAAAAACCCATAACTTACGCCCATCCTTGGCCTTGGATACCCCTGTGCCAATCGCTGTTTGTCCGGCATAAAAAGAGTGGTCGCCTGTCAGATGGTCATGGTGGCGCGGGCTGTCATACAGGCTGCTCACAATTTGCTCCGGCGTACTGCCGCCGATAGAAAGGCTTTCGACATTGTTGCCCTTGAGAACATAATGGCTGGGAAGGGCGTAGAAAACCCTGACGTTTTCGTTTGCCGTAAATCCATCAGGTGACACATGACCGAAATAGTCCTTCTCCGCCATATCATTGGCCTTGGCCTGTGCCGCCAGCATCAAGTCGGGATGAATGACCACGTTTTTTCTCTTTTGCCAAGGAGCAGCGGCGATCAGCTCTGCCATTATCTGCGCTTCGCGAACACCGTCTTGGTGGACCGAGGGCAGGAAAAGTTTCTGTGTCAATTGACCATCGGCCCCCAGTTTACCCAATCGAGCGTGCCATCGTCAACCTGGCGCATAATCCATCCTTCTACGTCCGGCATTTGCATTTGCATTATCATGTGGCCTTTTTCAATGACCGTTGTGGTTTTGATCTCCCCGATATGCTGCCAGTGATCGAGAACAAAGACCTTGACTACTTTTGCTCCCATGTCAATTTCGATCAAACTCTCCGGTCCAAAACCTGACTCCGGCTGTTGAATAAAACGCATCATTCCTCCTGCGCTACTTGCTCCTCTACGGTTGACCATTCTCCGTCCATGACTTCTGCTTCTTCCTCTTCCTCTGCCTCCGGCTCTTCCTCTTTTTTCTCGGAAAGGTCGGGAATAAGCGCAGCAGGCTTGAGGACTGCATAACGGCTGGATCGAACAGCATCCTCACGGTTCCAAAAGAGGACCTGTGTTTTTATCTTCCCTGTTGCAGCGTCCCAGCTCGATCGGACGATGGGCTCGTCAGGGTACTGGTAAACCGCTCGCAAGATACGCTCGTCGGAGAGAAGGATTTCCCTACGGTTGCGCTCTTCCAGATTCTTGACGTCAGTGCTGGTGACATCTTCCATCTGTGTTGTCCAGGTCGCGGGAATCACGCCTTTCATCACCAGAAGCATACGGACTTCGTCTCTGGTAAGAATGGACTGCGCCATTGGCTTGCGAGCTGTATTTGCAGCGGGTGTAACAATCGAATCCGGTTCTTCGTCAGGAGCGTCAGGGGTC